>Ga0075163_10001145_pt1 | contig 35409 bp, 30 predicted proteins | sample JI1023141ADNA_FD_71478 | JGI IMG/M metagenome (GOLD analysis project Ga0075163, IMG submission 71478) | Wastewater effluent complex algal communities from Wisconsin, to seasonally profile nutrient transformation and Carbon sequestration -... | ecosystem: Engineered > WWTP > Effluent > Algae...
GTCTCCGTGCCCGTCTCCGTCACGGTCTCCGTTCCCGTCTCCGTGCCCGTCTCCGTGCCCGTCTCCGTCCCCGTCCCCGCCGCGGTCTCGGTCTCCGTCTCCGTCTCCGTCGGGCCAGCCATCGCTACCCGCTATCCTCGCATTGCCCCCGCCTACGTGCACGCGTCGAGCAGATCGCGCTACCATCGACCGCCATGGCGGCCGGTCTGTTCGATCACTCAGGCGAGATCCGCATCACGTCGACCATCACGATGGTCGAGGACGTGCTGGTGACCCTCGGCCACTTCCTGAACGACTGCCGCGACGACGCCGCCGGCACGCTGGCCGCGTGGAAGGTCACGCACGGCTCGGCCACCGTCGAGATCCAGCTGCTGCCCCGCGCCGCCGACACCCACCTGCGGGTCGCCTCGGGCGTGGTCCACGCCGGCGCCGACACCGACCGCGCGGCGCTGTGGCAGGAGCTGCTCGCGCGCAACGCCGACCTGTGCGGCGTCGCCTTCGCGATCCGCGGCGATCAAGTGCTGCTGGTGGCCGAGCGCTCGACGCTCGACCTCGACCGCACCGAGGTCCACGACATGATCCAGCGCACGGCGGCGCTGGCCGACGACGTCGACGACGATCTCGCCACCCGCCACCGCGCCCACCTCGGCGTGCGCTGACGCTGCGCGGCCGCTGCGCCGACGTCGCGCCGCGCCGCAGCTAGCGGACGTCGCGACCGCGGGGCCCCTCGTCGACGGCGAAGCCGACGCAGACGTTGGGGCACACGGTCAGCTCCTTGACCTCGCGCACGAGCTTGCCGCTCGAGCCGAACAGCTTGGCGTCGTGGATGACCACGAACTCGACGGGACCGGACGACGGCTGACACGAGGCCAGCATGCCGACGACCTTGGCGCCGGTGTCGTACTCGATCGCGATGCGATGGCTGATCAGATCGTGGATCTTCGAGTAGTCGGGCATGGCGCGGCGACGTATACCACGACCGCGATGGCGACTGCTCCGACCGAGCTCCTGCTGGTGCGGCACGGCGAGGCCGACTCGAACCGCGACGGCCGCTTCGGCGGCTGGAGCCCGGTGCCGCTGACCGAGCGCGGCCGGGCCCAGGCCGCCCGGGCCGCCGCCGAGCTGGTGGAGCGCCGCCCGGTCGCGGTGGTCACCAGCGACATCGTCAGGGCGGTCGAGACCGCGGCGCCGATCTGCGCCGCGCTGGGCGTGACCGCGCGCCACGAGCCGGGGCTGCGCGAGCGCTCGCTGGGCGTGTTCGACGGGCTGGCGTTCGCCGAGGCCGAGGCCCGCTACCCGGAGCTGTGGCGCCGGCTGCTGGCGCGCGATCCCGACGCGGTGCCCGAGGGCGGCGAGCCGGCGGCGGCGGTGTTCGCGCGGGTCAGCGCCGCGATCGCGCGCATCGTCGCCGACCACGCCGGCCAGCGGGTGGTGGTCGTGACCCACGGCCTGGCGCTGTTCCACGTGTTCTCGTACGTGTGCGGCCTGGGCGTGCCGTCGCCCGACGCGCCGGTGTTCGTGCTGGTCGACAACGCCTCGATCACCCACGTCGAGCACCGCGCCGGCGATCGCTGGCGCATCGTCACGATCAACGACACCGCCCACCTGCGCGGTCTGTAGCCGCGGCCTACAGCGTCGTGTCGAGCACGAGCTTGACGCCGGCCGACGGGATCGTCGCGTCGGTCTTGCCGGTGACGTCGCCCGGCTGCTTGCTCATCGCGTCCGAGTCCTGATCGAAGCGGGCCGACACCACGACCGCGCCGGCGAAGCCGGTGCCGCCGATCATCGCCTGCGCCTCGGTGAGCTTGAACGTCATCGGCCAGGTGCCCGACGCGACCAGCTTGTCGACGGCGATCGGCGCGCCGACGCCCTGCCCGGTGGCGGCGTCGCGGGTGCGCACGCTGATGAAGATCGCCGCGCCGGCGGGGATCTTGCCGCGCAGCGCCTCGGGCGCGTCGATCGTGCCGGCGAGGTACTTGTTGGGATCCATCGGCCGCGTGGGATCCGGCGCCGGCAGGCCCATCTGCGCGACGTCCACCCCGCCCCCGCCGCCACCACCACCGCCGCCGTTGAGCGGCGGCGCGCCCGGCACGCCCGCGTGCGGATCGGCGCCACCACCGCCGCCACCACCGTTGAGCGGCGGCGCCCCGGGCACGCCCGCGTGCGGGTCGGCCGCGCCCGGCATGCCACCGCCGGTGCTCGGCATGCCGCCGCCGGTGCTCGGCATCGGCACCGAGGAGCCGGCCGCTGGCGCCTGCCAGTCGGTCGCGGGGGGCAGCCCGTCGGGCTTCTTCTTGTCGCAGCCGCCAAGCAGCGGCACCAGGCACAGGGCGATCATCGCGGCGCGCGTCATCGCCGGCACTCTAGCATCACAGCGCGATCAGCGCCGTCAGCGCCGCGACCACCACCGCGGCCACGACCAGCGCGTCGAGCACGCGGCCGTAGCTCTGCAGCCGGGCGGTCCACGGCGCCCGCCGATCGAGCTCGGTGGCGGGCAACCCCGCGCCGACCACCGCGCGGCGCAGCGCCTCGAAGCGATCCCAGTCGCGGGCGAACAGGAACCACGCCGAGCCGCGCCGCGGCACGAACGCGATCGCGTCGCGGTAGATGCGCACCGCGGTGACCCGGCGCGCGTCGAGCCGCACCACCAGCGAGCCCCAGCCCCAGCGCACGCCGTCGGGGCCGACCCCGACGCGGGCCCGCCGCACCGCCCACGCCAGGCCGGCGATCGCCACCGCGGTGACCAGCACGATCAGCCGCGCCGCGCCGACGTCGGCCGGCGGGTGGCGCCGGGTCAGCGCGCCGGCGACGATCGCCAGCGCGATCGTGCCGAGCAGGCCGCGCGCCGCGAGCCGCCGCGGCCCCGGCCGGGCCACGAACCAGCCGACCGGCGCCCCGGCCAGCCCCAGCCCGGGCGGCGTGTCGAGCGCGGCCACGCTACGCGGCCTCGATCGCGGCGGCGACCCGCGCCGCCACCGCCGCCAGCGCCTCGGGATCGGTGACCTTGGCGCCGCCGGCGGTGACGTAGAAGACGTCGGACACCTTCTCGCCCTCGGTGGCGATCTTGGACACCGAGATGTCGAGGCCGGCGTCGGCCAGCGCCGCGACGATCGCGTACAGGAGCCCCGGGCGATCGCGCGCGAACACCTCGACGATCGTCGCGTCGGCGGACTCGTCGAGATCGAACCGCACCTCGGTGGCGATCGCCGGGGTCAGCCGCGGCGGCAGCCCCGAGCGCGGGCGCCGCTTCGCGACCAGCGCGGCCACGGCGGCGGCGGTCGGCGGGCCAGCCGCGCACAGCTCGGCCAGGTCGGCCTCGATCCGCGGCCAGCGCGGATCGCCGGCGGCGATCGCCGCGCCGGCCGGGCCGCGCACGACGAACAGATCGAGCGCCAGCGCGCCGTCGGGGGTGACCGCGCGGCCGACCACCGCGCCGAGCACGTCGACCCGGTGCGCGGCCAGCACGCCGGTGATCGCGGCGAGCACGCCGTGGACGTCGGGCGCCACCACCGCGACCTCGCCGACGCCCGGCGTCGGCAGCGGCGTGACCGCGAGGCCGACCGCGGCGGCGTGGCCCTGCACGTGGGCCGCGAGCCGGACGTGGCGCGCCGCCTGCTCCGCGGTGAGCTGCGCCGCGAACCGCGGATCGAGGCCGGCGGCGATCGAGCCGGCGATGCCCGGGTCCTGCTCGCCGGTCGCCCGCGCCGCCGCGGCGGCCGGGGCCTCGCGGCGCGCGCCGCCGCCGCCGTCGAGGTGCTCGCTGGCCCGCACGTACAGCTCGCGCAGCAGCTCGGCCTTCCACGCGGTCAGGCTGTCGGGCGCGGTCATCGCGGTGTCGCACAGGGTCAGCACGTAGAGCGCGGCCAGCCGCGCCGGATCGCCGACGCGGTCGACGAAGCGCGCGACGACGTCGGGGTCGCTGAGATCGCGGCGCTGCGAGACGTGGGCCATCGTCAGGTGCTGGCGGATCAGGAACGCGACCGTGGCGGCGTCGTCGTCGCCGAGCCCGAGCCGCCGCGCCACGGCGTCGCCGATCACCGCGCCGGACTCGGCGTGGCCCTTGCCGTAGGGCTTGCCGACGTCGTGCAGCAGCGTGGCGAGGTACAGCGGCGCGACCCGCGGCACCGCGGCGTAGGCGGCGGTCGCGATCGGGTGGACGTCGGCCAGCTCGCCGCGCGCCAGCTGCTTCAACATCGCCACCGCGTAGAGCTGGTGCTGGTCGACGGTGTAGACGTGGTAGAGGTCGTGCTGGACCCGGCCGGCGCACGGCGCCCACTCGGGGACGATCGCGTCGACGACGCCCAGCCGGTGCAGCCACTCGAGCGCCGACGGCTGCCCGCGATCGCGGGGATCGCACAGCGCCGCGAGCAGCTGCTGGCCGGCGGCGCGATCGGTGGCCAGGGCGGCGGCGGTGGCGGCCGCCGCGTCGGCGATGGCGTCCTTGGTGGCGGCCGCGACCGCGAGGCCGTGCTCGACCGCGAGGCGGTACACCCGCACCTGCTCGGCCGGCGCCGCCACCAGCCGCGCCGGCGCGGTGACCGCCAGCTCGCCGTCGATCACCGCGACGACGTCGTCGAGCGCGCGCACCCGCGGCGCACGTCGACGCGGCAGCCGGGCCCGGGCCAAGAGCCGCTCGGCCAGATCGCCGATCGCCCGCGCGTGCAGGTAGAAGTCGCGCATCAGCGCCTCGACCGCAGGCGCCACCGCGGCGCGCGACTCGGCGGCCGGCGCCAGCGCCGGGTACCACGCCGGCGCGATCGCCTCCTGCAGCTCGAAGGTGAGGTGATCGTTGGCGCGGCCGATCCGCAGCTGCACCCGCGCCCGCAGCGCCAGCAAGAAGTCGCGGGCGGCGGTCAGCGCGGCGGCCTCGCGCGGGCGGACGTGGCCCAGCGCCGCCAGCCGCGCGATGCTGTCGGCGGGCGACGGCCACGGCGACTCGGCGAGCAGCCAGCGCGCGCGCGCCGCCCACACCGCCACCGCCAGATCGCGCAGCCCGCCGATGCCCTGCTTGAGGTTGGGCTCGAGCCGGTACAGCGAGTCGCCGAAGCGCGCGTGGCGGCGCGCCTGATCCTCGGCCAGCGCGGCGATCAGCCGATCGGCGTCGCCGGCCGGCGCGATCGCGGCCCGCGCTGCGGCCAGGAGCGTCTCGGTCAGCCCGAGGTCGCCGACGATCGGTCGCAGATCGCACAGCGCGGTGGCGGTCGCGAGATCGTCCTTCGCCAGCTTCGCGCACTCGCGCGGCTCGCGGACCGCGTGGCCCACCGCCACCTTCGCGTCCCACAGCGGGTACAGCAGCCGATCGGCGACCCGCCGCGCCGCCGCCTCGGCGCCGGCGTGGACGACGATGAAGTCGATGTCCGAGTACGGCGCCAGCTCGCGCCGGGCCCAGGCGCCGGTGGCCACCAGCGCCAGCGGCGCGCGCTCGTCGGCCACCGCGGCGCGCCAGCGCGCGACGACCGCGCGATCGTAGACGTCGGCCAGCGCGGCGGCCGCGTCCGCCCCGGCCGGCGCCGCGGCGAGCCCGACGGCCAGCTGCGCCCGCACCCGCGCCAGCTCGGCGCGCAGCGCAGCGCCCGCCTCGGCCCGCGCCGCGTCGAGCGGCGGCGCGGTCACGGCGTCGGCGTCCGGTACTGCACGACCACGGCGCCGCGGGCGACGCCGTCGGGCGCGACCGTCACCACCCGGCGCCAGCGATCGCGCTTGAGCTCGCCGCCGCCCTCGGCCGGCTCGGGCCGCTCGAAGCGCACCACCGCGCCGACGGGATAGCGCAGCTCCTCCTCGATGGTCACCTCGACCGGTCGGTCGCCGTGGTTGGCCACCGAGTACAGGATCTCGTCGACGACGTGGCGATCGTCGCGGGCCAGCTCGCGCTTGTGGCGGTAGCCGATCAGCGTCGCCGAGGTGGCCAGCGGCACCCGCACCGCGATCGCCGGCTCGAGCGCGGGCGCCGGCAGCGCGGCGCGCACCCGCCGGGTGGCGTCGCCGTCGAGCACGACCTCGAGCGGGCCGGCGACGTCGGTCGGCGCCGGCGCCAGCGCCAGCTCGCGCCACACCAGGCCGTGGGACGCCGCGTGCCAGTAAGCGCCGGCCGGCCCGTCGTCGGCGAGCGGCAGCGCGCCGCGGTAGACCCAGCCGGTGCGCGCCGGCCGCGCCTCGGTCGCGCCGGTGACCACCACCGGGCCGCCGCCGACGGTCAGCGCGCCCCGCCACGCCTCGGCCGGCGCGATCGGCCCGTCGGGCAGCCCGGCGACCAGCCGCACCGTCGCCGCCCGCGGCGTGGGCAGCCCCGGCGCGACGATCGTGTAGCGCGGCGTGAGCGGCGCGGCGGTGATCGCCGCCTCGCCGGCCAGCTCGACGCGGTAGCTCGCGGACCAGCCGAAGCCCGGGCTGGCGTAGCCGAGCCGCACCAGCTGCCGCCCCGGCGCCCGGCTGGTCACGCGGCAGCGCAGCCCGGGGTGATCGTCGACGATCCGGATCGCCGCGACCGCGGCCAGCGCCACCGGCCGGGCCAGGCCGTCGGGCGTGGCGATGGTCAACGTCTGCGGGCCGACGCTGACGACCCGGCCCAGCACGCGATCGCCGCCGGCGGTGACGCCGCGCACCGTCTCGCCGACGGTGGCCGCGCCGGCGATCGGCCCGGCGCTGCCCTCGAGCTCGCTGGCCTCGACCCGGCCCAGCGCGCGGTCGTCGACGATCGTCACCGGCTCGCCGAGCGCGACCAGCGCGCCGGCGATCACCGCGCCGCCCGCGACGGTCACCTCGACCGCGCGGCCCAGCGAGCCCGGCAGATCGCGGACGCCGCGCGCGACGCCGGCCGGCGCGCACTCCGACGCGGTCAGCCCGCCGCGCCCGTCGACCGCGGCCAGCACCACCGAGTCGAGCTCGACGTCGAGCGCGACGTCGGGCAGCTCGACCCAGCCGTCGGCCGGCACCGCGAGCCAGCGGCGATCGTCGACGAAGGCCCGCCCGGCGCCGGTGGCGCGATCGACGTGGATCGTGATCGCCAGCCCGGGCTGCGTCGCCGGCCGCGCGCCGCCGCCGTGGGCGCAGGCGGCCAGCGCCAGCGCGCCGCCGAGCCCGAGCCAGCGCGCCCTCATTCCTCGGCCGCCACCGTGTCGGCGGCCAGCCGCGCGGCGTCGGCCACCGACACCTTGCCCGCGACCACGCCGGCCAGCCCCGCGAGGAGCGGCATCCGCACGCGCTTGCGCTCGGCGAGCCGCAGCGCGGTCACCGCCGCGCGCGCGCCCTCGGTGGTGCGCGCGGCCGACGCGTCGCCGCGGGCCAGCGCCTGGCCGAACGCGTAGTCGGGGTCGTCGCCGCTGGCGCCGCGCACCAGCAGGTTGCCGAGCCCGGCCAGCCCGGCGAACGTGCGGGCCTGGCCGCCCATCGCCTCGAGCAGCCGCGCCGCCTCGGCGACCGCCCGGGTCACCAGCACCGCGCGCGGCCCGACGCCGACCTTGGCGCCATCGGCCAGCCCGAGCGCCGCGGTGTACGCGCCGGCCAGCGCCGACGCCAGCTCGACGCCGATCACGTCGCGCGAGCCGTACAGCCGCAGCGCCGGCGGCAGGTTCAGCAGCCGGCGCGCCTCGGCGGTGACCTCGTCGAACGCCGACGCCACCACCATCGACGCGAACCGCCCGGCGGCCAGATCGCCGGGCAGCGCCGGCCCGGCCAGCACGCCCGATCGCAGCACCGGCGTCGCGCGCTCGATCAGCTCGCTGACCCGGACGTCGTCGGGCGCGGCCAGCGCGCCGACCGCGTGGACGATCAGGTGGCTGCCGTCGAGCACCGCGCCCAGCTCGACCAGCCGCGGCCCGACGTCGGTCGACGTCACCGCGATCACCAGGAACCGCGCGGCCGCCGCCAGCTCGCGCGGCGACTCGACGACGCGCACCGCCTCGGGCACCGCCACGTCGGGCAGCCGCGGGCAGCGCCGGGTCGTCGCGATCGCCTGCGCCACCGCCGGCGTGCGGGTGTACAGCGCGACCGCGCGGCCGGCCCGGGCCAGCGCGACCGCCAGCGCGGTGCCGAAGCTGCCGGCGCCGACGATCCCGATGGTGTCGCCCTTGCTCGCGGTCACGACCGCACCTCCACCGGCAGGTGGGCCAGCCGGTTCTGGTAGTAGTACAGGAGCGCGACGTCGCCGATCCGCACGACGTCGCCCTGGCGCTCCAGCACCGGGTGGCGGTGGTAGCTGCCCAGCGCGCGCAGCGCGTCGTCGAGCGTCGCGGCGTCGCCGGCGCTGGCCACGCGGTGGTGCAGCCGCCCGGCCTCGGGCCGCGCCGCGAGCTGCGCGCGCAGCCCACCCAGCCCCGCGATCACGTCGGCCACCGGCACCTCGCGGCCCGGCGGCAGCCGGGTCAGCCGGTAGATGTCGCGGGTGCCGGCGGCGACGCACAGCCGATCGAACACCGCGCGCGCCACCACGGTGGTGGCGTGGAAGACGCTCTCGCGCGGGAACGCCTGCACCAGGCGCCGGCCCAGGAGCCGGGTGTACTCGGCGTCGCGCTGCTCGTCGGCGCGGTGCTGCCCGTCGGCGCCGACGAAGTAGCTGCGCAGATCGACCACCCGGCCGGCGCGATCGCGCGACTGGCCGTCGTCGTCGACGTCGTGGCCGAGCGGATCGAGCGGCCGGCCGAAGCGGATCACCACCGCGCCCTCGTGGACCAGGATCTTGCGGAGGAACTCGACGATCCGCCCCAGCCGCGAGAACTCGTCATCGGTGATGATGTAGCGGCTCTTGCCGGTCTCGGCGAGGTAGTCCTGGATCAGCGTCTCGGCCTCGAGCACCAGCCGGTAGTTGATCGTCGCCGGCACGACGTAGATGCGCTTGTGCGCGCCGCCGGCCGCGGCGAGGTTGCCGTAGGCGGTGACCGCGGTGCCCAGGAGCCCGAGCTTGAGGCTCGGCTCGATGACGTTCGAGCGGCAGCGGGTGCCGCCGGGGAAGAACAGCGAGTGGTAGCCGCTCTCGAGCAGCACCGTCGAGTATTCCTTGAGGATGTCCTTGTACAGCTCGAAGCGCAGCCGGCGATCGACGCGGTAGGCGCCGAGGTTGTGCATGAAGAACGAGATGAACGGGTTGGTGAACAGGTTCTTGCCGGCGCCGTAGGTCACCGGCGGCAGCCCGGCGCGCTCGAGCGCCAGCCCGATCACCACCGAGTCCATGTTCGACGAGTGGGTCGGCGTGACGACCAGCGTGCCGCGCTCGGCCAGCGCGCGCAGCTCCTCGAGCGGGCCCTCGACCTGGATCCGGCTGTCGAGCTCGGCCAGGAGGCCGCCGACGCCGCCGCGCACGCTCTGCATCGGCGCGAACAGGAAGCCCAGCCCCGGCGTCAGCACCTTGGTCGCGAAGCGGTACACCCGCGGATCGAAGTTGCCGACGATGTCCCGGCCGTAGTGCGCCACCAGCGCGCGCAGCTCGCCGACCAGCGCCGACGGCGACAGCCCGCCGAGCCGCCCGGCCAGCTCGCGCCAGCGCCCGGCGTCCTTGCCCGCGGCCTCGAGCCGCTTGATCTCGCAGACGCAGACGTCGTTCACGACGTACTCGAGCGACGCGTCGCCGCCGGCGGTCGCGCGGTTGGAGATGCGCTCGACGACGCGGCGCTCGACCTCGCGCAGCACGCGCTCGCGGTCGGCGTTGAAGCCGTCGAGGCGGCTGCGGGCCTCGAGCACCGGCCGATCACTCGCCATGGTGCATTACTCATACACCGCCGTCGCCGCCGCTGCCGATCGGCGCCCGCGCAATTCGGGGGCTGGTCGCCCAGCCCCTCGCGCCCGGCGAAGCCCAGCGCGAGCCCCGGGACGATTTCGTCCATCCCCCCTAGCCGGCCGCGCGGGCCGTGTTAAGGTCGATCCACGCGCGGCGCTCGTGCTGGGTACGAGCGACGCGACGGATCGCCCGCCGGGCTCCCGGCAGTGCATCCAACCACTCGACGGACCATGGGATTGCCATGGCGGCAGTGGGGCGCGGCTCGAGCATCTGTGGCTTGAGCCGACCCAGGCGAAGGCCAGGATCGATGGCAACGAGCAAGCGGACTACGACCGGCGCGGCCGGTCCCACCAAGGCGGCCAAAGCGGCGCCCACCAAGGCGACCAAGCCGGCCGCCGCGCCGCGTTCGCGCAAGCGCGCCGAGCCCGCGCCGGTGCCCGAGGCCGCCGCGCCGGTGCCCGAGGCCGCCGCGCCCGCCGCCCCGCCCGCCCGGGCCGCGCGCGGCAAGAAAGCCGCCGAACCGCCGCCGCCGCCGGCCGCCCCGCCGCGGCCCCGCCTCGCCGAGGTCAACCCCGACACGCTGCTCGCGCTGGGCCGCGAGGTGCTCGGCATCAGCGACTACCGCGCCGGCCAGCGCCCGGCCATCGAGCACATCCTCGCCGGCAAGGACGTGATCGCGGTGATGCCCACCGGCTCGGGCAAGTCGCTGCTCTACCAGCTGCCGTCGCTGGTGCTGCCCGGCCTGACCGTGGTGGTGTCACCGCTGATCGCGCTGATCAAAGATCAGGTCGACAAGATGGTGGCCAAGGGCGTCGCGGTGGTGCGGATCGACTCGACGCTGACCACCCGGCAGCGCCGCGAGATGGACGAGCTGGCCCGGGCGCCCGGCGGCAAGCTGCTCTTGACCACGCCCGAGCGCATGGCCGACCCGGAGTTCCGCACGTTCCTGCGCGAGTGCGCCGGCGCCACCGGCGTGTCGCGGTTCGTCGTCGACGAGGCCCACTGCGTCTCGCAGTGGGGCCACGACTTCCGCCCGGCGTACCTGTCGCTGCGCAAGGCGCTCGAGGACGTCGGCCGCCCGCCGGTGCTCGCCACCACCGCGACCGCGCCGCCCCACGTCCGGCTCGACATCGTCGAGCAGCTCGGCATCGACACCGCCGAGATCGTCACGACCACGTTCGATCGCCCCAACCTCCACTACGAGGTGATCACGTTCCCGGGCGAGGACGACAAGGTCAAGACGCTGGTCACGCTGCTGAAGAAGCTGCCCCGCCCCGGCATCGTCTACTGCGCGACGGTCAAGAAGGTCGAGGAGCTGCACGAGACGCTGGCGCGCCACGGCATCCCGGTCGCGAAGTACCACGGCCGGCTCACCAAGACCGAGCGCGACAGCGAGCAAGAGCGGTTCATGGCCAGCAAGGACCTGGTCATGCTGGCGACCAACGCGTTCGGCCTGGGCGTCGACAAGAAGGACGTCCGCAACGTCCTGCACTACCACGTGCCCGGCTCGCTCGAGGCCTACGCGCAAGAGGCCGGCCGCGGCGGCCGCGACGGCAAGCCGACGCGCTGCGTGCTGTTGTTCTCGCCGGACGACGTCGCGATCCAGGAGTACTTCCTGTCGGGCACGTACCCGACGCGGCGGCAGGTGAAGTCGGTCTACGACTCGCTGTGCGCGTACGTCAACCACAGCGACGACACGCCGGCCAACGTGGCCAACATCGCGCTCGGCGCCGGCGTCGGTGCGCAGCGCACGCGCACGGTGCTGTCGCTGCTCAAGGACGAGGGCTTCATCGTCGAGAAGGGCGACGGCATCTACGACCTCGCCGATCCGCCGCTGCCCGACGAGCTGCTGATGGAGAAGGCGCGGCAGTACGAGGGCCGGCGCATCGCCGACCGCCGCCGCCTCGACGCGCTGCTCAGCTACGTGAAGGTCCCGGGCTGCCGCAACCAGGCGATCCTCGACTACCTCGGCGAGCCCGGCGCGCCCACCTGCGGCCGCTGCGACAACTGCCTGCGCTCGCGCGACGCGGCGCTGGCCGCCGCCTCCGAGGCCGGCGCGCTCGGCGCCCGGGTCACCCGGCAGCTCGACGAGGAGGGCGCCGGCGACGAGAAGCCCAAGCGCGTGGTCAAGCACCGCGTCGTGCGCATCGATCAGCCGCCGGCCGACGCGCTCGCGGCGCCCGCCGCGGCGCCGCTGCCGGCCCCGACGGCGCCGCTGCCCGCCCCCGCGCCGGCGGTGCGCCGCCGCGCCGCCGAGCCCGCCCCGGCGCCGGCCCCGGTCGCGCCGCCGCCCGCGGCCAAGGCGCCCGCCCCCGCGGTGCGCCGCCGCGCCGCCGAGCCCGCGCTGCCAGCGCCAGCCCCGGCGCCCGGGCCGATCACGCGCCGCGCGGCCGCCGCCGCGCCGGCTGCCGCCGCGCCCGCCGCCGCGGCGCCCGCAGCCACCGATCCCGCCGGCGATCCGGCCGCGCCCGCCCCCGCGGTGCGCCGCCCGAAGGCAGCGCCGGAGCAGCCGGCCAAGCCGGAGGACGACGACGACCTCGACGACGAGGACGATGACGACCTCGACGACGACGAGCTCGACGACGAGGACGACGACGACCTCGACGATGACGAGGATGACGACGAGGACGACGACGACCTCGACGACGACGAGGACGATGACGACGAGGACGACGACGACCTCGACGATGACGAGGACGACGACGATGACGACGACCTCGATGACGACGAGGACGATGACGACTACGAGGTGATCGACAAGACCGCCGCCGAGCTGGCCGAGGAAGGCCACGAGAGCGGCGGCGAGATCACCGTGCTCGCCCGCAAGCGCGTGCCCAAGCCGCCGCGGGTGCGGCCGCCCCGCCCCGACGGCACCACCGCGCCCGGCGACGCCGATCGGTCGGCCGCCGCCGAGGCCCGCCGCCGCCGCCGCCGCCGCCGTCGCAAGCGCCGCAGCATGCTGCCGCGCCGCTCGGACTACACGACGCCGGTGCTGACCACCACGGCGCCGCCGACCGACGGCCCGCAGGTGACGATCCTGCGCCGCGGCGCCGCGCCGCTGCCGGGCGGACCGGTCATCGAGTACGTGCGCGGCCCGATGCGCATCAACATGGCGCCGGTGGCCTCCGCGGCGCCCAGCGACACCGCCGCGGCCGATCGCGGCCGCGGCCGGCGGCAGAACCGCTTCGACGGGCGCGGCCGGCCGCTGTCGGCCGCCGAGCGTCGGGCCGAGCGCCGGGCCGAGCGGCTCGAGAAGCGCAAGCGCCGGCGGCGCCGCCGCAAGGGCAACGCGCAGCTCGGCCCCAACGCCGAGGGACCGGTGTCGTTCTTCTCGCCGATCGGCGGGCCGCGCGAGCTGCCCCCGCCGGCCGACGCCGCGCCGCGCCCGCCCGCCCCGATCGAGCTGGGCCCCGATGGACAGCCGCTGCCGCGCAAGCGCCGGCGGCGCCGGCGCCGCGGGCGCGGGGGGCGCGGCCGCCCCGACCTGCGCGCGGCCGAGGGCGGCGAGCGTCCGGCCGAGGCGGGCGCGCCGCCGCCGGCGCTGCCCCCGCCGGGCGACCGCGACGAGTCGTAGCCGCCGCGCCCGCGGCCGCGGTACACTGCGGCCGTGCTCGCCGAGCTCGGGACCATGCAGGTGCGGTCGCGCTCCGCGACCCGCGTGGTGATCGCGATGGGCCGCGGCACCGCGGTCGTCGGCTGGGCCGTCGTCGCGGCGGCCCTGCCCGCGGCGTTCGCGCTGGCCCCGACCTCGCGCTGGCTGGCCGGCGTCGCGTGCGTGATCGCGCTGGCCGGGTGGCTGGTCGCCACCGCGCGCCACCGCCTCGAGTTCGACCGCGACGACGGCGTGCTGCGCCTCGAGCGGCACGTCGCCGGCATCGGCACGCGAGCGATCGTGCCGCTGTTCCACCTGCGCGCCGTGGTCGTGCGCAGGCAGCGCCGCGGCGGCTTCGTCGCCGCGCTCGAGCGGCGCAACGGCCCGCCGATCGTGATCGACACCGGCGAGCGCGGCGCGCCGCTGTACGCGCTGGTGCAGACCATCGCCGAGGTCACCGAGCTGCGGCTGGTCTACGATACGACCGCGGCCTCGTGATCGTGACCGCGACCGCCCGTGCGGTGTAGCCTGCCGGCCGATGCGCCGCTGGCTCGTGCTCACCGTCGTCCTGTGCGCCTGCTCCACCAAGAAGGCCGCGCCGCCGCCGCCCGAGGCCGCGGGGCCGACCGGCACGCTGGTCGGCATCGACCCCGATCGCTGGGGCTGCGAGGTGGTCGCCACCGTCGCCGCCGTCGGTGAGGTGGTCGCCGGCCCGGTGCGCCAGGTCGAAGGCTCGCTGGCGCCGCCGCGCGGCGTGCCCAAGCCGTGCAACTACGTCCTCGAGGCGCCGACCGGCGCCGAGGCGTGGACCTGGGATCTCGACTGTCGCAAGAACGCGCTGGCCACCGCCGAGACGCTGTGGAAGCAGTACACCGCGCAGAACGAGGCGCTGGTCGCGGCGGCGTCCGACGCGGGCGAGGCCGAGCGCAAGGACGACGCCGGGGTGATCCACGCGCCGCCGCCGCCGGCCCAGGAGGTCGCGGTCGGCGCCAAGGGCCTCGACCACAACGGCCAGGCGCTGCTGTTCGTCGACGACGACACCCCGTGTTACGGCCGCATCGTCGGCCCCGACCCGGCGCGCCGCCTGGCGCTGGCCCAGCTGATCGCCAAGAACCTCCGCCCCGCGACCGCGCCGATGGAACCGCGCGCCGCCGGGAAGTAGCTCGCCCCGAACCCGGTTGGACTCACCATGCGCACGCCGCTCCTCATCGCCGCCGCCCTGGCGCTCACCGCGGGCCCCGCGCTCGCCGGTCCCGACGCCACGCTGGCGGTCGAACACTACCGGCTGGCCAACGGGCTCGAGGTCGTGCTCGCGCCCGACCCCACCGTCACCAGCGCGATGGTCGAGGTCTGGTACCACGTCGGCAGCAAGGACGAGGTGATCGGCAAGTCGGGCTTCGCCCACCTGTTCGAGCACCTGATGTTCGAGGGCTCGCGCCACGTGCCCGAGGGCCAGTTCGACGTGCTGCTCGAGAGCGCCGGCGGCTGGAACAACGGCACGACGAACAACGATCGCACCAACTACTTCGAGCAGGTGCCCGGCAACCAGCTGCCGCTGGCGCTGTGGCTCGAGGCCGACCGCATGGCCGGGCTGTGGGACGCGATGAACGCGTCGGTGCTGACCAACCAGCGCGACGTGGTCAAGAACGAGCGCCGGCAGAGCTACGAGAACCGGCCCTACGGCGTCGCGGCGCTGCTGATCCAGCAGGCGCTGTGGCCCAAGGGCCACGGCAACTGGAACCTGACGATCGGCACGATGGCCGACCTCGACGCCGCCAGCCTGGCCGACGTCGAGGCGTTCTGGCGCACCTACTACGTGCCGGCCAACGCCACGCTGTTGGTCGCCGGCCGCTTCGAGCCGGCCGCGACCAAGGCGATGATCGAGCGGCTGTTCGCGTGGATGCCGGCCCGCCCGGCGCCGGCCCGGCGCACGCTCGACGCGCCGGTGGCGCCGCTGGCCCAGGCGATCGCGCTCGAGACCACCGACAAGGTCGCGGTGCCCAAGGTGATCGTCACCGTGCGCGCGCCCGAGGCCAGCGCCCCGACGCTGGTCGACCTCGAGGTCGCCACCCAGATCCTCGGCGGCGGCAAGACTAGCCGGCTGTACAAGCGGCTGGTGTGGAAGGACCGGCTCGCCACCGACGCGTACGCGTACCTCAACCCGCAGTTCCTCGGCAGCGAGCTGCAGATCGAGGCGGTGGCCCGGCCCGGCGTCACCGCCGAGGCGCTGCGCGCCGCGCTGCTCGACGAGCTGACGACGTTCACCGCGGCGCCGCCGAGCGCCGCCGAGGTCGAGCGCGCGCGCCGGGTGCTCGAGGTCGGCCTGCTGTCGACGCTCGAGAACCTGGCGTCGCGGGTGAACCAGCTCGCCGACTGGGCCGCGTACTTCGGCGATCCCGATCACCTGGCCGAGAGCCAGGCAGCGCTGGCGGCGGTGACGCCGGCCACCGTCGCCGCCGCGTCCGAGCGCTGGCTGCGCCTCGACGCCGCGGTGATCATGGTGGTGCGCCCCGAGCCGGCGGCCGCCGGCGGAGGTGCCCCGTGAAGCGGCTCGCCGTCGCCGCGCTGGCGTTCGCCGCGTGCTGCCCGACGCCGCCGCGCGCGCCGGCGACGCCGATCGTCACCCGCCCGCCGCCGGTCGAGCCGCCGCCGGTCGAGCCGCCGGCGCCGCCCGCGGTGCCGTGGGACGCCGCCGGCATCGACTGGAGCGCGCCGCCGCCGGCCGACCCCGAGGTCGCGTTCGCGCCGCCGGTGCCGACCGAGTTCCGCCTGGCCAACGGCGCGCGGGTGCTGGTCGTCGAGAACCACCGCCTGCCGCTGGTCAGCGTGCGCATCACGATCGCGTCGGCCGGCGCCCGCGGCGACGGCGCCCGGGCCGGGCTGGCGGCGCTGACCGCCGACCTGCTCGACGAGGGCGCCGGGACCCGCTCGGCGCTCGAGCTGCCCGAGGAGCTCGAGCGGCTCGGCGCGTCGCTGACGATCGGCGCCGGCGCCGACGCCACCGAGCTCACCCTCGACACGCTGGCCGCGACGCTGGCGCCGTCGCTGGCGCTGACCGCCGACGTCGTGATGCGCCCGCGGCTGACCGCCGCCGACTTCGCGCGCATCAAGGCCGAGCGGCTGGCCGACCTGGCGCTGCGGGTCGATCAGCCGACCGCGATCGCGCGGCTGGTGTTCAACCGCGTGGTCTTCGGCGCCCACCCGTACGCGCCGCCGATCGAGGGCGAGGCCGCCACCGTCGGCGCGCTCCAGCTCGCCGACGTCACCCGGTTCTTCCGCGCCAGCTACGGGCCAGCCGCCGCGACGATCGTCGTCGTGGGCGACGTCACCGTCGCCGACCTGCGCCGGCAGCTCGAGGCCACGCTCGGCGGCTGGCGCGGCAAGGCCGTCGTCCCCAAGCGGGCGCCCGCGCCGGTGGCCGCCGCGCCGACCGTCGCGTTCATCGATCGCCCGGGCGCGCCGCAGAGCGTGGTCGCGATCGGCCGGCTCGGCCCCGACGCCGCCGATCCGCAGCAGGCGGCCCACGAGATCGTCAACACCGCGCTCGGCGGCAGCTTCGCGTCGCGGCTCAACACCGCGCTGCGCGAGGAGAAGGGCTACACCTACGGCGTCGGCTCGACGTTCATCCGCAACCAGTGGGCCGGCGCGTGGCGGGTGTTCTCGCAGATCCGCACCGACGTGACGACCGCGGCGATCAAGGACGCGCTGGCGATCATCGCGGCGACCGCCGCCGCGCCGCTGCCGCCCGACGAGCTGGCCAAGACCAAGGCGTTGATCACCCGCGGCCTGCCGCAGGCCTTCGAGACCAACGCCGGCATCGCCAGCGCCTACGCCGGGCTCGCGCTCGACGGCCGCCCGCTCACCTACTACCGCGACCTGCCGGCGGCGCTGGCGGCGGTCACCGGCGTCGACGCGCAGCGCGCCGCCGCCGCCGCGTGGCACGATCTGACGATCGTCGTGGTCGGCGACTGGGCCGCGGTCGGCGCCGACCTGGCCACGCTCGGCCTGCCGATCGCGCGCTACGACGCCGACGGCCACCCGCGCCCGTGACCGGCGGCAGCGAGCTGGCGGCGCAGGCCCGCCTCGCGGCGCCGCTGGCCGCGCAGCAGGTCGGCATGGTGGCGATGGGCGTCGTCGACACCGCCCTGCTCGGCCGCTTCGACGCCGACGCGATGGCTGGCGCCGGCATCGGCACCGGCCTGGTGTTCGCGCTGTCGTGCTTCGGCATCGGCGCGCTGCTCGGCCTCGACCCGCTGATCGCCCAGGCGATCGGCGCCGGCGAGCGGGCGCGCACGCCGCGGCTGCTCACCGAGGGCGTGCGGGTCGCGCTGCGGCTCGGCCTGGCGCTGACGCTGGTGGTGCTGGCGGCGCCGCTGGCGCTCGGCCTGGCCGGCGTCGATCCCGGCGTCGCCGAGCACGCGACGGTGTACATCTACGCCCGCGCGCTCGGCGTCGTGCCGATGCTGGTGCAGGTCGCGCTGCGCGCGTTCTTGCAGGCCCACGGCCACACCCGCCCGATGGTGGTGGCCGCGATCGTCGGCAACGTCGCCAACGCGCTGCTCGACTGGATCCTGATCTTCGGCGACGACGGCCTGGCCGATCTGGGCTTGCCGCGGATCGGCCTGCCGGCGCTCGGCGCGCTCGGCGCGGCGCTGGCCACCACCGCGGTGACGTTCGTGCTGCTGATCATCTACGCGCGCGCGGTGGCCGAGGTGCGGCGCGGGCTGCCGGCGCCGACCACCGTCGAGCCGCCCGCCGCGATCCGCCGCGCCATCCTCGGGCTGGGCGCGCCGATCGGCCTGCAGCTGTTCGCCGAGGTGGCGGCGTTCGCGCTGGCGGCGGTGCTGGCCGGGCGGCTCGGCCCGGTGCCGGCGGCCGCGCACCAGATCGCCTTGCAGCTGTCGAGCGTGTCGTTCGCGATCGCGCTGGGCCTCGGCGGCGCGGCCGCGACCCGGGTCGGGCTGGCGGTCGGCGCGGGCGATCCGCGGCAGGCCCGGCGCGCCGCCCGCACCGCGCTGGCGCTCGGCGCGCTGGTGATGTCGACCTCGGCGGCGCTGTTCGTGCTCGCGCCGGGCCCGCTGGCGGCGCTGTTCGGCGCGCGGGTCGAGGTCGCGGCCGCCGCGGTGACGCTGGTGCAGATCGCCGCGGTGTTCCAGCTGTCCGACGGCGCCCAGGCGATCGCGGCGGGCGCGCTGCGCGGCGCCGGCGACACCCGCGCGGCGTTCGTCGCCAACCTGATCGGCCACTACGCGATCGGCCTGCCGGTCGCGCTGATCGCGGCGTTCACCTTCGACCGCGGCGCGGCCGGGCTGTGGTGGGGCCTGACCGCCGGGCTCACCGGCACCGCGCTGGCGCTGCTGGCGCGGCTGGCGTGGCTCACCCGCGGCGCGATCGCCCGCGCGCCGATTCGCTAACCGCGGCCCACCGAGCGGTGTTATCAGGCGGGGATGGGACCTCGCCTCGCCTCCGTGGGGATCGTGATCGCGTCCGCGCTCGCCGGCTGCGGCGACGACGGCGGCAGCCCGCCCGACGCGCGCCCGACCGGCACCGCCCGGGTCGCGGTCAGCCGATACGATCTCGACTTCGATCTCGTCGCCCGCGCCGGCCGCGCCCGGATCACGCTGCGGCTGCTCGACGCCGGCGACTGCGTGCAGCTCGCGTCGCGCAACCCCGGCGTCGATCTGCTGACGGTGACGCTCGGCGACGCGCCGGCCACCGCCACCAGCGACGGCTTCATGATCACCGCGTGCGGCGCCGGCTGGGCCGCCGACACCGAGCTGGTGCTGGCCGCCGACCTGACGCTGGCCCCCGGCACCTGGGCGCCGAGCCAGGTCGGCTTCTCGATCACCAACGACGGCGGCGGCAAGCCGCTCACCTACCTGCTGTCGTGGGTGCAGCAGTGCGATCGGCTGCTGCCGTGCGACGCCAGCCCCGGCGCGTTCGCGCGCTACGGCTTCACGATCCACCACCCCGCCGACACCAAGGTGCTGTGCCCGGGCCAGGTCAGCGCCGGCGCCGACGTCACGACCTGCGCGTTCGATCACGCCGGCGGCCCCACCTACTCGACGGTCGGCGTGATCGCGTCGCCGTCGTGGACCACCACCGATCTGGGCGACTGGGGCGGCGTCCGGGCGACGCTCTACGATCGCCCCGGCTCGGGCATCGTGCCGCGCCTCGACGTGCCGTACCACCGCGGGTTCCTGGCGTGGATGGTCGCGCGCTTCGGTCCGTACCCGTACGGCGGCGAGCTGCGCGTCGCCAGCGGCCCCACCTACTGGAGCGGCTTCGAGCACCCCGGCAACATCATGCTGGCCGACGCGCTCGGCCGCACCACCAACTCGGCCTACACCCGCCCGGTCGGCCACGTGCTCAACCACGAGCTGGCGCACCAGTGGGCCGGCGATCAGACGACCCTCGCCGGCACCTACGACTTCGTCTGGAAGGAGGCGATGGCCGAGTACCTGGCGTTCGCCTACGAGGACGAGACCGAGCCGGCGGTGGCGCTCGCGACCGCCCAGGCGTGGAAGAACTTCTCGGTCGGCGCCGGCTATCACCCGGTGCCCGAGGACGCACCGCGGCCGGCGCTGCTCCAGTACTACGGCGAGGTCTACGGGCCGGGGCCGATGATCCTGTTCCGCCAGCTCGAGGCGCTGACGTCGCGCGCCGCGGTGATCGACGCGCTCAAGCAGGTGCTCGGCCGCGAGCGCGCGCTGTCGCTCGACGAGGTGCTGGCGGCGCTCGAGGCCACCACCGGCCTCGACCTCGACGCCTACGCCGACGTCTGGCTGCGCGGCGCCGGCGCGCCGACCTGGCCGACCTTCCGGGTGACGGTCACCGGCGCGGCGCCGAGCCAGCAGGTCACCGTCGACGAGGTGACGCCGGGCGGCGTGCTGCACGGCTGCAACTTCGCGATCGGGCTGCGCGGCGCCGGCGGCGAGACCGCCAAGGCGTGGATCGCCCGCGGCGTCGGCGGCGCGGCGTCGGTGACCGTGCCCACCGGCGTCACCTGGGCGGTCACCCAGACGATCCTCGACGTCGACGCCCAGTGCCTGGCGTACCCCGCGGCGGCGGCCGCGCCCGCGCCCCGCCACCCCGACGGGTGGACGCCGTGGCGGCCGTGAGCCGCCCGAGAACTTGCCTCGCGGGGCGCGCCGCGGCAGCGTCAGGCATGCGCCGCCGCGTGTCCCTCGTCGCCGTGCTCGTCGCCGTGCTGGTCGCCGTGGTCGCCGCGGCCTGCGGCCCCAAGGTCAACCCGCAGGCGCCGTTCGACGAGGACGATCCGCGCGCCGGCGCGAAGATCGATGCGGGCGTGGCGATCGACGCCGCGCCGCCGATCGACGCGGCCGCGCCGACGGTGCGCGCCACCGCGGTCAGCCGCGCGGTCCTGACCGCGGTGCTCGACGCCGGGCCCGCCGATCTGCTGGCGTCGTTCGAGGTCACCGCCGAGCGCCCCGACGGCGCCTTCCAGGGCTGGCGGCTGGTGCGGCTGCTGCGCGGCGGCCGCCGGTTCGCCGGCCTCGATCTCCAGCCCGGCGATCTGCTGACCAGCGTCAACGGCCACGCGCTCGAGAGCCCGCCCGATCTCGGCGTGCTGTGGGAGGAGCTGCGCACCGCGCGGGCGATCGAGGCGGTGCTGGTGCGGCAGGGCGCGCGGTTCACGATCCGCGCCGACGTCACCGAGTAGGCGCCGCGACGCGCGCAGCTCACGCCGCGAGCGCGGCCCGCGCGGCCCGCGGATCGTTGGCGAAGACGCCGTCGATGCCGGCCGCGGCCAGCGCCCGCAGCCGCGGCGGATCGTCGACGGTCCACGCGTGGACCGCGAAGCCGCGCTGCCGCCAGCCGGCGATCGCCGCCGGGGTCGCCAGCGCGTCGGCGACGTGCAGCGACGACGCGCCCAGGAGCGCGCCGATCGCCCGCCACGGCGCCGGCACCGCGGCCTCGAACAAGAAGCCGAGCGGCACCGTCGGCGCGATCAGGTGGAACTGCCACAGCGCGATCGGATCGAACGACGACACCACCAGCCGCTCGGGCGGCAGCCGTGGCGCCGCCGCCAGCGCCGCCGCCACCGCCGCCGGCAGCCCGCGCGGCCGGCCCGGCTCGACGGTCTTCAGCTCGACGTTGAGCAACAGCTCGCCGGCCGCCTCGATCGCCTCGACCAAGGTCGGGACGCGGCCGCCGCCGATCAGCTCGATCGTCCGGATCTCGGACAGCGCGAGGTCGGCGATGGCGCCGGGCCGGCCGGCCAGCCGCGCCAGGTCGTCGTCGTGGAACACCACCGCCTCGCCGCTGCGGCAGATCATCGCGTCGAGCTCGATGCCGTCGGCGCCGTGGGCCGCGGCCAGCGCGAACGCCGGCAGCGTGTTCTCGGTGGCGTGGGCGCTGACGCCGCGGTGGGCCCAGACGATCGGCCGCGCGCCCCGCCACAGGTGCGGCCCGCGGCGGGCCCGCCCCAGGAGCGGCACCAGCCGGCCGAGCGCGTCGATCACGACTCCACGAACGCCTTGTGCAGCGCCCGGGTCAGATCGTCGACGTGGGGCCGATCGCACCACAGCGTGATCCGCAGCGGCGACACGCTCACCGCGTTGAGCGGCACGCCGGCGCCGATCGCGGTGGCGCGGGCGCGCACGATGATGCCGGGGTTGCCGCCGATGCCGTGGCCGACCATCGTCACCGCGCCCTCCTCGCCCAGCTCCAGGTTGCTGCCGAGCACGGTCTCGAGCTTGGTCTTGACCGCCGCCCAGTCGGGCACGTCGGCGGTGGTGAACCACGCGCGCAGCTCCTTGCCCTCGAGGTCGAGGTGGGTGAGCGGGATCGACGCCGCCTCGAGGATCTGCAGCGCGTTCTCGACCGCGGCGCCGCCCGACGCGCGCAGCCGCACCAGCGCGGCCTGGCCGGTCACCGCCGCGACCTGGCGCTCGCGCTCGGGGCTCCAGTCGATCCGGGTGCCGCCGCCGTCCTTGTTGGTGGCGCGGGCGTAGAGCGCGATGCCGCTCTTGCGCGCAAACTCCACCGACGCGTCGTGCAGCACCTTGGCGCCCTGGGCCGCCAGCTCGAGCATCTCGTCGTGGCTGATCGCCGTGAGCAGCTCGGCGGCGCCGACCACGCGCGGGTCGGCGGTGTAGACGCCGTCGACGTCGGAGCAGATCTCGCAGTAGTCGGCGCGCAGCGCGGCGGCCAGCGCCACCGCGGTGGTGTCGGAGCCGCCGCGGCCCAGCGTCGTGACCTCGCGCTTGTACGACACGCCCTGGAAGCCGGCGACGATCACCACCTTGCCGCGATCGAGCTCGTCCTCGATGCGGAACGGCCGCACCTCGAGGATGCGCGCGCCCGAGTGGCGATCGTTGGTCATGATGCCGGCCTGGGAGCCGGTGAACGAGATCGACTCGAGGCCCTGCTCGGACACCGCCATCGCCAGGAGCGCCATCGCCTCGCGCTCGCCGCAGGTGAGCAGCATGTCGAGCTCGCGCCGCGACGGCGACGGGCTGACCTGCTTGGCCTTGTCGATGAGCGCGTTGGTGGTCTTGCCCATCGCCGACACCACGACCACCACCTTCTTGCCAGCGGCCTTGGTGCGCGCCACGCGCGCGGCCACGAGGCGGATCTTGTCGACATCGGCGACCGACGAGCCGCCGTACTTCTGGACCACGATTCCGGTCTGCTGGGTCAAGGCGCGAATCCTCCGCGCGGCAATGTAGCAGGTGCCGGTGGTGATCGCGGTCGGGGTGCTACCTTCCCGGGGTGCGTCGTCTCGTCGTCTTGTGCGCGCTGGTCCTCGGTTGTCACGGCGGGCCCGCGCCCGCGCGGCCGCGCCCGCCGGTGGCCGACGCGCCGTACGAGCTGGCCGACGAGCTCGACTTCGCCGAGCGCGCCGACGCGCTGGCGGCGCTGCCCCCGGGCGACGCGCGCACCGCGCTGCGCGCCGAGCTGGCGGCGGTGCTGGGCGCGCGCCTCGATCGCGCGCTGGCCAGCGGTCGGCTCGAGCGCGCCAGCGCGGCGCTGGGCGCGCTGGCCGAGCTGTGGGCCGGCGAGCCGGCGGCGCTGAGCGAGCTGGCCGAGCAGCCGGGCTGGACCGATCGGCTGATCCGCGCGCGCGCCGGCTTCGCCCGCGGCGGCGCCGATCGCGACGCGGCGCTGGTGCTGGCGATCCGCCTGGCGGTGGCGCCGACCGACGCCGATCGCGCCGAGCTGACCCAGATCACCGAGTTCGCCGATCAGCTGGCGATGGCGCGGATGGGCCCGCTCGGCGCGGGCACCGGCGCGCTCGCGGTGCTGGCGCCGATCGTCGAGCGCGGCCTGGCGCCCGAGCTCCTGCCCGGCTACGTCGCGCTGGTGGTGGCGCGCGCCAACCAGGCCGACATGGCGGTCAGCGCCGGCCTCGCGACCGCGGCCACCAGCCCGGCCCTGCGCGCGGCGATGGGCGCCACCCGCGATCTGGCGATCGCGCTGGCGATGGGCCACCAGATCGAGCGGCTGAGCGCGGCGCTGGCCGACCTGCACGGCCTCGGCCGCGATCGCGCGCTGGCCGACGCCGCGCGGGCGATCACCACGCCGGTGGCGGGCGCCGCGGCCTGGGCCAAGCTGGCCGCCGCGCTGCGCGCCGCCGACGGCGGCGACGATCGCGCCAAGCTGCGGGCCGCGCTGGCGATCGCGCTCGACGGCCTCGTCCGGTTTCCGGACGACGCGACGCTGGCGGCGGCCGCGGCGGTGATCGCGATGGAGCAGGACGAGGTGGCGCGCCCGACCGCGCTGTTGACGACCGCCCGCCGCCACGCCGCCGACGACGCCGGGCTGGCCGAGCGGCTGCTCGGGCTGCACCGCGAGCGCCTGGGCCGGCTGATCTACGGCGGTCGCGGCCGCGCCGCCGCCCGCTGCCTGGCGGCGCTGCGCGCGCTCTACGCCGACCTCGGCGCGCGGTTCCCCGGCCGGACCTGGGCGGTGGCGTGGCCCGAGGTGCTCGCGACCTACGGCCGCGGGCTGATCAGCCAGGGCGAGCTCGCCGCCGGGCGCCAGGCGCTGACCGAGTCGATCGCGGCCAAGCCCACCGTCGAGGCGCTCGACATGCTCGGCACGGTCGCGCTCAAGACCGGCGACGCCGCCGGCGCGCGGCGGGCCTTCGAGCGCGCGATCGCGCTGCCCGGCGACGCCCCGGCGCAGGAGTACGCGCGGGCCAAGCTGCTGCGGCTGGCCGGCGACGCCGCCACCGCCGGCGGCGACACCCGCGGCGCGACCGAGCACTACGCGCAGGCGCTGTCGACCTGGGCCGACCTCGGCGAGCGGCTCGACCTGCCGCCCAACCTCGCCGGCGAGCGGCTGGTCGAGAGCGGCAAGCTGTTCTGGGCGCTGGGCAAGCCCGACGACGCGGTCGATCTGCTGGCCGCCGCCAGCGACGCCGACCCCGACGGCGCCGACACGCACATCCAGACCGTCGCGTTCCTGTTGCTGCACGATCGCTACGACCGCGCGCGCGACGTCTTCTACCAGGCGCTCGCCAGCGATCGCATCGGCGACTACTACAAGGTCTACATGGCGCTGTGGATCGTCGCCGAGGGCCGCCGGCGCGGCGTCGCCGACGACGATCAGGCCCGGGCCTACCTGGCCGGGCGCGACGGGCCGCTGTGGTACGACGACATCGCGCGGCTCGCCAGCGGGCGGCTGGCGGCGCCGGCGCTGGCGGCGCGCGCCAGCACCCGGCCGCGCCAGACCGAGCTGGCCTACTACACCGCGGTGCTCGGCGCCGACGCCGCGGCGGCGACCGCGCTGCTCGAGGACGTGCTCGCCTCCGATCTGGTGCTGTTCTTCGAGTACGACATGGCGCGCCACCGGCTCGATCGTGGACGCTGAGCTGGCGGCGCTGGGCGCGCGGCTCGGCGCCGCGATCACCGCGCGGGCGGTGCGCGCGTGCCTCGGCGTGTCGGCGATCCCCGCCGTGCCGCAGGTCGGCGCCGCGCCGCCGGCGCCGTGCCCGCCCGCCGCCGCGCCGATCTGGCTGTGGTGCGCCGGCCGCGCGGTGGCGGCGTCCGCCGTCGAGCGCGCGCTGGCGCCGGCCCACGTGGCGACCGCGCTGGCCGCCGGGCTGGCGGTGCGCGACGGCGATCGGCTCGCGCCGGCGGTGCGGCTGGCGCCGCTCGGCCGCGGCCTGGTGGTGTGCGACGTCGCGGCGCGCGGCGACGCCGACCGCGTGCCGTGGCCCGACGACTCGACGCTGCACCTGATCGGCTGCCTGCCGGCGACCGTCGCCGGCCCGTGGCTCGACGTCGGCGCCGGCCCGGCGGCGGCGATGCTGGCGGCCGCGCCGGGCGCCGGCCCGCGGCGCGCCACCGACGTCAACCCGCGGGCGCTGGCGTGGGCGCGGCTGGGCCTGGCGCTGGCCGGGCGCGCCGACGTGACCGTGGCCGAGGCCGACCTCACCGCCGGCGCCGGCGGCGGCTGGGCGCTCATCACCATGAACGCGCCGATCCCGAGGCCGACCGGCCTGGTCGGCGCCGACAGCCAGTGGCACGCCAGCGTCGACGATCTGCCGGCGCGGCTGTGGCCGGCGGTGTCGGCGCTGGCCGCTCCTGGCGCCGAGGTGCTGGTCCACGCCACCGTCGATGACGACGGCGCCGGCGCGCCGCCGGCCGCGCTGGGCGGCGCGGTGACCGTGGCTCGCTACTCGCCGCCCGGGGGCCGCGGCTTCGCGGTGATCCGCTGGCGCCCCGACGCGCCGGCCCGCCGCCGCGCCGCGCCGGTCGTCCTCGGGATCGGCCGGCCGTTCGTGACCCGCGCCGACCTCGATGCGATCGAGGCCGGTCACCACCCGCACCCGACCGTCGACCTGCGGTAGCGTCCGGACATGATCGCCTGGCGCGCGCTCGCGACGGTCGCCGTCGCCACGGCCGCGCTGGCGTGCTCGCGGGCCGCGCCCGCGCCGCTGCCGCCGCCCACCGCCGAGCCCGATCGGTTCCCGCACCCGGCCCACGCGCAGCTCGCCTGCACGCCGTGCCACGACAGCGCCGCCGCGCTGGCCGGCGTCGCGCAGATGCCGGGCCAGGACGATCACGCCGCGTGCGACGGCGCCGGCTGCCACCAGGCCGCGTTCATGGCGCCGCCCGGCGCGCTGTGCCGGGTGTGCCACGCCGCCGTCGATCCGATCGGCGCCGGCGCGTCGCCGCTGCGCACCTACCCGGCGGTCGACGGCCTGCGGTCGCTGCCGTCGACGTTCTCCCACGCCGCGCACCTCGACAACGCCACCGTCGAGGCCGCGGTCGGCTTCAACGTCGGCTGCACCGACTGCCACGAGGTCGACGCCGCCGGCCTGCCCGCCACCGCCGGCCACCGCGCGTGCGTACGCTGCCACGCCGACGAGGTCGGGCTGACCGACGCGCCCGCGATGTCGAGCTGCGCCGCGTGCCATCGCGCCGGCGTCGCGGCGCGCACGCCGCGCCGGCTGATCGTCCGCGACGTCCGCTTCGATCACGGCGTCCACCGCGCCGACGCGCGCGGCGCGGCGATCGCGTGCTCGACCTGCCACCAGGACAGCCGCGCGGTCGCCACCGACGGCCGCCTGCCCAAGCCGCCGCTGGCCGCGTGCGTGGCCTGCCACGACGATCCCGATCGCGTGCCGCTCACCAAGCGCATGCGGGTGTGCGAGACCTGCCACGCGTCGATCTCGCTGACGTTCGGCGCGCTGGCGCCACGCTCGCACCTGCCGGCCACCGAGCGCCCGATCGATCACACGCTGGCGTTCCGCAAGGACCACGGCCGCGAGGCCGCCGACGGCAAGCGCTGCAGCCGCTGCCACACCCAGATGTCGGGCGCCGCGGAGAGCGCCTGCGACGAGTGCCACCAGACGATGCGGCCCGGCGATCACACGCTGATGTGGCGCGAGACCGAGCACGGCCAGGAGGCGATCGCCGATCGCGATCGCTGCGCCGCGTGCCACGTCGCCGACGCGTGCAGCGCGTGCCACCAGCAGCGGCCGCGCTCGCACGGCCCGGCGATGAGCTTCGCCGGCGCCGATCACGGCGACGTCGCCCGCCAGAACCCGGCGGCGTGCGTCACCTGCCACGACGTCGGCGCCGACTGTCTGCCGTGCCACGGAGCCGCGCCATGAGGCGCACCCGCGCGCTGGCGCCGCTCGCGCTGGCGCTGGCGATCGCCCCGGCCGCCGCCGCGCCGCCGCCGCCGGCGCTGTTCCCGCGTCGGGTGCCGATGCCGACGACGCTGGCGATGCGCGTCGAGCCGCCGCCCGCCGCGGCCCCGGCGCCCACGCCCGCGCCGCCGGCCAAGCCGCGCCCGGCGCGCCGCCGCCGCGCCGTCGTGCCGCGCCGCGAGCCCGCGCCGCCGCGCCTGACCGCGCAGCTCGCCGTCGGCATGGCCGTCGACGGCGCCAACCTGCGCAACCTCACCGCCGCCGATCCGGCGATCGGCATCACCACCGCCGGCAGCGACTTCGAGGCCGGCACCAACTACCGCCCGGCGCGCAGCTACGCGTTCGGCGAGGCGTTCCTCGGCAGCCGCGGGCTCGGCGTGCCCGGCATCTCGGCGTACCTCGCGTCGCGGTTCCGGCTGGCGCCCGCGACCCAGCTCACGCCGCCGCTGGTCGACGGCTGGGATCGCGTCGATCCGGTGCAGGTGCAGAGCGCGTGGACCGAGGCCGACGGCGTGATCGACAGCGGCCCGCTGCGCACGCTGCGCGTCCGCGGCGGCCGGCAGTTCCTGTACGGCCCGGCGGTGGCCCACGTCGACGGGCTCGCCGCGACCTGGTCGTCGGCGCGCCTCAAGCTGGGCGCCTACCTCGGCAGCCGCGTGCCCGACTGGAACACCGCGTCGTTCGGAAACCAGCCGCGGCGGCTGGTCAGCGGCGGCGAGGTCGCGCTGACGCTGCGCGCCGGCCCGCGGCCGCTGCTCGTGCGGCTGCGCGCGCTGCGCTACGACGGCAGCGATCACGGCGACCTCACCGTCGACTGGACGCCGCGCGCCGACGTCGCGCTGACCTGGACCGCGCGCGGCGCCGACGGCGCGCTGGCCCGCCAGCGGGTCGCGGCGCGGATCCGCGTCTCCGACGAGACCCGCCTGGCCTTCGAGGCCGACCTGCGCCGGCGCGCCGACTGGCTGTGGGACTACGAGCGGCGCGACGACGATCCCAGCCGGCCGCGGCGCTACCTCGATCTCGGCCCGACCCTGCCGCGCACCACCGTCCGCGGCCGCGCCGGCACCGTGCTGCTCGACAACATCGACGCGCTGCTGTTCGCCGGCCTGGCGTTCGACGGCAGCCGCGCCGACGACACGCCGAGCTACGCCAGCGCCGGCTGGGCCGAGGGCGGCGGCGCCTTCGAGATCCGGATGCGGCGGACGGTGGCGGTGACCTTGTCGGGCCTGGCCCGCGTCTACAGCCGCAAGGACGCCAGCCCCGCGGTGCAGGTCGTCGACGCCGAGAACCAGATCCAGGCGGCCCAGTGGCCCACCGCCAACGTCGGCGAGCGCAACCTGCTCGAGGGCGGCGTCCAGGTCCGCTTCACCGGCGGGGCCCGCAAGTTCTCGGCGTCGGGCGAGATCTACGCGCGCCGCACCCGCTACGCGCGGCTGTACGTCGACGACGCGGTCGCCGAGCCGCTGGCCGAGAGCCTCGACCCGCTGACCGACAGCGTGATCCACGGCGGCGGGCGGTTCATCTTCGAGGCGTGGATCTCGCCGCGGCTGCGGCTGCGCACCGAGTACGAGCTGACCAACCGCTTCGCCGCCGCGCCCGAGATCGCCGGGCTCAAGGCGCTGCGGATCATCGCCGAGGGGCGCTACTGATGCGGCCGACGCTGGCGCTGTGCGTCGCGCTCGCGCTGACCGCGCTGATCGCCGGCCCGGCGCGCGGCCAGGGCGCGGCGATCGGCTTCGATCACACCCGCCACGACGGCAAGGTCACGATCACCGGCGCGCCGGCCATCGCCTGCGCGACCTGCCACGTCCCCGGGCCGCGCGGCGCGCTCGGCGCGCGCCCCGGCCACGGCGTGTGCTTCGGCGCGTGCCACGGCCCGGCGCCGGCGCGCGGCCAGCCGGTGCCCGCCGACGCGCAGGTGTGCACCAGCTGCCACGCCCCCGCCGGCGGGACCGCGCCGCGGCCCACCGTCGCCTATCCGCCCTACACCCTCGATCCGGACTTCGGGCTGACCTTCACCCACGCGCGCCACGCCACCGCCGCCTGCACCGCGTGTCACCCCGCGCCGGGCGTCGCGCGCCCGCGCCCCGCGCCCCACGCGCGCTGCCTCACCTGCCACGCCACCACCGCGCCGCGGATGACCGACTGCGCGACCTGCCACCCGGCCGGCACCGGCGCCAACCTGTCGCCCCACGCCGTCAGCTCCGAGCTGCCGATCGGCGACGCGTTCGATCACCAGCGCCACCGCCGGCGCTCGCCGGGCGCGCCGGCCCTGGCCTGCGCCACCTGCCACGCCGCGACCGCCGCCGCGACCGGCCTCGACCTGCCGACGCCCACCGTCGCGAGCTGCGCGCTCGGCGGCTGCCACGACGGCCGCGCCGCGTTCGCGCCGACCGCGCGCTGCACGACCTGCCACACCCGCGCGCCGGGCGCCGCCTTCGTCGTCGCGCGCCCCACCGCGCGCTTCGCGCACACCGATCACGCCGGGCCGACGCTCGGCACGCCGTGCGGCGCGTGCCATCCGCTCGCCGCCGACGGCCAGGTCCGCACCGCCGGCCACGCCGCGTGCAGCGACGGCGCGTGCCACGGCGCCGACTTCGCCGCGCGCCAGCCGACGATCTGCGGCGCGTGCCACGTCGCCACCGAGCCGTGGCGCGCGCTCACGCCGGATCGCTCGCCGCCGCCGACCTCTGAGTTCGGCGTCGAGCTCTCGCACCAGCGCCACGCCGCGATCGCCTGCGCCGACTGCCACCGCCACGACACCGCCACCGTCGAGCTGCGCCCGCCGCGCGGCCACGCCGCGTGCATCGGCGCCGGCTGTCACCAGGCCGCCGGCGGGCCGGCCCCGGTGATGACCGCGTGCGAGGCGTGCCACGGCCTCGGCGTCGAGGCCGCGCGCCGCCGCCAGCGCGCCGCCGCGCCGTGGAGCGTGCGCGCCCGCTTCCGCCACGCGCCCCACGATCCCGCCGCCGTCGCGTGCGACGCGTGCCACGGCGACGTCGCCGCCACCACCACCGTCGCCGCGATCGCCGGCCCACCGAAGGCCGCGTGCGCCGGCTGCCACGACGGCGCCGCGGCGTTCCGCATGACCGGCCACGGCTGCGCGCGGTGCCATGGCCGCTGAGCGCGCGTGGCACCGCACCTACGTCGTCGCGCTGGCCGCGGTGATCGGCGGCGCGCTAGCGTACGCGCTCGCCGACTGGGGCGGCTGGCCGCGCGCCACCTACGATCCGTACCGCGACGCGTGGCAGCTCCGCCGCGGCGCCACGCCGACGATCGGCATCAACTACTACGGCGGCCTCCTCTGGGGCGCCGCCGGCGCGCTGGTCGGCGCCGCGCTCGGCGCGGTGGTGCAGCGCTGGCCGCGCGCGCGAACGGCGCCGGCGCGGACGCTGCTCGCCGCGTGGGCGTTCACCAGCGTCGCGCTGGCCGGCGCGTACTACTGGTGGAACCTGTGGCCGCTGTGATCGCGCGCCGCTCGTAAGCGCGTCGGGCGCCGCTCGTTGTCCGGGCGAGGTCCCCATGCGCCCATCCCATCGCCCCGCCACGCTCCTCCTGTGCACCGCGCTCGTCGCCGCGTGCGGCGCCGGTCGCTACGCCGCCGTCGCCAGCGCCCCGCCCCCCGGCCCCAGCGCCACCGTCGCGGCGGCCGCGCCGACCGCGCCGCCCCCCGCCGAGGCCAACCTCGCGGTCCCGGGCCCGGCGCCGGCGACGCCCCCCGACGAGCGCCCCGGCCTCGCTACCACCTGGGGCGAGGCCACCTGGTCGCCGATCACCACGACGCCGTTCGTCCGCGCCGCGGCCGCGCCGTGGGCCACCGCGGTCCTGCACTACAACGATCGCGACGGCGTCGCCGCCCACGCCGCGTACCTGGGCCAGCCGCTGGCGCCGCTGGCCGTCGACGCCGGCGCCGGCGACGTCGCGGTGGCGCTGATCGACGACGCCGGCGCCATCCTGCCCGGCGTCGCCGCCGCCGGCCGCAACCTGGTCGCCGCCGTCGACGGCGCCCGCTACCGCATCGCCGTACGCAACCACACGACCGCGCGCTTCGAGGTCGTGGCCTCGGTCGACGGCCTCGACGTCATCGACGGCGCGCCCGCGGGCTTCGATCGCCGCGGCTACGTGGTCGAGCCCGGCGGCGAGCTGATCATCGACGGCTTCCGCCAGTCGGCGTCGGAGGTCGCGGCGTTCCGGTTCGGCAAGGTCGCGACGTCGTACGCGGCGCGCACCGCCGGCGACGCCAACGTCGGCGTCATCGGCGTGGCGTTGTTCGCCGAGCGCGGCGCGGTGTGGACGCCGGCCGAGCTCGACCGCCGCGATCGGGCCGACCCGTTCCCGGGCGAGCCCGGCCGCGGCTTCGCCGTGTCCCCGTGACGACGGTCACCGCCCCGGTGTGCCACGATCTCGCGCCCGGCCGCCCGCGCCGCCGACGCAGTTGGTCTATGATCGCGCCATGAACTGCGTGGTGTGCGCACGGCAGCCGGTGGAGAGCGGCCTCCTGTGCGAGGACTGTCGCGACGAGATCGCGGGGCCGCTCGGGCTGGTCCCCGAGCAGATCATGGCGACCACCGCCAAGCCCACCGGCGCGATCCTCGTCGACCCCTGGGGCCGCCCGCACGGGCTCGACGCGCGCACGCTGATCGGCCGGCAGCTCGAGGGCGCCGGGGTCAGCATCCTCGAGAGCTCGGTGTCCCGCCACCACGCCCACCTCGCGCTCGACCCGACCCGCAAGACCTGGTCGCTGCGCGATCTGGGCTCGGCCAACGGCACGATGGTCAACGATCAGACCATCGGCGACGCGGTGACCCTGCGCGCCGGCGATCGCGTCGTGCTCGGCCAGGTCGGCTTCTACTTCGTCCCCGACGCCCGCGACCTGCCGCCGGTGGTGCTCGATCCCGCGATCAGCTCGACCTTGCGCCCCGGCGATCGCGTCCGGGCGCCCCTCGAGGAGGAGGAGTTCGAGCGCGAGAACACCGACGTCGGCCTGCCGTCGTTCGAGATCCGCCTGCACGAGCCGACCGGCGGTGGCGGCGGGCTGGTCGAGGTCGACGGCAAGCAGGTGCAGCTCACCGCGACGCAGTTCGAGTTCTTCGCGCTGCTGGTCCGGCGCATGGCCGACGAGGCCCACCAGCCCCACCTGGTGCGCGGCTTCGTCCGCACCTCCGAGCTGATCGGCGACCTGTCGTGGGACACCCGCGATCCCGGCGACAACCACGTCAAGCAGCTGGTCCGGCGGGTGCGGCGCGCGCTGGTCAAGGCCGAGATCGGCGACCTGATCGAGTCGCGCCACCGTTTCGGCTACCGCCTGCGCGTCATCCCGACGCTGCCGTAGCGGGCGCGCCGCCGCCGCGCGCCCACGGCGCCTCACCGAGACCTACCCGATCCCTACTCGGCTGCGTCCCGGCGCCCGCTCGCGCGCGACGTCCGAGCGGCGTACGTTGCCGTCGTCCCCGTCTCGAAGGAGCCACCATGTCGCGTCTCGTCACCCTCGCCGTCGCCACCCTGTCCACCGCCGTCGCCGCGCCCGTCGCGCTCGCCCAGCCGACCCCCAAGTTCGAGTACGGCAAGCACGACGACGTCAAGGACGTGAAGAAGACCGAGTGGACCGCCACCGCCGAGGCCGGCCTGGTGTTCACCACCGGCAACTCGCGGACCACGACGATCACCGCCGGCGCCAAGGCCACCCGCAAGCAGAAGCAGAACAAGTTCTCGCTCGACGCCTCCGGCACGCTGGCCCGCGCCTCGACGATCGTCGCCCGGCCGGCGATGGCAGGCGACACCGTGCTCAGCTCGAACGAGGTCGGCCGCGAGGACAAGACCTCGGCGCAGTCGTACCAGGTCAAGCTGCGCTACGACCGCTTCCTGTCGGAGTTCAACTCGCTGTTCGTCGCCGCGCTCGGCGGCGCCGACATCATCGCCGGCAAGGACTTCGCCGGCGGTGGCCAGCTCGGCTACGCGCGCCTCCTGTACAAGACCGAGAAGCACGAGGTCACCGCCGAGCTCGGCTACGACTTCAGCTACGAGGACTACGTCGATCCCGCGGCGGAGGCGCTGGCGATCCACTCGGCCCGCGGCTTCCTCGGCTACAAGGGCAAGCTGTCCGAGGTGACCAGCGTCGACGGCTCGCTCGAGCTCTTGGCCAACGTCAACAAGCAGTCGGACACGGTCGGCGCGTTCGAGGATCTGCGCGCCAACGCCAACGCCAGCCTCAGCACCAAGCTGACCAAGTCGGTGTCGTTCCAGTTCGGCGTGATCGGCAAGTTCGACAACGCGCCGGCGCCGCTCTCGATCGCCGGCTTCACGCTCGACCCCAACGACCCGCCCAGCGCGCTCAAGCTCGACACCACGACCAAGGCGTCGCTGATCGTCAACTTCCTGTAGCGACCGCGCCCGGACGACGCCGGGGCCACGCTGCGCCGGACGCCGCCGCGCCGCGCTACGACGCCGGGACGATCAGCGCCTCGAGCGCGGCCCGCAGCTGCTTGCCGCGCGCCTTGCCGAGCCGCGCGATCCAGGCGCGCTCGACGCCGTCGGCGGCCTTCTTGACCTCGGCGGCCCACTGCCGGCCGCGGGCGGCCAGGCGCACCCGCTTGATCACGCCGTGATCGGGATCGGGGTAGCGCTCGACCAGGCGCTCGCGCTCGAGGTCGTCGACCAGATCGCCGAGCGTCTGCTTGGCGACGCCGATCAGCGTCACCAGCTCGGACAGGCGCAGGCCGCCCGGCTCGATCAGCGTGAGGATCTGGGACTGGGCCGGGCGCAGCACCGGCAGCCCGACGTCGCGCAGGCGCGCGTCGACGGCGGTGGCGAGCTCCAGCGTGGGGCCCAGGAGCAGGGCGCGGATATCGCGGCGAGGGTCTCGGGCCATGGCGTGGTTGGCGACCGGCGGTCGGTGGGCGTCATAGCAGAAGCGGTGGAGGCATGAAACCGCCCCCGGGCAGAAAGTCCGGAAAGCGGACGACCACTCCCGTGCGGCGGGAGGTCGCGCCGTCAGGCGGCGGCGGCGGCGGCCCCGGCGGCGGTGACCCGCTCGACCTCGGCGGCCATGGCGCCGGTCACGATCCGCCGCCACATCCGAAAATCGCCGCGCAGCGACCACAGCGCGAACTGGGGCGACGCCCAGGTCGCCGGCCGGTTCTTCTCGAACGCGAAGTGCCCGATCCACGCCAGCCCGTAGCCCGCGACCGGCGCGGCCAGGAGCGCCGGCGGCCACAGCGGCGCCGCCGCGACGCAGGCCATCGCCAGCGTGGTGCCGGCGAAGTGCAGCGCCCGGCAGGTCGGGTCGAGGTGCTGCGAGACGTAGTACGGCCAGAACTCCTCGAACGACTGCGGCGCGGGAACGTCCATCGGCCCAGCCTACTCGATCGCGGCTACTCGATCAGCAGGTTCACCTGGCCGGTACCCTGGCCGTGGTCGTGGCAGTAGAAGATGTCGGAGCCGTCGGTCGGCGTGACGTCGAAGCTGCCGCCCGGGCCCATGCTGGTGCCCTGGTGATCGAAGCCGCCGACGCCGCCGCCGGTGTGGATGCGGTGGGCGATCGTGTCGTCGTTGCGGATGTGCAGCCGGGTGCCGGCCTTGATGCGGATCGTGCCGCCGTTCATCGCGCCCCAGTGGGTGCCGCCGCCGACCTGGCCGACGCCGACCACGTAGTCGTTGGTGACGGTCAGCGCGGCGTCGCCGCTGGCCGACACCGCGGCGCCGGTCGCGGCGATGGCCAGGGCCTGGCCGGTCGGCGCCGGCGTGCCGTTCGACGGCACCCGCACCTTCACCGTCGCGGTCGCGCTGCCGCCGTCGGCCAGCGTCACCGAGGTCGGCTGCACGGTCACCGCCCAGCCGGCCGGCGCGCCGGTCGCGGCCAGCGTCACCGGGCCGCTGAAGTGGCTCGACGTCACCGTCACGGTGAACGTGGTCTCGGTGCCGAGCGTCGTGGTCGCGTTGGCCGGGCTGACCGCCAGCGCCACGGCGGCGGCCGGGGCG
>Ga0075163_10001147_pt1 | contig 35368 bp, 30 predicted proteins | sample JI1023141ADNA_FD_71478 | JGI IMG/M metagenome (GOLD analysis project Ga0075163, IMG submission 71478) | Wastewater effluent complex algal communities from Wisconsin, to seasonally profile nutrient transformation and Carbon sequestration -... | ecosystem: Engineered > WWTP > Effluent > Algae...
CTGCATTGGCTTCAGCATGCCACGCACGCAGGTGGGCCACATTGACATCGCGCAGCGACGGCAGCACCCGCAGCGCGCCTTTGAAGTCGTGATGCGCGGTAAATGCGTTCGGCGTGATGATCGTCGCCAGAGAGGCCGCCAGCGCGGCCTGCAGTCCGTTGGCCGAGTCTTCCAGCGCAAGGCAAGCCCGTGCGGGCAGTTCGAGCCGCTTCAGGGTCTGCAGATAAACCTGTGGATGGGGTTTCTTGAGAGGTGCGGTGGAAGCATCCTCGACCACGGTGAAATACTGTCGCCAGTCCGGGCCAATGGCCGTTCGCAGCAGAGCCGTGATGTTGACCGGTGAGGTGGTCGTGGCAATCGCCAGGCGCAGACCATCGGTGAAAGCAGCCTCGATCAGCTTGAGCACGCCCGGCCGCAGGGTCACGGCGCCGTCCTGCACGGCCTGCTCGTAGGCGGCCGTCTTGAGCTCGTGTATCTGGTTGATGGTGTCCTGCACAGCCTGACCGTCAAGCGCCCGGATGTCGGGGTGCGCCTGCATCCAGTAATGACGGATGCGCTCCTTGCCGCCCGAGATGTTGAGAAGTTCGAGGTACAGCGCCTCGTCCCATTGCCAGTCCATGCCCAGTTCGGCAAAAGCATGGTTGAAAGCTGCCCGGTGCGCGCTTTCGGTGTCGGCCAGGGTGCCGTCGACATCGAAAATGAGGGCTTGAAGGGCGGGTGTGGACATGGGCTTCTTTCCGACGAGGTGGGTGCGGCTGGATATATCAGTGAAAGTGGATTTACTTTACCCTCATGAACTCATAAACTCCAATCACGTTTATTGAATATTTCATCAGAATAATTTGATGAATAAGGAGTTGTGCCATGCGTCCCTATACGCTGAAACAGATCCAGACCTTCCTTGAAGTGGCGCGCCAGGGCTCGGTGTCGAAAGCGGCCGAGCGGCTGTTTGTCACCCAGCCGGCGGTATCCATGCAGATCCGCCAGCTGGAAGACGCATTCGGACTGCCCCTGGTCGAACCCGTGGGCCGCAACATCCGCCTGACCCAAGCGGGCGAGGCTTTCCGCACGCACGCGATAGCCGCCATGGGCCAGTTCAAGGACCTGGAAGCCCTGATGGCCGATCATGTGGGCCTCAAACGGGGGCGCATCGACCTGGCCGTGGTCAGCACCGCAAAGTACTTCATCCCCATGCTGCTGGTGCGTTTTGGCAAGCAGTTCCAGGGTATCGACATCCAGCTCAAGATCGACAACCGTGAGAATATCCTCGGCCTGCTGGCGCGCAACGAGGCTGACCTGGTGGTGATGGGCCGCGCCCCTGCTGACATGGACTGCGTGGCGACGCCTTTTGCCACCAACCCCCAGGCCGTACTGGCTACGCCCGATCATGCGCTGGTGCGGCGCAAGAAATTGCCGTTCTCGGCGCTGGCCGACCACGGCTTCGTGGTGCGTGAGGAAGGCTCGGGCACACGCGCGGCGATGGAACGGCTGTTTGCCGAAAACAAGACGCCGCTGAAGGTCGTGATGGAAATGCCCAGCAACGAGACCATCAAACAGGCCGTGATGGCCGGTATGGGTCTGAGCTTTCTTTCGCTTCGCACAGTGCGTCACGAACTGGCCAGCGGCCATATCGCGCTGGTGGACATCGCAGGCCTGCCGGTCATGGGCCACTGGTATGTGACCCACCTGAGCCAGAAGAAGCTCTCCCCTGCCGCCCGCGCCTTCAAGGAGTTCCTGATCGAGCAAGGCGGCGCGCTGATGGACTCCTGGAGCTGATTATCAGGAAAAAAGACCTGTGCCCCAGCGTCGGATGGCCATTATTTGCTACAAATTCAGGACTCAATGAGGGCGGCCTGCCGATCGGCCAGGGTTACGCGAACCCGCCCGACGGTGCGCCGATCTCCCGTGCGTCTTGAAGCCTCAGCCCTGCCCGGATTTGCTGTGATCCAGCGCAAACTCCTCTTCCGGCGACAGGATCAGGCGATGGCGACCGACCAGGGCGAAATAGAGGACGCCGATGGCAAACCAGAGGGCGACCCACAGCACGCCTTCGCGGTACACCGGATCGGTCAGCTGGAAATACAAGGTCACAGCTGCGATCAGCACCGTCAGGCCTGCGCCGACGGTACCGAACGGGCTCCGGTAGGGCCGATGCAACCTGGGGAAGTTCCGGCGAAGTTGGATGAAGGCGATCGCCTGCATGATGTACGAGAACATGGCGCCAAAAACGGCCATGTTCAGCAGGTTGCCACCGATGACGGCGGCCCCCTTGTCCGCCCCCAGGCTGAACCACAGTGCCAGCATGACCGCCAGTGCCAGCACCGAACCGGCGGTCATGGCCAGGTGTGGCGTCTTGCGCTGGCCATGGGTGACGGAGAGCACGGTCGGGAAATACCCCGCGCGGCTGAGCGAATAGATCTGGCGACCCTTGGCAAAGATGATGGTGTGAAAACTGGCAACAAGGCCCAGCACGGCAACGGTCGCCAAAGTCTTGGCAATGCCTTCGCCATAAATGGCCTTGAGGCCATCCAGCAGAGGTTCCCCGGAGGTGGCCAGTTTGTGGGAGCCGATGCCGGCCACGGATGGGTTCAGCCAAAGGATCATGAAGGCGGAAACGATCAGCGTGAAGATGCCCGCCAGAATGCCGCGTGGCATGTCACGCGCAGGGTCGACGGACTCCTCTGCGGCCAACGGCAACTGCTCGATCGCCAGGAACAGCCAGACAGCAAAGGGCAGGCAGGCCAGAACACCCATGAAACCCTTGGGCAGAAAGGGACCCTTCCCTTCCGGCAAGGCCACGCCTTCCGCGCCCACATTCATGGCCCATCGGGTGAAGTCGATGGCGGGCAGCGCGCTGAACCAGAACACCACCAGGCACGCCAGTGCCAGCAGGGTCACGATCAACGTCACCTTGAACGAGAGTTCGACGCCAACGATGTTCAGGCCCACGAACAGGATGTAGAACCCTATCCACCACAACGGCAACATCGCGGTCGAGGTGCCGAAGATGCTCGACATGTAGCTGCTGATGAAATAAACGATGACGGCAGGCGTCAACACGTACTCGACATTTTCGGCCAGGCCGGTCAGGAATCCGCCCCACGGCCCCATCGCCGTTCGGGCGAAGGAATAGGCCCCGCCCGTATGCGGCAGCGCCGGTGACATTTCCGCCAGCGAAAAGGTCAGGCCCAGGTACATGATCGCGATCACCACTGTCGCCAGAAACATGCTGCCCCAGCCATTCGCCAGGCCCAGATTCCATCCTGAAAAATGCCCGGAGATCACGGCGCCGACACCCAACGCCCACAGCGACCAGACGCCGGCGTATCGGCGCAGGCCCCGTTTCTCGAAATAGGTCGAGTCCACCTGGGTGTAGTTGAAGCCGGATGAAACGCTCACGATGCCCCCTTGGACGTGTTCCGGGCCATGGCGCCGGTATCGGTTGTTAGACGGGCCGGCCGCGCGGCCCCCTGGATCAAGGGGCGTCCCTATCAACCGGATGCAACGCCGCAGTCTAAGGGCTTTTCTCGCGCAGCCACAGTCGGGCGCCGCCCGATTCATCAGCAATTTCTGATTAACAAAAAACTTAATTTGAATTTATTTTATGAATCCAGACACCTACAGTCCGTTCCATTGTCAGACCTAACCGGAGATTTCCCATGGACCAATCCAACCGCTACGCCGACCTGAGCCTGAAAGAACAAGACCTGATCAACGGCGGCCGCCACATCCTCGTGGCCTACAAGATGAAGCCCAAGGCGGGCCACGGCTACCTGGAAGCCGCCGCGCACTTTGCCGCTGAATCCTCCACCGGCACCAATGTGGAGGTCTCCACCACCGACGAATTCACCAAGGGTGTGGACGCGCTGGTCTACCTGATCGATGAGGCAACCGAGGAGATGCGCATTGCCTATCCGCTGGACCTGTTCGACCGCAACATCACCGACGGGCGCATGATGATCGTGTCGTTCCTGACGCTGGTGATCGGCAACAACCAGGGCATGGGCGACATCGAACACGCCAAGATCTACGACTTCTACATGCCGCCGCGCGCGATCCAGCTGTTTGACGGCCCCTCGAAAGACATCTCCGACCTGTGGCGCATCCTGGGCCGCCCGGTAAAGGATGGCGGCTACATTGCCGGCACGATCATCAAGCCCAAGCTGGGCCTGCGCCCCGAGCCCTTTGCCAAGGCCGCTTACCAGTTCTGGCTGGGCGGCGACTTCATCAAGAACGACGAGCCCCAAGGCAACCAGACCTTTGCGCCCATGGCCAAAACCATCCCGCTGGTCTACGACGCGATGAAGCGCGCCATGGACGAGACCGGCGAGGCCAAGCTGTTCTCGGCCAACATCACCGCCGACGACCACTACGAGATGCTGGCTCGCGGCGAATTCATCCTGCGCACCTTCGGACCGGACGCCGACAAGGTGGCCTTCCTGGTGGACGGCTACGTGGGCGGGCCTGGCATGATCACCACCGCTCGGCGCCACTTTGCCAACCAGTACCTGCACTACCACCGCGCCGGCCATGGCGCCGTGACCAGCCCCAGTTCCAAGCGCGGCTACGACGCCTACGTGCTGGCCAAGATGAGCCGGCTGCAGGGCGCCAGCGGCATCCACGTCGGGACCATGGGCTTCGGCAAGATGGAAGGCGCCAAGGACGACCGGGCCATCGCCTACATCATCGAGCGCGACAGCTACACCGGTCCGGCCTACCACCAGGAGTGGTATGGCATGAAACCGACCACGCCGATCATCTCGGGCGGCATGAACGCGTTGCGCCTGCCGGGCTTCTTCGAGAACCTGGGCCACGGGAACGTGATCAACACCGCAGGCGGCGGCAGCTACGGCCACATCGACAGCCCGGCCGCCGGCGCCACGTCATTGCGCCAGGCCTATGACTGCTGGAAGGCCGGCGCGGACCCGATCGAATGGGCCAAGGAGCACAAGGAATTCGCCCGCGCCTTCGAGTCGTTCCCGAAGGACGCGGACGCGCTGTTCCCCGGCTGGCGCGACAAGCTCGGCACGCACCGCTGATCCAGCCCGGAGGCTGGTCGGCAGAGCGTTTCGCTCCGTGTCCCCCGGCCTGCAGCCTCCTCCTTTACCTGCGCAAAACGCTCTGCCGACCAGCCCTGCTGGACAACACCAATAGTGAGCCCATCATGACTGCTTTGAACGCCCCCGGCACTGCACCGTTCTACCAGCAGCAAGGCAACGAAGTGGCGCTGTACAAAGCGGCCTATGCCGCGCGACTGCCGGTCATGGTCAAGGGGCCGACCGGCTGCGGCAAGTCGCGCTTCATCGAATACATGGCCTGGAAGCTGGGCCGCCCGCTGATCACCGTGGCCTGCAACGAAGACATGACGGCCAGCGACCTGGTGGGCCGCTACCTGCTGGACGTCGACGGCACGCGCTGGCAGGATGGCCCGCTGACCGTGGCGGCGCGTACCGGGGCCATCTGCTACCTCGATGAAATCGTCGAGGCGCGGCAGGACACCACGGTGGTGATCCACCCGCTGACCGACCACCGCCGCCAGATGCCGCTGGACAAGAAGGGCGAAACAGTTCACGCGCATCCGGACTTCCAGCTCGTGATTTCGTACAACCCGGGCTACCAGAGCCTGATGAAGGACCTCAAGCCTTCAACCAAGCAGCGCTTTGCGGCCTTCGAGTTCGACTACCCCACCGCCGCGCTGGAGGCGCAGATCGTGAGCCAGGAAACCGGGCTGGATGCGGCCCGGGCCGCGCAACTGGTGCAGATCGCCGCCGCCGCCCGGGCGCTCAAGGGCCACGGCCTGACCGAAGGTATCTCCACCCGGCTGCTGGTCTATGCCGCGCAGTTGATCCGCCATGGCGTGGCGCCGGCCGAGGCCTGCCGCATGGCGATGGTGCGCCCGATCACCGACGACGCCGACATCCGCGACACGCTCGACCATACGATTGACGCGGTGCTGGCGTGAGGCGTTGCGGACAGGCTTGCTGTTCTGCCACGAACTGATTTTCAGGCGGTCCTGTGTCCACCATCGCAACGCCGCCTGAAACTCTCACCCAGCCCCTCGAGCCTGCGCAACTGGAAGCCTGGCGCGCGCGCCTGGCCTGCGGGTTCCCGGCCGTGCAGGCCGTGCTGGCGGACTGCCTGCTCGAGGCCAAGACAGCGCTGAGCCCTGCCGGCATCGACGCGTACCTGGACTGCGCCAACGCCCTGGGCCGGATGGGCCGGGGCGCGGAGCCGGTGCTAGCCTTCCTTCAGGAATGGCCTTCGGTGGCCCGGGTCGTCGGCGAAGACTTGCTCAACGATGTGATCGCGTTGATCCAGGCGATGCAGAAGTCGCCCAACAGCCGCGCCATTGCGCCGCTGCTTCAAAGTCTGGCGGCAGTCGCGCGCCGGCTGCTCGGGTCCGGGCCGATGCGTGACTACCTGCGCGTGGCGCGCGAACTCATGCAGCGCACCACGGTGTCCCTCCACGGCCACCACGCGACTTTCGAGAGCCCGGGGCTGCCCGCCTTCCTGGAACACGCGCCGCGTGCGCTTGACGTGCTCAACGTCGCCGGCTTGTCTCGCTGGGCCGACTACGGTGCGCGTCATTACCAGCACCACCCGGAGCGCCAGCGCGACTACTTTGCCCTGCAATCCGCAGACAGCCGCGCCGTGTTGCAGCGGGAACGGCATGGCACCCTGCTGGTGACGGTGGAACGCCAGCTCGACCTCACGCTGCGCGGCTTGTGGCAGGACCACGCGCCCCTGCTGAGCTATAGCACCGGCTTCGACGACAGCCGCGTGCCCATGCCGTTCTTCGACATGCACGGCATCGCACTGCCCGATGTTTATGACGCGTTCAAGGGACCGGGGAACGTCAGCGGACTCGACCGCTACCGCGCCGCCCTGGCCCACATGGCCGGCCATCGTCGCTGGAGCCAGGCCCAGGTGGCCGACAACCTGAGCCCACTGCAGCGCATGTCCATCGAGTGCTTCGAAGACGCGCGCATCGACCACCTCGTGCTTCGGCAGTATCCCGGGCTGCGGCCGCTTCTGCTAGCCCTTCATCCCCGGCCGGTCGAGAGCGCGTGCGACCCGGCCACCGCAAGCTGCCTGCGCCACCGGCTGGCGATGCTGTCGCGCGCCCTGCTGGACCCGGCGCACGGCTACCACGACGAAATCCTCAACGCTTTTGCCAATGAATTTCACGCCCTCGTGGCACACGGCCATTCCAGCACGGCGGAGATCGCAGGGCTGGCGCTGCGCCATGCCGCCCGCACGCGCCGCCAGAGCGACCAGTCCGCCCGCGTGTTCTTCACCGACACCGTGGTCAGCTACCGGGACGACAACCGCCATCTCTGGACATTTATCGAGGCAGGCGACGAGGAAGACAGCTTTGCCGAGCCGCGAGCGCCGGCGCTGCCCGACATTCAAGGTCTGCCGCCGCGCCACTACCCCGAATGGGACGCCGCCGCGCAGGATTACCGACCCGACTGGGTCAGTGTCTACGAAGCGCTGCATGCCAGCGGCGATGCCGGCCTGATCGACCGCCTGCTGGCCAAAAACGCAGTGCTGGCGAGCCAGCTGGAGCGCCTGCTCGACCAGCTAAAACCGCAGGACCGCGTGCGCATCCGCTACCAGGAAGAAGGCAGCGAGCTCGATCTGGATGTGGCACTGCGCTCGCTGATCGACTGGCGCGCCGGCGCGCAGCCTGACCCGCGCATCCTGATGAGCCACCGCACCGACGGGCGCAGCATCGCCGTGCTGCTGCTGCTGGATCTGTCCGCCTCATTGAACGATGAAGTGCCCGGCACCGGCCAGACCCGGCTCGCAGTCAGTCAGGAGGCCGTGGCGCTGCTGGCCTGGGCGATTGACCGGCTCGGCGACCCTTTTGCGATTGCCGGCTTTCACTCGAACACCCGGCACGAGGTGCGCTACCAGCACATCCTGGGCTTTTCCGAGCGTTGGGGCGAGGCCTCAAAGGGCCGACTGGCGGCCGTGCAGGCGGGCTACTCCACGCGCATGGGCGCGGCCATGCGCCACGCCGCGCACTATTTGGGGGCCCAGAAGGCCGACAAGAAGTTGCTGTTGGTGCTGACCGACGGTGAGCCGGCCGATGTGGACATGAGCGACCCGCAGGCACTGATTCTGGACACGCGCCAGGCAGTGAAGGAACTCACCCAGCAGGGCATTCACAGCCACTGCATCAGTCTGGATCCGAACGCCGACGCCTATGTGCGTGACATCTTTGGCCACCACTTCACAGTGATCGACCGGGTGGAGCGACTACCGGAGCGCCTGCCCAGGCTCTTCATGGCTTTGACGCGCTGAACCGCGCCCGGCGACAGGCCGGCCGCCGCTACTGCAGCGGCAAACCCCGTCGCAGCCAGCCCGGGCCAGCCGCGCTGCCGGCCATGCCTTCCCGGACATTGAAGACCTGCGTGAAACCCTGCGCCTCCAGGTAGCGCTGGACCTGGGTGGTGCGGTTGCCGGTGCGGCAGATCAGGGCGACCGGCGCGTTCTTGTCGCCCTTGGTCAGCTTGAGCAGATCATCCATGAAGCCGGGCGCCCCCTTGGGATGCTGCATGTCGAGCCGCATGGCGCCTTGCGCCACACCGGTCTGCTTCCACTCATCTGGCGTGCGGATATCGACCAGTATCAGTTTGCCCGCCTTCAGCTGGGCCAGGGCATCGGGCGCGCTCACTTCCAGGCCGGTGGCGGCAAAAGCAGGGATCAGTGGCAAGGCCGCCAGCGATGCCAGTGCGACGCGCCGGGTCGTCAGAAATCTTCCATTCACAAAAAAAACCTCAAGTTCAGGCAAGAAAAATACGGCCTGCAATTCAGATGGACTGCAGGGCCGGCAGATCGAGAATGCGGTACACACGGCCCTGCTTGTCCAAGGGTTCGATCACCTTTTCGCGCACAAGAGCACTGACCTCCCGGCTGACGGTTTCGAGCTTCAGGTCGAGCATGGCACCCATGTCCTCGCGCGAAAACAACGTCGCGATCTGCGCATCGGCCGGATTTCGCATCTTCAGGATGAAATGGGCCACGCGCTGGCGCGCGGTGCCAAAGTTCAGATCGGCCAGCCAGTCATCAGCTTCCTTCAGCGCATGCTGCCATTTCTCCATCAACCGCTTGTGCAGGCGCACCGAACTGCCACCCAGCATGTTGATCACCGACAGCGGTATGCGGCACACGGATATGTCGGTCAAAGCCACCGCATCGCTGTCGTACTGCGATGTAGCCAATGCCTCCAGCCCAGCAACGTCACCTGGACGCAGCACCCGGACGATGCGCTGGCGGCCATCGGGCGTCACGCGCACCAGCTTGATCATCCCGGTGCGCAACGTGAAGATCCCCATGGCCGCCGTTGACTCGGCAAACAGGATGGTTCCCGCGCGAAACTCCAGGTCATCAATCGGCGAGTGGATCATGCCGAAATCCTGCTCGTTCAGGTCGGCAAACAGGACCATGTCCCGGATGCCGCAATTGCGGCAGTCGGAGGTGCCTTTCCAGGCGGATTCGGTCTTGATGGGAATCATTGCGTGCCGTCAGGCGTCCGTTGTAGCGTTGTAGTTTCGGGGCCAGCAAATTGTGGCATGCCTGGCCATCTGGCGCCCTGCCATTTACCCTGCGCGGTGGGGGCGCCCCTATCTTGCCCTCGAATGCGCGGTCCCGTGCTCCTTCCAGGAAACCATCTTGCAACGTTTTTGATAGCAAATAGTGACCGATCCCCGCTGGGAAAGCACCGAAAGAATCAAGAAATCGTTGGGAGAATCATCCTCGGACGGCCTTTCGCGCCGCTTCCAGGCGCTGATCAAGATACGCCCCGTAGAAATCAGGCAGCATCCCGCCCACGAGCCGTTCGGCGACCTCTTGCCCCCCCTTTCCGAAGAACAGGACGGTGGGGGCCAGTTTGATCGCCCAGCGGCGTGTCATCTCTTCATGGGTCAAGGCCTGCCCCTGAAAATCCTTGAGCGGGCGCCCGGTTCGCATGTCGACCTGGACGATATCCAGCCGCCCTTCGGCGCGCAGCGGGGCCAGATAGCTGTTGCGGGCCACCACGCAGAACGGGCAGCCTTCCAGGCTGACCATCACCACCAGGGGCTCGCCATGGCGCAAGGCTGCGGCCAGTTCATCCGCCAGCGAGACCGCCTGGGGCAAGGTAGACGATGCCGACCGCGCCGCCGGCACGAACGCAGCCAGGGCGCCGGCCACCATCAAGTGGCGCCGCTGGAGGGACGCCGCGACGGTGGAACCTGAAACAGGCGAAAGCTTCATTTGGATTCGTGCTCCATCAGCAAATAGGTGTTGTAGGCGTTCATGCGATTGGCGACCCGGAACAACGGAAGCTTCTCGAATCGGCTCCAGTCGGCCGCCTGATAGGCTTCTTCGAAGGGTTCGAGGTTGCGCGCGGCCTCGCCCATGGTCGTGCGCAGGTAAACGAGGTAGTCGCGGGTCTGCTGCATGTCCTTGCGGGCCTCACCCGACAGCGGGCCATGCCCGGGCACGATGGTGGTGGCGTCGAACTTCAGCAGCACATCCAGCGCCTGGATCCATCGCCCGCTGTCGGCCTGACCGACAAACGGAATGCGGTTGCGAAACACCAGGTCGCCCGCGAACAGCACCTTCTCCTTTGGAAGATAGACCACCAGGTCTTCCGGCGTGTGCGACGGGCCCACGTGCCGGATCAGGAATTGCGTGCCACCCACGGTGAGGGTCTTGTCGCCGTCGATCCACTCGTCGGCGATCACCAGCCGGGTCTCACCATCCACCCAGGGGGCAAGTTCGGTGCGTGACGTCTCGAGCCGCTGACGGGCCGTCTCGGAGTTCAGGTACTCCAGTGCCGAGCGGTGCGCAATGATGCGCGCGCCCTTCTTCTTGAACGCCTGCAGGCCATAGATGTGGTCGGCATGGTAGTGCGTGACGATCACGTGGGTGACCGGTTGGGGCGTCACCTTGCGGATCTCCGCCAGCAGGCGCTCGGCCAGCGCCGGTGAACCCAGCGCGTCGATCACCACCACACCATTTGGCGTCACGACAAAGGCGGCATTGGAAATGAAATTCTGGTTGGCGGCGGAGCCCAGCGCGGAAAGGCCCTCAACGTACCATGCCGAGGGCGAAACCTGAACAGTTCTCATCACGGGCGCTTCTTGCGCCAGCGCCGCCGGAAGCGGCCATAGTGCCAGCCAGAGAATCAATGCGACCCCCTGGATCAACCGGAAAAGCGCTTCAAGGGCTTTCATCATCATTCCTGACCTGAACGGACCGCCACGCAAACCCAAGCTGGCGAAGGCAGTGGCGCATCAGCCCATGGGCGAAACCGCGCCTTCTTGACCGGGATCAACCCCTCGAGACAGCGTCGGGCTACCATCATATAAGTTTTCACTGAATTATTGAGGATCGACGTGAATCTGGCAACCATTTTGGAGCAGTATGGCGACGGTGCCATATTGGCCTCCGGAGGTGCGATCATCGGGGCCCTGTTCGGCTTCACGGCGCAACGCTCGCGCTTCTGCCTGCGGGCGGCCGTCATCGAGTTCTGGCACCGCCAGCTCGGCGAGAAGCTGGCAGTCTGGCTGCTGGCCTTTTCGTCGGCCGTAGTCGGTGTGCAGGCGCTGATTCTGCTGGGAGCTCTGGACGTGAGCAATGCACGGCAGTTGGCCGCGCGCGGCAGTCTCTCGGGCGCGTTGATCGGCGGGCTGCTGTTCGGCGCCGGCATGATCATGACCCGCGGCTGTGCCAGCCGGCTGCTGGTATTGTCAGCCAACGGCAACCTACGGGCTCTGCTATCCGGCCTGATTTTCGCCGTCACAGCCCAGGCCTCGCTCGGCGGCGCGCTAGAACCCCTGCGCAACAGCATCAGTGGACTGTGGACGGTCGACGGCGGCGCGACCCGCGATCTGCTGATCATCACCGGCGCAGGTCATTGGGGCGGTCTGCTGTTCGGCTTGGGCTGGCTGATCTTTGGGCTGGTCGTCGGCGTGCGCAGCGTGGGCGGCGCCTGGAAGTGGGTGGGCGGTATTGGCGCGGGGCTCTCGGTGGTGGCTGCGTGGTGGTTTTCCAATGCCGTCGCCCGCGACTCTTTCGCCGTCGTACAGGTGCAGGGGCTGACCTTCAGCGGCCCGTCCGCGGAATGGCTGATGCGGGTGCTCCATGCGCCAGCGCCGGCCATCGGTTTCGATTTTGGCCTGATGCCGGGCGTGTTTCTGGGCTCGCTGATCGGCGCCCTCCTCGGGCGTGATTTCAAGCTGGAAGGCTTCACGGATGGCTATGGCATGCGCCGCTACATCGCGGGCGCCGTGCTCATGGGATTCGGCTCCATGCTGGCGGGCGGCTGTGCCGTGGGTGCCGGCGTGACAGGCGGATCCGTTTTCGCCCTGACCGCCTGGATCACCCTGGCTGGGATGTGGGTGGGCGCCGGCCTGACCGACCGGCTGATGGACCACAAGGTGGCCCGCGTGCAGTTTCCCAATGAGAGCCGGTCAGAAGCGAAAGCGCCCTGAAACCGGGCGACCGGCCTACTTGCCGCTGAGGTACTCGGCAACTGCGGCTATCTCAAGCGGCGTCATTTTGGCGACGATGGAGTGCATCACCTCGTTGTCGTTGGTGCGCTCGCGCAGGTTGAACTGCTTGAGCTGGGCTTCAATGTAGACGGCGTACTGGCCGGCCAGGCGCGGCAACGAGGCCGTGCCCAGACCCTCTTTGCCATGGCAGCTGGCGCAAGCCGGAAGGCTGCTGTATTTGTTGCCATGCAGGTAGATGTACTTGCCCATCCCCGACAGGTCTTCATCCTTGGCAGGTTCGCGCGGCGCGGATTTCTTTTCGAAGTACTTTCCCAGCGCCACCATCTCATCGGGTGTGAGCTTGGCAACCATGTTGCTCATGGCCGTGCTCTTGCGCTTGCCGCTCTTGAAGTTTTCCAGCTGCTTGGCGGTGTATTCCCAATGCTGCCCCGCCAGGCGCGGGAAGACTTCGCTGGAAGACTCACCTTCAGCGCCGTGGCACACGAAACAAACCCCACCGACAATTTTTTTCGCACGCTCCTCATCGGCCTGGGCCCAGACCGAACCGGCCATCCCAAGCAAGGCCACCACGGCCAGAGACTTCATCGTTTTCATCTTGAAATTCAACGTCCTAACGGTTGACTGATTCAAAAAAAAAGCCGCCGGCATCACAACCGGCGGCACGCCATGACCGGTCAGGCCAGCGTATCCGCCCAGATATTGCGGGCCCAGGCCAATGCATAGCCCCCTTCGAGTTCATTGGCTGCGCTGGAGACGCCGCCCGAGCCCGGCACGGTCAGCATCGTCTTCTGAGCCGCGTCGTAACGATGCACACTGGCCACATGCACCGCATCCTCGGCGCTGACAAAGCTGTAGCAGGTGTTGGTATAGATCGGCATCGCATTCGGCTGCTTGCCGGTCAGCAGGGCCACCACGGCCGCCGCGCAGGTCTTGCCATGCTGGTTGGCCATGTGTCCTGACTTGGGCATCAGCGGCGCGACCTGGATCGAATCGCCCAACACGTGGATATTCTTGGCGGCTTTGGCCTCGTGTGTGAGGTAGTCAATCTCACACCAGCGCTTGTTGGCCGTGGCCAGGCCCGACTTGACGGCAATGTCGCCAGCGCGCATGGCGGGCAGGACATTGAGCACAGACGCCTTGACATCGTCGTTGAACTCGAACTTGAGCGTGTTGGTGGCAGCATCCACATCGACGACGTTGTGCTTGGGTCGGTATTCGATCATGCCCTTGTAGCGATCTGCCCAGGCTTTCTTGAACAGGGGGCCCTTGGAGGTGACATCGTCGTTGGCATCCAGGATCAGCACCTTGCTCTTCGGTTTGGCCTTGGTGAAGTAGCTGGCCACCTGACAGGCCCGTTCGTAAGGGCCGGGCGGGCAGCGGTAGGGTGCCAGCGGAATGGAGATGGCATAGACGCCGCCGTCGGGCATGGCTTCGAGTTGTTTGCGAAGCGCCACAGTTTGCGGGCCGGCCTTCCAGGCATGCAGCACCTTGTCCTGCGCGCCAGGTTTTGCCATGCCGGGGAGTGTGTCCCACATGAAATCAACGCCTGGTGACAGGATCAGCCGGTCGTAGCTCAACTCGCCGCCGCTGGCCAGCTTGACCGTACGCTTGTCCGCATCGATGCTGGTCACCATGTCGCGCACCACATTGACGCCGTGGCGATTCGCCAGGTTGTCGTAGGAGATGGTGATGTCCGCCATGGTTTTGGTGCCGCCGAGCACCAGATTGGAGATCGGGCAGGAAATGAAGGCCGCACTGGGCTCGACCAGCGTCACCCGGATGCTTTGGTCGGACCACAGGCGAATGTATTTGGCGGCGGTGGCGCCGCCGTAGCCGCCTCCGACCACCACCACATGGGGGCCACCCGATCCGCCCGAGGTGGCACAACCGGTGATCATGCCCAAGGCGCCGAGCACTGAGCCGGCACCGGCAACCTGAATCAATTGACGACGTTTCATCGCTGGTTCTCCCTTATTTCTTCAAGGCTGCGAAATACGCGGCCAGCGCCTGGAGCTGCTCGTCGGAGTAGCCCTTGGACAATTGGTGCATCAGCGTGGCGGGCTTTTTGCCGGTCTTGAAGTCCAACATCTTCTTGAGCAAATCGTCCTTGTTGACGCCGGCCAGCGACTCCATGCCGGGCTGCGCAAGGCCTGCAGTGCCGTGGCAGGTGGCACAGGTCGACGCCCAGCCGCGCACTTGCAAGGGGTCGACGGCCTGGGCGCTGGCCCAGCCGCACAAAGTGGTCAGCATACCGACCGCCGCTATCCTGTTCCATCGCTTCATGTTGTCTCCTGAAAAGTTCGCCGGGGAAACCGGCCCCTGAGCCCGATTGGTTGACATCACCTTCGCAAAGGGGCTAAGCGGATGCCGAAGCTAAACACCGACCCACCACGCCCCGGAACGGTGGATTCAAGCATTACATCCGAAACCGCTTATATCTGCTGCGATGTTACGACCTGAATGAACTCAGGACACACCGTAGAAACCCGATGGATGCCATGGTTAAAGCGGCAGGCCACGGCGTTCCATGTGGCTCAGGCCCAGAACCCAGGCGCACCCCGCCACCAGGAGACTACGCAGCCTGACGCCGGTGCCCGCCCAGCAACAAGGCGACGGCTTTACGAGACGGATTCTGCCGCGAAGGTCTGAAGCGTTTTGCCATTGGCGCACCGACTCGGGCTAATGTGACAACCGGGTCGGCTCGCGGCAATGCAGCAAAGCTCCGAACCCATGAAAAAAGGGCTTACGATATTCCGTAAGCCCTTGATTTCACTTTGTATCTCTGGTGGGTGATGCAGGGTTTGAACCTGCGACCCCTGCCGTGTGAAGGCAGTGCTCTACCGCTGAGCTAATCACCCGATTCCAATTGCTTGACGCTGCTGGAAAGCCTTGGATTATGCCACAGTCTGCGTCTGTCCCCCGAGCATCTGGCGCCAGATCGTTTTGCCGCCGCTGGACTTGTCGATCTGCGCAAGCACGACCCCGTGTGCAGCCAGTTCGGACTCGTTTGGATAAAGCACCGGCAAGGCAAACTGGCTCAGATCGACCGATGCATGGCCTAGTCCTTCGCCCTCCACGGTACCCAGGTCGATCAGCAGCGCATCCTGACCTCGCGTGAGGTTGATATAGACGTCGGCCAGCAGTTCGGCGTCCAGCAGGGCTCCGTGCAGGGTCCGGCCCGAGTTGTCCACGCCCAGTCGGTCACACAAGGCATTCAGACTGTTGCGCTTGCCAGGAAACATCTCCTTGGCCATCACCAGGGTGTCCGTGACGGCCCCGACAAACGTGGCGAAGGGCGGACTGTTGATCAGCTCGAGCTCCTTGTTCAGGAAGCCGACGTCAAATGCGGCGTTGTGGATGATGATCTCCGCGCCTTGCACATAGTCCAGGAACTCCTGGGCGACCTCCGCAAATCTGGGTTTATCGCGCAGGAATTCGTTGCTGATGCCGTGCACCTTCAGCGCATCCTCGTGGCTGTCGCGTTCCGGATTCAGGTAGAAATGCAGGTTGTTGCCGGTGAGCTTGCGATTGAGCAGTTCGACGCAACCGATCTCGATGATGCGGTCTCCGCCCTCGGCAGACAGGCCCGTGGTTTCAGTGTCCAGGACGATCTGACGGCTCATCAGTGATTCTCTTTGGCGTGGTTGATCGAGTACTTGGGGATCTCGATCGTGATGTCCTGCTGCGCCAGATAGGCCTGACAGGACAGGCGCGAATTGGGCTCAAGTCCCCAAGCCCTATCGAGCAGGTCTTCCTCGTTCTCATCGAGCTCGTTGAGGCTGCTGAAGCCCTCGCGCACGACGACATGACAGGTCGTGCAAGCGCAGCTCATGTCGCAGGCGTGCTCGATGTTGATATGGTGGTCCAGCAGCGCCTCGCAAATCGACGTGCCGGCCGGCGCAGAGACCTCGGCACCGTTCGGGCAGTACTCGGGATGGGGAAGGATTCTGATCACGGGCATGGCGGCTTCCTTAGATGGCTTCCACATTGCGGCCGGCCAAGGCTTTCTGGATGCTGTGGTTCATACGCTGGGCGGCAAAAGCCTCGGTTCCCTTGGCCAGTGCGCTTGTGGCCTCTTCAATCACCTGGGCGTCCTGGCTTTCTGCGACCGTCGTGCGCAGCGCCTGCATCAGTGCGCCGATGGTCTGGCGCTCCTGTTCGTCGAGCAGGGCGCCATCGGCATCCAGCGCACTTTGCGTCGCCAGCAGCATGCGGTCGGCATCCACTCGGGCCTCGGCCAGCGCGCGGGCCTTCATGTCGGACTCGGCTGTAGTGAAACTGTCCTGCAACATCGTCGCGATCTGGGCATCGGACAAGCCGTAGGAAGGCTTGACATCAATCCTCGCTTCAACGCCGCTGCCCTGCTCTTTCGCGCTGACGCTGAGCAGCCCGTCTGCATCGACGGTAAAGGTGACACGGATGCGCGCGGCGCCCGCCGCCATGGGCGGGATACCCCGCAATTCGAAACGGGCCAGGCTGCGGCAGTCGGCCACCAGATCGCGCTCTCCCTGCACCACGTGCAAGGACAGGGCGGTCTGGCCGTCCTTGTAGGTGGTGAAGTCCTGCGCCATCGCCGTCGGAATGGTCTGATTGCGTGGAACAATCCGCTCGACCAGGCCGCCCATGGTTTCAATGCCCAGCGAGAGCGGGATGACGTCGAGAAGCAGCAGATCCCCTGTCGTGTCGTTGCCGGCAAGCTGGTTGGCCTGAACCGCCGCACCAATGGCGACGACTTCGTCGGGATCCAGGTTGTTCAGCGGCGCGCGGCCGAAGAAATCGGCGACCGCCCGCTGAATCTGGGGCATGCGGGTCGATCCGCCCACCATGACCACACCATGGACGTCGGCCCGCTCGAGTCTTGCATCCCGCATCACTTTGCGCACCGCGCTCAGCGCGCGCGCGGTCAGAGCGGCGGTGGCGGCTTCGAAATCGGATACTTTGACGTCCAAATGGATCATTCCCAGCGTCAAATGGACGTCGAAAGCTACTGAATTCGTAGCGCTCAAGGATTCCTTGGTGCGCCGCGCTGCAGCCTTCAGCAGTGCCTTGTCCGTCGCCGTGACGGTCTGCAAGCCGGCCTGCGCCAACACCCAGTCCGCCAGCGCTTGGTCGTAGTCGTCACCGCCGAGGGCAGAGTCGCCACCGGTGGCGATGACCTCGAAAACACCCCGGGTCAAGCGCAGGATGGAGATGTCGAACGTGCCGCCACCCAGGTCGAACACCGCATAGATGCCTTCGCTGGCATTGTCCAAGCCGTAGGCGATGGCGGCCGCCGTGGGCTCGTTGATCAGGCGCAGCACGTTGATGCCGGCAAGTTGCGCGGCATCCTTCGTGGCCTGGCGTTGGGCATCGTCAAAGTAGGCGGGCACCGTGATGACCGCTCCGTAGAGGTCGTCGTTGAAGGTGTCTTCGGCGCGATAACGCAGCGTGGCCAGAATCTCGGCGCTGACTTCGACCGGCGATTTCTCCCCCTGCGCCGTATGCAACGACAGCATGCCGGCGGCCTTGTCGACAAACCGGTATGGCAACTTGTCGCGGCCGCGGATATCCGCCAGACCACGGCCCATGAAGCGCTTGACCGACGAGATCGTGTTCTCCGGATCGGTTGCACCAGCCACCAACGCCTCGGCGCCGATCTGGCGCCCGCCGCCTTCGAGGTAACGGACAACCGACGGCAGGATCACATGGCCCTGGCTGTCGGGTAGGCATTCGGCCACACCATGGCGCACGGCGGCGACGAGCGAATGGGTGGTTCCCAGGTCGATGCCCACCGCGACCCGACGCTGGTGCGGGTCCGGTGCCTGACCGGGTTCGGATATCTGAAGAAGCGCCATGTGTGCTGCTGGGGAACGGGCCCGTTTGAATAATGGTTGTGGCTGCGCGGCCGTGGGTGACTATTGTCCCCTGTCGGCAGAGCCCATGGCATCGTGACTGGCATCGATCCGAGCGTCCACTTCTTCCGAAAAGCGCTCGATGAACATCAGCGCGCGGACATGCCCGACGGCGGTCTTGAAATCCTGCAATTGATCGATCGCCTGCCCGCACGCCTCCAAGGCCACACGGCGGGCCTGTATGACTTCACGCGAAAGGGATTCGAGACGACTCAGCTCCGATGCGTCCTCCAGCTCTTCCCGCCACTCCATCTGCTGCATCAAGAAGGCGGCCGGCATCGCCGTATTGTTCTCCGCATTGACCGCGGCGCCACCCAATTCGCAGAGATACGCGGCACGCTTGAGCGGATCCCTCAGGCGCTGATACGCCTCATTGATGCGAACCGACCACTGCATGGCCACGCGCTGGGCGGCCGCGCCTTGCGCGGCAAAGCGGTCCGGATGCGCCTCTCGCTGAAGGTCCTTCCAGCGTGCGTCGAGCACCGACGCGTCCTGCGCAAACTGCCGGCGTAGCTGGAACAACTCGAAATCGTCGGATTGGAGATTCATGTCAACAAAAAACCGCCTGGACGCGCTGCGCCGGCGGTTCGTCAGCAAGCAGGATCATCAGACCCGGAAGCTCTCGCCGCAACCGCAGCGGTCACGCTCATTCGGATTGTTGAACCGGAAACCTTCGTTCAATCCCTCGCGCACGAAATCGAGTTCGGTCCCGTCGATATAGGCCAGGCTCTTGGGGTCGATCAGGACCTTGATGCCATGCCCTTCAAACACCATGTCTTCGGGTGCGATTTCGTCCACGTATTCAAGCTTGTATGCCAGGCCGGAACAGCCCGTCGTCTTGACCCCCAGGCGCACACCCACCCCTTTGCCACGTTTGGCAAGGTAGCGGGTCACGTGCCGCGCGGCGGCTTCGGTCATTGTCACAGCCATGTCTGTTGCAACCTCAATGGGCGTGCTTTTTCTTGTAATCGTCGACCGCGGCCTTGATCGCGTCCTCGGCAAGGATGGAGCAATGAATCTTTACCGGCGGCAGCGCCAGTTCCTCGGCGATCTGGCTGTTCTTCAGCGCGGCCGCTTCATCAAGGGTCTTGCCCTTGACCCATTCGGTCACCAACGAACTGGATGCGATGGCCGATCCACAACCGTAGGTCTTGAAGCGCGCATCCTCGATCACCCCCGTGGCCGGGTTGACCTTGATCTGCAGCTTCATCACGTCGCCGCAGGCGGGCGCGCCCACCATGCCGGTTCCCACCGACTCGTCGCCCTTGTCGAAGGAGCCGACATTGCGGGGGTTCTCATAGTGCTCGACAACTTTTTCAGAATAGGCCATTTGATTTCCCTCTTGCATTCATTCAGTGGGCAGTCCACTGAATGGTTGATAGATCCACGCCGTCCTGGTACATCTCCCACAACGGGCTGAGGTCGCGAAGCTTTGCAACGTTCTGCCGAATGGTTTCGATGGCATAGTCGATTTCGGCTTCGGTCGTCCAGCGCCCGATCGTCATGCGCAGGCTGCTGTGGGCCAGTTCATCGCTGCGGCCAAGTGCCCGCAGGACGTAGCTGGGCTCCAGCGATGCCGAAGTGCAGGCCGAACCCGATGACACGGCCAGTCCCTTGATCCCCATGATCAGGGACTCGCCTTCGACGAAGTTGAAGCTCATGTTGATGTTCTGGGCCACACGCTGTGTGGCATGGCCGTTGAGGAACACCTGCTCCACGTCCTTCAGCCCATTGATCAGGCGGTCATGCAACGCCCGTGCCTTGGCATTGTCCTGGGCCATTTCAAGGCGTGCCAGACGGAAGGCTTCGCCCATGCCCACGCACTGGTGTGTCGGCAAGGTGCCCGAGCGCATGCCGCGCTCATGGCCGCCCCCGTGCATCTGCGCTTCAAGGCGCACACGCGGCTTGCGCCGCACATACAGTGCGCCGATACCCTTGGGGCCGTAGGTCTTGTGCGACGCCAGACTCATCAGGTCGACCGGCAGCGTCTTCAGGTCGATTTCGACCTTGCCGGTGGCCTGTGCAGCGTCGACATGCAACAGGATGCCCTTTTCGCGGCAAAGCGCGCCAATGGCGGCGATGTCCTGAATCACACCGATCTCGTTGTTCACGAACATCACACTGATCAGGATGGTGTCAGGCCGGATCGCTGCCTTGAGCACGTCGAAGCTGAGCAATCCGTCGTCCTGCACATCCAGGTAGGACACTTCGAAACCTTGGCGCTCCAACTCGCGCATCGTGTCGAGCACGGCCTTGTGTTCCGTCTTCACCGTGATCAGGTGCCGGCCCTTGCTTTGATAGAAATGGGCGGCCCCCTTCAGCGCGAGATTGTTCGACTCCGTGGCGCCGCTGGTCCACACGATTTCACGCGGATCGGCGCCGATCAGTTCGGCAACCTGTTCCCGCGCCTTCTCGACGGCGGCTTCAGCCTCCCAGCCCCAGGCATGGCTGCGGGATGCCGGATTGCCGAAATGCTCGCGCAACCACGGGATCATCACATCCACCACGCGGGGGTCGCAGGGCGTGGTGGCGCCGTAATCCATATAGATCGGGAAGTGAGGGGTGGATTCCATAGTCGGTTTCAGATTTCAGTTGGCAGACCAGGTGCAAGAAAAGGCGGGGCGGAGCGACTGGGCGGCAATCCGCCCTCAACTCTTGGCAAAGGCGTTGCCCAAGGCAAACACCGAGTTCGGGGCATTCACCCGAACCGGCCGCGAAACCGGCATGGCATGAATCGCCCGTTTGACCGCCGGCTTGTCCTCGATCTGGACGCCCTTGGCCAAATGATCGTCGACCAGTTTCTGCAGGTTGACGGAATCCAGGAACTCGACCATCTTCGTATTCAGCGAAGCCCAGAGCTCGTGCGTCATGCAACGCCCGCCCTCGCCCAAACAGTTTTCCTTGCCGCCGCACTGGGTGGCATCGATCGGTTCATCGACGGATGTAATGATGTCGGCGACGGTAATGTCCACGGCCTTTCGACCTAACGTGTAGCCACCGCCAGGGCCCCGCGTCGACTCGACCAGCTCATTGCGACGCAGCTTGCCGAACAGCTGCTCCAGATAAGACAAGGAAATCTGTTGCCGCTGGCTGATGGCCGCGAGCGTGACAGGGCCCGAATTCTGACGCAACGCCAGATCGATCATGGCGGTGACCGCAAAACGGCCTTTGGTGGTAAGTCGCATGGCTGACTCCTTCTCGAATGGCGATGACTGGCTCGGGTCCGCGTTGGGCTGGATGGCCGCCCCTCTCAACCGGTCATCCGAGATTGCGGATCTGGGTTGGGGTATTTCGGCGGGTTATCCTGACTAACGTGGTCAAGTATAACACAAGACCCAGCGGATTGCTCGGACAAAATTACCAATCAGTCGCCAAATGATCGAATGCGTCCGCGCGGATATCGACCAGGGCTGTCGCAGCACCGCCTCAAGATACGACCGGGTCGCCACCAGGTGCGCCAAAAGCCCTCTTCTTCAGGAGGCTGAGTTCATCGCGTACCCGGGCCGCCTTCTCGAACTCCAGGTCACGCGCAAAGGCGAGCATGGTTTTCTCGAGCCGCTTGATTTCGCGGCCGATGTCCTTCTCCGACATGTCCTCCACCCGAGCCCGCTGCAAAGCATCCTGTTCCAGCCGATCGGCTTCGCGTCCGGCTTTCTCGCTGTAGACGCCATCGATCAGATCGCGAACCTTCTTGACGATGCTGCGAGGCGTGATGCCGTGCTCCAGGTTGTGGGCCACCTGGCGGGCCCGCCGTCGGCCGGTCTCGTCAATGGCCCGCTTCATCGAGTCGGTCACCCTGTCGGCATACAGGATCGCCCGGCCACTGAGGTTTCGGGCCGCGCGCCCGATGGTCTGGATCAGCGAGCGCTCGGAGCGCAGAAATCCCTCCTTGTCGGCGTCCAGAATCGCGACCAATGAAACCTCCGGGATGTCCAGGCCCTCGCGCAACAGATTGATGCCCACCAGCACATCAAAAGCGCCCAAGCGCAAGTCGCGGATGATCTCCACCCGCTCCACCGTATCCACATCACTGTGGAGGTAGCGCACCTTCACCCCGTTCTCACTCAAATAGTCGGTCAGTTGCTCGGCCATGCGCTTGGTCAGAGTAGTAATCAGCACGCGCTCATGGCGATCCACACGAATCCTGATTTCCTGCAGCACGTCGTCGACCTGGTGGGTGGCCGGTCGCACCTCCACTTCCGGGTCCACCAGCCCGGTCGGCCGCACCAGTTGCTCCACGACCTGCCCCGCATGCTCGTTTTCCCACTGCGCCGGCGTGGCGGAGACAAAGATCGCCTGGCGCATGCGAGCCTCGAATTCTTCGAACTTCAAAGGACGGTTGTCCAAGGCACTCGGCAGGCGGAAGCCGTATTCGACCAAGGTGGTCTTGCGTGAACGGTCGCCGTTGTACATGCCGCCGAACTGGCCGATCAGCACATGCGACTCGTCCAGAAACATCACGGCATCTTTGGGCAGGTAGTCTGTCAGCGTCGCCGGCGGGTCGCCGGGCGCCGCACCCGAGAGGTGCCGCGTGTAGTTTTCAATGCCTTTGCAGTGACCCAGTTCACTGAGCATTTCCAGATCAAACCGGGTGCGCTGTTCCAGCCTCTGCGCCTCCACCAGCTTGCCCTGGCTCACGAATACTTTCAACCGATCCGCCAGTTCCACCTTGATGGTTTCCACAGCCGCCAGCACCTGGTCGCGCGGAGTCACGTAATGGCTGCTGGGGTAGACGGTGAAGCGCGGAATCTTTTGCCGGATGCGTCCGGTCAATGGGTCGAACAGTTGCAGCGACTCGATCTCGTCATCGAAAAGCTCGACGCGGATCGCCATTTCACTGTGTTCCGCCGGGAAGATGTCGATGGTATCGCCGCGCACCCGAAACGTACCCCGCGAGAACTCCATGTCATTGCGCTGGTACTGCATGCGGATCAACTGCGCAATGACGTCACGTTGCCCCATCCGGTCGCCGGATCGCAGCGTCATGACCATCTTGTGGTACGCCTCCGGCTGCCCGATGCCATAGATGGCCGAGACGGTGGCCACGATCACCACATCGCGCCGCTCCAGGATGCTCTTGGTACAGGACAGGCGCATCTGTTCGATGTGCTCGTTGATCGCCGAGTCCTTCTCGATGAACAGGTCGCGCTGCGGGACATAGGCCTCGGGCTGGTAGTAGTCGTAATAGCTGACGAAGTACTCGACCGCGTTGTTCGGGAAGAACTCCCTGAACTCGCTGTACAACTGCGCAGCCAGAGTCTTGTTGGGGGCAAACACAATGGCCGGCCGACCCAGCCGCGCGATCACATTGGCCATGGTGAAAGTCTTGCCCGAGCCGGTCACGCCCAGAAGGGTCTGGAACACCTCGCCATCGAGCACGCCCTCCACCAGTTTGTCGATCGCCACCGGCTGGTCGCCGGCTGGCGGATAGGGCTGGAACAGCTCGAACGGGGATCCCGGGAAGGTGACAAACCGACCGGCTTTGGCTTCAGGAGTGACGTCGATGACTTCTTGCATGAGGGAAAACCCGGAACATGGGGCGCAGCCCGTTAAAATTGGGGGCAACCGCATAGGCTACCTCAGCCCGGGACTATTTGCCTGACTTTCCACCTCCAAGGACCCTCCATGTCTCTCTTCACCGCTGTCGAAATGGCCCCCCGCGATCCGATCCTGGGTCTGAACGAGCAATTTGCAGCCGATACCAATCCCAACAAGGTCAATCTCGGTGTCGGGGTGTACTTCGATGACAACGGAAAACTGCCGCTCCTGGAGTGCGTGCAGGCGGCCGAAAAGACCATGATGGAAAAGCCCGCCGCGCGAGGCTATCTGCCCATTGACGGCATCGCCGCGTACGACGCCGCGGTCAAGAGCCTGGTGTTCGGTGCCGATTCCGAGCCGGTCAAGTCTGGCCGTATTGCCACCGTGCAGGGCATCGGCGGCACCGGTGGCCTGAAAATCGGCGCTGACTTCCTCAAGAAGCTCAATCCCGCCGCCAAGGCGTTGATTTCCGACCCGAGCTGGGAAAACCACCGCGCCCTGTTCTCCAGCGCAGGCTTCATCGTGGAAAGTTATCGCTATTACGACGCCGCCACGCGCGGCGTGGACTTTGACGGCATGCTGGCCGACCTGAACGCCGCCGCACCGGGCACCATCATCCTGCTGCACGCCTGCTGCCACAACCCGACCGGCTACGACATCACCGGCGCGCAATGGGACCAGGTGATCGCCGTCGTGAAAGCAAAGAACCTGGTTCCTTTCCTGGACATGGCTTACCAAGGCTTCGGCAACGGCATCACCGAGGACGGTGCCGTGATCGGCAAGTTCGTGGCCGCCGGCCTGGACTTCTTCGTGTCCACATCCTTCTCCAAGAGCTTCAGCCTTTATGGCGAGCGCGTGGGCGCGCTGTCGGTGCTGTGCGCGAGCAAGGAAGAAGCCGATCGGGTGCTGAGCCAACTCAAGATCGTGATCCGCACCAACTACTCCAATCCGCCCATCCACGGCGGCGCGGTGGTGGCAGCGGTGCTCGGCAGTCCTGAACTGCGCGCTATGTGGGAGAAGGAGTTGGCCGCGATGCGGGTACGGATCAAGGCGATGCGTCAGAAGCTGGTCGATGGACTGAAGGCGGCCGGTGTACAGCAGGACATGAGCTTCATCACCACCCAGATCGGCATGTTCAGCTATTCCGGCCTGACGAAGGACCAGATGGTGCGCCTGCGCAGCGAGTTTGGGGTCTATGGCACCGACACCGGCCGCATGTGCGTGGCTGCACTCAACAGCAAGAACATCGACTACGTCTGCCAGGCCATCGCCAAGGTCGTCTGATCACAACTGGGCCGATGCAACCGCGGAAAGTGCCACCTTCGGGTGGCTTTTCCGCTTTTGAGTGGCCAATCCCCATCGCCAATTGGTCATCTTTTGCTATGGTTTCAGGACTTTCCGATCTTGCGTCACGGTATCGATAACGATGCGAAGGCGGCCATCCGTTCCCGTTCGGATGTCGCTTCGTTCAGCCCCGTGAAAGAATATTTTGATAGAAGTCAAATTGACGGTATGAAGGCCTCAGCACGGCTGAGCTCATGACCCGGTATGCACCGTAGGTAGTTGTGCGGAATGCTTTTGCGTTCACCAACTGTTATATTGCACCGCACCATTTCCCATCTTCACAAAGACGCCACCATGCTCTATCAAATCTATGAAACGCAGCGTTCGCTGATGGAACCCTTTACGGATCTGGCGCAGTTTTCGGCCAAAGCCTACGCCAATCCCCTATCTATTTTTGGCCAGAACCCGTTTGCCCAGCGGATATCGGCAGCCTTCGACCTCCTGCATCGGCTGGGCAAAGATTATGAAAAGCCGGAATTCGGGATTCGCACCATCGATGCCGATGGCGTCGATATCGCGATCCATGAACGCATTGAAATCAGCAAGCCCTTCTGTGAGCTGCGGCGATTCAAACGGTTCAGTGACGACCCGGCAACATTGGCCAAACTGAAAGACCAGCCAGCGGTGCTCATAGTGGCCCCCCTCTCCGGCCACTATGCCACGCTGCTGCGCGATACCGTCAAGACCATGCTGAAGGACCACAAGGTCTACATCACGGACTGGAAAAATGCGCGCTTGGTGCCGCTTTCCGAGGGCGACTTCCACTTGGATGACTATGTGAACTACGTTCAGGAATTCATCCGCCACCTGCAAGGCATCTACGGCAACTGCCATCTGGTCAGCGTATGCCAGCCGACGGTCCCGGTGCTGGCTGCCGTGTCCCTGATGGCCACCCGCGGCGAACTCACACCGCTGTCCATGACCATGATGGGCGGCCCGATCGACGCGCGAAAGTCGCCCACTGCGGTCAACAACCTGGCCATGACCAAGAGCCACAGCTGGTTCGAGAAGAACGTGATCTACCGGGTCCCCAGCAATTTCCCGGGTGCCGGGCGGCGCGTCTACCCCGGCTTTCTGCAGTATGCGGGCTTCGTGGCCATGAATCCCAGCAATCACGCGCGCAGCCACTATGACTACTTCAAAGACCTGATCAAGGGCGACGGTGCCAGCACCGAGGCGCACCGCAAGTTCTACGACGAGTACAACGCAGTGCTCGACATGGACGCCAACTACTACCTCCAGACGATCAAGGTCGTTTTCCAGGATTTCAGTCTGGTCAACGGCACCTGGGATATCCGAAACCCGCAGGGTCAGCTGGAGCGCGTGCGCCCGCAGGACATCAAGACAACCGCATTGTTCTCGGTCGAGGGCGAACTGGACGACATCTCCGGTTCCGGCCAGACCGAGGCTGTTCATGCGATCTGCAGCGGTGTTGTCGACTCTGAGCAGCGCCACCTGATCGTCGAGGGCGCCGGGCATTACGGCATCTTCAGCGGCCGCCGCTGGCGCGAAGTGGTCTATCCGGAAGTGAAGAAATTCATCCTGGCGCATCAACCGGTGCCCGCACCCACCGCGACCCAAGCCAGCGAGTCGGTGCCTTCCATCACACCAACTCGCCCTGCAGCCACGAAGAAGGCGGCGAACAAGCCGGCCGCCGCCAAGCCCGCTGCTGCAGCCAAGCCTGTTGGGACTGTTGCCGAAGCTTCTTTGGCCGCACCGACGCCCACCCGGTCGACAGCCGTGACCAGGAAGAAGGCCATGCCCGCCAAGCGCACTTCAGCAGCAGCCAGCGGAAAAACTGCGCCAAGAACGGCTCGCGGCAAGTGATCTTGCGGTGACGGAGCAGACGTCACCCGGTGGACTGGCAGAGCGAATCGCCAGCGCACTGCCCCAAACCCAGTGCACCCGTTGCGGGTATGACGACTGTGCATTCTATGCACAAGCCGTCACATGCGGCGCCGCTGGAATCAATCAGTGCCCGCCAGGAGGATCCGAAGGCATCGCACGCCTTGCCGCGCTGACCGGCCGGCCAGTCGAGCCGTTGAACGCGGCAAACGGCTCCGAGGGCCCGCGCAGGGTCGCCTTCATTGACGAAGCCTGGTGTATCGGCTGCACCCTGTGTCTGGTAGTCTGTCCGACAGACGCCATCATCGGCACCAACAAGCGCATGCACGGCGTGGTCGAGCCCTATTGCACGGGGTGCGAACTCTGCATTCCGGTTTGTCCTGTGGACTGCATCGAACTGGAAACGGTCACCGGAGAGCACACCGGATGGGCGGCCTGGTCGCCGGATCAAGCGGCCATGGCCCGGGACCGGTACGAATTCCATCGCGTTCGCAAGGCGCGCGATGCAACTGCCCATGCGGACAAGCTGGAAAAAAAGGCCGAAATGAAACTCGCCGACCTTGCCGCACATTCCCAACACACCGACCCGCTGATCCTGGACAAGAAGCGTCTGGTGATCGAGGCAGCGCTGGCGCGTGCCCGCGCAAAACGCGCCGGAGGCGACTGAACTGGCCCCTGTTGGACCAGCAGGTCAGCAACCTCGGATCATCCCAATGCGTCGTTGACCTGCTCGTGGAACTCGGCCATTTCGACCGCTGTTCCGATCTCCCTGGGCAAGGCGTCGCGCACCGAGAACACGCCGAGTATGCGAAACCCCTCACCCATAATGGGCAGGTGACGGAACCCTCGCTCAATCATGATCAGCACCGCGTCGGAAACGAGCACATCGGGCCCAACGCAGCGCGGGTTGCGCGTCATGATTTCAGATACCAGGGTTGTTGCAGGATTGAGCGCCTTGGCCAGCACCCGGGTCATGAGATCCCGTTCGGTAACGATGCCGAGCAAAGCGCTGGCCGGGTCCACAATCAGCACGCTGCCACAGTTGGCCTTGGTCATCAGGCACGCGGCGTCCCAGATCGTTGCCTGTGGCCCGAGGCTGATGACATGTCGTTGGGACATGGATTGAAAAACCGTGCGTTCAGGCATGATGGCAGCCCTTTCAAATGACATTGTGGAATCGGATTTCCTGCTGCGGCATTGGCCTAGCGCAGGGACGCGTTGATCTTCTCCAGCGCGCCAACGCCCGGGCAGAGTTCGGCGCGTCCGAGGGTGTTGAGGGGCCGGTGGCTGGTGTTCATGGCCGTGTGCAAATCCGTCGCCAGCGGATCCAGGTAAAGCAGGCCGGTCACGACCTCTCCACGTGACTGGTGCTCGTTCATGTAACTCATGGCGGCGTAGCGGTCGGTGGGATCGTAATCCTCGTGCAGCTTGCGCAGGCGAAGCACGGTTCCATCGTGCTGGGGCACATCAACCACTTCACCCGGCGCGTACTCGGTGGTGATTTCGCTGCGCGGGGTCATGAAATCGATGCGGCTGACGGCCTCGTTGTGCTGTCGCACATAGTCGTAGCTCTTGGTACTTCCGCCGTGGTTGTTGAAGGTGACGCAGGGGCTGATCACATCGATGAACGCGGCACCGCCATGGGCCATGGCACCTTTGATCAGCGGCACCAACTGGGCTTTGTCGCCGGAGAAACTGCGCGCGACGAAAGTGGCGCCCAGTTGCAGGGCGATACCCACCAGGTCGACAGGGCTGTCGCTGTTCACGACGCCCTTCTTGCTTTTCGAGCCACGGTCCGCCGTTGCAGAGAACTGCCCTTTGGTCAGACCGTAGACGCCATTGTTCTCGACGATATAGGCCATACGGACGCCACGGCGCATGGCGTTGGCAAACTGACCCAGCCCGATGGAGGCGGAATCCCCGTCGCCCGACACGCCAAGGTACAGAAGATCCCTGTTGGCCAGGTTGGCGCCCGTCAGCACCGATGGCATGCGGCCGTGCACGGTATTGAAACCATGGGAGGCCCCCAGGAAGTAATCGGGCGTCTTGGAACTGCAACCGATGCCGGAAAGCTTGGCGACACGGTGGGGTTCGATATCGAGTTCCCAGCAGGCCTGAATGATGGCCGCGGAAATCGAGTCGTGCCCGCATCCTGCGCACAAGGTCGAGATGCGGCCCTCGTAGTCACGCCTGGTGTAGCCCACCTTGTTGGTCGTCAGCGTCGGGTGATGCAGTCTGGGTTTGGCAATGTAGGTCATGCGGTCTCCTTCTGGCGGGCCGGGGCTGAAGCGTTTGCCGACGCGGGTTGAATGTTGTCGCGTATCGCCTGGACGATGAACCGTGCCGTGATCGGAGTACCGTCATAGTGCAGGACCGGAACCAGGCGCGCAGGATCAAAATGAAGCTCGTTGACCAGCATCGAGCGCATCTGCGCATCACGGTTTTGCTCCACCACGAAAACCTTCTCGTGCGTCGCAATGAACTCGCTGACCGCGTCGGGAAACGGGAAGGCGCGAAGACGCAGGGCGTCCAGATGCTGGCCGTCGGCTTCCAGCACGTCCAGCGCTTCACGCATCGCCGGCGTGGTGGACCCGAAATAAATGACGCCATAAGGGGTCGGTTGGGTCGCCTGGCGAAGCACGGGTTGCGGAACCAGGTCAGCGGCGGTGCGGAATTTGCGCAGCAGACGCTCCATGTTGTAGATGTAGTCGGGGCCGCGCTCGGAATACTGCGCATATGGGTTGCGGGTGGTGCCCCGGGTAAAGAAACTCCCCTTGGTCGGGTGGGTCCCCGGCAACGTGCGCCAGGGAATGCCATCCCCATCGACATCCTTGTACCGGCCGAAGTCCTTGCCGGCCTCGAGTTCCTCGGCCGTCATGACTTTGCCCCGGTCATAGTCGCGGGCCCCGTCCCAGCTGAATGGCTTGCACAGGCGCTGGTTCATGCCGATGTCGAGGTCGGTCATGACGAAGATCGGTGTCTGGAGCCGGTCTGCCAGATCGAGTGCAGCAGCCGAGTGCTCGAAGCATTCGTGCGGGTCCTGGGGAAACAGCAACACATGTTTGGTGTCACCGTGCGATGCATAGGCACAGGAAAGCAGGTCGGATTGCTGCGTTCGGGTCGGCATGCCCGTGGACGGACCGCCCCGCTGCACGTTGATGATGGTGACGGGGATTTCCGCAAAGTAGGCCAGGCCGATGAACTCGGTCATCAGCGAGACGCCCGGCCCCGATGTGGCCGTGAACGCACGCGCGCCGTTCCAACCGGCACCCACGACCATGCCGATCGAAGCCAGTTCGTCCTCCGCCTGAACGATCGCGTAATAGTGCTGACCCGTCACAGGATCGACCCGGTATTTGTCGCAGTACTTCTGAAACGCCTCGGGCACCGATGACGAAGGCGTGATCGGGTACCACGCCGCCACGGTCGCGCCGCCATAGATGCACCCCAGCGCGGCAGCACTGTTGCCGTCGGTGAAGATCTGGTCGCCCACCATGTCGGAGCGCCGTACGCGGATCCCCAGCGGATACGGGAGATGCTCCTGGACGAAATTGCGGCCCAGATGGAGGGCCTGGATGTTGGAAGCCAGCAGACGCTCCTTGCCCTTGTACTGCTCCGCAAACAGGGTCTCGAACACGTCGGCATCCACGTCCAGCAGCACCGACAGGGCGCCGACATAGATGATGTTCTTGAACAGCTGACGCTGGCGCGGGTCCGTATAGGCGCTGTTGCTGATCTCTGTCAGTGGCATCCCGATCACGTGAACGTCCTTGCGAAAACGCGATTCAGGGATCGGCCGGGTGCTGTCGTAGAACAGATAGCCGCCCGGTTCGATTTCAGCGATGTCGGCATCCCAGGTCTGCGGGTTCATGGCGACCATCATGTCGACCCCGCCGCGCCGTCCGTGATAGCCTTTTTCGCACACCCGCGCCTCGTACCAGGTCGGCATACCCTGGATGTTGCTCGGGAAGATGTTGCGGGGGCTCACCGGCACGCCCATGCGCATCACGGCCTTGGAAAAGAGTTCGTTGGCCGAAGCCGAACCTGAGCCGTTGACGTTGGCGAACTTGATGACGAAATCGTTGATGGCTTCAATGCGGTTCATGCGACCTCCAGATGTGCTTTGCGTGCGTCCCGACAGCCAGGACCGGCCTGCGTCGTGTTGAGCAGGAACTTCTGCATGTCCCATGCCCCGGTCGGGCAGCGTTCGGCGCAAAGGCCGCAGTGCAGGCAGACGTCCTCGTCCTTGACCATGACCCGCCCGGTCTTGAGTTCGGCCGACACGTACAGATCCTGTGCCGTGTGCGTCGCGGGTGCTTTCAGGCGGGTGCGAAGGTCCGCCTCGTCGCCATTGCTGGTGAAGGTGATGCAATCCATGGGACAGATGTCCACGCAGGCATCGCATTCGATGCAGGTTTCCCGGTTGAAAACGGTCTGCACGTCGCAATTCAGGCACCGGCTGGCTTCCTTGAACGCGGTGGCTGCGTCGAACCCCAGTTCCACCTCAACGCGGATGCTGGCCAGCGCCGTCTCGGCCTTGGCCCATGGCACCTTGAAGCGGGTATCTCCCGACACATCATTGTGGTAGCTCCATTCGTGGATGCCCATCTTCTGCGACATCAGGTTGACCCGCGGCGCAGGTCGGGTGGCCACCGACTCGCCATGCAGGAAGCGGTCGATGGAGACGGCTGCTTCATGGCCGTGGGCGACGGCCGTGATGATGTTCTTGGGCCCGAAGGCGGCATCGCCACCAAAAAAGACCTGCGGCACGGTGGACTGGAAGGTCTCCTGCCCGAGGACTGGAAGCCCCCACTTGTCGAACTGGATGCCGCAGTCCGATTCGATCCAGGGGAAGGCGTTTTCCTGCCCGACGGCCACCAGCACAGCGTCGCACTCGAAAAATGCGTCTGGCTGCCCTGTCGGAACGAGCGTGCGCCGGCCTTTTTCGTCGTAGACCGCCCGCACGATTTCGAAGGTCATGCCCAACAGCTTGCCATCCTTGTGCTCGAAGCTCTTCGGCACATGGAAATTGATGATCGGAATGCCCTCGTGAATGGCGTCCTCCTTCTCCCACGGCGAGGCCTTCATCTCCTCGAAACCGCTGCGAACGATGACTTTCACGTCGGAGCCCCCCATGCGACGGGCAGAACGGCAGCAATCCATCGCGGTATTGCCACCACCGAGCACGATGACACGTGGCGGCACATTGGTGACATGGCCGAATGAAACCGAGGCCAGCCAGTCGATGCCGATGTGGATGTGTGCAGAAGCCTCGATGCGTCCGGGCACGTCGAGATCGCGTCCTCGCGGTGCCCCGCATCCGACGAACACGGCGTCGTACCCCTGCTTGAGCAAGGCCTGCATGGACTCCACGCGCTCGCCACTGCGGAACTTCACGCCCATGTCGAGGATGTAGCCCGTTTCCTCGTCGATCACCGATTCGGGCAGACGGAAGCGTGGAATCTGCGAGCGGATGAAGCCGCCCGCCTTGGCTTCGCCGTCGAACACGGTGACCTCGTATCCGAGCGGGGCCAGATCGCGTGCCACGGTCAGGGAGGCCGGACCGGCGCCGACACAGGCGATGCGCTTTCCGTTGGGAGCAGCAATGGCGGGCATGCGCGCCTTGACCTCGCCCTTGTTATCTGCAGCGACCCGCTTCAGTCGGCAGATCGCTACCGGCTCCGGTGCCGCTCCGTTGTTTTCCTCGACGCGACCGCGCCGACAGGCGGGCTCGCAGGGTCGGTCGCAGGTTCGACCCAGAACGCCGGGAAAGACATTCGACACCCAGTTGATCATGTAGGCATCGCTGTAGCGGCCCTGACCAATCAGGCGAATGTATTCGGGTACGGGGGTGTGGGCCGGACAGGCCCACTGACAATCGACGACCTTGTGAAAATAGTCGGGCCGGGTGGTGTTTGTTGGCTGCAAGACGGTCTCCTTCACCAGCAATGGCGCCAGGGGCGGCGCCACGGGTGCGGGCAGTCTATTCCTTCAGGCACCCATTCGGTGCGACCGGTCGGGCAAAAAGCGCCGATCTATGACCCAAATCAAGAATTTTGTGCCCCAACCCCGAGCACGACCGACGCGGATCGCGCTCAGAGTCTCTCAGTCGGCGGCAGCGGCCAGGCGCGCGAATGCCGATACCACTTCCGGCGGCGCCTGCACCAATTCAATGAGCACGCCTTCGCCGCCGATCGGGAATTCGTCGTTGCCCTTCGGATGCAGGAAAGTGATGTCGAAACCGGCAGCCCCCTTGCGGATGCCGCCCGGCGCGAATCTGACGCCTTGCGCCGACAGCCATTGCACCGCCAACGGCAGGTCGTCGATCCACAGGCCGATGTGGTTCAGTGGCGTCGTGTGCACCGCCGGTTTCTTGTCGGGGTCCAACGGCTGCATCAGGTCCACCTCGACCTTGAAGGGCCCGCTGCCGATGGCACAGATGTCTTCATCGACGTTCTCGCGCTCGCTGCGGAAGGTTCCCGTCACTTCCAGGCCGAACATGTCGACCCAAAGCGTCTGCAGGCGTTTCTTGTCGGGCCCGCCGATGGCGATCTGCTGGATGCCCAGCACCTTGAATGGTCGTTGCATGAGTGATTGATCCAGGGTTGTCACTGCCGCTCAGACGAACTCGATGATCGGCTGGTCCACGGTAAGGCTCTCGCCCTTGGCCGCCAGAACCTTGCCCACCACCCCATCCGCTGCCGCGAACAGCACGTTCTCCATCTTCATGGCCTCGATCACGGCGACCCGCTCGCCTGCCTGAACCTTCTGGCCGGGTTGAACGGCCACGTCGACCAGCAGGCCAGGCATCGGCGACAGCACGTAGCGGCTCATGTCCGGCGGCGCCTTGAAGGGCATCAGCCGATGCAGCTCCGCCATGCGTGGCGACATCACCAGGGCCTCGATCTTGGTTCCGTTGTGCTGCACGCGCAGGGCCAGCGGGTTCTTGGCCGTGCCGCGCTCCATCTGCGCCGTGAAAGGCTCGCCATTGACGGTCCCCTCGATGCAGATATCGTTAAGGCGCGAACCGCTGTTGACTTCGTACAGCTTGCCCTCCACATGGATGGCGGCCGCACCGGCCTTGCCGGTGAACTCGTCGACGTGCACCGGCACATACCGGTACTCGGCATGTCCATTCTCCGACAGCACCACGACGGTGTAATCGACACCCACCTTCACGCCGTAGCCAGGGAGTTGCCCTGACATGCCGGCAGCGCGCTCGCGCGACTTGCGGCGCACAAACGCGGCCATGGCCACGAGGAAATTGACGTCGTCGTGCGGCACATCCTCCGCCCGGAAGCCCTTGGCGTAGTGTTCGGCGATGAAGCCCGTGTTGAATTCACCACTGACAAACCTTGGGTGCGCCAGCAGCGCTGCCTGAAAGGGAATGTTGCTGCTGATGCCGCGGATCACGAATCCGTTGAGCGCCTCGCGCATCTTGGCGATGGCGTCGTTGCGGTCGGTTCCGTGCACGATCAGCTTGGCAATCATCGAGTCGTAGTACATCGGGATCTCGCCGCCATCCTGCACGCCGGTATCCACGCGCACACCGTATCGCTGGCCGGTGTCGGACTGGAACATGGTCTGCGCTGGCGGCGCGAATCGCACCAGACGCCCGGTAGACGGCAGGAAGTTGCGGAACGGATCCTCGGCGTTGATGCGGCACTCGATGGCCCAGCCCTCACGCTTGACATCGGCCTGCGTGATCGGCAGCTTTTCGCCCGCGGCCACACGGATCATCAGCTCCACGAGATCCAGGCCAGTGATGCACTCGGTCACCGGGTGTTCCACCTGCAGCCGGGTGTTCATTTCCAGGAAGTAGAAATCCTGGTCCTTGCCCACCACGAACTCAACCGTTCCCGCACTCTGGTACTTCACGGCCTTGGCCAAGGCCACAGCCTGCTCGCCCATGGCCTTTCGGGTGGCGTCGGAGATAAATGGGCTGGGCGCCTCCTCAATCACCTTCTGGTGGCGGCGCTGGATCGAGCACTCGCGTTCGTTGAGATACACCACGTTGCCGTGGCTGTCGCCCAGCACCTGAATTTCGATGTGGCGCGGCTCCAGCACGTATTTTTCGATGAACACGCGGTCGTCACCGAAGCTGTTGCGCGCCTCGTTGCGACAGCTGGTGAAACCTTCGAAGGCCTCTTTGTCGTTGAAGGCCACACGAAGGCCCTTGCCGCCGCCGCCTGCGGAGGCCTTGATCATCACCGGGTAGCCGATTCCCTTGGCAATTTCCAC
>Ga0075163_10001148_pt1 | contig 35351 bp, 46 predicted proteins | sample JI1023141ADNA_FD_71478 | JGI IMG/M metagenome (GOLD analysis project Ga0075163, IMG submission 71478) | Wastewater effluent complex algal communities from Wisconsin, to seasonally profile nutrient transformation and Carbon sequestration -... | ecosystem: Engineered > WWTP > Effluent > Algae...
CTGCGCGCCGAAGCGCGATCTCCGCCATCGGCACGCCGTCCGTCCTCGGGGCCGTGCGCGACGGGAGCGACGCTTCGTTCACAGCGTGCCGCGCGAGCGCGACCTCGGTCGGCGTGAATGGGCCTCCGAGCTCCTCGAGCGTGTATGTGCGATCGGGCACGAGATCCTGCCCCTTCGCCGACGGGTCGCACGACCAGGCGAAAAGCCCGGTCGCGAAGATCAGCATCGCCATCGTGAGCGCGCCGTGATGGACATCGAATCGCATACGTCTCGTTTCCGTTGGGGTTCAGAACGGCAAGCCTAGCTGCCGATCGAGGACCACGCCGCGGGCGCGGGGTCGGAGGAGTCGGGGTGGCTCGAAAGACGGCGCGAGCGCTTCGAAGCAGTCCCGGATCGCGAGCGCGGCTTGCTGCGGGACGACCCCGTTGCCGCCGATGTGGAGGCGGGATTTTCGGACGCGATCGGCAGCTCGGTCCATCCGCCCGGCCATCCCATGAGGAAGTCGACGAATGCCGGGTTGAGCGCCAGTTGGCCATCCGCCGGCCCAGGGATCTCGCTCGACTCCGGATCCCACATCCGTACGGCGTCGAGCAACATCGTCCCCGAATGGGACGAGCGATCCGCGCCGATCGTATGCCGCGCCGAGTCCTCGCGGTCCGTCGTGACCGGTGTCGGCCACCGAGCAGCCTGGGTTCGCAAGGTCGATCGACTCCGACGGAGGCAAGGGAACCCGTGTCGCACCTGCGCTCCGAGACACCGCCCGCTCATGCTGTGGGTCGATGGCGTCGCTGCGGGACGATGATCGGCATGCGATGCCATCGGCGTCGGCAGGAGGTCCGAGGATCGCGCGCGACCATCGCTCCCACCCCCCCCGCTCTCGGTGGACTCCGACGACGAAGAGCCGTTTCCGGAGGTGCGGAGCGCCAGCCTCCTCCGCCGTGCGCAGGCTTTGCTGAACGACAAAGCCCATGCTTCGAAGGTCTCGCTGGACGTCCTCGAATCCGTGCCGGAGGAGTCGGTCGACGTTCTCGAGGACGACGATCTCGGGCTCGCACTGCTCGATGCGCTCTCGGACGATGGGCCAGAGCCATCGCTCGTCGGCCTCGCGCGCGACGCGCTCTCCGCGCTTGCCGGCGACGCTGACCGGTTGGCACGGAAATCCGGCAGTGACGAAATGAACGCGTCCACGCCACGCTGCTGCGTCGAAGGTTCGCAGGTCGCTCCAGATAGGAGCGCTGTGAAGGCGTCCCTCCTGCATGCGAGCGACCAGAACCGCAGCGGCTTCCGCTCCCCGCTCGACGTACACGACGCCGCGAGCACGCCCGGAAGTCGCGAGAGCGACTCCGAGCTCGAGTCCGGCTGCCCCGGCACATAGAGCCATCCCATGGAACATCTCCTCGATCATCGCGCGATCGGGATCTCGAGCGCAGAAATCTTCTGCTGCGCGGCATCGATGTTGTTCGCCGCCTCGCGAAGCATCTCCGACCATTGCTCGAACCGACGGACGCGCGTCGATGCCGCATGAAGCATCTCCACGGCCGACTTGAGCGACGGGAGGTTGTAGTCGTGTCCCGGGTAGACCCCGGTCGCTTCGTGGACCTTCATCGCCCATTCGCGAAGGTGATCGTACGACTTCTGAAGCGCGACCAGCTTTCCGGCGTCGGACTTCTCTTCGACGCTCTCCGCGACGCGCTTGCGAACGAGCTCGTGGAGCGCATCGGGTGACGTCCACTTCGCGCGCATCTCCGCCGTGTCCTCAGATCCCTTGCGCAGAAGCGCCGCGACGAACGCGCGCGACATCGGAGCGGCGTCGAGCTCGGACGCCTCGCGGTGCACGCGCACCTTGCCTCCCTTCACGAGGTAGATGCCCCAGACGCCCGGGACGTCGTGGTCCCCGATCACGGCGAGATCGTCGACGACGAGCCACCACCGATCGCAGAAGCGCGCGATGGTCTCGGCCTTCTCCGGGTTCTTCTTCTCGTTCTTCCAGTCCGTGCGATCGACCTTCACCTCGAAGCCGGCGACCTCGAGGCCGCGCGATGGCCACATGTTCATCGCGATCCCGTCGGCACGCGTGCGCGACGCGCCGCCCGTGCCGTTCGGGACCTCTTCGAACCAGGCCCACTCGGGCGCCGCGAACTTCGCTCGCAGGGCGTTCATGATCGCTTGGTTCCGCATGGAACGACTCGGCTTCCCGGTGCTCATCGCCGGGTGGACGACGGCGCGGACGGAGCGATTCACGAAAATCGGATCAGGAGACGATCTTCGGCGGCGCCGGCGGGGCCTGCAGCGGCTTGCTCGCCTGCTCGAAGTGGAAGTCCCATCCGCTCGCGCGGATGAGAGCGCGCAGCGGCGGATACGTGAGGAACCCGAACACGGACGCGATGAAGATCACCATCCGGTTGTCGAGCGTCATGCCGGGCGAGAGCGCCTTCGGCACGCGCGTGTCGCATGCGCGCACCGTGGCCCCGTCCGCGTTCTGTCGCGAGAGGTAGAATCCGACGTAGGGGTACTTCGCGCGCGCCGCGGGATCGAGCACGTCGTCGAGGAGCTGCTGCAGTCCGGCCTGCGAGTTGAGCTCGTCGACGACGAGTTGCCCGAGGCGTCGCTGCATCTCCTCGGTCTCGAGGGCCGCCGGCGGCATCCACTGCGCGCAGAACGCGACGCCCTGTTGGAAGAGCGACTCGATGAGTGCGCGCTGCTGCTCTTCCTCGGTCATCGCCGGATTCTCGGTCGGAGCGCCAGCGTCCTTGGGATCGGGGTCGGCCACCACGCGCAGGTGATTCTTGGTCTCGGTCATGATTCCTCCGTCGACCGAAATACGGGATCCGCCCGTGAATGTCCAGACCCCGCGAACCGTCTACGCCCATCGGGCGGCCCCTATGACCCGCTCGCGGAGTACCATGATCTCAAGACTCTTCGATCTGCACGTCGTCACCCACACCCCTGAAGCCGCCATACGACAGCCGATCCTGCCTCACGTCGAGGTGGGAACGGACGTCGCGCGCTCCACTCAGTTCGACGGACAGGCCCTCGACTTCCTTCGCGCCCATCCCGACGTCTGGCGACTGTTCGTGCACTTCGTCGCCGAAGCGCACGCGCGTGGAGCGAGCCGCATCGGAGCGAAGCTCGTCTGCGAGCGCATCCGGTGGGAACACGCGATCAGTGATCCCGGCGACGAGCGCGAGTTCATCGTGAACAACAACCACGTCGCCTCGATCGCGCGGATCTACTGCGAGGCGTATCCCGAGCATGCGAGCATGTTCATCACGCGCGCGCGTCCGAGCGAGCGCGTTCGCGCTCGAAGCGAGTCCGTCACCTACGACCACGAGGAGCAGAACCATGGATGAGCCCCAGAAGAAGAAGCGCTACGAGGACGACGGACACGGCACGCCCGGTCTGCGCATCGGTTCGGTTGTGCACGAGTACATCGCGACCCGCGTCGTGACGAAGAAGAGCGGGACCGTTCGCGTGCGTTTGTACCGGTGCGCGCTCTGTCCGCCCGCCGACGAAGTGCTCATGATCGGCACCGGCGTCGAGCGAGGCTTCCACGACGAGGGGAGGCTTGCCGCTCATCTTGCGGCGCACGCGCTGCGTGCGGACGTCGCCCACTCGAAAGCGATGGCCCGCGAGTGCGGAATGAGCTCCGCGATCCCGGGACAAACCGGGATCGCGGAGCTCGGCGTCGGCGACGTGCTGCCGAAGAAGAAGCGCGCGGCGACGGCGAAGAAACCTCGCACGAAGCTCGCTGCCGTCCGGTCGCCCTCGGGCTACCAGACGACGAAGAGCGTGAACGTCGACGAGGAGCAGCGATCGCTCTACGAGGAAGCCATGCAAGCGAAGCGCTCGAGCAAGGGAGACTCCACGCATGCGTGACTACGCCCGGATCCTCCCCGAGTTCTGGCTCGGACGCACCGGCAAGGCGCTACGCAGGATCGGCCCCGAGGCCCAGGTTCTCGCGTTCTACCTGATGACCTCGCCGACCTCGAACCTGATCGGCCTCTATCCGCTCTCGCTCGGGTACGTGAGCAGCGACACGGGCCTCTCGGTCGACGTCGTGCGCGAGCTCCTCGCGAAGCTCGCGCGCCTCAACTTCGCCTACTACGACCTCGAGGACGAAATCGTGTACCTGCCCGAGATGTGCCGGATCCAGGTCGCCGACTCGCTCAAACCCGGCGACAACCGCTGCAAGCCGGTCCGCGAGGAGCTCACGCGGATGCGTCGCTCCCGGTTCGCCCCGTTCTTCGCCCAGAAGTACCGCGACGCGATGCTCCTTGCGGGTGACGAAACGGGCCCTCTCCCGGACGGGATCGACCTGCTCGACATCGCCTCTGGCCTCGCTCGGGTACCCCCCCCTTCGGAAGGGGGGGGTACCCCCCTTCCGAAGGGGGGTGGGGCATTTTCCGGTGCGGCACCTTACGAAAAGACACCCTCCGAGTCATCGCCCGAGCGGGCTACCGACGACCCCTCAAAATCACCCCTTGAGCCCCTTCCGAAGGGGTACCCCCTCCCCCCCCTGACCCCTTCCGAAGCAGGATCAGGATCAGGATCAGGATCAGGATCAGGATCAGATCGAGAAGCGTGCGTTCGGTCGTCTGAAATGAATCTCACAATCGAAGAATCGTCACCCGAAGGGTCGATTCCGAACGACACCACGCCGCCTCCGCGGCGGTCCGAGGGCCCCGCGATCCGTCCGCAATCGAGCGAGGTGCCCCCTAGCGTCGACGAAGAGGTCTGGGGCGATGTCGTGGGGGCGGACGACCCCGCGCGTCGCCTTCTGCTGGCGGCTACGAGCAAGGCGATCATCGCGGCCTACGTCGCGAGGTACGACCAGGTGCGACCCGGCGCATGGTCCGGGACGATGGGCCGCTCGCCGGTCGCGCTGTCGGCCGCCGTACTGCGCGTCGCCGAGGCGAACGGCGTGACGGCGCAGAGCGTGATCGAGTCGTGCATGGACGGATTCTTCGCGGACAAGTTCGCGAAGAAGACGAAATGGCGCTGGGCGCTGTGTCTCTCGCAGTTGCTCGACCACTACGAAGCTCCGCGTGGCGAGTCGGAGATCGTGCACGAGGTGCCGTTCGGTCTCGACGAGAGGCCGAACTAGGCGTGAATCGAGACCGCGGATCGCTCGTCTACCCCCCTCGAAAGCATGGATCGCCGATGATGTATCTCTCGCGCCGACAGTGGTGGATTCTCGCCGCGCTCGATGAGCTCTCGCTCTGGATCTGGCCTCCGCGCATGCGCGCGAGGCTTCGCCAGGCCGAGGCGAACGTCGCAGAGCTCCGTCTCCGTCTCGCGACGGAGATCCTCACGAGCCGCGCCCTCGAGGCGGGCCACCTCGCGGGCGAGGGCCCGAGGGGGAAGCGATGACGGGCGGACCGAGTGCCGAGTCGCTCGACGAGCTGCTCGCGCGCATGCCGTGGCTCACGCCGGGGCGGGCCGCGAGCCCCGAAGAGGCGGCTGCTACCGACGCGCGTCGCGCGCGCGCCGAAGCGGAAAGCCGGCTCGCTCCGTACGTCGGCGCGGTCCCGCCGAAGGATCGCGCGCGCATCCTCGCGCGCACCCTCGACTCGCCCGTGAGCGGACTCGTGCGGCGATTCGTCGAGCGCTACGAGCGCGACCGCGAGGCCCCGATGTTCTGGATCAGCGGCAAGTCCGGGAGCGGAAAGACCGTCGCCTGCATGAACGAGCTCGTTTGGCGCGGAGGCAAGATGGTCTCGATGCTCGACCTCGTGAAGGCGATGCGTCCGGACGCCTACCACACGCTCGAGCTCGCGGAGCTTCGGCGATCGATTCTGCGTGCGAACGTCCTGATCGTCGACGACGTGGGCGTCGGTCACTCGCCAGACGACGAGAGCCCGATCCTCTACGACATCGTGAACGCGCGACAGGGGCTCGATGCTCTCACGTTCTTCACGAGCAACGTCCCGAAGACGGTGTTCGAGAGGTACGACGTACGCATGCGCAATCGGCTCCTGCAGCGCGGCTACGCGGCGTTCACCGACTACCCTTGCTTGCGCGAGAACCTCTCGGTGCCCGCGAAGCGGTAGTTCGCGCGAGCGCCTGGGCGCGCCGCCGCTCATGCCGGTTCGTCGGGCGAGCAGCGGGTACCGCGTGGATAGCGATCGCGCCGCTCTGGGTGTTCGCGTTGCCTGTGTTCATGTCGAGGCACCACGGGCAACCCGTCCATGACGCGCGCCCGTGCGGACACGGATGCGAAGGCGGTTCGTTTCCGGGCATCACTGCGGGAAAGGGGTGGCCGCGGGCGCCTCCTCGGGCGCCTGCTCGTCGTCGAGGTCGTCGTCCTCGTCTCCGTCGTCGCCCGCTCCCATGCTCGCGAGCACGAGCACGGCCTGGTGCACGACCTGCTGGATGTAGAGCGGGTTGCTCTGCCCCATGGGCGTCATCATGCCCATGCGCACGAGGAAGCCGCGGACGTCGGCGTTGATGGCCGACTGGACGTCGTCCGGCAGGGCGCCCTCGCCGAGGGCGGCGAGCAGGGCGGCGAGCATCCCTCCGACTTCGCTCGCCGGCTCTCCGCGGTGAAGGGCCTTCATCCACTGCCGCCACGCGGGCGCGGTGAGCGCGGGCGGAAGCACGGCCGAGAACGTCGAGAGGTCCACGGTCACGGGTTCCGCGGTCCCGTCCGATTCCGTGGAGGCGAACGTCGGTGCCGAATCGGCGGCCGAGGGCGAGGCGACGTCGACGACCTCGACGGGCAGCCCGTCGTCGGCAGTCTCGTACATGGTCGCGCTCGTGACGGGGCCTGCCGGAGCGGCCGGGGTGGCATGCGTGGTCGGCGGCGCGGCGCGGTGCACGGGTTGATGCGGCACGGGGACCTGGAGTCTCTGCGGGGCCGGCGGCGTGCGCGGTTCGAGCTTCTTCATCTGGTCGGCGAACGCGCCGAGCGTCGCGAAGATCGCCGGGCCGTTGTCGATGAGCTGCTGAAGGAAAGGCTTGGCGACCTCGGGCGCCTGCGACTCCGCGAGGACGCCGAGCAGATTCGCGGTCATGCCTGCCATCTGCATCTGCTGCTCGCCCATGGCGCGCACCATGTCGAGGCTCGGACCGGCCGGCTCGCGCGGAGCCATCGCCTGCTGGATGAACGGCGCGAGCATCGTCATGATCTCGCGACCCGCGGCGAGCGGATCGGGCGCGGCGCTCGGTTCCTTCGTCGCGAGCGTCGTGAGCAGCGATTGCTGCATCTGCATCTGCGCCGTCGCGCTGTCCTTGCTCGAGGTGATGAGCGCGATCAGCACGGGCACGAACGGCGCGATCATGGCAGCGATCTCGGACGCGCTGTTCGTGACCGGCTTGCTCGGGCCGGCCTGTACGGCCGCGGCGAGCGAGGCGATCTTGTCGTTGAGCGCCCGCATTTCAGCCTCGTGCGCCGAGCGCATGAGCTGCGCTTTCATGTCGGCGAGCTCGCGCTCGAGCTGTCGCTCGCGCTCGGCCGAGCGCTCGCGCAGCGAGAGAACCTCGGCCTCGGCGCGCATTCGGGCCGCGAGCTCGCGCTCGGCGCGCTCGCGCTCGAGTTGGTCGCTCGCGAGCGTCGAGAGGCCCATGGCCTGGCGCGGACGCTTGGGCTGCTCGGCAGCCGGAAGTCCGCCGAACCATGCGCCGGTTCCGCCGGGGGGCGTGGCGGCTGGAGTCGTGGGCGTGGTGGGATGTGTCATCGGGCTCTCCTCGGGGGTGGTGACGATCGCGTGCGGAAGTTGCGTCGGGTTGAGCGGGGAATCGAACGGTCCATCGTTCCAGTCGTCGAGCTCGGCGTCTCCGAGGCCCAGGCCGTCCTCGTCCTCGAGGTCGAGGTCGTCGGGGTCGAACCCGGCGAACTGCGCGAGCGCGGGCGGCACCGTCACGACGTCGACGTCGGTATCGGAGCCTGGCTTGGCCAGCGGCCGAGCGACCCGGATCCGCCCTTCGACGCGGAACGTGCATGTCGCCAGGATCTTGCTCACGTCGTCTGGATCGATGAACTCGACGTTGTAGTTGCCGCCGCCGGCCATGTCCTCGCACCATCCGTCGAGCACCCCGAGCGATTCGACCGGCATCGGGACCGTGTAGAGCGTCTGAACCTGTCCGAGTGGATTGCGCCTACGAACGCGGACGACGAGCTTCTCGTACGTCGTCGCGATCTCGGCGAACCAGTCGCGCGGCAGATCGTCGAACCGGAGAAACTCCCGCTTCGAGATCTCGCCGCTCGCGCTCGCGCTGATCTTACTCCGCTTGCGGCGCGTCATCGGGGCTCTTCCGGATCGCGGGTGAGGCCGACCACGTAGTCGTGCTCGATCGTCGGGACCGACTGCGGGACGAAGGCGGCCCATGCCTGGTTCAGGAGCATGCCCATGAGCCCCGAGAGGATCCAGGCATATCGCGAGGCTCCCGGGAGAAGCTCCGCGCTCGCGATCCCGACCCAGAACCCGAGGCACGAGGGACAGGTAAGTCCGTCGTAGACGAAGGACGCGACCCAGCGCGCGTACTTCGCGAGTTGGTAGGCGAGTACGATGCGCGGAATGCTGAGGAGCGCGCTCGTCCCGACGACGTAGCGCACGCCGAGCACGACGAGGGCGTAGACGATCCAGGGGTTCATGGGTGGGTCTTTACGAGGCGAGGATCAAGCGCGGGGTCGCGCTCGAGCGGAGGAGGATCGCCGACGGCGAGGTCGGCGACGATGAGGCAGAACGAGCGAATCTCCGCGGCTTCGCGTGCGATCGCGCGGATGCTCTTCGGTCGTTTGCCGATCTTGCGCTTGCTCACCTCGGCGGCGAACATCGCGCCGTAGGCCGCGACCCAGATCGGACTCGTGCGGTCGGGGGTCACTCTTCGTGATCCCGTCGGGCGACAGAGAGGTGCCCCGCCGCGGGGCGAAATCCGGGGCACTTGATGGCGTCCGCGTAGCGGCTCGTGATCATCTGGCCACCCCGCGTGACGTCGCCGCCGGAGTACTCGGCGCAGAGCGCGAGATCCTGCGGAGGGGCTCCGAGGTGGTGGAGCTTCCATCCGTAGTCCTTCACGACGGCCTCGAGAAACCGCGACTGCGCGATCGAGCGCTGTCCTTCCTTGTGCGCGAAGTGCTTGCACTGACCACACACGCGGCCCTTTCCGCCGGCGAGCATCGCGATCTGGTCGGCATCGGGAACGATGATCTCGTCGTCCGCTGTCTCGTAGGTGGCCATCAGATCCTCCGTCGTTCGTGGTGGCGACAGGCTTCGCTCGGGTGTCGCGCGTCGCCGTGAAGGTGGCACCCGCCGAACTCGTCCCACGCCGTCGAGGTCGGCTTCGAATCGCCCGTGATGAGCCAGGGGCGCGTACTCTCGGTCATGAGCTCGAGGGCCTCGGTCGACCGCAGGAGCGCCTGTCCGGCGTCGTAGTCGAAGTGGCGGCAGGTTGTGCAGTCGACGCCGAGAACGGGAAGCGTCACGCGTCCCGTCCGGCGAGGAGCGAGTCGGCGCCAAGCCCAGCGCGTGAGCACGAATCCAAGCCCGAGGGCCAGACTCCACGGGAGCGCGAGCGCAACCCAGAACCAGGACGGGACGTCAGGCATGAACGAATCCTCCGAGCGGTGTATCACCAGCGGCGCAACCAGTATCGCCCCATGGATTCACCAGGCGCAACCGAGGGGCGTGACGAGGAAAAGATGGAGCAACCGAGCACGAAAACGGCTCCGAGGCATGCGGCACCCGGGGCCGTGCATCGGCACGTCCTGCGGGGGAGGAGTGAAACCCGGGACGCGCCAAGCTGCGCCCAGACGCCTCACCGCCAGCCGTATCCCGACGCTTTCGCACGGGACGAGCGCGCGCCTTTCGGCGCGACTGGCCGTTTGCCGTGCCCGATCGCTCCATCGCGTGCGACGCTAGACGAGTGGCGCGCGCGGGTCAACGGGGATGCGCCCGGATGCGCGAAATCGACGAATGTATCGTACTGGATTCGTCTCGGATCGGTCGGCGAACGCGGTATAGCAAGGCGATGCCCCGCCCCGTCACCCAGCTATGGGAAACCGACTCGCTCGAGGATCATGTCGGGCTGATGCGCATGCAGGCCGAGAAGTCGCGCGCCGATCCCGGCTTGCGGCACATCGTGAGCCACCTCATCCGGGGATCGGCCGACGACGTCGAGCTCACCCTGCGCGGACGCGTGCCCGTGGTGAGGGCCTGGGGGCGCTCGTTCCCGACGGGGAAACCGAAGGGGGCCCCGGTCAACCCGGCAAGCGATGAATGCAAGATCAACGCAATCTGGAACTTCGTCGTCGCGAATGTCGCCTACAAGAAGGATCCGCCGCAATACGACCTGTTCATGACCGCTGAGGTCATGCTGAAAGCGGGCTGGGGCGACTGCGACGACCAGACGATCTTGCTCACGGCGATGGCTTCGCTCGCCGGACTATCGCCGACGTACGCCCGGGTGATCTCGACGAACGGCGAGCACTGGAGCCACGTCTACGCCGTCGTCGGGGCCCGAATCGAGGGTCGCAAGGTGCTCGTCCCGCTCGATCCGACGGTCAAGGGCGCTCTTCCGGGGTGGGAGTTCGGCCGCTCGAAACGCGTCGTCGATCTCCGGATGTGAGTTCGGCATCCGGGCCGAGGGCGGTATAGCAGTCGAGGAGCTCCTGCCATCATGCCTACCCCGCCCGTCCGGACCTACGCGGTCCTCCCGAACGTGAGCACCATCGGCGGCCGGGGTAGCTTCGTGCTCCCGGTCGGGATGCGGGAGCTCCCGATCGAGTTCGCTGGACCCCAGACGCTCTTCCGTTCGCCCGAGGTCGTGCACGAGCGCGTGCGTATGCTCGCGTCGGGCAACGCGCAGCCCGTGCGCACGATGGTGCCCCAGGGGCAACTCTTCTCCCAGCACAAGCGGCTCGAGGGCGACGGAGCGACGCGCGGTCGCCACATGCCGGCCGGGTATTCGATCCCGGGATCCTTGGACGCTCAGGCCGGAGCGCCAGCCGCGCGCGTCATGGCGGCCGCGACCGAGACGAGCTCGTTCTCGTTCGTCGAGACGCTGCAGGCGCTCGCCGACCGGCTCGGCCTGACGACGCCGCCCGCTCCCCCGCTCACGCCGCAGCCCTCGCTCGTGCGTCTGCGCCCGAGCGATCAGCGCAATGCGCCTCCGATGAACGCCGCGCAGATCGTCGCCGGAAGCGGAGCGGCCCTCAACGCGAGCCCGCGAGGGCGAGCGGCGCAGGACGCGATCGATTCGGTGCGCACGGCGCAGTATCGCCGCGAGGAGGACTACGGTGGATGATTTTCGGCTGATCTGGGACTACCGGATGCCGCCCCAGCAGGGCGGAGGAACCGCAACGGCGCCCATGCGCGTCGCGTGGCAGGGCTGCGGATCGCCGGCGGCGCCGTGTCCGGACAGCGCACCGAGCTCGGGCGCGCAGATCGCGCGCGCCGCGGCAAGCATGGGATCGCTTGGCCTCGCGGACGACGTGCGCGACAGCCGCGTCGCCATCGCGGTCACCGGGCTCTTCCTCGCCTCGACCGGCGCAGCGGCGTACCACGGCTACGAGCGCTCACGCGGAAGCGTGGGCGCCGCGCTCGGGTGGGCCGCGCTCGGGTTCCTCTTCCCCATCATCACCATTCCGATCGCGCTCGCGCAGGGCTTCGGCAAGCCCAAGTGAAGGATTTTCCCATGAACTACAGCCCCGTCACCCGCATGAACGTCGACCCTGCGCGGGCAAACCTCCTCACGAGCGCCATGGCGGCCGCCTCGAGGTCCATCCGGGGCACTCCGATGCGCGATGCGATCTCGCACGATCAACCGAACATCGGTGCGCGCGACTACGCGCGCGAGATGATGCGCGCGCCGACGGGGTTCGGTCCCCAAGACCAGCCGGGGGCAAGCCGTGTGCGGCGCGTCGTGCAGGCCGAAGCCGGCATGCCGATCGACGTCTCCGTCTTCGGTCAGCCGCTCGCCGGCGTCGGCGGGTTGCTCGGCCTCGCCGCGGCAGGCTCCGGATGCACGTCGACGGGTGCCACGGCGGCGGCCGCGGTCCTCGGGGCGGGCAGCGCGATCGGCGCGAACTACGCGAACGGAACGCTCGGTACCAACGTCCAGAGCGCGAGCTCCGCCCAGGTGACGACCACGGTCGGGGCGACCACGACGACGCCGACCCCGAGCACCACGCTCACGGCTGGTCAGAAGGCCGGCCTCGCGACCAGCATCATCGGCACGCTCGGCACGGCGATCTGGGGCGCCGTCTGCTCTGCGCGCGGAAGCGAGAACGTCATCACGGCCTCGAGCATCGGCGCCGGCACGACGAACGCGACCGTCGCCGCGATCCAGGCCGCCCGTACGGGCGCCACGGTCGCGACCACCACGGGGACGGCGGCGACCACCACGACGCCGACGACGACCACGACCGAGAACATCCAGGTCACTACGCGCGACGATGACAAGAAGATGCTCTACATCGGCGGCGGCGTCGTGCTGCTCGGTCTGCTCGGCGTGATCCTCCTCAAGGACTGAACCACGATGGCTCATCTCGTCGCTCGCCCACGCGCCATGACCTCGAGCCGACGCGGCATCTTCGCCGCGTCGGCGAGCCGAAGCGTTGGCGGGCTCGGGGAGATCCTCGGATCGCCGTCGCCGTTTTCGAACAGCAACCCGCAGCCGTTCACGCTCTTCAACTACACGGTTTTCAACCAGCAAGGCCGGGTCGCGGTCGAGACGCAAACGGGCACGCCGTGGCCCGATGCGGCGACGTTCTACATCCTCGTCGTGAATCCCGCGTCGGTGAACGTGAACCTCGACATCGGCGCAGTCGAGCGGCTCTGGAACGAGGTGATGATCGCGCTCAACAAGCGCGAACCCGCCGTCGTACCGACCGTTCACACGTACATCCCGCTTGCGACGATCGAGAACGCGGGAGGGCTCGTCGGTCGGCCACAGGTCGTCACGATGTCGAAGGTCACCACGGCTCTGAAGGGCACCGGGATCTCGTTCGTGCTCACTGGCGCGAGCGACTTCCCGGCCGGGTGGCTCTGGTGGAAGCCGGGCATGGGCGAGTGGGGCGTCAGCGGCGGCGGAACGCGCTCGATCGGATCGCGTCTTACGCCGGTGGAGGTAGTAGCGAGAAATCCGCAGACGTACTCGGCCGAAGAAATCGCGAATATTGCGATTCGCGATGCGATATCGCCTGCGCGCAAGGCCGGAAAGGTCACGGAGATCTACCGCAACCAGCTAGCGACCCTGATCGATACGACGATCAAGACCGAGATCACGGGTCCCGCGCTGCTCCTGCGAACGGACACCGGCGTCTTCCGCATGATGGCCTATGAAGGCTCGTGCACGGCCGAGAACCTCGCGCGGATCGGCGTACGTCACGATCTCTACTTGCGCGCCCAGATCGTCCTCGCTGATCTCGTCAAGCCCGAGAACTACCCGGGCAACTGGAACTGGTGGCCGGTGCAGGGTCGCGACGAAAAGGCCGAGATGGCCCGTCTCGCGTGCGACTGGCTCTCGCTCGTTCACTCGTGGGTCTCGGTCGCCTTGTTCGCCGGGAACATCCAGCCCGCCATGCTCTACCCCGCCTCGACGACGACCGTCGGCACGGGCGAGTTCCTCCCGGGAAAGAAGATGGTCCCGTCGAAGGTGAGCTCGGCCCTGAACGTCATCGCCGGCGTCGGCGGAGATCTCGCGACGGAGCACATCCTCGGCAAGGAAATGTACGGCCCGATGTGGATGGGCTTCTACGACACGGGCGAAGCGACGGGGTGGCTCGAGGGAAACTTCGCGCCCCAGCGCGATCGCGTGCAATCGCTTCTCGCGACGAGCGATCAGGTCCGCGATGTCGACTACTCGTTCCCTTCGAACTGGGATCTGAACTGCCCCCCGAGCGTGAAGAACGACCCGGAGCATCAGGGCTGGAAGAAGACGATCAAGGCGGCCGAGGATCCGTGGTTCTTCTGGTACTACAACATCCTGTCGAGCGAAGCGTGCGAGAACACCGTCACGCGGTGGAAGCGCCAGTACAAGGGCACCGGCGACAACCACGACACGTTCTACACGCCCGGTCCGCGCGGATCGTTCGAGCTCGCGCGCGCGTGGGGCGAGACCATCGTCTCGAGCACGTCGTTCGACACGTTCGGCGATTCGTTCGAGTGGTACGGCAGCAACCACATCGAATATTGGAAGTCGCTCGGCGTCCTCGAGTACTCGGTCGGCGAGATCAGCGCAGCGCAGCGCACCGTGGCTGCCGCGCGCGTCGAAGCGAAGGGAGCGATCGCCGCCTCGACGATCAACCAGGTCGCCGGGGCCGTGATGACGGTGCCGAACCCCATCGTGCAGGGCGTTGCCGCGGGATGCGCGATCCTCGGGTCGATCATCACCATGTCGATCTGCAAGCGCCGCAAGCGCAAGAAGGCCGCGCAGGCCAAGAAGCCTCTGCCGCTCACGCTGCGCACGATGACGAGCGTCGAGTGCTCGACGTTCTCCGGGGAAACGACCCTCGAGACGCAGATGGCCGAGGCCGCGCGGCAGATCCTGAACGGCGACCAGCTCTCGCTTCAGATCCCGACGACGGCCGCGAATTCTGCGCCGCCCGTCGTGAACGTCACGCGGCCGCCCGAAACCGTGGCCCCGCTCGGCACGTCGACGACGCCGCCCGTGAATCTCACGCCGGGAGCCTCGGTCGCTCCTCCCCTTCCGACCCCCTCCGCGGTCGACGCGGCCGCTTCGAATGCGGTCGTGACGACGGTGCCAACCCCGGTATCGGTGACGACTTCGGATTCGCCGCCAACTTGGGTATGGATCGGAGGCGGGTTCGCAACCCTGTTCCTAGTCCTCTCTCTCCGAAAGCGGTAGACACCTCATGGCCCACACCAAGCGAAGGCGACGACAGTCTCTCGGCGACGTGCTCGACGACCGCGTCATTTCGATCAACCGAAAGCGAGCATCCGTCGGCCAGAAGCAACTCGCGAAGCGAGCGGCCGAAGCTCGCGCCAAGCGCGAGCTCTGCTCCGAGGGGGAGAGCTCGTACTGCCCCACGAAGCGCAAGGGCGGAGGCAAGAAGCGTCGCCCGCCAAAGGGCTACCGCGTCTCCTCGTGGCGCAAGGCGCTCACGGTGAACGGAAAGTTCAAGCCGGCCTGCCGGTTCCACGCGGGCCGAGCGATCTGCAAGGCCGCCTCCAAGTCCAAGAAGGGTTGATCGCCATGGCGAAGCCGAAGAAGAAGAAGCCGAAGAAGTCCACGAAGTCCCGCGCCCGCAAGGCGCCGCGCAAGCGCAGGGCCGCGAAGAAGGCGCCGCGCAAGAGCAAGGCGGGAACGTGCAAGACGCTCACGATCTGCGGACGACGCCGAAGGATCTGCTTCGGCCTGAAGAAGATCGGCGGCAAGACGCGCTTCGCCATCGTGAAGAATACCGCGGCCTGATCCCGCCCCTCTGAGAGGACTCCGACGTGACCCGTGAAACCGCTGCAAAACTGGCCGTCTCCGCCTACGTGAAGGCGACGATCGTCATGGCGGGTCAGCCGGATACCCTCTTCCAGCGGGCGATAGGGGTGTTTCAGTCGCTCTGGAACACGGAATACCGGACGATGTTCGGAGCGGCGCCCTTTGGCGAGCTCACGATCGATGGACGGTACGGAACGAATACCGCGAACGCCCTCTTCTGGCTCCTCGCCGCTTCGACGGGGGCGAGCGCCAACGTCGGGGCGCAGTGGGCCAGCGCCGCGAAGACGAAGTCGACGCTGCTCTCGTGGTCGCAGCGCAATACCTCGGTTCTCGGCATGGGCCCCGAGGTGTCGCTCTACACCACGATCGTGACGAAGCTCCGCGAGCCGTCGCAGCCCGCGAACCTCGTGCGCGACTCCGTGCGCGCGGCGCAGGTGAGCTTCATCCTCGCGAACAGTCAGGAGCCGATCCGGGACGCGACGTCGTCGACGACGGTCACCACGAGCTCGAACGTCTCGCAGCAGGTGCCCCAGGTCTCCGTCGTCTCCGCCCAGGCGCAGGCCCAGAACGCGATCGCCGCGGCCGGCGATACGCGCAAGCTCCAGGACATCGCGGCGGAGGCCGGCGGCGCGCCGGTCCCGATGGCGACCTACACCGACCTGAACCCGATCCCGATCACGGCCTCGAGGCCGCGCGATCGCTCGATCCCGACCGCGGTCTACGTGGTCGGCGGTGGCGCGCTCCTCTTCGCCGTCGGCTACGGCCTGATGCGCCTGAAAGCACGACGATGAGCCTCGTTCGCATCGGACACGCGCCCGCGGGCACTCGGATCATGGTGAGCCGGCACGATCGCGGCTTCGGCTCTGCCGTGATCCCGTACGACCGCGGCATGGATCTCAAAGCGCGGGCCGAACAGGCCGCCGCAGATCTGGCGCGAGCCGAGCAGGTCGCGCAGGCCATGAAGGACTCGCCGTTTCTCTCGAGGGGCAACGAAGAGGTGCTCGCGGGGTACATCGCGCGCGCCCACGCCCTTCGCAACCAGATCCTCCTCATCACGGTCACCGAGGCGAGCCGCGACACGGCCCGGGTGAACTACGACGAGGGTCAGGTGCTCGACATGCTCTCGGCGGCCGAGTCGGTCGTCGGCGACAACCCCGCGGGCGACATGCGCACGCAGGTGAAACGGCGCGCGGCCCTCGGAGGGTTCGCGACCATGGCCGTCGTCTTCGGCGGCCTGTACCTCCTCAGCAGGAAGCGGTAGGTGAATATGGCTCGATCGACGGCTGGATGTGGGTGCGCCGCAACGCGCGCGGCCGGAGACCCGAACGGGATGTCGATCTCGGGCCTCGGCGGTCTCGGCGGAGCTCGCAAGGGCAAGCGCAAGACGACGAAGCGAAAGGCCCCGAAGCGGACGGGCGGCGCGTTCTGCGTTCTGACCGCGAAGGGCAAGACCTTCGGGTGCCACTTCAAGACGGCGGCGAGCGCCGCGAAGATGGCCAAGCACGTGAAGGGCAAGGTCGTCGCGAACAAGGGCGGCGCGACCCGCAAGAAGACCACCAAGCGCAAGAAGCGCTGATTCCACCGAACCTCGTCACCACTTTCCAATCATCCCGGTATAGGGGAGGCACACATGGCCAAGCGCAAGAAGAGCAAGAAGAGCGGTCGGAAGAGCCGGTCGCGCCGTAAGAGCCGCGGCATCGGCTCGATCATCAGCATGCGGACCCTCGGTGGCCTCGGCATGGTCGAGTCCTCGACCTTCATGCCGATGCTCCTCGGCGGCGGCATCGTCGGCGCGGTCGTCGCGCTCGTGCGGCGGATCCTCCCGCTCGACACGGGGTCGGCGAACAACCGGACGCTCGTGAAGTACGCGCCCGTACTCGGCGTCGGCGCCGGCATCCTCGCCGGATTCGGGTACGCGTCCTTCGTGACGAAGCGCAAGAGCGACAGCGGTCTCGCCGCTGCGTCGGCGCTGATCGTCGGCGGAAGCCTCATGGCGAACGACTTCCTCGTCATCGGCCCGAAGGGCGGAGCGGTCGCGACCGCGCTCGGCGGCATCGGCGCGATCGTGCCGGAGCTCGGCCGATTCGGCGGCGTCACGGTCCTCGAGCCGTGGACCCACAACAACCGCCCCGACTCGCTCGGCGCGATCGTGCCGGAGCTCTCGGGCATCGGCAGCGCGGGCGAGACGCTCTCGTTCGCGGGCATCGACACCAGCGTCTTCGGGACGAGCGCCTACTCGGCGTGAGCCTGATTCACCTCAAGCTCTGACCTCACGGAGACATCATGTCGAACGTCGGATCCATCGCGCAGCTCACGCAAATCAAGCTCCCGGACGGGCGCGTCGTGAACCTCGCGGACTTCAATCACGTACCGATCTGGTCGACCGGTGATTTCCTCACCGGTTTCGACGACGAGCGGCTCGAGCTGTTCACCTACGTGGCGGGAGACCCCGTCGCGTCGACGACGAACATCAGCGCGAAGCGCGTCGCCACGGACTCGGACACCAACGTCGCCATTAACAACGGCATGGCGTCCACCGAGGACATGTTCGTGTACTCGATCCAGGTCGAGTACATCGAACTCGGGACGGCGAACGGCGAGGGTGACGACATCACCGACGCCACCACGGCGATCCCGCGGCAGGACACCAACCCGATCCCGCTCGTGCAGCGGCTCGCGATCTTCCAGTACTCGATGAAGTTCGAGCTCGAGGTCTCGCAGAAGGTCAAGTTCGAGTCGCCGCTCGCGATGCTCAGCACGGGCTTCGGCCCGGTCGGTTCGCCCTCGAGCATGCCGACGATCGCCGCGACGCCGACGAATGCGATCGGCAACGCGGGCCTGCAGAGCAACGAGGCCGTGCGTCGCCTGTCCGTGCCGGTGTTCATCGGTCAGCAGGAGAAATACCTCGCTCGCCTGCGCAACCCGACGAGCAACGCCGTCAACTTCGGCGCGATCCTCCCGTCGTGGGAGCTCCAGGACAACTCCCTCATCCGTGCGCGCGTCATCTTCGACGGCCTGCACAAGATCCCGGTCGCCTGATCGGCTGCCCCCGGACTGCCCCCAGGAGAACCGCCCATGGCTCAGATCAATCAGGTCAAGATCGGAAACAACACGTTCAGTCCCGCGGACTGGACGAGTTCCGACAATCTCTACTCCACGGTCGAGATCAAGACCGGGAACACCCAGGATCTCACCGCATTCAGCTACGGCCGAGGCGGATACGTTCCGGGCAGCCCGACGCAGCGCAAGGCCGAGCTCGTCGACACGAACCTCGAGGGCGAGGGCGCTCGCCTGCCGGACAACGAGGCCCTGCTGATCTACTCGGTCAGCGTCGGCTTCTACTACTCGCCGGCGGCGACGTCGGGAGCGGGCGACGACGACAACGTCCAGGCTCCCAACCTCGGCCTGCGCAACATCCTGCGCCTGCAGAAGGACATCATCGGCGAGCTCACGATCGCGTCCCTGCAGAAGATCTACAAGCAGGCTCCGATCGGCTACTACGCCGAAGGCATGGGCGTCGAGTCGGGCATGGCGAGCGGCTCCGGGTTCAACCCCGCCCAGGGCTACGTCATGGCCTTCAACGGCGCGACTTCGATCAAGGGCGTTCGCAAGTTCGCCTCGCCCGAGTTCATCAAGGGCGCTGAGACCTTCGGCTTCCGGCTCCGGTTCCCGAACGGTGAGGTCCGAAACCTCACCCTCAACGGAAACGCGAACGACCGCATCGTCGCCCGAGTCTGGCTCCGCGGCATCCGCAAGCGTCCGGTCGCCTGATTCGGCCACCGAAAGGAATACGACGATGGCGAACAACATCATCAAGCTCAGCAACGGCAGCGAAGTCATCCTCGACGAGTGGATCCATTGGGACACCTTCTCGACGATGGAATTCGCGGGTCAGCAGAAGGTCGAGCTCTCGGCATTCCGGTACACGGTCGGCCAGCAGGTCCCGAGCACCGGTCTCACGAAGCGCACGGCGACCGAGACCGACACGAACATGGTCGCGAAGGGCCGCGTCAACAACGACGAAGAGCTCATCGTCTTCGGCCTGACGCACGAGATCTTCGCGCTCTCGGACGGCGCGGCCGACCCGACCGTCTACCCGGCGGCCGGCAACCTCGGATCGCTCGCTCCGGGCGTCTCCGTGCACAACTACCGCGTCCTGCAGCATCTCTGCATGGTCGAGTTCTTCGTCGGCGCGAAGATCACGAAGCCGCAGATCCGGGCGCACTTCGCTTCGCTCGGACAGAGCATCGGCCCGACGGCTCACGGCACCGTGAACCCGGCCGGAAACGTCTTCCGTTCGGAAGGCACCTCGGGACGCGTCTCGGCGAACAACCAGTGGAAGCTCGAGCTGCCCATGTCGGTCGAATCGGACCGCATGGTGCACCTCAAGTTCTTCTCGCCGCGCGCGATGAGCCTGCTCAACCAGGACATCCAGCTCCGCTGGCACCTCGACGCCCTCAAGCGTCGTCCGTTCGGCTGATCGTCGGACTGCCGTTCCAAGGACTTGAGGGCGCCCCAGGGCGCCCTCGGTCGTTTCGAATGCCGCGGAGCATCCGAGCCTTCCGGTTTGGCGCGGGCCCGCGTATAGAACCAGGGAACCATGCGAGCCATCGACCCACGCGCGTTTCTCCGGGCCCGCCCCGGATACCACTACGAGCCGCGCGTCCTGTGGGGCAGCAAGACGATCGAGCAGTCCGGCGACGAAGAGGTCACGACCACGACGACCCCGTTCGGCGTCGGAGACTTCTACAACGCCGAGGACTTCCCGATCGTCATCACGAAGATGGTCGTCATGAGCGCCCCGCTCGATGCGATCTTGCCGCCGACGTCCGACGTGACGCTCTGCGATCCGGTCGCGCAATCGGTCTCGCTCCGGATCTCGCGGCAGGGCATCCGGCCGTTCTCGTTCGAGATCATCCCGGGCAAGATCGGCTGGCAGGGCAACACGGCCATGGGCCCATCGGGCTCGTGGGTGAATCCGCGCGGAGACGTCTTCCCGACGAACGTCGGCCTCGATACCGTGTGCTGGGACTTCGATGTGCCGATCCGCGTCGGCAACAAGGGCGCGGTCCAACTCGACATCGCGCCGATGCCGCCCATGATCGCGCCCAACGCCGCCGAGGAGTCCTATAGCGTCCTGCTCGCCGGATCGACCGCCGTGTTCGCCGAGGACGCCAATGCGCCCCAGCGCACCCCGGGCAGCACGCGCGCATCCTCGGCGCTCCAGAACGCCATGACGGCGGCGATGTACGAGCAATTCCGAAGCAAGCTCGCGACCGAGTCGTTCATCAGCGCGATGCTCGGGAGCGAGTTCTCGGTCGATCCGTTCACGGTGTCGCCCGAGGCGACCTCCGTGTGGAACAACGGCTACGGGATGACCGGCCGGTCGTTCTCGCAGCAGCAGAGCGCCGTCGGCCGAGCTTCCGATCTCGACCGGCTCACGGTGAGCTTCGCGCGCCGAGGCTACTCGGTCTCGGACGAGGGCGTCGTGGCACCTGGGCCGCTCGCGTTCGGCGAGAAGATCACGGTCGGCGTCCCCCCGCGCACGGTCATGAACACGGCGAACCATCTCGCGTACTCTGCCTACTCGCGCGCGCGCACGGTGAGCGGCGGATCGGGTGCGTGGTGGTGGCGACAGGGAGCTCCGCTCGCGATCTGCATGCCGACCATCACGCCGTGCCCGGTCTTCGAGTTCAAACAGCCCTTCGTGCTCGATCTCGGCGATCAACTCGACGTCGACGCGACGATCGACAAGCTCTACCCTGGCATCGGAACGGTCGACCCGGGCGACGTGGCCTACGCGTCGCATCGACTGTACGTGTCGTTCATCGGCTACGCCTGCATCAAGGACTGAATCCACCATGTCGAACCGTCCGATCGACCGACTCGTCAAGCTCGCCTCGAAGAACATCTGCGACGGCGTACGCGAAGAGCCGCGTCTGTACTTCGACCGCGTGACCCTCGACCTCACAGTCGCCGGCGCGAACGGGATCAACGGCGATCCGCGCGTCTTCGAGAACGGCGAGCCGTTTCCCGTGCGCATCACGAAGATGATCATGTCGCTCGGACTCGACTTCGCCACCGACGGCGATTCCGGCCAGCGTTACGCGAACCTCGGGCCGCCCATTCCGCAGGCCGTCCTCGCCGGCATCGGGACCCGCATCCGGCGCAGCGACGAGTACTACATGAACAACACGCGCCTGGCGATCCCGACGTGGGTGAACACGGTGACGACGACGCCGTACACGTTCGGCACGAGCGCGAGCTCGTGGACGCTCGACCGTCCGGTCGCGCTCTCCGTGCGCGACTACCTCGAGGTCGAGGTGCAGGCCCTCGCGAGCGCCGTGAACTTCGACGCAATCGACGACGCCACCGTCGAGGCGTTCACGGCGGTCGTGTCCGTCACGGCGACCGGCGTCGGGATGCAGAGCGGCATGCCGTACTTCCTCGGCGGCGAAGTCGAGGTCTCGAGCTCGGCCCTCGCGAAGATCAACACGTCCGCGCTCCAGAACACGTCCGCGGAGCCGATCTGGATCACGGACCTGTCGGCGCAGGCTCGGTTCACCTCGGTCGACGGACAGGTCGCGTACCACGAAGCCGACATGCGGATGTTCGCGATCGGCATCCGGCAGCTCCAGAACGGCACGCGCACGAAGTGGCTGCAGGGGCCGACGCTCCCGACGCCGGTCGCGCGCATGCCTGCCGCCTTGCTCGGCGTGACGAGCGGGATGTCCCTCGTGCACGTCTTCCCCGGCGACGGAATCCAGCTCGAACCCGCGCAGAGCATCCGCATCGAAGCCGAGGTGCTCGCGCCGCTCGTCGAAGAGACCATGACGACGGGCCCCACCGACATCTGGTTCGGGCTCGCCGGATTCGCGATGGTGACCTGATGGTCCAGTCGCCCAAGCACCTTCGAACGCGCACGTCGCTCGGCGAGCTCCTCGCCGTCGCGCCGGATGCGGCCGATCCGATTCACGCAGCCGACGCGGCCGCGGGCATCGCCGATCCTCTCGGGCAGTTCGGGCCGAAGTTCGCGCGCCTCGAGCAAGGTCGGACGGTGATCTTCCGGGTCACCGTCACGCAGGAGCTCCAGACCATCTTCCGCGCGCCGTGCTACTGCCGCGTGCAACTCCTCACGCCCGCGCGCGCGAACCTGTACGTCGACTTCGACGTCGATCCGCTCGAGTACGGCATCGATCGCCTCTACAAGGCCCCGCCCCTGCCGCCCGCCGTCGTCGTGCACCCGTTCCAGTTCGTGCCGGGTCAGACGATGATCGCGGCCGCCGTCTCGGGCGAGCTCTCGTTCGCGATCCTCGTCGAGCCCATCCTCGCCATCGCCCGTGGAGAGTCCCGATGACGACGCTCGTTCTTCGAGGTGTGGGCATGGGCGCCGCCGAGGTCGGCGCCGGCGCTGCCGCGTCCGGCGCAACGCTCGCGAGTCGCTCGCGCGCCATCGTCACGAACGCATTCCCGAGCGTGAACCTGCCGATCCCGGAGGCGTTCACGACGATCGAGCAGATCGTGCGTGCGCTCGCCGACGCCGAGCGGCAGAGCGTGATGCTCGCCAATCGCTACCTACTCGCCCACAACCAGGGCCGCCTCGTGAGCGCCGATTACGTCGCCTACGACGGCGTGCGCCACGGCCTGAACAACGCGCAGGTGAGCTTCCTCGCGGGCCTACGCGCCGCCCTCTACGCGACCGTCGGCACGGCGATCGGCCAGCAGACCATGGCGCAGATTCCGTGGCCCGGGTGGCTACCGCGCCTCGAGCCATCCATGGGTCAGGTCGAGCTCGTCGGCGTCCCGCAGGCCCTCGGCGGCCTCGGGGTCGCTCCGATCGTCATCGCCGCCGCCGTACTCGTCGCCGTCGCAGCGCTCGTCATCGTCGCGTGGTCGTTCGACAAGTTCACGGACTCCATGGTCCGCATGCTGGCGCAGTACGCGTTCTGCCGAACGAGCGACGTCGTGATGGAGCAGCGCGAGCGAATCTACACGCAGTGCGTCTCCGGCGGCGGAACGCCTCGCGACTGCGCGGTCGCGGCCGCGAGCTTGAATGCCGACGTCGTCCGGGCCCTCGAGAAGCTCAACGACCTGAACGGCAACTCGATCAACGCCCCGCTCGCCGTCGGCGCGTCCATCGCGGCCGCTCTCGTGGCTGGCTTCGGCATCTGGGTCTACGTCCGCAAGAAGGCGGGCAAGGCCGTGTTCCCGCGATCGGGTACGGCAGGCATCGGTAGACGCGTCCGCAAGCGCCGCGCGCGCCTCGGGGCCGTGAAGCTCACGAGCCTGAAGGACCCGGTACCGAGTCGCTACATGCTCGAGGTGTGAGATGTCCGATCAGAACAGCCCTCTCGATCCCGATCTCTATCAGCGCGTCATGGAATCCGGCGCGATGCACGCGTCCGGCTCCGGCGTCGCGCCGAGCATGGGCATCCCCCACGGTCTGCCGCCCGCGCGCCTCGGGGCCCTCGGCGCGTCCCAGGGCGGCGCGCTCGCCACGGGACACGGCGTCACCGTCACCATGCCCGGCTTCGGCGGCCACCTGCTCACCGTGGGGCTCGCTGCCGCCACGGGCGCGAGCGTCGGCGCGCTCGCCGCGCAGTCGGCGCGTGGCGCCGCGATCGGCGCGAGCACCCAGCTCGGTTTCGTCGGCCTCGTGAACGCCGCCTTCGGCCGGCAGTTCGTCGGAACGGCGGGGCGCGTCGGCTACGGCCTGCTCGGAGCGGCTGGCTTCGCGATGGCGATCGCGCTGGCGATGCGATCGGGGAGGCGCTGATGCCGCAAGATCTCCCCCAGCCATCTGCAACGGCAGCCGTCCGAGCGGCTATGAATCCGAGTGCGGCGTCCATCACGGCCCCCGCGGGGACTCGGCCTGCCGGCACCGTATTCGCCGGGTCCGGAGCCGGACAGGTGCGCACCCCGCTCACGGTCGGACAAGCGATCCCGCTTCTCGAGCAAGCCGGGGAGACGCTCCGCCACCTCCAGCGCATGGATTCTACGGGGTGGCATCTGCCGATGCTGATCCCGCCGGGATCCGACGCGGCCGCAGGACGAGCGTCTATGGACGCGTGGAACATGAAGGTCAGGCTCACAACTCTTCCGACCGGAGCCCACCTCTCGAGTGAGTCGATCAACGACGTGAACTACGTGCTCGCCGTGGCCCACGACATCGAGGCCCTGTCGACGCGCAATGGCGCAATCATGGGCGGAGCGCTCGTGCTCGGGATCTTCGGGATCGTCTACGGCGTGAAGAAGAAGAAGCCGGCCGTGAGTATCGGTTCGGGCGTCGCGCTCATCGGGTCCAGCGTCACGTCCGTGCAGTACCTCCGCGGCCAATGGCTGAGAGGACTGTAACCGATGTCGGGCTTCGACCTGCCGATCCTCTCGCCGATGTCGAATACGATCCTCGCGTCTGACTTGCGGGCGCTCGTGGTCGCGCTCGAGCGCGAGCTCGGCCGGCCGGCGATCGAGGACCTCAGCGCGCTCCGGGACGAGCTCACCGGCGCCGGATCAGCTACGCCGGCGCAGATCGTTCGGTACAACCAGGGCGCGATCGCCCTGGCGCAATTGCGCGACGCCCAGAAGAAGCGGCTTCGCCTTGCGCTCGGGATCGGCTCCGGCGTCGTCGGCCTCGGCGTCGCTATCTACGCCTTCTCCGTGCTGCGGAAATAGGCCGTCTGGCTCTCTTCGGGCCGGCCTGGTAGTCTCCTTCTCGGAGGTCACCATGCACGCGCCGCCGTCGTTCGCCGATCTGCTCAAGGGCCTCGCGCAAGCTGGCTTGAGCGTCACGGGCATCCCGAAGCCGACCAAGACCCGCACGGTCTCGAAGGCCGCGGCGAAGTCGCTGCAGGGCTGCACGCCCTGCGCGGGCGCCGCACACGCCGCCGCGGCGAAGAAGTGGCTTCGGTGAGCGAGCCGACTTCCGCGTCCGCCCCCGTGCGGCCCTCGTGCGCGATCTGCCGAGGGCCGCTCGGACCCGACTCGAGCCCCTTCCACCTACAGGGGCGGACCCTGTTCGTGGTGTGCAAGGGCTGCGTTCCCGTCGCGACGGCCGCCGTTGCCGGCGCCGGCGAGGTCGCTCGGCGGCATGCCGTGCCCCTGGTCCAGCGGGCGCTGCGCAGGCTGCTTTCGGACCACCCCGTTCTGAGGGCCGCCGTCGACGGGTATATCCGAGGGAAGGACTCCGCAGGATGACGCTTCAGAACCGACCCCAGGCCCAGCGCACAACGGACGAGGCGAGCGACGTCAAGCGGCGATCCGACATGCAGCCGGGCATCCCGGCTGGCTATGCGGACCAGCTCACGGGCGACGTCCGCCCGATGCAGGGCGATGCGTTCAACGTCTGGTTCAAGGATCTGCCGAACATCGACGCGCCCGAGCCCTACCGGATCGCGTCGTCGCCGGTCATTCCGAGCGTCGACAGCATCGGCGAGCTCGCCATCTACCCCGAGATCGACGTTCGCAACGCGCGCTTGCTCACGCTGTACGTGCAGTTCACCGCGCTCGAGGCCGCGAGTCCGACGGACTTCCAAACGCTCTCGATCTTCCCCGAGAACGCGCTCGTCCTCGAGGACGGAACGCCGGTGAGCTGGTTTTTCCAGGGCGTCGTGAACCCGACGCTCTACGGCTCGGGCCTGTACGGCGCGAGCGACTACCAGAGCGTCGAATCCGAGTCGACCGCGTTCCGCGATTGCTTCGTCTCGCAACTGAACTTCACGCCGTGGGTCCGCGATCCGGATGGCGAGCCGCGCAACCTGCAACTCACGTTCGACGTGTCCGACAAGACCCTCGTGCGCTTCCGCTTCGGCGTGACGCAGCGCCTCGCCGATGGCGGCGAGCCCGAGGACATGCGGGCGCAATTCTACTACCAGCTCCAGCGGTGATTCGTGCTTCACACCCCTGCTCAGAGCATCGGTTCGATCGTCCCCCTCTTCGGAGGAGGAAACGATGGCGGCGGTTCCAGCGGCCAGACGCAGGACCACCAGACGCCCGCGATCATCGTCGGCAACGAGCTCGCCGGCGATACGATCTTCGTGTGCGACATCCTCGATCCGGGTGATGGAACGGGCCTCGCGCTCGCGCTCAGCGCGGCTCAGGCGAACGGCTTCGGAGACGTGTTTTTTCGCCGCGGCGAGTACTTCATCGAGGAAGCTCTGGACGCCACGCCGTTCGAAACTGGCGCGCTCCTACTTCGAGGAGAGAGCGCTTCGCTCTCGCTGATCGTGGTCGGGTCGGCGGCCGGATTGCTGGACCGTCGGGCCATCGTTCAGACGAGTAGCGCCGAGGCGGATCTGCTCGATCTGCGCGACTTCGGCGTCTACGTCTACGAAGCGCAGGACGGCTCGACCGGCGCGTCCGTGCTCGACCTGAAGGCGAGCATGCAGAGCGGCGTGACGATCACGTTCGAGAGCACGGACGCGACCTTCGAGTCGCTCCTGAACGGTTTCCGGATCGAGGTGAACCCCGGGAACTTCGACCTGTACCCCTACGCCACGCGCAACTGCCACGTCATCGGCGGCCCGAGCTACGTCGCGGCGGACCGCGTCGAGGATGGCCTCTTCGCGAGCTTCCAGACCGAGATGGCGGGGATGACGTCGCGCGCTCACCGGTTCTGGGAGGGATGCCAATCGATGCGCGGCGCGGACGTTGGGTGGTACGGCGAGGGCGCTGGAACCTGGGTCGGGTGCCGCGCGGAGGGCGTTGCCTACGCAGGCTGGTCGCTCCTGAACATCGGCCTCTCGTCGCTTACGGCCTGCTACGTCGACCTCGGCTACAGCGGTCAGACCGACGTCATCATGCCCGCGCACGCGTACGGGTTCTCGGGCAGCGGAGATTCCGTGACGCTGACCAACTGCTACGCCGTCACCGGCGTGAGCACCGAGAGCGAGATCGAGTTCCCGGCCTACGAGTTCAACCTCTCGGACGGCATCGGTTCGTGCCTCAGCGCTTGCTACAGCGCCGACTTCACGACGAGCGTATTCATCGGCGCGGGCGAGACCGACGTGCGCGTCACGAGCAACGCCAACTACGCGACCTTTCTCGCCATCGACGACAACGGCACGGGCTCCGAGATCGCGCTGAACATCAACTACCCGTGAGGATCTGACGATGAGCAAGCCGAGATCGAAGATGCACGAGCGACTCCTCGACGCCGCCGCGCACCGAGAAGCGGCGCGACGGCGGCACGTCGTGCAGGACGGCGGCGAGCGCATCGCGCCGGCGCGTCCCGAGCTCGAGCGGCAGATCGCGTCAGAGCGCAAGCGCACCATGAGCGACGCCGAGCGCGCCGTGCGCGCGGCGCGGCACGAACGGCTTCGTGCCTCGTTTCCGAGATCGGCCGAGGTCGACGGGCGCGTCGCGCAGACTCGCGCGAAGGTCGAGGCGGCCGCGCAGAAGAAGCGCGAGCTCGACGAAGCGGCGGCAGCGCGCGGCGAGAAGCGCGAGCTCGTCGTGAGCGCCGCGTTCGCCGACCGCATTCGGCGCGCCGGCGGCGTGATCCCGGACGGCATCCGCGTCGTCGACCCGCTCCTCGAGGTCGCGCGCGGCGCCGCCGGGCCTGGCGCGCGCGCGACCGGTCGTCACGACTGGAAGAAGAAGTAGGCGCATGGCCCTGCGGTCCGGCACCGAGCATATCGACCGATGGCCTGACGTCGCATCGGCCGCCGATCTGTACAACGTGGCCGCGTCGCCGAACTCGAGCGCGTTCGTGCAAGCGGGCGACCGTGAGCATGTCGCCGGCGAAGGCGTCTACGAATGCGTCGACCCAACCGTCGGCGCCGCCGTGTGGCGCCTCGTGCTCCGCGACGTGCGCCCGACGAAGATCGTCGTCGGTAACGAGCTCAACGACAACACGATCTTCGACTGCGATATCCTCGATCCGGGCGACGGGAGCGGCGTCGCGGCCGCGGTCTTGATCGCGAACGCGAACCCCAGCCTCGGCTTCAACATCCGTCCACTCGAGGGGACCTATGCGTTCCTTCCGGCCAATCGGTTCACGCTCCCGGCGAACGCGACCATGGATGCGGTCGACGCGAGTCGCGTGACGTTCGTATGCCCCGCCGTCGCCGGACAGTCGCAGAACCTCGCGCAGTCCGCGAACGGCTCAAGATGGAAGAATCTCACGATCGCGCTTGTCGGCCTCTCGACGGCCGCCGCCGCGGCCGATGCGGACTTCTACGCGCTCTTCCTCGAGAACGGCGTATCGGTCGAGAACGTCGCCGTCACGGTCGACAACTCCGGGAGCGTGAGCCCCGTGCTCGCGGGCATCGGCGGAATCGCCGCAGCGACCCCCTCGGACATCACGATCAAGGGCTGCTCGGTTTCGGTCGACTCGGCGACGGGCGTCTTCGTCGGCGTCTTGCTCGATTCGTCGCTCGCGAGCGTCGGACCCGTCACCTCGCGTCCATCGATCGAAGACTTCTCGTTCCTCGGTGCCGGCACGAGCGGCAATCGCACGGCGGTTTCGTGTGCGAACGCCCCAGACATCCGGCGTCTTCGTCACCATGGCCCCGGTGCCGCTCTCTCGATCGGCGTCGTAGCGCATGCCGCTGGGACGTACGAGAATGTCACGATCGAGGACGTATCGACTGACCACGCGAGCGCGATCGCTGATCAGGGCCACTCGCTTCTGACGTTCACGCGCGCCGCTGGGACTGTGGCGTTTCCGAACATCCGAATCGCGAACATGCGCTTCTCGCGCTCGATCACGGGCGACGCGATGCGAACGATCTTCACCGGCGTCGTCGCCGACGACATGATCGTCGATGGCGTGCAGGTGACGGGTACTCCGGTTGTGGCCGATGCGGTCGAGATCCGCATCGCGGGCGCAGCGACGACGCAGGTGCGTCGCGCCCTGTTCGCCAACATCCGCACGCCGGGCACGTTCAAGATCGTCAGCGCGAATCCGTCGACCGATCCGGTGGAGACCCCGGCGCTCTCAAACATCGCGGCCGACACGATCGCGCTATCTTGCTACGCCAACGATGCGATCCTGGACGGATGCTCGGCGGGCACGATCGTTATCGCGAACGTTGCGGAGCGAACGCGCATCGACGCGAGCACGCGGTTCTCGATGCTCACCGACAATGGGCAGAGCACGGTCACCGGAATCGTTCTGCACACCTCGACGACTCCTCCCACCGTGAACGACGACGACACCCAGGGATACCGCGCGGGTGACGAGTGGTTCGACGACGCGACCGACTCGTTCTACAGGTGCTCGGACGCGACCTCGGGCGCGGCGGTCTGGACGGTCTCCGCGCCGCCGGTGAGCGGGGCCGGCACAGCGGTCGTGAACTTCGGCGCCGCGCCGGGGTCATCAACGGCAGAAGTAAACGTCGCGGGGCAGGTTGGGTTCACGGCGGCATCGCACGCCGAGGCGTGGCTCCAGGGCGACACCACGGCAACGCATAACGCATACGAACACCTCATCGTTCCGATGGTGCTTCGGATCGGAAATCAGGCGGCGGGGTCGTTCACGATCTACGCTTCTACGGACTGGCGACTTGACGGAACCTTCACGGTTCACTGGACTTGGAGGAACTGATGGCTGGATTCAGGATCGAAGGCAATACCTCGGGTAACGTCGCCGAGGTGACTCCGGAAAACGCGCTGATCGTCGCGCTCGGAAACGACTCGCTCGACAACGGCATCCTGGCGATCACGGGCCGCTCGGACGCGGGCGACTTCACGGGCACGCCGCTCGACATCGATCCCGAGGTCGACGCCGACTACCGGATGCGCGTAGCGCAGGATCGCCTCGACTTTCAGGAGACGTTCTCCGGAGCGGCCCTGAACTCAGCGCAGTGGTCGAGCACGGTGACGACGATGGCGACCGCTGTCAGCGGGTCGTATCTCTCGCTCAACAGCGCCAACTCCGTCGCCACATCCGCGGTTGCGCGCGTACAGAGTTACCGTTCGTTCGTGCTCACGCCGGGAGGAGCACTCGAGCTCGATATCCCGATCAAGGTGGTCGCGGCGTCGGTGGGTATCGCGAACACGACGTGGGAGCTCGGTTTTTTCCTCGCGTCCGGCATCACGGCGCCGACGGATGGCGTGTTTTTAAGGATGAACGCCGCCGGCGATTTGCAGCTCGTCGCGTCATTCGGTGGCGCCGAGACGCAGTCGGCCCCGATCGCGTTCACCACGACCCCCACTGGCTGGGATTCGGCGGTCTTGCCGGAGAACGTGGATCGCGAAGTGCTCCTCGTGGTCACGGCATCGACCGTGTACCTCTGGATAGACGACACGCTCATCACGACGCTCGAGCAGCCTGCCGCGCAGCCGGCGTTCATGCAGGCGCAGAGTCTTCCCGTGACCTTCCGCGTCTACAACTCCGCCGGCATCGCGCCGGCGACGGCGACGCAGATCCGGGTCGGCCCCATGGCCGTGACGACATGCGGACTGACCAACACCCTCTCGGTCGCGGAGACCGCGACCCTGATGGGCGCGGGTGGCTATCAGGGCCAGTCCGGCGGCACAATGGGCAGCACGGCAAATTGGGCAAATTCGGCGGCTCCCGCGGCCGCGACGCTCTCGAACACGGCGGCCGGCTACACGACATTCGGCGGGCAGTACCTTTTCAACGCGCCGGCGGGCGCAGAGACGGATTACGCGCTCTTCGGATTCCAGGTACCCGCGCTTGCAGCGAACGCGAACAACAAGAACCTGCTCATCTACGGCGTGCGCATCGACGCAATCAACATCGGCGCGGCTGTGGCCACGACGGCCACGGTGCTGCAGTGGGCGATCGGCGTGGGATCGACGGCCGTTTCGCTCGCGACCGCAGAAGCGGCGACGACGAGGGCGCGCCGCGTCGTCCCGCTCGGGATGCAGGGATTCATCGTCGGCGCAGCCATCGGCGCGGCCGGTGCGACCGTTCAAAAGGTCTTCCGAGGCGGCTTGCTCGCCGAGCCAGGCAGCTTCGTGCACATCATCATGAAGGTGCCCGTCGGCACAGCTACCGCTTCGCAGCAGATCCGCGGCACGGTGTCGATCGACGCCGACTACGTCTGAGGAATCCATGGCGACCCGCTCCGGCACGGAACACATCGATCGCTGGCCCGACGTCGCGGGCATCGCGGACCTGTACAACGTCGCGGGCTCGCCGAACACGAACGTCGGCGTGCAGGCCGGCGACCGATGCTACGTCGACGGCGTGGGCGTCTACCAGTGCGTCGATCCTACGCCAGGGGCTGCCGTCTGGGCGCTCTCGAGCTCGAGCAGCCTTCCGACCGTCCCCTACCTCGACTTTTCGGCCGCGTCCGGCGACTACTACGAGGCTCCCGCCGGCGTGTGTCTCGGCGCCGACGACTTCATCTTCGCCGTGCACGTCCGCTTCCTGAACCCGGAGTTCACCGGCGATCAGTACATCGTGCGCGCCGGCGATCCCAACCATCCCGATCCGGCCACCAAGAGCGGATTCTACGTCTGGCTCAACTACGACGGCCTCGAGTTCCGCGCCATCACGGGCGCCGGCGCGGGCGACACCCTCGACCAGACCTTCGGGCCCTCCGAGTCGTACTTCGGCGTGCGCGGCTACCGGCCCGGGCGGGACGCCGTGCTCCTGTACCAGGTCTACCAGGAGAGCGGCGTCTCGAATGTGCGCGCCTGGGTGAACGGCTCGTGCGTCTTCAGTCCGCCCGCGGCGCCGACCCCGAACATCGTGCCGGGCTCCACGCCGATGACGCTCGGGCCTCCCGTGAGCATCTTGCGCGCCGGCATCTCGGGCTTCGCCTACTACAAAGGCACGGCGACCTTCGACCAGATCACCGCGTTCTTCGATGCGACGTACGCCTCGCGCAAGATCGAGAACGTCGGCGTCCCGTGGGACAACCTCTGGACGATCGACGACCACGCGCCCGGGGCCACGTGGGCCCCCACCGTGGGGACTGACGATCTGACGCGCGTCGGGGTACAACAACCCCTGATCACGCCGCCGATGCGCTGGGCATAGCCAGCGCCCCACCTCATCCACCGGAGACCGACGATGACCCCCGACTCGAGTGAATGGTACGCCGCCGAGGCCATGCGCGCCGACGCGGCCGCGACCCTGCTCGGCGGACTCGTCGGCATGGGCGTGCTCGGGCTGCATGCCTCCGGGCGCTCGCGGGAGGCGTTCGGCCTCGCGATGTTCGGGGCGGCCTGCGCGAGCATCGCGGCCGCCGCGCGTCTACACGTCGTCTCCCAGCGCCTCGCGGCCGCGCGTGCCGTGATGCCGCTCCCGGGCGGCTCTCAGAGCTCATCTCCGCCTTTCGTGAGGGAATGATCATGCCCGCTACGTCCCCGCCCACCGATCCCCGCTACACGTTCGTCGGCTCCGACTACGGCCCCCGGCCGTCCGAGGGCGCCGGCGGCATCGACTTCCACCCCGGCCTCGACTTCAACGTGCGCGAGCGCGACCCGGGCGTGCCCGACGTCGGCGGGATGTACGGCTACCCCGTGTTCTCGGTCGCCGACGGCACCGTCGTCTACACCGCGGCCGAAGATCCCGCGCAAGGCGCGTCGCTCTTCACGCGCGGCTACGGCAACGTGGTCGTGATCCGTCACGACCAGTGGAGCGATGCCCCCGGCGGCGGCCCGTGGTTCTCGCTGTACGCCCACCTGCTCGACATGCGTGTGCGCACGGGGCAGCGCGTGCTCACGGGCGAACAGGTCGCGCGCGTCGGAGCGACGAGTAACGGCCGGTTCCCAACCATGGGCGCTCATCTGCACTTCGAGATCCGCTGCTACCCGATCCGCGCGAATCCGCAGGCGGGCCCCGGAGCGATCATCCCCTCGACGAACGACTCCGCCTTCCTCGATTGGGAGCAGGGCCGCCGCACGTTCCAGACGCGCCGCCGCGAAACCGGCACGACCGTCGACCCGATCTGGTGGTTCGCGCAGCGCGGCGTGAACATCCTGCGCCGTGACGAGCCCGGAAGCGAGACGCGCATCAAGGGCCGCATCTTCGGGGGCAACGGACCGCAGGGACAGGCCATGATGCCGCGCGGCGTTCTCTCGTCGTACGCGCCCGCCTCGCTGCCCACGGGAGCGTCCTACGGTCGCATGAGCGCGCGCGTGCAGGCGCGCACGACGGGCATGGGCGCCCTCGCCCACCTCGGCGCTGCCCCGCCCGACGAAGTGCGCATCACGAGTTCGAGCGGGCAGGAACAGGTGCTCGTGGCTGACATGAGCGAGTTGCCCTACCAGCCTCCCGTCCAAGGGCGGCTCGAGATGCCGCTCATCCCCGTGACGGACCCCGCCACGCAGACGCCCCCGGGCGCCATCGCGATCGCGTCGATCGCGGCGACCGGCGCGATCATCGCGGGCACGATCCTCGTCACGGCGCTCGACGCGAAGCACGTCGCCTCGCGCGGCTGAGTCTATCGCTTCTCGCACGGACGGAAGAACCGGGCGAACTGCTCGACCGCGTCCGCCGTCCCGCCGCGCGTTCCCTCGAGGAACGCGTAGGCGCGGTCGCACGAGATCGCGATCCATGTGTTGCGGAAGATCAGCAGGTCTCGCGCTGTCGCGTCCGGGCGCACGCCGATGTTCTTCGTGCGCGGCGAGCGCTCGAGGCCCTGCCAGTGCTTGGCGACGATGCCCGCGGTCGGCATCCCGGCGTCGACGATCACGTACTCGATCACGCTGAGCTCGTTCACGAGCGCGATCTCGCGCGCCGTCATGTCGATGCCGGCCGCCCCGCCCGAGATCACGGTCGTGCCGCGCGGCAGCGAATCGATCAGCGGACGGAGCGCGCGCTCGGCGTTCGGATGCGCGCGCGCCCCGACGATGGCGATGCGCTCGTTCTTAGCGGGACTACCCACGGCCGACCCATGCCGACAGGGCCTCTTCGAAGGCGCTCGACCACTGCTCACGCGCGCGCTCTCGCGCGCCGGCCGTATCCGCGAGCCGCTCTTCGTTCTCCATCGCTTCGGCGATCGCGCTCACGGAATGCAAGATTTCGAGCTGCTCCTCCCTCACCACGAAGAGACGCAGCGTGCCCCTTCCGGAGCGCAGTTCGATCGTTTCGTGCGCGGCGATGAGCGCGTGCGGCGTCCCTCCGATGGCTCGAACGATCTCGAGCCCGAACAGAGCGAGCTTCTCGACGCCGGGTCGAGTGGAGTCGGCCTCGTGGGTCACAGCAGTCCTTTCGCGATGAGCCTAGGGTCGAGCTCGGCGACCGCGGCTTCGAGCTCGAAGACGCGCCGGCGCATCTCGATGAGAAGCGCGTACGGCGCCGTCAACATCGCTGCCTCGGCGGTCTCCGCGTCGGTTCGCAGGAAGACGAGCGCGGGCCTCGCCGTGATGCGCCACGCGCCATCCTGGCGCTCGATCGAGAGGCCGCCGAAGATGTCGTCCGAAAAGATCGATCGGCAATTGCCGTCTACGAGTTGGAACGTGGTCGGAACCTTCTCGCCTCGTCGATGCCCGACGGTCTGCGAGTACGAGGTCCGGTCGTTCCAGCGATACGCGGGCGGCTTCGGCTCGGCCGGCGCCGAGATCACCGTGGGCTTCTTCTTGCGGGGCGGCATCAGAGCTCCTCCCATGCCGGCAGCGTCGCTGCCGCGATCCAGAGGACGAAGGTTACGAGCCCGAGGAATGCGGACTCGCCCGGCGGCAGGGCCAGAATCACGACGGGCCTCCCGCGTCGACGTCCCACGAGTCGACGTGGACGCCGCGCGGAGGGTTCGAATTCCGGTGGCACCACCGAAGTACATCCGAGTGAGCGCCCTCGACCGTGCGGAAGTAGATCTCGGCGGCGAAGCTCTCCTCCTGCGCGTTCTTCGCGCTCGAGATCATGCGCTGGTGGTTCTGCATGGCCTCGGCGAGGTCGATGGCCAGGCGCGACTCCACGAGCGTCTGATCGGCGAGCGCGCTTTCGATGCGTCGCTCCATGCGGGCGAAAAACCCTAACAGCATCCAGATCGTGATGGCCTGGATGGTGGCGAAGAGCGCCGCGGAAACGGCGAGCG
>Ga0075163_10001149_pt1 | contig 35348 bp, 21 predicted proteins | sample JI1023141ADNA_FD_71478 | JGI IMG/M metagenome (GOLD analysis project Ga0075163, IMG submission 71478) | Wastewater effluent complex algal communities from Wisconsin, to seasonally profile nutrient transformation and Carbon sequestration -... | ecosystem: Engineered > WWTP > Effluent > Algae...
AACACTATCGGTTTCAAGCGTGAGTAAGATTGGAGTATTTGCGACAACATCGTTAATTACGCGAGTTGAAAGTAAGTCGTTCCAATCATAAGCTTTCGATTGCTGGCCAACCTGAATACCCACCACCCAACTTTTTTCCTGCCACGATAAACTATCGCGGCCCTCCAGACTGCTTTCCATTGTACCTTCATCATAGTTGTCTAACACGGCATAGGCATCTTTAAAAATTGAATCCGGCTGAAGTATCAGTGTGTTTGGATGTAGCTTAATCCAGGCCTGTAAACTCATTTGTTCGGCAGGAATTTCTTCCAATGTTGTCCCTTTTAAAGACCCAACTATTGCCTCACCATTTGCCTGGCGCCACCAGCTTTTGGTGCGACTGTCTTCAAACATAGCATTAAAGTGATCCATACCTACCAACCTGAAATTTTCAGGTTCTCCATTTACAACTGGTTTAAAGGCACGGCCCGTGCGGCACACGGTACAATAGGTAATCATGATGGGTTCGCCACCAATAGTATCGCGCACCTGATGGTGATACCCAATAACCTCTATGGGATAAGCTTTTGCCTGATCGTTTACAAAAACACCCAGTACTAATTTTTTCTTATCAACTTTGTTTTGATCGTCACTTAAAAAAGTTATGGTTCTTGGTTGCTTGAACATGGCATCGGCACGCATGCGATAGTTTACCTGATAAAATACCATGAGGTACAAGAGCACAAGCCCAACAAATAATACCCGTTGTGTGGTTGTACCTTTTATTACCAAACCATAAATCGGGTAAGCCATTAACACTAAGCCAATCAAACGGAAATACTGAATTTTATTAACCAGAAAATACGCCAACTCTATCGACTCCTCGCGTTGACTTCCCGGAAACGGCATGATATAATATATCATGGCTATCTCCGACCCGAACAAAACCAGTACGCCTAAGATTATCAGTAAATACAATACTATCTTCTTCATCATTCAAATCTAATTACTTCTTCCAAAGCTTGCTGCACTTGTTTAAGATACTTGCTTCGGATTTCCGAATCCCATTTAAATCTTTCAGCAAAGTAGTTTACAATAGCATCGGTATATCGCGTAAGCTTGGGGCGATTAAAATACAAAAGTCCGCTTCTGCGATTTATAAAATCCAGAGGCGTTACCGCCATTTCATACTCTATAGCAAACCAGGCTTTCGCCAAGAGTAAATCCTGTTCGGGTTCTCCGGTTAAATGTTGCTCCAGATGCTCCACAATCAGTAGTGCTTGCTGGCCATACAAATGAACTAGATTGGTAGCTTCGTTACCGCGAAGGTTGAGTGCACCTAATTTCGCGGCCAACTCCGTTTCCAGTTTTCGAACTGCAGCATAATTACTAAAGTTGCCACCGGGCAAAGTCATTGAATCTGTTGCACACGGTTTTAGTTCCAAGGTTTCAAACTGTTGTTCAATTACTTTATCCACCACCCGCTCGGCCATTTTTCGGTAGCCCGTAAGTTTTCCACCGGCTATAGAAATCAAACCAGTTGGCGATTCAAAAATTTCATCCTTACGGGATAACTGCGAAGCTGACTTTCCTTCTTCATGAATCAAGGGTCTTAAACCGGCCCAACTGGACTCCACATCGGCCAACGTAAGCAATGCTGTGGGAAATGTTTCATTAACAGCATGAAGAATGTAGTCAACATCTGCACGTGAAGCCAGAACAGTATTGATATCGCTTGTATAGTCAGTATCGGTTGTGCCGATATAGGTAACACGCCCGCGTGGAATTGCAAAAATCATTCGCCCGTCAGGCACATCGAAATAAATTGCCTGATGCACCGGCAACCGATGAAACGGAACCACAATATGAACACCTTTGGTAAGGTGTAGTTGTTTACCTTGCCGGGATTGATTCAGAATACGAAGTTTATCTACCCACGGGCCAGTAGCATTCACCACTACTTTTGCATCGACAGCAAGCTGATTGCCAGTAAGCTGATCAATCAGCAACGCACCTGAAATAATATTGTTCGAATATTTGAAACCTTCTACCTCGGTATAGTTACAAATGCATGCACCATGCTGGGCGGCCAGTTTAATTATCTCAATTGTAAGACGTGCATCATCGGTACGATACTCGGCATAAATCGCTCCGCCCTTTACATCATCTTTCTTAAGCAGCGGCTCGTGATTTAAGGTTTGCAATCGCGTAAGCATTTTGCGTTGGTCTTCGGGTTTAACCCCAGCCAGCCAATCGTAAATTTTTAAGCCAATGGAGGTAAGCCAATAGCCAAGGCCGCGCTTCTCATAAAGCGGCAGCAACATTTTTTCGGGTACAACCAGATGGGGCGCAAGTTTATGCACAATAGCACGCTCGCTACCCACTTCTTTTACCAAGGCAAATTCAAGTTGTTTTAAATAGCGGAGTCCGCCATGAATAAGTTTAGTGGAGCGACTGCTTGTACCCGCTGCAAAATCTTCTTTCTCAACAAGTACAGTTTTTAAACCACGGGCCGCAGCATCCAACGCAATTCCGGCTCCGGTTATTCCACCACCAATCACCAACAAATCAAATTGTGTTGATTGGAGTGTAAGAAGATTAGCCGCGCGGTTCATAGTTAGTTTTCGATCCAGCCCATAGTACGTTGTACGGCCTTCTGCCAACCTTTATAAAGATTGTTGCGCAATGTCGAGTCCATTTGCGGTGCAAATCGTTTTTCAATTCTTCGATTTTTCAGAATGTTTTCCTTCTTCCATAACCCAACCTGAATCCCGGCAAGGTAAGCTGCACCCAAAGCGGTTGACTCAATGACTTCCGGGCGTTCCACTTCGGTTCCGAGTATATCGGCTTGAAACTGCATGAGAATATTATTTGCGCAGGCGCCACCATCTACTTTTAAACTGGCTAATTTTATTCCGGCATCTTCCTGCATCGCATTCAGAATATCTTTAGTTTGATAGGCTAACGATTCAAGCGTGGCTTTTATAATGTGATCTTTACCGGTATCTCGGGTTAACCCGAAGATGGCACCACGCGCATACATATCCCAATACGGTGCCCCTAATCCTGCAAAGGCCGGTACTACATAAACTTCATTTGAACCCAACGCTTTAGTTGCAAAATATTCAGAGTCTTTCGATTGATCGATAAGATGCAAACTATCGCGCAGCCATTGCACCGCTGCACCGGCTATAAACACACTACCTTCCAAGGCAAACTCTACTTTTCCATCCAAACCCCAGGCAATGGTAGTAATCAAACCATTTTTGGATTGCTGAATGGTAGTACCGGTATTCATCAACATAAAGCAACCTGTGCCGTAAGTATTTTTAGCCATGCCCGGTTCGAAGCACGCCTGCCCGAACAAAGCTGCTTGCTGATCGCCCGCTACACCGGCAATTGGAATCTCCGTATTATCTGCGCGCCAGGTACCAAACAAGTTTGCTGATGGTTTTACTTCCGGAAGAATTGATTTTGGGATATTCAATTCTTTCAACATGCGCTCATCCCACTTCAAATCTTTTATGTTGAAAATCATGGTACGCGAGGCGTTGGAATAATCCGTTACGTGCGATTTACCATTGGTTAACTTCCAGATCAACCACGTATCAATTGTACCAAAAGCAAGTTCACCACGTTCGGCTTGTTGCCTTGCTCCTTCTACTAAATCGAGAATCCATTTTATTTTCGTACCCGAGAAATATGAATCGATAACGAGGCCAGTAGTATCGCGTACATAATCGGTAAGATTTTTTTGCTTCAACTCCTCACAAATAGATGCTGTGCGTTTGTCTTGCCATACAATAGCATTGTGAATAGGCTGCCCTGTTTTCCTGTTCCAGATTACAGTTGTCTCGCGTTGATTGGTAATACCTATTGCGGCAATTGACTTAGCTTCAATTGCATTCTCGACAATTACGCGTTGTAAAACGCTTAACTGCGTTACCCAGATTTCTTCCGGATCGTGCTCCACCCAACCCGGCTTTGGAAATATCTGTCGAAACTCTTGTTGAGCAATTCCTTTGATCTCGCCAGCTTCATTAAATAATACAGCACGAGAACTTGTAGTGCCTTGATCTAACGCGATAATATATTTCTGTTTGGACATGAGTGGTGGTTCTAAGTTAATGCGTCACTTTTTTTCTAATGGGCTAGAAGTCATTTAAAATATAAGTTGATGCAAAATAGCCCCAAGAACTCCCCCCACAACCGGCCCAACAACTGGAATCCAAGCATAGCCCCAATCGGAAGAGCCTTTACCCGCTATTGGCAAAATAGCATGCGCAATGCGTGGCCCTAAATCGCGAGCCGGATTAATAGCAAACCCTGTTGTACCGCCTAATCCCAATCCAATTAGTGTAATTAGTAATCCAACTACTAAGGGCTTTAAGCCTTGCGTAAATTCATTTGCACCAATATAAAGTATCCCGAATATCAAAACTGCAGTGGCTATAACTTCACTTATCAAATTAAAAGTAGTGTTTCTAATAGCAGGGCCGGTAGCGAAAACAGCCAGCTTTGCACCAGAATCGGAAGTTGTTTTCCAATGTGGAAAATAATGTAGCCACACCAAAATTGCACCTGCAAATGCGCCAGCGAATTGAGATAGGATATAGCCGAATACCATACTCCATTCAAAATCGCCATGCATGGCCAACCCGATTGTAACGGCAGGGTTCAAATGAGCACCGCTAATATCACCCACTGCATAAATGGCAAACGTAACCGCCAAACCCCATGTAATACATATAGTAAGCCAGCCTGCATTTTCAGATTTGGTACCTTTCAATACCACACCGGCTACTACGCCTTCGCCTAATAAAATGAGTAAAAGGGTTCCTAAAAATTCTCCGAGGTAGGGATTCATAGTTACAATTTTGATAATTTGAAAATTCGGTAATTTGAAAATTGAAAGCAATAGTTAATGGGCACCGGATTGAGAAATCGTAATTTCACCTTCAGTGTTTTCCGATCTGATCAGCAAGGTTGCAAGTGCAGCCACTGTCAATAGCACACCGGCAAACATCACCGCATAGCCGGAGTTATTATCTAAATAGTTTTGAAGAATATATCCGAACGTTACATTCTGCAAAATCATAGGTATTACAATCATCATGTTCACAATGCCCATATAAACCCCGTAGCGTTCTTTAGGAATCGCATTTACCACCAGTAAGTATGGAATGCCCATCATGCTAGCCCAGCCAATACCAAAACCAGTAATAGCCGGAAACAGTAAATATTTATTTTCTATAAAGGGAAAAATCAGAAGTCCCACAGCAGCAAGGAGCAAACAAACAAAGTGCACCATTTTAGGCGATGATTTCTTTACAAACCAAACCAGTGCAAATGCGCTTAAGAAAGTGATGATGTTATACCAACCATTCACTAAGCCTGTCCAACTCACCGCTTGCTGATACAAATCTTCATTGGCTGGTGTAGTATTCCAGATTGAAAGTGCAATACTTTTAGATGCGTTTTGCCAATAACAGAATAATGCATACCACTGAAACAAATAAACTAACGCAAGTTGCCACATTACTTTAGGCATATCGGTTATCGCCTTTGCAATTTCAATGAATGGCGAAAGGATATTAATCTTTGTTGATTTCATATGATCCAATTCCTCCGGTGTTGGAGGTATTTCAGGAGTTGTTCGCATACTCCACCAGATTGACCCGATTGAGCAAACCGCACCAAAGAAAAAGGAAGCATAAACCCAATTTGGAAGTGTTCCTGTCTTTCCAATAATCAATAATGGAAAAACAAAAAGTGAAATGTTAGCCAGCGTTTGTCCGAAACCCGTAAAGAAACTCTGCGCCTGAAAGCCTAATGGCCGCTGTTGGTCGTTCAGTTTATCGGCCACAAACGCACGGTACGGTTCCATAGCTGTGTTGTTACCCACATCCAGAATCCAGAGCAACCCCACAGCCATCCATAATGCACTGCTAAAGGGATAAAGGAATAATGCCACACTACACAACAACGCACCAATAAAGAAGTAGGGCTTCCTTCGGCCAAATCGCGGGCTCCAGGTTTTATCACTCATCGCTCCTATTATGGGTTGAACGATCAGACCTGTAACCGGCCCGGCCAGATTTAACAACGGAATCTCATGTGGCTGTGCGCCCAGCATGTCGTAGATCGGGTTAACCGCACTTTGCTGCAATCCGAAGCTATATTGAATGCCAAAGAAACCCAGATTCATGTTGATTATCTGGGCGAAGGTGAGGTTGGGTCTAGGAATCATAAAAGTAGAGAACTTGGAGCCATCAAAACTCGTATGCTAATATTTGCTGGCAGACTATAACTTATATACCTTTAACAAGGTAATAACTAATAGTTATGCGTTATAGGATTTTTGTATATATTTTAATCTCATCAGGAGGTGCATCCTGCAGCGAAGATGAGTTTAAGAATTGTACCCTTGAGGAGGCTGCCGTACAATATTTAGATCAAACCGGCAAGATGAAATATAATTTTAGCTACGATGATAAAGGGAATGGAATAGAGGTACAGGAATTTCGATTTAGTGAATTGGAGAATGATTATGTTCTTCATCTCACAAAACAATACACGCTATCAAACGATCTAGTAACAAGCGTCTTAAGTAGACTTCAGGATGATAATGAAGGCACATTTTTTATTCGCACGTATGAATATGAAAAGAAAGGGGATACAACAGTCCGTAGAATTCACAATCAATTTTTTACAGATGGCATTCTAACAGATGAAGGATTTTTTGATGATCAGTTTTTTGAATCACCTAAAAATGGAGTATATCTAAGAAAAGATTTACTTGGAACACTCTCCCTTGAAGAATACTTGGATGGCAACCTGATTCGGGTTGCTTTGCAATCAGACATTGGTACCGTACAGGCTTATGATACTACTTGGACCCATGTAACAGAATTCATTTACGACAATAAAAGTAATGTAGCGTCTGATGCAGCTATAAAAGATTTGATCAGTTGGGTTCCAAACAATGGTTTTTGTAAAAACAATGTTATTAAAATTCGACATCTTATCCCAAATGGGGATGCTATCCTTATAAATCAAGAGTTTACTTTTTCCGGTAATACCTTAAAGCAATATTTGTATGGTGGCACAGGCCATACTATCTCGTTCAATTACTCGTGCGAGTAGTTGTTATTAACTGCCAAGAGAGTTTAGTTGAAACCTCGAAGTATCGTTTGGTACAGTACTTGTCTTTTTGAAACAGCTAGAACAGCCCTTAAGAATTACTTTCTGGTTCTGATCTTTTTTCTGATAAACTCGCCCAATGCAGCTCCCTCTACTTTTCCAATTTCACAAGCTGGCACATAATGGATGCCGCCATAAAATCGACTAACCGCGGCTTCATCGGCTGCGTGCTTAAACGAAGTAAACGAACGAGCCCCCAAACCAAATTCAATTTCTGTTGAATCCGTAAACGCAAATGATTCACCAAAAACTCCGGTTAAGGCATCGGCCGCTGCTGCCGAGATTACACTATGACCGCTAGTGTATTCTGGGAAAGGTGGTGTTTGTAATAATGGCACCCAGTTCTCATCAATATATTGATTGATGTAAGACTCTGGCCGGATTAATAGACTCCTGTATTTTTCGTCCCAACAACTAATAAAACCATCAACCAGAGATAGAGATACACGCATGTATGCATCGGCCGATTTTACCATATCAGCATCTGCTTTGCGACAAGCAGTGGCTGTAATATTAATCCAATGCCCTCCGGGCGAAATTTTTTTGGTGGCAAACATAACATGGCCACGCACATTCATCATAAATGGATTACAATCCCAGAAGGAAGCGATAGCCCGCTGCTCATCGGTAAGATTTTTTCCAGTTTCATAAACCGCATATGCTTCTTTATAGAAATTACTGCTTTTGTCAACCGAAAATGGTGTTGGTGGTGGTGGTGCAAACTGTGCAGCAGAATCTATTGCAAAAGTTCTGATTTTATTCCAGTGAGGCTCTACTCCATCCATGTAAGCCGGTGGTGTAGGTTTCCAGGTGGCGGCATCACTTGAAATAGAATACTTTGGGAAAGACCGGGTTTGTTTGTAGTTATCTTTCGATGACCAGGCAATAATATGATCAGCAACAACATTACCATATTGGATTGATCGCTCCAGCACATCATCCGGAATTTCCATGGTTTCAATTTGCTGCATCAACTCAGCATAGTATAAATCCATCTTATCTTCTGAGAAGGTAAGCGTACGGCCAATCTTAAACATGGCTTGCACCGATGAAATTGGAAAACTGTATTCCAAACCTGGTTCTGGCTTGGGGGTTTCGGTTAAGCCGTTAAGCTGACCTGCCAAAGAAACATAACTGCTATCCTGATGGATAATTGCTTCATACGCTGCTACGGTTGCATAGGTATAAATCCTGCTAGCTACCGGAGGTGAAAATATATCATGGACAATTACATCCGTAATCTGCTTTAACGTGCGATGCAATAATTCAGGTTCTTGAACCCTTGCTTTATACTCGGTTGAGTTGTTGGTGCAGGAAAAGAGGAAGAGAGCTACAACCGTTAACTTGACTATTTTCATTTTAATTATTTGTTTCAAAATGCAAGTTATGTTTTCTGTAGGAAGTTATACTATGATTTTTGTCAAGTATTCGACACCAATTGTTAATCTAATTTCCTGAACATTATTGGGTAGCTATCATTTCTTGAAACGATATAGATAATCTCCCTATTAGCACTTCGCATGGTTTTTATTTGTCTTCCTTCACCTGTAACAACAAATCCAGACTCCTTGGTGGAAACTGCCCTAAAGCGCCCTTCACCGTCTCCCAATAAGAGTTGGCCAATTCCTGCATCATAAGCGCCAAAATCTGGTTGCACGGCCTCTTGATTTCCGGTAAGTAGTAAATCAATATTTCCATCTCCATCAACATCCTCAGTCGCTATGCCATACACCGGAAAAAACTGAGCTTCCATTGGCAAAGCCTTTATCAAAAACGAATCAGCAACATTATAAAGCATAACAGATTTAAATTCCGTAACCTTCATGACTGCTGAGTTACCCTGCTGAAGCGGTGTTATTATGTCTTCAAGCTCCACATTTTGATACGCGCCATATGAAGGAAATTTTTTCTTAAACATTGGAATTTGCCTTACCAATTGATCACGAGACGCAAACGGATAACGCTTATCTCCGTTATAATAAACCATAATATGATCTGACCCACCATTTGAATCAAAATCACCTAGATACATCATAAGGGGTTTATCTTTTGAAACCCGTATTCTTGAATTTAGTCCTAGATTACCTACCACAAAATCAGGTTTTCCATCCATGTTAAAATCAGCGGCCTCAATAGAATTCCACCAGCCATGCGTTTCAGCCAAGCCATAATCTGAAGTAGCGTTTAAAAATTTATGATCCTTTTGCTGAATCAACACTGTAATTGGCATCCATTCACCCACAACAACCAGATCGGGCAATTGATCATGATTGAGATCAGTCCAGCAGGCATCTTTAATCATACCCGGCCGAACAACTGAAGGATTATCAAATCGAGACCTCCCTAACCAGTCCTTTACATTTTCAAACTTCCCCTTACCGTTATTCCTTAGTAAATAACTTATCGGACTCATGCCATATAGAAATGGCACTACAGATGCACCTACGAACAAATCTATATCCCCATCTCCATCATAGTCGGACGGTTTAACGCATGATGCTTGCAGAAAAACATTATCAAGAGCGAATTGATTGTGTTTAAAATTCCCCTTACCGTCATTAAAGTAAAACCTAGGCATCAATAATTCACGTTCATTAGTAGCTTCATGTCCACCAGAAACTACAACCAAATCCAAATCGCCATCCGCATCCGCATCAAAAAAAACAGCATCGGCATCCTCTGCCATTTTGTGTTTATCAAAATCTGGTGTTGGTCGCCTATCAAATTGTCCGTTTCTCTTCTGAATCATTAAAGTACCTGATTGTCCCTTAGCTCCTCCAAAAAACAAATCATCCAATCCATCACCATTACAGTCGCCAACTGCAAATGCAGGGCCTTCTCTTGTAAACATATGCGGAATTAAGGATTCACGATTAAAAGCATTAAAGTCATCCTCATTATGCTTTACATCAACGATTCCTATTAACTCCAAAATAGATTTATCTTCCACTGATTGGGAATGTTTTTTGCCGTTTGCCGGATAGTGAAATTTCTCAAAATTTTTTTTTGATTTTCGCTCGCTTATCAAACCATCTGGCCATTCCACAACTATAGTCACATCGGCAAGGGTGTCTAACCTGGCAAAAGAAACTTGTAAATCAGAAGAGGAACACCATCCTCTGTTCGTAAAAATTTCTTGCAACTGTATTCGATCCTTACTCTTCACAGTAATACGCGCACCTATAGCGAACGGGTTTCCGGGTAGCTGTGTAGCATCTAGCTGAATCTTCAAAAAGGTTTTGGGTGGTGAATGGTTTTCGAAAATCTGAGCTACGTCATTTATTCTATTGATAACCAGATCGGGATCTCCATCATTATCTAAATCTCCATAAGCTGCTCCATTCGAAAAATCTGCCCCGGCAATTCCCCATGAAGATGTTACATCGCTAAACGTGAAGTCTCCATTGTTTTTAAATAAAAAATTTGTTGCACGTCCGTCAGGCATTTTTTTATACAGATTCTTATTGCTTGCGCCTTTAGATGAATCGCTCACAAAATAATTAATGTAGTCAAGATCGTTAGGACGTCTTACAATACCATTTGATATAAATACATCTTTAAACCCATCCCCATCAATATCTACAGCTAATGGACACCAGCTCCAATCAGTTGCCTCAATATTTCCAAGCTGTGCAATGTCTGAAAACAGTAATCTACCTGAGTCAACATTACCACGGTTTAACTGAAACGAGTTTCTGGAAACCTGTTTTCCAAAACCTAAGCTTTGCTTAAATCGATAAACTTCGTAAGTGTCCTCTCCTGCCGATGCCTTAATAACAGACTCATCTCTGGGGAGCATATCTAACGTAAGTACATCAGGCCATAAATCATTATTTAAATCGGCAATTTCATTACCCATACTAAACCTACTGAAGTGGCGCAGGCTTGTTTCAGATTCAAGTCTGAATTTTCCATTCTTTTGATTTATATACAGATAATCATTTTCGTGGAAGTCGTTGGAAACAAAAATATCCGGATATCCATCTCGATTCAAATCAGAAAATGCAAGCCCTAAGCCATACCCAAGCGAACTTGATAATATGCCAGCTTGCTTTGAAACATCCTCAAAATAAGTATTACCTGTTTCTACAAGTTGATTCTTAAATAGCCTATCGCCAGCCAGACTATCGTAAAAATTCCTTGAGGCTATATTTCCATAAGATCTTTGAGAATGTACCGAATGATTGAGCAGGTACATATCCAGGTCGCCATCCAGATCATAATCGAAAAAACCAGCTTGGGTTGAGAAGCCATGAAAATCCAACCCATATTTTGACGCTTCTTCAGTAAACGTCATATTACCCTTATTGATAAATAATTGATTGTAGCCTGTGAACCCTTTGTAGCCACCTACTCCACATACATAAATATCTAATAGACCATCTGCATTAACATCGGCCATAACAACACCAGTTTTCCAGTTACCAGCACCACCAATGCCCGATTGAGCTGTTATATCCTCGAAGCTAATATTGCCTTTATTCAGATAAAGCCTATTGGCACCTTGATTACTAGTAAAGAAAATTTCGGGTAACAAATCACCATTTAAATCCCCAATCGCTACTCCGCCTCCATTGTAGAAATATAGATACTCAATAATATTAAATTGCTCATCCTCAGTAAGGGTATTCGAAAACTTTACATTCGAAAGATCGGATGGCACATTAACCAAAAGCTTAAGCTTAGAAGGTTCTTGATTGCGCTCACAACTCATGATTAAAATCAAAAAAGTTGCAGCAATCAATAAATACCTACTCACTTCGAGTTAGATTTAATTCTAAAAAACTGAGGTGAATCGTTATTGCGCAGGGCAATCAAAACATTTGAATCACCAATCCTGATGTGGCCAAAATCACGAATTACACCTTGCAAAGCCAAGCCAGAATCAATCGTTGAAAGACTAGTGAATTGTCCATTTCCATGGCCTTTAAGAAAAACTCCGTAGCTGGCATCGTATCGGCCCATTTCTGGTTTAACCAAATATTGATTTCCGCCTAAGATTATATCCATTTTGCCATCCAAATCATAATCAAAAATTGATATAGCAAACATAGGTGCATATTGAGCCTCAATGGGTAATTCTTGAAACGAAAATTTTCCAGTCCCGTCATTTAATAAAATTCCTGTACGCAATTCATATGCATGTAAAAGATTTGCATCTTTTAGTTCAGCCTCAGAAAAAATATCATTAATTGTTTGATCTCTGTAATTCTCATATTTGAGATATTTCTTTTTAAGGATCGGTATCTGCATCATTAAATCATGCCTGAGCACCAGCGGAAAACTGCTAGCTCCATCATACATGCAGACTATTTGCTCGATAGTTCCATTTTTATCAAAATCGTTTATATAGGTAGATATTGGATGACTCAACGAAGCCCTGAAACGAGAATTCAGGCCGTGATTAGCCACAACAAAATCTATATCGCCATCAGCATCCAAGTCAGCGGCTTTCAATCTATTCCACCAACCATTTAAATTAGGCAATTCAGTTCGTTCAAATTTTCCATTATTGTTGATGAAAATATTAACGGACATATACTCTCCCACAACAATTAAGTCATCATCTTCATCATTATCAACGTCAACCCATAGTGCATCGGTAATCATTCCTATGCCTATTAGCTCCTTTGCGATGTCATTCGTTATATTTTTAAATATTCCCTTTCCATTGTTTTCAAGGATATAACCGTTCACTGGCATTCCATAGCCAAACAACTTGCTGCGGGTACCAATAAATAGGTCTAAATCACCATCTTTATCATAATCGGAGACCCTTACTACCGAAGTGCTTTCGGAGATTTCCGGAAGGACATGCTCGGATTTCTCAAATACACCATTTCCGGAATTGATATACAATCTGTCTTTCAATGCGGTTGATATGCTTGAAAATTCACTTCCGCCACTACATACGTACAAATCTAGATCACCATCTGTATCTGCATCAAAAAAAATAGTACCCGTGTCTTCAGATGATTTATCTATTTCAAACAACTCGGCTTGTTGTTCATCAAATTGTTGTCTGGAATTTTGCTTTAGCAGTACACCAGGGCTGTCTTTTGCACCACCTAAGTACAAATCATCTAATCCATCACCATCAATATCTGCGACAGCAATTTGAGGCCCTTCTCCACTTAGCATGTGGTATACAAGCTTATCGCGATCGAAATCTACAAACTCATTCTCCTTGTGCTTCCAGTTAAGCACTGGTTTAATGGGTAACAGTATTTCCGAGTATGCAATTTTTCCTTCACTAGCATCTACGATATATTTAGCCTGTGATTGTTCTAAAGTCAACACTTGGTTAGTCGGCACATTACTCAAAATGGAAACTGCTCCATCGGGCCATTTAATTTGTATCGTATCGACAATACTTATTGCACCTAATCCTATATTAGGTCTGGGATCAACTGAAGATTCGAAACCGCGATTAGGAACCTGTTCGACAAAAAACTTTTTGTCACCTTGTATTAAGGTAATTTTTGTACCTATGGCCTGTGAGTTCTTAGTAGACCCTTTAAGAATAAACTTCAAGTACCTATTTTCAGGCATAAGTCTCTCTGCATTGTTTCTATTAATAGAAACCTGAGCATTTACATGATTAATAACCAAATCTAAATCGCCATCATTATCAAGATCACCATATGCCGATCCATTTGAAAAATTAGGATTGCCTAACCCCCAAGCTTCAGCTACGTTTTCAAATCGAAGATTTCCCTTATTCTTAAATGCGAAGTTAGAGACTGGATTGGAGGGAATCAGTTCGACCAACTTTTTATAATCAACACCCTTCTTACTAATCATGGCCCGCGCCACTTCTTCGTTAGTAATGTATTGCAAGTAGTCTTGATTTGTTAAATCCTGGTATATGCCGTTTGCAACAAAAATATCTTTCAACCCGTCATTATCCATATCAAACATCAAGGCCCCCCAACTCCAATCTGTTGCTTCAACTCCAGCCAGCCTTCCTATCTCACTAAACGAATTATCTCCATTATTTAATTGCAGCGTATTTCTGGTAAATTGATGGTAATAGTCATTATTCACCCCGTATCTATATCTATCCCAGCTTTCAAACGTAGTTACTGTTTTCAACCGTGCATTTGTTTTTGGTAACATATCCGTAACAAAAATATCAGGCCAGCCATCATTATTAATGTCAGCCATATCTGCACCCATTGAAGCCGCACTAATGGATTGAATTTGTTCGGTAAGATTTTCGGTGAAGGTTCCATTCTTGTTATTTATGTAGAGGTAGTCGCGTTCGAAAAAGTCATTCGATACATAAATGTCAGGCCAGCCATCATCATTTACATCGCCAACTGTTGCACCCAGGCCAAAACCAATAACACTTCCATAAATGCCAGCATGCTCACTTACATCAACAAAATGAGTACCTTCATTTCGCATTAGCTTATCACCACCAAGCGAATCTCTTTTTGGTCTTTCATTTTTCATCAAATTAAAACTGCCAATAGCCTGATAGGAATTATTTAAAATATAGAGGTCCAAATCACCATCCTGATCATAATCAAAAAAAACGGCATGCGTTGTAAATCCATTATCTGCTATTCCATACTCTTTAGCTTTTTCGGTAAAGGTGAGATCACCGTTATTTATAAATAGTTCATTTTCTTTATCATCACCTTTTATATCACCGGAATTGCAAACATAAATATCTAACCACCCATCGCCATTTACATCAGCAACACTTACTCCTGTTGACCACGCCTTACTACCCGCTACACCAGCCTGCTGAGTAATGTCATCAAATTTCAGGTTTCCTTTATTAACATAAAGTTTATTGCTAAGTTGATTTGCAGTCAAATAGATATCAATAAGACCATCGTTGTTAAAGTCGCCCAAACCTACACCGCCTCCATTATAAAAATTACGATAGGTATAAATGTTAAACTTGTCATCAAACGAAAGTTTATTGATAAAATCAACGTTTGTTGATTCTGAGGGTAACGATTCAAAAAGTGTTTGCTTACTAACTGTCTCCGTGGAGCAAGCATAAATTACAAACGCAAAAACAACACAAGAAATAAGCCTAAAGATCAAGTTTACCATATCCAAACTATTGATCAGTATGCTTAAACATGGGGTGGAGAATATCCTGAACTTTAACTGAAACTGACTGAACATCTTTCTCTGTCACTATTATTCTACGATTTCCATCCACTTTTACCGGAATTAAGTCACCCTTAACTTTTGCCTCAACAAATGAATTACCTGCGTACCACAATGTCAGTAATTCCTTAACCTTCGGAACTAGCTGTTTCGCGTGATACTGCTCGTTCCAGGGGGCCCATGAGGAGTAACTAAACTCCATCTTCATTTCTGATATCTTATTCTTTTTATCAAAGGTTGGATAAAAGAGTAGTCTAAGTTCAGTTGGCTTGTCATGTAGTAGAGAATCTACAAATAGGTATTGAACCGTATTTCCTGATGGGCCTTGTGTTACAAGATGTGTTTTGTTCAAGTCAAAACATTTACCATAGAATGCATCCCTTGTATCTGAGAATTTTATACCAAACAAAATCGAATCCATTCGAATTCCCTTTGCCAATTCTGATTTAACGATTCTTGTATAATCGGATTGAAAGCAACCGGTAAGTAAAAAAAACAAAATCAAACTACTGCCTGAGTATTTTATAAATTTCAAGTTCATCTTTATATTTCGAAAATAGTAAATAACTAACTCCATTAATCTCCACACTTTCTATATCCCTTATTTCTCCTGCAACTGAAAGGGACTCTCCTTGCGAAAGTGAATATTTCCCATTTATTAAGCTACCCTTAAAATACCATCCAAATGACGCATCAAATCTACCAAACTGCGGTTTAACTGAAAAAATGTTCCCACCTGCAATTAAGTCATCAATTCCATCTTTATCAGCATCTAAAACCAAGACTGCAAATACGGGAGAATATTGAGCCTCCTTTGGTAAACCTACAATCTGATAGCCGGAATCTGATGAAAGTAACATAACCGAACTTAATATATCCACCTCATAATATCTAGCCTTCGTTAGTATATCTGAGCTAAATAATTCATCAATTGACTTTTTTGCATAGTCATCGTAATACAAAAGAGATTTTTTAAATGAAGGTAATTGAGAAAGTAGATCATCGCGCTCCGTTACAGGGAAATATTTGCCCGATACTTTAGTGCAAAAGATTTGTTCAACCGAACCATTCGAATCGAAATCAGCCACATACATACGATCTGACTCCTTAAAAAAAGTGTTTAAACCATGATTACCGATAACAAAATCTATAACACCATCCTTATTAAGATCGCCCGCTGCAATATCTCGCCACCAACCACGGGTTTTTGATAAGCCCATCACTTCACTGACATCGATTAATTTCGAATTTTTGTTCAAGAGTATTCGTATTGGTTCCCAATCTCCTGCAACTATGACATCAGGCCAGCCATCATTATTTATATCGGCAACCAGAAGGGATACCGTCATACCTAAAGTCTTAAAGCGTGGAGCTTTGCTATCCGTTACATCTACAAAATTTCCATTACCCAGGTTTTCAAATAAATAAGCTCCTCCTCCAGCACCGTAAACAAAGGGATCATAACGTTCCGCCACTATAATATCTTCATCACCATCCTGATCAAAATCAATACTTTTAACAACACTGGTGGAAACGAATTTGGAAAAAGGAAGGTTATAAACAGAATTAGTAAAGGAAGCTTTACCTTGATTCACAAGTAATTGATCAGCTAGGTTTGAAGAACTTTTAGGATAAAACCTACCACCATTTGCAATGTATAAATCGAGATCATCATCGCCATCGGCATCAAAAAAATGACTGTTGGTTTCAATCATCATTAAATTCTTTTGTGAAGACTTCAAGTTTGTTATTTTTCCTTGGTTCTCAATACGAAAAAATTTCCCTTGTTGATCTTTTCCGCCTCCAATATAAAATTCCATGGACCCATCTCCATCAATATCTCCTTTAGCAATTTTAGGAAATTCATTTTCCAGCATAAAAGGCAACATCCTATCTCTATTAAACTCATTAAAGACATTACCATTATGTTTAAAAATAGAATTGGTAATCAAAGTAAGTTGCACTCTATTGCTCTTTTGATTTGCAGAGCCTACCCGATGTTTAGAAGCTTGCTTATAAGCGAATTTAAGTTTACTATTTGCCTTAATATTATATAGAGTGCTGTCATTTCCATCGGGCCAGCTAATTTTGACAGAGTCAACTATCAATACATTTTTACCAAGTCCTAAAACCACATTAGATGCCACTGAGCTTTGAAAACCCCGAACCACAAAATTATCAGCAGAAAACAATTGTTCCTTACAATATGCCGCAACTCTTGTTCCGATCAAATGCGTATTGCCAGATAGGCTACTAAACGAAATGGATAAGTTTTTGAATTCAGAAGAATCTGTATTATTTCGATAGATTAATGATGAAGAGTTCAGATTATTAATAACCAAATCAAGATCACCATCATTATCCAAATCCGCGTAAGCACTTCCGCTAGATATCATCGACTTATCAAGTCCCCATTTTGAAGCGTAATTTTCAAACTTCAAATCACCAAAATTTTTATATGCATAGTTGGAGAATTGAGATGCTGGCATTAAATCTATTAACTTGACAATAGCCTCTTCTTCGGTATCAATTATTTTCTTTACATTTTCTCTTGATCCGGCATAAGACAAATAGTCACGATCTAATAGGTCTTTCAATATTCCATTGGCAATAAAAATATCCTTGTGCCCATCATTATCCAAATCAAAAATTAATGAACCCCAACTCCACTCCGATGCTGCCACACCAGCGTATCTGCCTATCTCTACATACTGTTTATCACCAATCTTCTTTTGAAGTACATTTCTGGAAACCTGATAATGATACCCATTGGTAATGTTAGACTCGAATTTATTCCAATTTTCAAAAACGGTCTTAGTCATTTTTCTATTAAGAGAATCAGGCAACATTTCTGTTACAAACAGCTCATTTACGCCATCATTATCTAAGTCGGCAAAGTCTGCTCCCATAGACCCCATACTAATGGACTCAAAATATTCAGGCAAGGACTCCTTAAAGCCACCAAGTTGATTATTTATATATAGGTAATCTCTTTCAAAAAAATCATTCGATACAAAAATATCCACCCAATTATCTTCATTGAAATCGCCCAACGTAATTCCTAATCCAAAACCTATTACGCTATTATAAATTCCAGATTCCTGGGTTTTGTCTACAAATTTGCCATTTTCATTCACTAAAAATTTATTTCCTCCATTATTAGGATCCGAAACCAATCGTTGATCTTTTATTAAATCATAATTTCCAATAGATTTAATAGAGTTGGTGAGTAAGTAACAATCAAGATCACCATCCTTATCGAAATCAAAAAAAGCTGCCTGAACCGAAAGCCCGATTATATCAAGGCCGTACTCGTGCGCTCGTTCAGTAAATGTTAGGTCGCCATTATTAATAAATAATTCATTGTGCCGATTAGGGGAATTTGGATCACCAGATTTACAAACATAAATATCAAGAAACCCGTCTGAATTGATATCGACAAATGTTACTCCGGTTGACCAAGAACCTGCGCAAGCCACACCAGCTGTTTTAGTAATATCATTAAACCTAAGTTCGCCCGCATTCAGGTAAAGCCTATTAGCAACCTGATTTCCGGCAAAATAAATATCCTGTAACCCATCATTGTTAATGTCACCGATGGCTACCCCTGCACCATTAAAAAAATTACGGTATGTATAAGGATTAACTTGTTCAGTAACGGTTAGGTTATTGGCAAAAGTAACTCCAGATTCGATTGTAACATCTGAGAATAGTGGCATATCTGTTGCCTCCTCATTGGTACAGGAAACGAGCAAAACAACAACGAAAATTAATATCAATCTCATAGCAACAAAAATAAAAATAGCGCCTGTTAGGCGCTATTTTTATTTGAAGGATATTAATTACTATTAATAACCAGGGTTTTGAGTTAACGGGAATGCCGTTGGAGCCGCAGCCTGGATTTGTTGTAATGGAATAGGAAATACCACTTTATATGCATGGCTATGGGCTTGCTTTTCCCACCATGCATTACCCCACGCGCCAAAGCGGATAAGATCTGTTCTGCGTAAGGCTTCTATAAATAATTCACGGCCTCTTTCTGCAAGCATATCGCCTTCTGTCATGCTTCCAAATGGTGCAACATCAGCACGGGTTCTGATCTCGTTAACCAAAGCCAAAGTAGTAGCATGGCTAAAGTTATTACCATTTAATCTTGCAACAGCTTCAGCCTTGTTAAGCAATACTTCCCCATATCTTAACAATGGATAATCATTGTCCATATCGTTCTGTTGACCTATCTTAAAGCTAAATTTCCCTAACCGTGCACCAGCCTGGCGCGAGGCATTAGGGAAAAACTGATTAATAAAAGGCGTGTAATTGATCGGAGCACCATCCGGATCTCCCTTATCAAAAGCAAGATCAAGAATTGGGTTGCCTTGCAAATCGAATTGCGGACCTACAATAAAGTTATTCTCTTTACGCTCATCCCCATCCTCATAAGAATTGTAAAATTCTTCCGTTGTTGACCAGCCATTCCATGGTTGTGATGCTAACCGATAGGTTAATTGACTCGGGTAGTGTAAAGTCATCTGAGCAAAACTCATCCCAGTACCAGTAGCTTGATCATAGGGTACAATGAAAATATGTTCAGGATTATCGATGTTTCTTGGAGAGAAAACATCCTTATAAGGATTACCAATAACATTATATAAGCCTGAGTTAATTACCATATCGGCTGCATCGATAGCTTCCTGATACATGGGTGTACCTCTATAAACTGCTGCATTTAAATAAAGTCTTGACAAAAGTGCATACGCTCCAGCCTTATTTACACGGCCATACTCGGCTCTTGCCGCAGGTAGATCTGGTATTGCTGCCAGCAACTCATCTTCAATAAAATCAAATACTTGAGCGCGTGTAGCTTGAGCAGCTCCACCAGTAGTTGATGTCGCGATTGGAACTCTACCAAACAAATCCAACAATCTCCAATAGTAATAAGCCCTTAACATTCTTAACTGGGCTTCATTCGCATCAGACTGACCATCCTCCAGCAAATCATTACATTGAAAAATACCGTTGTACGCATTTACCCAAGCATCGTTAATGGAAACCGTTTGTGGGGTAAACTCATGCTTGTGAATGGCAATATAAACACCACCATCAAACCAGTCACCACCTTTTTGTGGTACAACGGCCTCATCGCTAGATAACTCTTGTACCTGGAAAAAACCACCGTTTGTAGCAGTTCCGGCAAACAAGCCATTAAAAGCCCCGGCAAGCCCATCATTTGGTGTCGGCTTATTTATATTGTTCTGTGCATCCAGAAACAATGGATTTGAGGGATCAAAGTCTGCCGTATAATCCCCTACAATTTCCTCATCCAAATTACAGGAGGCAGTCCCTACAAGCAGGGCTGTTATTAATGAATATTTTAAAAAGTCTTTCATATCATTTCTATTTACAAACCTATGTTAATACCAAAAGTGAATGTTCTGGCTGCAAAGTATGTACCTCTTCTGTCAATACCTGGAGATAGAACATCTGCTGACGCGGGTAAAAACCCACCATTATCTGATGGCCCCGGATCTGCAAGTACTGGCTCTGGATCAATGCCGGTATAGTTTGTGATAACAAATGCATTCTGAACGTTTGCATAGATTCTCAAATTTCTAACAAGTGAGCTTGATCCGGTTTTAATTCTATAACCAATTGTCACATTGTCTAATTTCACGAAATCAGCCTTTTCTACATACAATGAACTGTACTGAGCAGAAGTTAAGCCGGAAACAGCCTTATCAGTAATAACGCGATTATAAGAATTAATTGCGCCTGGATCGATGGGTTCATAAAAAGCCCGGAAACTATTAACTAAACTGTGGCCGAATGCACCTCTGAAGAACGCATTGAAATCCCAATTCTTGTACGAAAATTCATTCGTCCAGCCCAGCTCTAAGGTTGGGAATCCACGACCCAATTGTCTGAAATCACCATTAGGATTCAGTGCTTCTGCGGGTGCGGATATGATTGTGCCATCACCATTTAGGTCTTTAAACACAGGAGCACCCGTAGTTTCATTAACCCTGTCAAACACAGGACCCCATATCTGGCCAAGTTCTTCGCCAACTGCTACCCGTGTCATAAATGTTGCATTCTGACCTGGAGCACCCAATTCAGCGCGGATTTGCTCATTAATAATAAACGATTCTAAAGTTGTTTTGTAGGTACTTGCCACAATGCCGGGAGTCCACCGCACTTGTCCAAGTTGAACTGCGTTGTAATTCAACGACAACTCCATTCCTCGTGTTCTCAAGGAACCTGCATTTCTAAATTTAATACCTGATGGATCTTCTGTAACCGGAACAGCGGTTTGCAAAATGAAGTCCTTAATATCACGAGTATAAACATCTAAAGCTCCCGTTAATTTTCCTTTAAATCCGAAATCAATACCTAAATTAATCTCAGCTTTTTCCTCCCACTTCAAATCAGCACTAGCACCCCGAGTAGGTGTCACAGCACCGCCACCTTGTGTCGAATAACCATAACCTGACTGCGATAATCCGTTATCATTAGGAAGTGATCCAGTAAGACCATAACCTGCTCTAAACTTCAAAACATCTACATTACCGAGGTCGAGATAATGGTTCAAGTCAACACCTACTCCTAGAGCTGGAAAAATACCCCATTTGTTATCCTTACCCAACTTTGTTGAGCCCTCTCTTCTTACTGAAGCATTAAAGAAAATTGCATTGTCGTATGTAAGATTTACACGGCCAAATCCTGCTATAATTCTTTCTTTTGGTGTGCGTCCGCTGCTGATATTTACCTTTCCAGGGTTTAATCTATCTCCAGAAGCTTCCAATTGATGGTATCCAAGCGCATCGCTTGGAAAATCCCCAGCTTCTATAAACAAGTCTTGAAACTCAGCTTGCTGAAATGAGTATCCTCCAGAGATATCCATGTTTATTTTACTAAAGGCTTTTGAATAAGTGGCATAGGTTTCAACTAGCGAAAACTTTCTTTCTGAAATGTACCTACGCGCTAATCCGTTTCTATTTAAGCCTCTGAATAAAGATTGGCTTGAATAATATTCACCATTTGAAACGTTGTCGAATTGCTGGCCATAACTCACTGTAGCGGTCAAATTATCAGTAATGCTGTAATCTAACTTTGCATTATAATTGATATTTTTTCTGTTGCCCTCATTAATATTTTGATCAATAATTGCTACCGGATTGAAGTTATCGAATAGAATAGCTTGGAAATAACTTCCATTATCAAAACGCTTTGGAGCCGTAGGGTTATACAAAACAGCATAGCGAAGTGCCTCGTTGAAAGAATAATTACTTTCGCGATTGGTTATAGCCATGTTTAAATCCAACTTTAATTTGTCGTTCAAAGTAGTATGAGTCAAATTAGCGCGGGCATTAATTTGATCAAACTCAGAACCTTTCAATATACCTTGTACATTTCTGAAGTTTGTTGAAACCCTAAATGTTGTTGAGTTATTACCACCTGAAACTGCTATGTTGTGAACGTTAGAGATACCCGTTCTTGTAACTTCTCTAATCCAGTCTGTTTCAGCACCTAAGTCATTACCACCAGCGGCAATATATTCACTAGGCGTCATTATAGGTTGTAAACGTGAAATGGTTGCTGCAGACACATAACCATTATAAGTCACGGCCATTTCACCAGATTTTCTTGAGCCACGTTTGGTGGTTACCAAAATAACACCACTTGAACCCCGACTACCATAAATAGCGGCAGCAGATCCATCTTTCAAAACGTTAACACTTTCAATATCATTGGGGTCAACGTTATCTAAACTTGCACCAATTACGCCATCAATTACAACCAATGGTGAAGTGTTCTGGCCAACTGTCGAAAGTCCTCTTAAACGAATAGTAGAACCTGAATTAGGATCACCACCTCTATTGTACACACTTAGACCAGGAACCTTACCCTGAAGCAACTGAGCAGGATCGTTTATATTTCCTTTGTTAAATTCTTTGTCGCCCAAAGAAACAACAGAACTCGTAATTTCTTTTTTATCCTGGCTTCCGTACCCAACTACAATTACCTCGCTAAGCGATGTAACATCGGATTGCAACGATACATTAACAACTGCCTGACTACCAACAGCAATCTCTTGCGCAGAATACCCAACAAAAGAAAAAACTAAAGTTGCGTTTGATCCTACTGAGATTCTAAAATTTCCGTCAGAATCAGTAACGGTTCCATTGCTGGTTCCTTTTTCCAGAACATTTACTCCCGGAATTCCCGATCCATCATCGGCAGCAGTCACCTTACCTGTTACTGATTGCTGAGCGAAACTTGTTAAAGTTCCGAAAATCAGAGCAACCGTAAGGCACCTGCGAACTAACAGATACAATTTGGTCATAATTAATTGTTTTAGGGTTTTAATTGTTGTTTTAAGAGTTCTTTTTAAAAATCTAATTTGTTAATTGCGTGCAGTTAAAAAATTCGATTTCTATTCAATATTACCGTGTTTTTAGGAGGTTTCAACAAAAACGACTCAAAAATAGAAACAAAATTTGCGGAAACGGTTGCGCAAACGTTTGTTATAGTACCCAAATTCTTAATTTTTACTAAAAACGAAGAAATTCTATGAAGTTTAACCAGGTAACCATTAAAGATATCGCCCGCGAACTGGGCATCTCACCCTCTACTGTTTCAAGGGCGCTTAAAGATCATCCGGATATCAGTGTTCAAACCAAGAAAGCGGTGAACGAGCTGGCCGATAAACTTAACTATCAGCCCAACATAGTAGCGTTAAACCTCCGACAGAAAAAAACCAACACCATCGGGGTAATCATTCCCGAAATAGTACACTTCTTCTTCTCTACTGTGATTAGTGGGATTGAAGATGTAGCCTATACAGCTGGCTATAATGTTATTCTGGCTCAATCCAACGAATCGTATCAGCGCGAGCTTACCGATATGAAAGCCTTGTTTAACAGCCGGGTAGATGGCATGCTTATCTCTATCTCGCGCGAAACCACCAACTTCGATCACATCGAAAGCATTATCTCTAAAGGAGTGCCGATTGTATTCTATGACCGCATGTATAACAGCCCCACCAGTAGTAAAGTAATTGTAGACGATTATGCCGGATCCAAGGAAGGTGTTAATCACCTGATCGAACAGGGTTGTAAACGAATAGCACACCTTAACGGGTCGCCAAACCTGATTATCAGCATAGATCGCTTGCGCGGATATAAAGATGCCCTTGAAGAAAACGGATTGAAGTACGATGAAAGCCTGGTAATAAGCGTACCCTCCGGAACTTTTGAAGAGGGTAAACGCGGAATGGGCAAACTGCTTTCTCAAAATCCGTTGCCTGATGCTGTTTTTGCCGGAAACGATCCGATGGCTATGGGCGCTATGGTGGCTATTAAAGAAAAGGGCTTGAAGATACCACAAGATATTGCCTTACTGGGCTTTAGTAACTGGTTCTTTGGCGAATTGATGGAACCCTCACTTACTTCCATCGATCAGCCCGGCTTTGAGATGGGACAGGAAGCTGCCCGGTTGCTCATCCGCCAGATTGAATTAAAAGACAAAGAAGACTTTGAACCACAACCGGAAACCAAAGTGCTAAAAACAAGATTGGTGATTCGAAATTCGTCCTTAAAAAAACAGGCTAAGAAAAAATAGCATCGTTTTTTACTTGTAAAGAGTAAGAGTTAATAGCCAATAATTTAATTTGAGGCCTTTAACTCTTACTCTTTTATTTTGATGACTCCCATCCTAAATTCTGCAACCAGTCAAAGCCTTGGTGCGCTGGTTAACTTTACACAATCAGGTTCTGAAATTTCAGGAACCACAACCAACGGTAATTTTCGCGTTACCGTTTTTAATGAATCGGTTTTTAAGGTAAGTATTTCAAAAAATGAGTTTGAAAATTTCTCTTACGCAGTAGTGGGCACGCCTGAGGCTATCAATATAAAGATTGAAGAGAATGACTCGACATTAACGTTGATCACGCTTGCTGCCCGATTAGTGATCACCAAAAACCCCGTTCGTTTTTCGCTTCAAACCTTAGCGGGAAAAGTGATTAACGAAGACGATACGTTTGGTACCGCCTGGAATGGTGAACAGGTTACAACCTACAAAAAACTACAGCCCAATGAGCGCTTCATTGGCCTCGGAGAAAAAACAGGTGGCCTCGATCGCAAAGGGCACGCGTATCAGAACTGGAACTCAGATGCATATGGTTATGGCTCCGGTTCCGATCCGTTGTATTGCTCTACTCCTTTTTACATGGGTATTCATCAAGAACTTGTATATGGTGTGTTCTTCGATAACAGCTATAAAAGCTTTTTCAACTTCGGTGCATCCAACAATCGTTTTGCTTCTTTCTCGGCCGATGCTGGTGAGATGACCTACTATCTTATTCATGCGGCAACAGTTTCTGAAATTATAAAGCACTATACTTTCCTTACGGGAAGAATGGAACTTCCGCCTGTGTGGAGTATCGGTTATCAGCAATGTCGCTACAGCTATTATCCCGATAAGGAAGTAATTACGTTAGCAAAAACATTTCGCGATAAAGACATACCTGCCGATGCTATTGTGTTTGACATCCATTACATGGACAAATACAAAATCTTTACATGGGATGGTAAAAATTTTTCGGACCCAAAGGGGTTAATCGACTTTTTAAAACAACAAGGTTTTGAAGTAGTGGTAATGTGCGACCCCGGAATAAAAGTTGAGCCTGGTTATAAGACTTATGACGATGGTGTAAAACAAGATGTGTTTATCAAATATCCCGATGGCGAAAATTATCAAGGTCAGGTGTGGCCCGGTTGGTGTCACTTCCCCGACTTTACTAAACCTGCTACCCGCGCGTGGTGGACGGAACAATTTAAAGATTATGTAGCACTTGGTGTGGAAGGTTTTTGGAACGACATGAATGAGATTGCCACATGGGGCCATTCGCTACCCGAGAATCTTGAGTTCGATTTTGAAGGCGCAAAAGCTACTACCCGCAGAGGTCGCAACCTCTATGGTTTTCAGATGGCACGCAGTACCTATGAAGGCACCAAAAAATTATTGAAAGGCAAACGTCCGTTTAATCTTACACGCTCTGGCTTTTCGGGTGTGCAACGCTACGCGGCAGTATGGACAGGCGATAATGTGAGTTACGATGAACACATGTTGCTGGGTGTACGCCTGGTAAACAGCATGGGCCTTACCGGAATTGCTTTTGCAGGTTACGATGCCGGAGGATTTGTAGGCGATGCCAACACTAAACTCTTTGCGCGCTGGATTTCGATTGCTGCCTTTGCTCCATTCTTTCGTGCACATACCATGATTAACACACGCGATAGTGAGCCGTGGAGTTATGGCGAAGAAGTAGAAAACATCTGTCGCAACTACATTAAGTTCCGGTATCAGTTAATGCCGTATATCTATTCGTTGTTTTATGATGCCGCTAAAACCGGCATGCCTGTTCAACGTTCGCTGGCTATTAACTATACGCACGATCCTCTTGTGTACAGTGGCTTGTATCATAATCAATATTTGTTTGGCCCTTCCATTCTGGTTGCGCCCGTTGAAAGCAATAAAGAATTATTAAAAATCTATTTCCCGCAAGGCACGTGGTACGATTTATATACCGGTAAGCAATGGCACGGCAATCAGGAAGCCATTATTGAATCGCCTATTCATCGCTTGCCAGTGTTTGTAAAAGCGGGCAGTGTTTTACCTATGCGACCGGCACAAGCACATGCGGGAATTACTACTACCGAATTAGCGCTACACATTTATTGTGGAAATGATGCGAGTGATTTTTTGCTTTACAGCGATGATGGTTCAACATTTCAATATCAACAGGGCGAATCAGCCACACGACTGATTCAACATCATGGCTCACAAAACAAAGTTGTAATTGGAAAGAGTGAAGGTGCCTTTAAAACTTCGTATCGCAAATTAAAAATTGTGTTGCATGGATCTGCTGCTGCGCAACTTACCCTTAATGGGAAACAATTTTCTTTAACGGAAAGTCAGCATTCGTTTTTTGCGCCCTTAGAAAAGTATGATCCGATTAATGAACCAGATTCGATGGGTGAAGAAACCGTGCGCTTTATGGAGACTGATTATACCGATGAGCAATTAGAAATTCGCTGGTAAACAAACACACACATGACACAAAAACCACGTCTCTCCTTCTGGCAAATCTGGAACATGAGTTTCGGATTTCTGGGAATTCAATTTGGGTTTGCATTACAAAACGGAAATGCCTCGCGCATTCTCACAACCTTTGGTGCCGATGTTGAACATCTCTCCTGGTTCTGGCTTGCCGCACCACTAACGGGAATGATTATCCAACCGATAATTGGTTATTACAGTGACAGAACGTGGACATCTTTAGGGAGAAGAAGACCTTACTTCCTTGCCGGATCAATACTGGCTGCTGCCGCTTTAATGATGATGCCTAACTCGGCCATACTCGCAAGTTTGTTACCACCACTTTACATCGGTGCTGGCATACTCATGATTATGGATGCCTCATTCAATGTGGCCATGGAACCCTTTCGGGCATTGGTTGCTGATTTGTTACCAACCGATCAACGTACACTTGGGTTCTCCATTCAAACGTGTTTGATTGGTATTGGTGCAGTAATTGGTTCGTGGTTGCCGTATGTATTTGCTGAATTTTTTGGGTTAGAAAAATCTACTACCGATGGCAGTGTGCCCTACAGTGTAACGTTATCGTTTTACATTGGTGCCGTAGTCTTTTTAATTGCTATACTTTGGACAGTTTTAACTACGAAAGAATTTCCGCCCGATAAAGAATATCTGAAAGATGAAAAAGCATCTGGCAAAAAAGGATTAAGCCAAATAGTATCAGACTTTGCCGGTATGCCTGCAACCATGAAGCAACTTGGGTTGGTTCAATTCTTCTCTTGGTTTGCCTTGTTCTCCATGTGGGTGTTTACCACATCGGCTGTAGCCACGCATGTTTATGGTTTACCACAAGATGATCGTTCATCGGTAATGTTTAACGATGCCGCAAACTGGGTTGGAATTATTTTTGGCGTGTATAATGGTGTCTCTGCAATTTATGCGTTAATGCTTCCGTTTATCGCGGCTAAGGTTGGTCGTAAAACAACTCATACAGTTTCATTAACTGCCGGTGGACTTGGGTTAATTTCGATTTACTTTATTCATGATCCAACTATTTTACTTTTTTCTATGATTGGCGTGGGAATGGCATGGGCAAGTATTCTGGCAATGCCCTATGCAATTCTGGCAGGCTCTATCCCACCGCACAAAATGGGAATTTACATGGGTGTCTTTAATTTTTTCATTACGCTTCCGCAGATTATTAATGGAATAATTGGTGGCCCGATTGTGAAATACTTTTACAACTCGCAAGCTATCTATGCCATAGTAATGGCGGGTGTGTTCTTACTTATCGCTGCTTTCTGTGTTAGATTTGTAAACGATGCGGATGATCCTGTAACGAATTCCAAATGAAATCGCTCATTCTCCTCTTAATCTTTCTACCGCTCATCTGCTATTCTCAATCAAAGTGGGACGAGGCAAATACTATTATCCAAAACAAAAGTTTACAAGCCGATCAGGTTAATACCTGGTGGACTGATCTCAATCAAAGTAATTCTATTCCAATCGTACATAACGACTCCGTTCTCTTTCTCTATCGCGGTAACGCAAACACTGTTGAATGGATGGGTGATTTTAATGGTTGGGGTTATGTGAAGGATTTCCCTAACAAGGGCCGTAAGATTTCAAACACCGATGTCTGGTATCTGAAATGCAAATTTTCGCCTGATGCACGCCTAGATTATAAAATTCTTATTGATGGTACCAACTGGATTATTGATCCGGCAAACAAATTTCAACAGTGGTCGGGTGTGGGCGGTGGCAGCCCGAACTCTGAATTACGCATGCCGCTATGGAACGAAGATGTTGCAACAGTAACGCAAGCAAATGTGCCTAAAGGCGAACTGATCCGCGATGCATTGATCAATAGTAAATCGTTAGGTTATCAGGTTACGTATTCTGTTTACCTGCCACACAACTACAAACAGCATGGGCCAATGGCTGTGGCTTATGTTACCGATGGCTATGAATATCTGCATCCGCAGTTAGGCAACATGAACACTACTTTAGATAATCTGATTCATACCCAAAAAATACAACCTGTAATTGCCGTGTTTGTAGATAATCGCGAACCGGTTAACCGCGCTAATAACAGACGCATGAATGAATTAGCTATGAACAGTAAATATCTCGATTTTTTTGCCAACGAACTTATTCCAGCTATCCAGGCACAATATCCCGTAAAGGCCGAAGCCAAAAGCCGCGCAATAATTGGAACCTCTATGGGAGGATTAACGGCAACTTACTTTGCCTTTACCCGCCCCGATTTGTTTGGCCTAGCCGGAATACAATCACCTGCATTTTATACGCGACCGCAGATTTATAATTTGTGCGAAGGCAATGCCGATGTTCAACTTAAAGTATCGATGACAACCGGTTTGATTAACGATACCAGCACCGATAGCCGTAAGATGAGCGAAATTCTGAAAGCCAGTAGTTGTGTTTATCAATACCGCGAAGTAAACGAGGGCCACTCGTGGGGAAACTGGCGCAGGTTAATAGACGATATTCTGATTGACTTGTTTGGTAAGTAGGCGTTCGGCACTATTGTTGCCTTACGCATTATTAACTAACTTCAACCCTCCAAAATTTCTAAAAAAGTAGTTGGCTTACCCCATGAAACGTTCCTATCTCATTCTCATTTTTGTTGGCCTTGCAGCCATCCTTCAATCATGCTCTTCAGGTAAAAATGCCTTGAAGCAAGGCGATTATTATCAGGCAGTTTCGCTAGCTGTAAACCGACTGCGGCAAAATCCCGATCATAAAAAATCAAAAGAAGTACTTAAAACCAGCTACCAGTTTGCGGTTGATTACCTGGAACAAAGCGCCCAGAATCAGATTACATCTAATGCTAATTTTAAGTGGAAAAATGCTGTACAGAGTTATGAGCAAATCAATTTTCTATACGAACAAATCCGCACTTCACCAGGCGCATTAAAAGTTGTCCCGAATCCAATTAATAAATACAAAGAGCTTACCGAAGTAAAAGGTAAAGCTGCAGAAGAATCGTATGAAGCGGGTGTACAAGCTATGCTGAAAAATACCCGCGAAGATGCCAAGCGTGCTTACTTCTTGTTTACCGATGCCAACGCTTTGTCGCCCGGCTATCGCGAGTCCATTGAAATGATGGAGCAGGCAAAATTCAACGCTACTATCAAAGTAATTGTAGAGCCCACTTTTACCAACTACAATAATTGGAACTTTGAACCGGTTGTGTTTGGAGTTAATTCCAATCAGTTTGTGAAATTCTATACACCGCGCGAAGCGGAGGATGCAAAACTTGCTCGTGTAGATCACATTATTAAAGTTTCAATTAACGGCTACAACGAAGCCAGGCCAAGCACCAGCAACCGAACTGATAACTTTAAAGATAGTGTGAAGGTGAGCGAGAAGACTGTGAACAATCAGAAAATACCGGTTTACGAAAAAATCAGCGCAAAAATGACTACTTACGAAAAGGTAGTTACTTCGCGTGGATCAATTATACTTTACATTCGCGATGCCAACAGTGGGGCCGACTTACGCAACTCCGATATTATAACAGACGAGCGTTGGAGCGACCGCTGGGCAACCTGCTCGGGCGATACCCGCGCCATTCCGGAAGCAACACGCAAACTGTGTGGAACCAAAGAGTCCTACATGGCCCGCGATTTTCTTATTACCGCAACCAAGCGATCGCTGGATAATAAGTTGGCAAACGCACTATCAAGTTTTTACAGTAACTATTAAATGTTGGTCGGTTGGCCGACTAACCTGTTAGTTTGTTAAAACTATTTTAAACCAAATCCGGTTATTGGCTGTTATAAATATGATAAAATGAAATTAATAGCTTTAGTTTTTTCATTCTCAATTTCCTTGGCATTTGGACAGGTCCAGCAGCCCAGAACTTCCACAATGAATAGTGAAAATCTTACTAATAAAGTTTTCAATAAAAAAACCGGGAAAAAATTGAGTGAACCTGAGTTGGCTGAATTATTTACTAAATATCCAACAATTGTTCTGGAGAATTTCTACGATAAGTATGGAAAACTAGAGAAGGCTTATTTTGACCCAGACAATATCTTGGTTGGGCGACAAGTAACCCGAAATAAAGACAATCAAACAAAAGTAGGTGAAGTTTTTCCCTCATTTGTTTTCAAGACAATTGAAGGAGATTTACTTGATAAAGATTTACTTCTTGGAAATTGGATACTTATCAGATTTGATCTGCTCGGGAGATTTCTGAACAAGGAGGATGTTCAAGTACTCAATCAAGAAATTGAAAGAATCCAAGCAAAAAAAGACATAGTTGGAATTATTTGTTTTGCTGACTCAAACAAGGAGGCATTAGTTAATTTAAAAAATGAATTCCAGTTTCTTAAAATTGTTCCCGATGGCCAGAATTTTCACAAGAAATATAGTATAACTTCATTTCCAACTTCAGTTCTTATAGGTCCAGACGGAAAAGTGGTTAAGTATTATTTTCAAGGTGATAAACTTGATTTGGAACTATTAAACTAAACGATTTGATAGTAAGTTTCAAGATGCTAATTCAATGCCTACATGTCGAAATGTATCACTACGGCACAGTTCGAAGACATGTGGCCTCAAAAATAATTTACACATGAAGTTAATCGCAATAACCACGGTCTTTATTCTTGGATTGGCAAGCGTAATGGCCCAGACTAATCCACAGAAAAAAATGAACGAATTTGAAACAGCCACATTAGGCTCCGGATGTTTTTGGTGTACCGAAGCATTCTTTTTACGGGTGAAGGGAATTGAATCCGTTGTATCTGGCTACTCGGGCGGCAAAGTGAAAAACCCAACCTACCGCGAAGTTACTACTGGGTTAACGGGCCATGCCGAAGTTATTCAGATCAAGTTTGATCCAACCGTTATTACTTATGCTGAAGTACTGGAAATTTTCTGGAACACCCACGACCCTACCACGTTAAACAAACAAGGCGCGGATGAAGGCACACAATACCGCTCGGCTGTGTTTTACCATAACGATGCACAAAAGAAAACTGCCGAAGAATACAAAACTCAGCTATCAAAATCCGGGGTTTTTAAGAATCCAATCGTAACCGAAATAACTGCATTTAAAGAGTTTTATCCGGCCGAAGATTACCACCAGAACTACTATGCACTAAACCCCAATCAGGGTTATTGTCAGTATGTTATCCGGCCAAAAATTGAAAAGTTTAATAAGCAGTACGCTTCCAAGCTGAAAAAATAGTGGTTTAAAAAGTGTTAATTCTTTTTAACAAACGTAACATTCTACCAAGCCTCCCGTTCTATTAAAAAGAGCAGATAAAATCTTCTCATAGGTTTAGGTTTAGGTAACAAAGACCCCTTCAGACGGAAGGGGTCTTTGTGTTTTAGTCCAGTTCCAATAAAATCTTCCGTGCAGAAGTATTAGTTTCGCAAAAAAAATGTCTGTGTACGATATTACTATCATAGGGGGCGGCATTGTAGGGCTGGCCACTGCGCTGCAAATTCAATCCGCTAATCGCAATCTTAAAATTGTACTGCTCGAAAAAGAATCCTCACTGGCCCGGCATCAAACCGGAAACAACAGTGGTGTAATTCATAGCGGTCTGTATTATAAACCCGGTAGCTTAAAAGCCACCAACTGCATTCATGGTTATAACCTGCTGCTCGACTTTTGCAGAGCTCAGGAAATTCCGTTCGACTTGTGTGGAAAAATTGTAGTAGCCACCGAACAACACGAACTTCCCCTCCTCGAAAATCTCTACAATCGCGGCCAGCAAAACGGACTTACCAATCTGAAAAAACTTAAGGCCGAAGAACTAAAAGAATACGAACCACATGTTACCGGCCTTGCCGGATTCTTTGTTCCGCAAACAGGCATTGTAGATTATACCTTGGTAGCGAATACCTATGGCACAGTGTTTCAGAAAAATGGCGGCACTATTCATCTGAGTGAGAAGGTGCTCGACATACAGCATACCACTACTCAAAGTGTAGTAATTACTCAAAAGACCAGCTACACTTCCAAATTAGTAATCAACTGTGCGGGTTTATATTCCGACAAGGTTGCCCGCATGACGGTACCAAACCTTAACGTAAAAATCATTCCCTTCCGGGGCGAGTACTTCAAACTTAAAAAAGAGAAAGAGTACCTGGTTAAGAACTTAATCTATCCGGTACCCGATCCAAACTTTCCTTTTCTGGGTGTGCACTTTACGCGCATGGCCAAAGGTGGTGTGGAAGCTGGCCCTAATGCAGTGTTGGCATTCAGTCGCGAGGGTTATAAGAAATCAAACATCAACATGAGCGAACTTGCCGAAAGTTTAGCCTGGCCGGGTTTTCAAAAAATTGCCGCTAAGTATTGGCGCACTGGTATGGGCGAAATGTACCGATCGTTCTCCAAAGCGGCTTTCACCAAAGCATTGCAAAAACTACTGCCCGAAATTCAGGAAAGTGATTTGGTGGAAGGTGGTGCCGGGGTACGCGCACAAGCATGCGATCGCAATGGCGGATTGGTAGATGATTTTTTGATACTGGAAGATTCCAATGTGATCAACGTATGCAATGCCCCATCACCAGCCGCCACATCTTCGCTGGCTATTGGTGAAACCGTTTCAAAACTTGCGTTGGCCCGGTTTTAATCTCAGGCTTTCATAGCAGTAGCTTCAATCTCCACCAGGTATTCGGGTGCAATTAGCGCGCTCACTTCAACCATTGACGTTACGGGCTTAATGTCTTTAAAGAATTCGCCATGCGCTTTGCCTACAGCTTCCCAGTTGGTAATGTCGGTAACAAAAATACGTGTGCGTACCACATCTTTTAATTCAAAGCCTGCCTGCTTCAACACACCCTCAATCTTTTCGATAATGTAGCGGGTTTGTCCATAGAAATCGTCTTTGGCCATAACCTGATTACCATCGGAGGCAACTGTTCCGGAAATTTCAACTGTGTTACCAATTTGCACAGCCCGGCAATAGCCTACAATGTCTTCCCATTTAGCACCTGTTGAATAGTTAACGCGCATGAGCTCTTGTATTTAAATTATCATTGTAAATTTAACGAAGTATGGCACAACCCGAAGAAGAATTTTCAGCAGCAGAAATAAATCGCTATAGCCGCCACTTTGTTTTGCCACACTTTGGTAAACCTGCGCAGCAAAAGTTAAAGGCTGCACGGGTAACAGTTGTGGGGGCTGGCGGACTGGGTAGTCCGGTGTTGCAATACCTAGCTGCCGCGGGAGTTGGTTCTATCCAAATAATCGACTTCGACACCATTAGCATTTCGAACCTGCAACGACAAGTACTTTTTACTACTGCCGATCTGGTTAAGCCTAAAGCCACTATAGCTGCCGAGCGATTGCTGGCACTTAATCCCATGTTGAAGATTGAAGCGGTGCTGCAAAAAATTACCGCAGCCAATGCACTGGAGTTATTGAAGCATGCCGATGTGGTAGTGGATTGCACCGATAACTTTCCTACGCGGTATCTGCTTAACGATGCCTGTGTGTTGCTCAACATTCCGTATGTGTTCGGATCCGTATTTCGGTACGAAGGTCAGGTGGCGGTATTTAATTACGAGCAAGGCCCTAACTACCGCGACTTCTACCCCACTCCGCCCGATGCCGGTTCGGTGCCCAACTGCGAAACCGGAGGTGTGCTGGGTGTTTTAACCGGAATAATCGGCTCGTTGCAAACGAATGAAGTTATCAAAATTATAACCGGCTTTGCCAAATCTTTAGCAGGAGAAGTATTACTGGTTGATTCCGTTACGTTGGAATTTCAGCGCCTGAAAGTGCCCCAGCGAAATTCAAGGCAATCGATAAAAAGTTTAATAGATTATGATGTATTTTGTGGAATTAAAATCAAAACAACTATGAAAGAAGTAACCGTACAGGAATTAAAAGCATTGTTGGATAGCAAAGCTGATTTTCAATTAATAGATGTGCGCGAGCCGCACGAGTT
>Ga0075163_10001151_pt1 | contig 35323 bp, 28 predicted proteins | sample JI1023141ADNA_FD_71478 | JGI IMG/M metagenome (GOLD analysis project Ga0075163, IMG submission 71478) | Wastewater effluent complex algal communities from Wisconsin, to seasonally profile nutrient transformation and Carbon sequestration -... | ecosystem: Engineered > WWTP > Effluent > Algae...
TAGCTATATCGAGCAAAGACCATTCAAAAAGTAATGGCCACGCTTTAGCTGGTGAAAAGAAAGCGGCGAACATTAAAAAGATCGCTAGTAAATCGGCAACTAAAAAGCCAGCAAAAAAAGTGAAAGCTAAACCGGTGAAAAAAGCAGTGAAAAAGAAAGCTGCTAAACCCACTAAGAAAAAGATAACAAAAAAAGTGGCCAAAAAAGTTTCAAAGAAAGCTACCTCTGCTAAAACTAAGGCAGGCAAGAAAGTTGTTGTAAAAAAGAAAGCGGTTGCGAAAAAGAAAGTAGTTAAAAAAACTACCAAGAAAAAAGTAGCGAAAAAAGCCACTAAAAAAACAAATAAAAAACGTAAATAGGTTTACATCAATCTGTAATTAGATCAACAGCTGTTTCAATAGAATTTGAATTTTTGTAGTACCTTCTTTTAAGCTTGTACATTTTGTAGTCTTTTATTATTTCCCAGAAATCAATACTTAATCCTATTGATGAATAAATGCCATCAAATGCAAGATCTTTTATTTGATTATAAAGTGTTTTCTTATATCCAACAGCGCCTTTAAGTCCTAGCCATCGTATTGGTTTAAAAGTACCCGACAGTCCGAAATAGGCTATGGCAATAAAGCCGGAGTTTTCTTGTGTTTCAGTATTATCAACTTTTGATCTATAGTTTAAGGTGTTCTTTCCAAAACCAAATTCTAACGGCATACCCAACGAAAAGAAGCGTGTATTCTTATAAATGAATTCTGTATTTAACGAGCCGTAATTTAACTTGTACTGCCCCTGGTGATCAACTTCATCAATGCGTTTACTAAGTGAAGTAAATTTATCTGCTACTTTGTAATAGCCCAAAGTGATCCGCAATTTTTCACTTAATAAAACCCCTGCCTCGAAACCTGAGATACTTAATTTCTGTCCATTTAAAAACGTTATTCTATTATCAAATTTAAATTGAGGACGTACTAACTTTGTTTTTATGATCCGGAGTGAATCCGCTATAAAAGTTTTTTTTGTTAATCTCGCTTGTGCATTTATGTTTAATGTACTGAAACATAATACGCAAAAAAATACTATACTTTTCATTTTCTTATTCTCCTTAAGTGCTCTTTTACTGCAACTTTTGCAACCGTTTTTTTAGCGGAATAAAAATTTGCATAACTAGCGGTGAACTCTGCCCCAAAAAACATGATCATTGAAGAATACGATGTCCATAAGAGAATAAGAATAACAGAGCCAGCAGCACCGTAACCCGAGCCCGGATCGGCCTTACCAAAATAAAATGCAAGTGCAGTTTTACCAACTGTAAACAATGCTCCTGTGATCAAAGCCCCCAACCAAACATGTTTCCATTTGATCTTTGCATCGGGTAGGATCTTGAACATAAGTGCAAAAAGAACAGAAATTATAATGAGGGATAAAATAAAATGTGCTCCTGTAAACACCACCGTCATAAAGCTAGAGGTTTCGATGTTTATCCAATTACTCATAGCGGCTAATACGCTTGAAACTACAAGTGAAATCAGCAGCAAAAATGCGATCGCTAAGATCAAACCAAACGAAAAAAGCCGGGCCTTTAGAATTACTAATATCCCACTTTTAGCCGGCGTTTCAACTTTCCATATCTGATTCAAGCTTTTTTGTAATTCAACAAATACACCGGTTGAACCTATCAACAAAACGATCACTCCTATAACACTTGCAAAAACCGTTGATCTTGATCTACCAACACTCGCAAGAACTTCCTCAATTTGTTTAGCTGTATCGGGTCCCATTGTATTTGAAATTTGCCTTAATATATTTTGGCTTGCTACATCCTTACCATAAAAATATCCGGTTATGGTAATTATAAGTACAAGTAAGCCAGGCATACTAAAAATAGCATAATAAGCAATTACAGCACTATGCCTAAAGGGGTCTTTATTATTCCACTCTATAGATGTAGTTTTTAATATTTTTCCCAGGTCCTTTACTCGTTGTTTCACTTACGCAGATTTAATTATTTCAAAAAATGTTTGAGGTCAATAAGCCGATAGAATTAATCCTCCAACGTGCTTTCTTCGCAATCCATTTTTTAAGATCATTAGCCATGCAAATATTAAACTCTTTGCCCTGATTAACCTTATATAAAAACTCGAATAAGTTGCACTATTCACTCCTACTATAACCACTCGTTCCTTATTTAAACAAAATATCTCCCTTGTTTTATGCAGAACACCTATCATTTCCAAATTTTAGGCTACATCGTTCAACTTCACTGCCATTTAGCGCGAATTTCAATCAATATTAAGGGATATCTTATGTGGTTATTTCAACTTTTAGTACCTTTACAACCTATTCTAAATTAAAAACCCTATTGTGGATACGAATTTTGTTGATTATGTGAAGATCTGCTGCAGAAGCGGAAAAGGTGGACCAGGCTCAAGGCATTTGCATCGCGATGTATTTACTGCCAAAGGTGGTCCTGATGGTGGTGATGGTGGACGTGGAGGACATGTGATCGTTCGTGGCAATAAACAATTGTGGACTTTGATCCATTTAAAATATCGTAAACATGTTATTGCTACCGAAGGCGAAAGCGGCGGAAGTTCTAACTCTAGCGGAAAGCAAGGTAAAGATGAATATTTAGAAGTTCCACTTGGTACCATTGCCAAAGATGCGGAAACAGGTGAAGTGCTTTTTGAAATTAAAGAAGACGGCGAAGAACATATTATTGTTGCAGGCGGAAGAGGTGGATTAGGTAACACACATTTTAAATCACCCACCATGCAAACCCCTCGTCACGCTCAACCCGGCGAAGATGGAAAGAATGAATGGAAGATCCTTGAATTAAAAGTTTTGGCCGATGTTGGTTTAGTTGGATTCCCAAATGCAGGTAAATCAACTTTACTTTCGGTAGTGAGTGCTGCAAAACCAGAAATAGCCAATTATCCATTTACAACATTGGTTCCCAATTTAGGAATTGTGGAATACCGCGATTACAAAAGTTTTGTGATGGCCGATATTCCCGGAATTATTGAAGGTGCTCACGAAGGAAAAGGATTAGGTTTGCGTTTTTTACGACATATTGAACGTAACTCGCTTTTATTATTTATGGTGAGCTGCGATGCAAAAGATATTGTTGAAGAATACAATGTACTATTGAACGAATTGAAATTATACAATCCTGAATTGCTTTTAAAAGAACGCATATTGGCCATTACAAAAAGTGATATGCTGGATGCCGAACTGGAAGCTGGATTGACGAAAGAAGTTACAAAAGGTTTAAAAGGAAAGAAGAAAGTTCCATTTATCTTTATCTCAGCAGTTGCCGGAAAAAACATCACTCAATTGAAAGATCTATTGTGGGAGAAATTAAATCACTATGATTTTTGAGGTCACCTGAAAAAATAATTGATCATTTTATTAAAGCGCTGATCAAAGAACTTCCAAGAGACACAAAGACCAAACAAGAAGATCAGCAAATTCTCTTAACGTATCAACACCACAAATGTTCTATACACTTTTTTAAGGAAACGCCTTTTGATAAATTTAAAGGTTTGCAATTACCAATTGATCTTTTGGTAACAAAAAAAGAAAAGCTAATTTCCATCATTCAATCCAAATTGCATTACACACGTAAAGTTTATGGTCGTCAATGTATTGCCAGAAGAGTTGAAACAAGTGTTGCAGAAAAATTTTTGAATGACTATCATTTGATGTCGTTTGCTTCGAGTGCATTTCATTACGGACTATTTGATAGTGCTGAATTGATAGCGGTGGCCTCTTTTTCGAAAGGAAGAAAAATGAATAGATTGCAAGAGCACCAACGTTCTTTTGAATTGGTACGATTTTGCTGCAAAGAAGGAATGACTGTAATCGGAGGATTAACAAAGCTCTTGAAATGCTTTGCGGATGAAAAAGATCCTGGAGATATCATGACCTACGTTGATAAACAGTTAAGCGAAGGCGATTCATATTTAAAATGCGGATATAAATTGCATAGCGAAACAAAAAAACAGGAATTCCTGGTGAATGCGAGTACTTTTGAAAGAAGCTATTATAAAGGCGAGACATTTGATCCTAAAAAATTCTATATCTCAGAAAATTTGGGTAATTTGAAATTGGTCTATACACTTGACAAAAACTAAACATAATTGCATTGTTGTATTAGGCCCAACAGCCAGTGGAAAGACCCATTTGGCCTGCCAGTTGGCTTACCATTTAAATGGCGAGATCATTAGCGCCGATTCGAGGCAAATTTACAAAGGTTTGGATATTGGAACAGGGAAAGATCTTCAAGAGTACAAAGTCAAAAATAAAAAAATACCATATCACCTAATAGATGTGTGCGAAGTGAATACTCAATTTTACTTGCATGATTTTATCCGTGAGTTACAAAAGAGTTTTACAGAAATAACAGAGCACGGTCGTCTTCCCATCATTTGTGGAGGAACCGGATTGTATTTAGAAGCTTTAGAAAAAGATCATCACATGACCTTGGTGCCCGAAAATGAAGCTTTGCGAAACAAATTATCAAAGGCGTCGCATGAAGAACTAGTAAAGCTTTTATTCTCGTTAAGTGGTCCACACATAAAATTAATTGATCCCACCTCAAAAAAAAGGATCATCCGTGGATTAGAGATCTATGAATATTTAAAAGAAAATCCTGCACCAGAAAAGCGCGAGCTTATTTACAAACCAAAATACATTGGTATTAAAATTGATAAAGAAGAACGCAACAAACGCATTGATGTGCGTTTAAAACAGCGATTAGAAAACGGTTTGATAGAAGAAGTAGAAGGTCTATTAAAAAAAGGCATTTCACACGAACGTTTGCAGTTTTTAGGCTTGGAGTATAAATTCATCTCTCAATACCTCTTAAAACAGATCAATAAAGAAGAACTCTTTACGCTTTTAAGCACCGCTATCCATCAATTTGCCAAACGCCAAATGACATGGTATCGAAGAATGGAAAAGAACGGGATAGAAATTGAATGGGTGGAGTTAACGGATATAGATAAATTAGTTAAAAGTTTGCAGCAACTTTAGTAAACGCACATCAAAGAACTACCAACCTAAAACTACTAGCTGTTCCCAAAAAAACTGTATCTTCGCACCCGCAAATGCTTACCAGTAAACAACATTATAAAGAAACTATTCTTCTAGCATGGCCTTTGATATTAACTCAGGTTGGTCATATTATTACCGGAATGGTAGATACTATTTTCTTGGGGCAAATTGGTGTGGCCGAACAAGCAGCGGGTATTTTTGCGAATAATATTTACATTTTGCTATTGGTGTTTGGAATTGGGTTAAGTTATGCCACTACTCCACTTGTTACTGCAGCCAATGAAAAAAATGATCTGGAAGAAAAAGCATCCTTATTTAAAAATTCGTTGTTCCTTAATTTTGGAACATCTATTATTCTATTCTTTATTCTATTTTTCTCTGCACCGCTTTTACAATATTTACAGCAGCCAGCGGATGTAGTTGCTTTGGCAACACCATTCTACGAAGTGTTGATCTTTTCTTTACTTCCCCTTTCCATATTTTTTGTTTGCAAACAGTATTGCGAGGGCTTAAGTAATACAAGCGCCGGTTTGATCATAAGTATATTGGGAAATCTTTTAAATATTGTTTTAAACTATTTATTGATCAACGGATATATGGGCTTACCAAAAATGGGTTATATGGGTTCGGCCTGGGCAACTTTTATTGCCAGAAGTTTTATGGGTATTGCGTTTTTATACTTGATGTATAAAACTCCTGCGCTTAACGCCATATTTACAGTATTTAAAAAAGTTAAAGTAAATATGAAACACCTTGGCGAATTAGCCAAGATCGGTTTTAACTCAGCCATGCAATTTACATTTGAAGTAGCAGCATTTGTAATTGCAGGATTAATGGCAGGCTCGTTTGGAAAAGAGCAAATTGACGCGCATGGAATTGCGTTACATATTGCTGCGTTCACGTATATGTTTGGAAGTGGTATTGGAAGCGCGGCAACCATTCGCATTGGGATCTTCAATGCACAAAATAATTGGCAAGAAGTTAAAGCGGCAGGATTAACTGCTATTAAATTAGTTTTAATGGTGATGGGAGGCTGTGGTTTAATATTCTTAGTACTTCATCAATATTTACCAACTATCTTCAGCAGCGAAAAAGGTGTTATCGAATTAGCTTCTGAATTACTGCTTATTGCAGCACTCTTTCAATTGTTTGATGGCTTGCAAGTAACTGTAATTGGAATTTTACGTGGTTTAGAAGATGTTAGAATTTCAACGCTTATTACGTTTATAGGGTATTGGGTTATTGCATTAGGACTTTGCTATGTTTTAGCTTTTACATTTAAACTCGAAGTTATTGGAGTTTGGATAGGACTACTGGTAAGTTTGATATTTGTAGGTTTAACACTTTTCTGGAGATTTAGATATTTATATAAGAAGCATCTTCCCTCTTTAACCACGAAAAGCACGAAAATTTCACACGAAAGACACTAAATACAATTAGCGTTCTTGTTTTTCAAATCTATTCCGTAGTATCCGTTCTTCAATCTTTTGATTCCACTTGGTAATGTTTTAACATTAAAATTCAATAACAATCCCAACTTAAAATTACCCAATTTCAAATACGTTAAGGTTTGTGCAATATGAACATCATTTAATGCCTCAACACTTTTTAACTCAACAACAACCATTTTATTAACTAGTAGGTCTATTCTATATCCGCACTCAAGTTTGACCTCTTCAAGCATTAATGGCATTGCTTTCTCTTTTTCCACATATAAACCAACTTGTTTCAATTTGTAGAATAGGCATTCCTTATACGCGTTTTCTAATAGTCCCGGCCCCAAAAGTTTGTGCACTTCTATAGCCTGTCCAATCACTTTATAAGATATTTCTTCTTCATTCATGCAACAAAGCTACATTCATAAACTTGCTTCCCTTGCTACATTTTGTAGTATTCTCATACTTTTCTTCTCCTTTTTGTGCCTTTCGTGTGAAATTTTCGTGCTTTTCGTGGTTAAAATATAAAGTTTATGGAATCCTCCTTTCTTCTGCATCTCAATATAAAACTATTGTCATGGAAAGGAAAATTAACAAGAAATTCTCGTATTTGTCGGTTGTTGGAGCCATTGGCATCAGTACACTGGCTTACGTAACACCAAACAGCTATTATCAAGCAGCATTGGAAAACGATTTTATTCGAGGGCTAAAAGAAAAGCTCTCTTTATATAACAAAACAGCTGCCGAAGACAGGGTGTATTTACAATTAGATAAACCCATGTACGAACCGGGTGATGATATTTGGATCTCAGCATATATCCGAGATGGCATAACATTAAAAGCATCTGATAAAAGTGATATTATTCATGTTGAATTAATAAACCCAAAAGGAACCGTTGAAAAGAAAATAACCTTAATTGCAAAGAACGGTAAAGCAGCGGGCGATTTTGCCATTGATAAAGAAGCTTTAGGTGGTATGTACAAAATTCGTGCATACACTAAGTGGATGAAGAATGATGGTCCTGAAAATGCATTTGTAAAAGATCTTCAGGTTCAAGAAGTGATCCTCCCGAATTTAAAAATGAAATTAGATTTTGAACGTAAAGCGTTTGGTGCGGGAGATAATGTAATTGCAAAAATTGAATTGAATACTAATGAAAATAAACCATTAGCTAATTACAAAATCAAATGCGTTGCTAATTTAGACGGACAAAAATTATTAGATCTTACCGAAGTTACCGATGAAGAAGGCATTAGATACATTAAGTTCGATCTTCCGAAAGAATTAAAAACAAACGACGGATTATTAAATGTAATGATCGATTATAACGGAAGTACAGAAAGTATTTCTCGTTCTATTCCTATTGTATTAAACAAAATTGAATTAACGCTTTTCCCTGAAGGTGGCGATCTATTAAATGATGTGGAGAATGTTGTTGCATTTAAAGCGCTAAATGAATTTAATAAACCTGCTGATATTGAAGGTGTGGTATTAACCGAAAAAGGAAGTAAAGTGGCTTCATTTAGTAGTTTTCACCAAGGAATGGGATCGTTCAAACTTAATCCGCAATTAGGTGAGAATTATGTTGTGAAGATCACAAAACCTGCTGGTATCACACAAACTTACAAAGTACCTGAAACACTTGAACGTGGTTACGCTTTGCATGTGGAGCAAACAAAACCAAATGAAGTTGAAGTGGCAGTAAATACAACCGAAAAAGAAGAGCTATCGTTGGTTGCACAAGTAAGAGGTAAAATTTATTATACAACGGTATTGGATGTAAAGCCCGGAAGTAATAAGATATCTTTTCCAACAACTAATTTCCCTATTGGAGTTTCGCAAATTACTTTGTTCGATTCAAAAGGTATTCCACGTTGTGAGCGTTTGGCTTTTGTAAATAAAGACAAGCAAATGAACATTACGGTTGAAACAGAAAAAGAAAAATACTTACCTCGCGAGAAAGTGAAAATGACTATTTCAGTAAAAGATGAGCGTGGTTTACCAATGCCTGCCAATTTATCGATGGCCGTGGTAAACGATCAGTTCTTGAGTTTTGCAGATGATAAAACAGGAAATATCTTATCGCAATTATTATTAGAGCAAGATATTCATGGAAAAGTTGAAGAGCCTGCTTTCTATTTCAATAAAAAAGAAGCAAAAGCCGATAAAGCTTTAGACTATGTTTTAATGACCTCAGGTTGGAGACGTTTTACATGGGAAAAGATCATTGACGAAGAAATGCCAGTGATCTCCTTCTTAAATGAAAAAGCAATTGTTTCTGGTATTGTTTATAATTCGGAAACCGGAAAACCAATGGATGATGTGAAGATCAAGGTTAATAATGGAACGGAGATAACAACAGATAACAGTGGTAAATTCTTATTCAAAAAATTAGACCTTGTTGATCAAGTAAATCTTTCATTTAATTATGATGGTTACTATCCACAAGTACAATATGTGAGGGATTACAATCAGAATATGGTGATCTATTTATACAAAAAACAAAATAACTATTACGGTTACCGCTCAAAAAGCTCAAAAAACGTTGACATGGAAAGTGTAGCCGACATGGTTCCAGCTTCTGCACAAGGTGCAGGTATGGCTAACGAAAAAGCAGCCCTGTTTAAGGCACAACCAATGAAGGCAAAACATATTCCAGTAGATAATATGGCAGTAAACAAACGTAAAGAAGGCGTTAAGGATGCTCAGGCAAAAATTGCTAAAGGTCCTAAACTAGAAGAGCAAAATAGAATAGTGAAAGATCAAAAAGTGTTAGCTTCGGTTGCAGGTAAAAAGGAATTAGCAAGAGCTGAAAGACGCGACAAATTTGCGATGGATGATGAAATACTTGGTGATTTTGATCAACCAAATCAAATTGCACAAAATGTATATTACCGCGCACGTCAATATTACGCTCCTAAATACGATAAACAAGAGAACGTAGAGAACCGTACCGACTTCCGTAATACCATTTATTGGAATCCTAATGTAGAAGTAGGATTTAGCGGTAAAAAAATAATTGAGTTCTACGCCTCCGATGATATCACTTCATTCCGTACAACTATAGAAGGCATTGGAAATGATGGCACCATTGGAAGAACTGAAAAGAATTTCTTTTCGCAATTACCGTTTGCTATGACCACAAAAATTCCGGTGGAAGTTGCTACTGAAGATTTTGTTTCGATCCCTTTAACTTTAAAAAATAATACGGATGGTCCTTTAGGTGGTGTTATCTCTATTACTGCTCCTGATGGATTAAAAGAAGTTGGCATTGTTCCTACAGTACAAACGGTAATGCCCGGTAAAGCAAAAACCATTTATTTAGACTATAAAGTATTAGATAAAATTGGTTATGGCGATTTCACCATCAGTTTTAAAGCTTGTGGTTTGGGCGATGCATTTACTCAAACCATCCGTATAGTACCTAAAGGTTTTCCGGTTGAAACTTCATTCTCTGCCCAAGAAGTAGAAAAAGAATATGAATTTGAGATCAACAAACTTGTGAATGGATCATTAAAAGCAACATTTAGCGCATATCCAAATGTGGTGAATGATCTTATGAAGGGTGTAGAAGGAATTTTACAAGAGCCTTACGGTTGTTTTGAACAAACCTCGTGTACAGCTTATCCAAATGCTATGGTAATGGATTATTTAAAAACGACTGATAGCAAAGACACAAAAACTTTAGCAAAAGCTACTGATCTTTTAGAAAGAGGTTACAAGCGTTTAATTGGTTTTGAAGCATCACAAAAAGGCTACGAGTGGTTTGGTTCAAATCCTGGTCATGAAGGATTAACTGCATACGGTTTAATGGAATTTAACGACATGAAAAAAGCGGGACAAGCAGTTGATCAAACTATGTTAGATCGTACTTCTACCTGGTTAATGAGTCATAAAGACGGTAAAGGTGGTTTTGCAAGAGAAAAACATGCATACCATGATTTTGGAAGAATTAGTGATGATATTTTGAACGCCTACATTGTGTACGCTTTAGCGGAAGCTGGTTATAGCGATTTCAAAAAAGAATTCAATACATCTTATGCAAAAGCAATGGAGAGTAAAGACCCATATATGTTAGCAATGATGGCGAACGCAGCGTATTCTTTAAAAGAAAACACAAAAGGTGACGAAGCAATGAAAATATTGATGAGCAAACAACAAAAAGATGGTGGCTTTAATGGTTTAACTCATTCGATAACATATTCGCAGGGACAATCGCTATTGATCGAAACAACATCATTAGCCATTATGTCGATGTTGAAATCGAATAAAAATGCGGGTGAATTAACTAAAGCAGTGCAATACTTAGTAAGTATGCGTCAGGGTTCAGGTGTTTTTAGTTCAACACAAGGAACCATTTTAGCTTTGAAAGCATTAACGGAATACGCGAAGGCTAGCAAAAAAACAAGCGAAGACGGAACCATTGAAATTTATGTTGATGGTAAAAAAGTAATGGAAAAAGAATACAAAGCCGGAGATAAAAATGCAATTACTGCCGAAGGTTTAGAAGCATTTGTAAAGGGCGAAGGTAAACACACTGTAAAAGTGAAATATGTTGGCGTAAAAACACCACTACCTTATTCTTTAGCAATTAACTGGAGTACATCTTTACCACAAAGTGATGCAGAGTGTAATATCGATTTAAAAACAAAGATGGCTTCAACCACTGCTAATGTTGGCGAAACAGTTCGTTTAACTGCAACTATCACTAACAAAAAGAGTGAAGAAGTACCAAGCACCATGGCTATTATTGGTGTACCTGCAGGTTTTTCTATCCAACCTTGGCAGTTAAAAGAAATGCAAGAAAAAGGAGTATTTGATTACTATGAGATCAAAGGAAATAATTTAGCTGTGTACTATAGAGGTATGGCTGCAAAAGCTGTAAAAGAGATCAACTTAGATCTTAAAGCAGAAATGCCTGGTGAGTATGATGCTCCTGCTTCAACAGCATACTTGTATTATACCAATGAATTTAAAACATGGGCAGGCTTAAGTAAAATAACGATTAAAAAAGCTTCGTAATTGAACTCTTGCAAAATAAATAATCAATTAGGAAATAAGAGTGGTATAGCTACCGCTCTTATTTTCCTTTTTGTAAATGTTTTAGCTGCGCAAACTACTTATCCATTAAACGATCCACGAAATCCAAACTGTCCTTGTCATAAATACCAAAAATTAGCCGATGATGAGTTTAAGAACTTGTTGGCTCAAAATAACTCCGTAAATAAGGAAATAAGAATTAGCGATGATGACCAAGGAAGATTCAATAAACAGATAAACGGAAATAAAAAAGAAAATCATAAAGGAATAAGTTCAGATGATCTAGAAAGGATCAACATTTTTGAAGGCGAAAATGTACTCGGAAAAATAAACGAAGATCCCGGAGAGTTAAAATTATCTGAACAAAAAATGGATCGCACAGGATCAAGTTCGGTTGGATCACGACCTAAAACAACCAAACATTGGAAAGGTAAGCGTAAAAAACATAAGGCACATTTCAAACAATTAAAACGAATTTTTTATGTGAGTGATTGGGATATTTGGAAAAGGAAAAGAGTTACTTCGGCTTGCTATCGTTGGAAGTAATACTCAAGACCGTTTTAATTTAATGAATCCCTTTTACTATCAAACACTTGATATAAGGAGTCAACTTGTCTTTGGTAATTATTATACCAATTTCTTCCGTTGCGCTTTGAAAGATGCTCAATTACAATTTCATTATAACCATCTGCCTTCTTAAGTAAAACAGAATCTAATATGCAACCTCTGTTCTCGAAACCAAAACCATAAACAGCTTTCAGGCTGTCTATTTGTCTTAATGTATTTGTAGTAGGCGGCGGTGGCGGTAGTGAAAATCCATAAGATATTAAATGTATCTCCCCCTTTTCAATATCACCTTTGGCATCAAAATCTGGATCAGTAAGTCTACACGAACTAACTCCTAATAGAACAGCAAAAAATAAAAAAAGTATTTTAAATTGGAATTCGTTCACGCTTAAGATATAACTAAGCTATATTCTGCATATCACACAACTTCTTATACTGGCCATTTAACGCCAATAATTGTTGATGATTTCCACGTTCCACAATTTCGCCTTTACTCATTACAATAATTTCATCGGCGCTGATGATAGTAGATAAGCGATGAGCTATCACAATACTTGTACGGCTGTGCATTAATTTTTGTAAAGCATCTTGAACCAATTTTTCACTTTCGGTATCTAATGCTGAAGTAGCCTCATCTAAAATTAAAATATCCGGATTTTTTAATACAGCGCGTGCAATATTGATGCGCTGTTTCTGTCCGCCACTTAATTTGCTTCCTCTATCCCCAATGTTTGTATGATAACCATTTGGCATTTCACTTATAAAATCATGTGCATTCGCAATTTTTGCGGCTTCTAATACTTCAGCTTCTGTTTTTCCTTCAATTCCAAAAACAATATTATTGTAAATGCTATCATTGAATAAAATACTTTCTTGCGTAACTACACCAATAATACTTCTGAGTGATTTAATGCTAATGTCTTTTATGTTTTGTCCGTCAATTAATACTTCCCCTTTATCCGTGTCATAAAAACGAGGCAACATATCCGCCATCGTTGTTTTACCGCTACCACTCTGCCCTACTAAGGCAATTGTTTTTCCTTTGGCTACTTTTAAATTCACATCTTTCAATACATAACCAACGCCGGCTTTGTGGTACATGAACGACACATTTTTGTATTCAATAGAAGCATTTAAACTATTTATCACCATTGGGTTTACCGACTCGTGGATCTCCATATCAGCATCCAATATTTTATTTATCCGTTCCTCACTGGCAATTCCTTTTTGGATATTATTATACGATTGTGTTATTTGCTTTATTGGAGGAAGCAATTGCGAGGCTAATCCAAAATACGTAATAAACAAAGCACCCTGTAGCTCGCCTTTAAATACCATATTGCCACCGATAAACAATATCAACATTAAAATTCCCATCACAATAGATTCACTTAAAGGAGAACCAAGATCTGTTTGACGATATACCTTTACCGACTGCTTAAAAAATTGTTGGTTTGTTTTTTCAAATTTATCTTGCAAATGACGTTCAGCATTAAATGCTTTTACTACTTTAATACTTCCTAGAGTTTCTTCGATCAAACTCACAAGACTTCCAAGGGTTTCTTTGGCTTTACGCGCTGAGCCTTTTAAGCTTCGTGAAATAAGTGCAATAAACAAAGCAGCAATTGGTAAAAGAACCAAAATATACAACGTTAATTTTGTGCTGATAGCAAGCATCACCGAAAAAATGATCACAACCGTAAGTGGCTCGCGAAAGATCATTTCCAATGTTTGCATAATGCTCCACTCGATCTCCATCACATCCGCCGTCATTCTACTCATCAAGTCGCCTTTCTTCTCATCACTATAATAACTCAATGGAAGATCTAAAGCCTTTTTGTGCATTTTATTTCTCAGATCTCTAACAACACCATTGCGAATTGGGGCTATAAAGAACATGGCCATATATCGCGAAATATTTTTGAAAAGGGTGATAACAAATACCATGGCGCAAATAAGCATTAGTGCACCGGCTTTGCCTTTTATAAACACCAAACTAGCCAAATAGTAATCAGATGCGCCCTGAAAATAAGTAGATGAAAGAGAAAAAATGGGCTCTCCTTTCATGATTATTTTGGCAATAGAAGTATCTTCTTTAAATAACAGCTGAAGGAAAGGTGCAATAAGGGCTAAAGCTGCGGCATTAAAAATGGCAAAGAGCACATTAAATAGGATATTAAGTGCCGTATTGCCCTTGTAGTTCTTAATGTATTTTAAAGCGGAGAAAAGCTTCCTCATTTTGTGCGAATATACGAATTATAACGTTTGTAGCTACTTGAGCCGGAGGTGTATAACGTAGTAAATGCCTTATTATTATGCGAAAATGCTTACCTTTGGCCTATGGACAGCGTAAGACAACAAAGAATAAACAAATTAGTACAAAAAGAATTGGCCGAGATCTTTAGAGAAGAATCGCGAAATCTGTTTGGAGGAGCCTTTATAACGGTAACTCAAGTAAGGGTTAGTGCCGATCTTGGTATAGCAAAAGTATATATCAGCATCATGGCAACTAAAGACCGCGACGCTATTTTTAAATTGGTGGAAGAGCAAAAAGCGCCTATTCGTAAGCGATTAGGTAATTTGGTTGGGAAACAATTACGTATTGTTCCAGAGTTACATTTTTACCTCGATGATTCATTGGATTACGCCATGAAAATTGAAAGCTTGTTAAAAAAATAAACTTGAATCTTAGTTTTTTCATAGCACGCCGTTATCTTATTTCAAAAAAATCCAACAATGCCATTAACATCATTAGTTGGATCAGCATTATTGCCATAGCCATTACCACAGGAGCTTTAATTATTATTCTTTCGGGTATGAACGGTTTAACCGGAGCCATAGCCGGAATGTACAATACCTTTGAACCCGATCTAAAAATTACAGCAGCTAAGGGGAAATATTTTATTGCCGATGATGTTTTTCTTCAGAAAATAAAAACCATTGATGGAGTTGAAGCTGTTTCGCAAACCTATTCGGATAAAGCCTTAATTAAAAATGGCGCTAAGCAAACATTAGTATCGGTTAAAGGGGTTGAGGATAATTTTACAAGCGTAACAAAGGTTGATTCCACCATTGTAGAAGGCAAATACCAGATCAACCAAAAAAAGAATTTTATTGTGTTAGGACAGGGTGTTGCCAATATACTTGGTGTTAATATTATGGAAATTTCAAGCGAGTTGAGTTTGTTGAGTCCTAATAAAGGAAAACCTAACAGCTTGAATCCTCAGGATAATTTTACTCAAGTCTATTTAACTCCTAATGGTGTTTTTTCTTTAAACAACGACGTTGACTTTCAATTTGTTTTTGTGAGTTTAAAAACGGCGCGTGAGCTTTTTAATGACAGTGTTCGGGTAAGTGCTGTTGAAATAAAATGCACTAACGAAGAAGTGCAAGAAAAATTAATAGCCATGTTGGGCAATGATTTTGTGATAAAGAATCGCTATCAATTGAATGATGTATTATTTAAAACATTAGAAACCGAAAAGCTGGCCACCTTTATTATTCTTGCTTTTATTTTGATCATTGCCACATTCAATATCATTGGTGCACTTACGATGTTGATCATTGAAAAGAAAAAGGATATTAAAACCCTATTTAGTTTGGGTGCTGATCTTGCCTTAGTACGAAATATTTTTATGGGCGAAGGATTTTTAATTACAGGAGTTGGGGCAACCATAGGATTGGTTTTAGGACTCGTTGTATGCTGGCTTCAAATGAAGTTTCATTTGGTATCCTTTGGCGAAGGGTTTGTTGTTCCTTATTGGCCAATTGAATTACAGGCCAAAGATTTTGTTTGGATCTTTTGTTTGATCATGCTCATTGGATTTTTCGCCGCGCTTTACCCTGTGAGATTTTTTACCAAGAGCGCAAAACTCGAGTAGATCTTACCAAGGAAATAAGTGTATATAAATTATCCTTGCCAATTTAAAATTCTTTTTAGCCAGCACTAGTAAAACCCCAAGAATAGCGATGGGGATCCAAACAGTTTCCAAAGAAGGAAATAAAAAATAACAAATTAAAAACGTTATAACTCCTTGAAAAATGGCTAGTCCATAACTCACGTACATTGCCCCAATAAAATAGCCAGGCTCTCTATCGAAACTGTACTTACACGAGTCACACTTTTCCTTCATCACGGGCATGCTAAATATCCCTTTTGAATTTTCGAATACGTGGCTCTGACCACAATGCGGACATTTTTCTGATAAAATAGAAGCTATTAAGCCTCTTTTTCTTGGAGCAACTATTTTCATATCTTCCATATATCAAAGGTAACAATAAGCTTCGGCAACTCGTATTTACAATCTACTCTTTAAATAGCACAATTAGGACATTTTTACTACATTTGATCATGCCAAAGATCCTCCCCGTATATCGAATTCTCGACTTTCATCAAAAAAATCCCAGCAATCATTTTTATGCCAACAACCTTCACATCCACTTGAAAGAGCATCAATTTACCAACGACCCTCATAAACATGATTTTTATTTGACAGTTCTTTTTACAAAGGGAAGCGGTACGCATGAAGTGGATTTTGTTAAGTATAAAGTTAAACCCGGAGCTCTGTTTACTTTAAAACCGGGCCAGATGCATAGCTGGAGTTTATCAGCTAACACTAGAGGTTATGTGTTTTTCCATTCAAAAAATTTCTATGAAGAGCGTTACACAAACGAGAAATTAAATAACTATCCCTTCTTTGCCTCTTTTGGAAACACCTCCTTAATTGAACTTGATCATGCTACCCTAAACCAGGTTGGAGCACTTATGTCTCAGATCGTAAAAGAGTATAAAGGAACAAAAATAAAGGCTGATCAAAAGATCCATTCCTTAGTAAGTTTAGTTTATGTTGAGTTGATACGAAAATATTCACCAAAGCAAATAGCTCTAAACCAAACCTACCTTATGCAAGTGCAAAAATTTGAAGATCTGATAGAACAATACTACAAAGAACTTAAATTACCAAAAGAGTACGCGGCAAAACTTCACATCACCGAAAAACATTTGAATAGAATAACCAAATCCTTATTAAATAAAACTAGTACACAGTTGATTGGCGAACGTATCATTCTAGAAGCTAAACGATCACTATTTAATTCGAAATTAAATATTACCGAGATCTCCAACGAGTTAGGATTTAATGATTCATCTTACTTCATTCGTTTCTTTAAAAAACATGTTGGTGAAACACCGCTGGCGTTTGGTAAAAGATATCATAAAGACTTAAAATAATATTGGGTCTAAAATCATACATTTACCGCAAATCTATTCTATGAAACCTCCCAAAAAATGGAAAATGGCAGTTATGATCTGGCTAGCTATTTACCCCTTGATCACAACCGTGTTTGCCGTATTTGGTAAATATTTAATGCAGATAAACCCTTTGCCGCTTCGCACGTTTGCTATTACGGTTGTACTAGTTCCGATAATGGTGTTTATTTTGATTCCTCTGCTACAGAAATTGCTAGGTAATTGGATACATAAATAGTTTCTAAAGATTCTTTTAGAGAACTTTATTTAGGAAGTATATTTGATTTCGAAATTATTTTTACTTTTAGTTCCATTAATGTCCTCAACATTTAAAAAAATAATGGCCCTTAGTTTGGCCTTTATCAATAGTTTATGCCTCTTGGCACAAACCAATTGCAGCTGTAATAAAATCCAGGCACTTAAAGTAGAAATTAATAAAGTAAGGCAGGCTAAAAACATTATCACTACAGAGAGGTACTTGGAGCAGATAAAATCGGAAAAAAACACTTCTTGCTACTTGTTTGGCGTAAACAAAATCACCAAATTTTTTATAGACATTGGTGAATACGAAAAAGGTTTAAATTTAGTTAATGATACCAGAAAATTATATTCTCAACCATGCCAGGATACATTGCTTGCTGAAAACTATCTATTAACATCCTCATTATACATAAAAACTCAAAAAAGTGATAGCGCTTTATATTACTCCATTAAAGCGGAAGAATTTTCGAGCACCCGTGATCTGAAATTAACGCAAATTATGGCTACAGGAAACATTGCCATTGTTTTTACAGATTTAAATCAACCAACCAAGGCCTTATGGTATTTTAAAAAAGCGAATGCAATTGCGTTAAGTATTAAAGATTATAATCTTGTCTCTACTATTTCCGGCAACATTGCCTCTGTTTACGCCATGCTATACGATGAAATTAAAAATACAAACTATCTTGATTCGGCTCTTGTTACTCAGAATGAAAGCAATAAAAATGCCAGAATTGCCAATAACAACATGTCACTTCAGTTTGGATTAGGCACTATGGCAGGTATTTACATTACAAAACAAAATTACAGTGAAGCTTTAAAATATTGCGATAGTGTATACAGTGTTAAAGGTTTAATAGATCAAGCTCGGGTTGTTTACTTCACTCAAAAGGCTAATATATATTCTAAAACAAATAAAACTACTCTTGCATTAGCTTACGCCGATTCTGCATACAAACTCACTAAACACGTATCGCCGATTATGGAGCAAATTGCAATAATGAATACTGTTATGAGCATTTATAAGTCGAGCCTTAAAACAGATAAGGCCTTGGCAGTAATGGAAGAGGTTACCAGGATCAGTGATAGTATCAATAACTTGGATGCCAAAGAAAGATTGTTTAATGTGGAACAGAAGTATAATAAAAGTCAAAATGAGAAACAAATATTTGAGCTTAGCAAACAAAAGGAAATAGATGAATTACAAATTCGTTCATTGATTGCTTTTACCGGAACAGCTGTGTTGATTATTATTATAATTGTATTTTTTTACCGTCAATCAATTACTAAAAACAAATTAAAAACAATTGAAATAGAGCAACGTTTAAACCGTGCCAGAATGGACCCGCATTTCTTTTTCAATATTCTATCATCTCTTCGTGCATACGCCTTAAAAGAAAACAACTCCGTAAAAACCGCAGATTATTTAACGAAGTATTCAAAGGTGATACGTCAATCATTAGAGAGTAGTTATAACGAGCTTATTACTATTGAAACCGAATTAGATTTTTTGCATAATTATTTTGAAATACAAAAATTACGGTACCCAGGTAGGTTTGACTACACAATAAAATTTAGTAATGAATCTGAGATTTCAGAACTATTGATTCCTTCTATGATCATACAGCCTTTTGTTGAAAATGCCATTGAGCATGGTTTTTCAGAAAGCAAACATTTAGGAACAATCGCTTTAAGCTTTGAAACTTTATCTAACGAACTCAAAATTTCTATAGTGGATAATGGTGTTGGGTTAATGGGCAACAACCAAGAACAAAAGGCTTATCCATCAAGAGCTACACAAATAGTAAACGACAGACTTTTTCTTCTTAACAAACAACATAAATCCCACGCAAGATTTGAAATAAATAGAAACGAGGGAGACGGTTTAAGTGTGAACATTTACCTTCCTCTTATTTATTCAAACTAATTAGTTTCAATTATAAACGCTTTTTACTTACTTTTGTTTTGTGAAAGCATTAATTATTGATAACGAAGAGCCAATTCGAAACGAACTCAAAAATTTAATTATTGCAAACTGTCCAAAAGTTGAATCGGTTTTCGAAGCAAATGGTGTAAAAAGCGGTCTTAACGCTATTACAACTTTAAATCCGGATATAGTTTTTTTAGATGTTGAAATGGATGATGGCACAGGCATTGATTTGGTTAAACAACTAAATGGCAACATTCATTTTCAACTTGTATTTATTACCGCCCATAACAAATACGCGATTGATGCTTTTAAATTAAGTGCTATCGATTTTCTTCTGAAGCCCATTGAAACCAGTGAATTAATGAACAGCGTTGACAAAGCCGAAAAAAATATTAAAGCACAATTTTTAGATAAACAACTGCAAATTTTGCAAGACAGCATAAGCGAAATAAAAAAATTGGATACTAAAATTGCTTTAAAAGATAGCGAATCCATTTATTTTGTTAAGGTTTCAGATATCATTAGATGCGAAGCTTCGGGAGCATATACTATTTTTCATATTGAAAATCATAAAGATATTTTAATGTCAAAAGGCATTAAAGAGTATGAAGATCTATTGCATCCTTTTGGCTTTTTTAGAACCCACCATTCACACTTGGTAAACATTAAAAAAATTACCCGCTTTGATAAAGCAGAAGGTGGTATACTCATTCTGGAAAACAACGAAAAAGTACCCGTCTCACAACGTAAAAAAGACAGCCTGTTGGTGCTACTGAGTAAACTCCCTTAATATTGAGCTATTTACGGCTACAATTCCAAAATCAGATTTCAAATCAAGTGACTCGCCGGTAAACCAAATCACATCACCGGTAAAAGCAGCAAAAAGATATCCTTGAGGCTTGGTAATATTGCTTATCAAATCTATATCTTATGAAAAAACTATTTACACATTCAGTTTCTTGTGCCTTACTTTTTGCTTCACCAACAATTTTAGCGCAAGATCAAACCCTAAATTTTAAGGAAAATAAAGGTCAGGTATGTGATCAGTTTTATAAACCCAGACCCGATGTTTTATTTAGTGGCCAAAACAAAGGTTTAACTTATCACCTTCTCAATAATGGCATATCTTATCAACTCAATAAAGTCGATTCTTGGAGAACCGAAGAGGATACAAAAACCCTTACAAAATATCAGATTCCTAACGAGTATACTATTTATAGAATAGATATTAATTGGTTAAATTCTAATAAAAATTCCACAATCATTAAAGGTGATGCTTTAGCCGGACACGACAATTACTACTTGCAACAATGCCCTAACGGAGCAACAGAAGTTAAAAGCTACAAAAACATTACCTATAAAAATATTTATGATGGTATTGATTTAAAATGGTATGAAAAGGAAAATCAATTAGAATATGATTTTATTATCAATCCTAATGCAGATTTAAGTCAAATCAAAATTGAAATGAAAGGAGCGCAAAAATTGAGTATCTCAAAAAATGGTGAATTATTAATAAAAACGCCATTAGGCACTATTATTGAAAAAGCACCAATCGCATTTCAGTCAGGTAAAATTATTGCTTCTGAGTGGGAGTTAAAAAACAATGTGTTAAGCTTTAAAATTGCTAATTATAATCACAATCTCCCCTTAATTATCGATCCAGCAGCACGACTTTGGGGAACCTATTATGGCGGTGCAGGTGCCGGTAGCGAACGATCTAATTTTTGTACCTCCGATATAAATGGAAATGTGTATATAGGTGGTCAAACTACATCTAATGTAGGTACACAAATTGCAACTGTGGGAAGTCACCAATCTACTCTGGCAGGTGGTAACGATGCTTATATTGCTTTTTTAAATAATAGCGGTGTAAGATTATGGGGAACATATTACGGAGGTACTGGTGGTGAAGTTGGTCAATCAAGCGCTACATTTTCTAATACGTTTGTATACTTTTCTGGTTTTACAACATCAACAGGCACGGTTTTAGCTACAGCAGGAAGTCATCAATTGAACTATGGAGGAGGAATAAATGATGCTTTTTTAGTAAAACTAAATAGTGCAAACGGTACGCGAGTTTGGGGAACGTACTATGGTGGTGCAGGAGTTGATAAAGCATATGGTTGTGCCACAGATGCGGCAGACAATGTGTATTTATGTGGTGAAACAACCGGCTCTACGGGTACAAGTATTGCCACACCTAGTGCTCAACAACCCACAACAAATATTGCAACTGCGGCTTTTCTAGCAAAGTTTAATAGTAGCGGCGTTAGACAATGGGGAACTTATTACGGTGGTCATAGCAACATCGAAGTTGCATTTGCTTGCACGAACGATGGTTTGGGTAACGTGTTTTTATGTGGATACACTGCCAGCAATACCAGCACATTAATTGCCTCTCCAGGCAGCCATCAACCAATTGTGGGAGGGGCTCAAGATGGCTTTTTAGCAAAGTTTAACAGTGCAACTGGTGTGCGTATATGGGGCACTTATTACGGAGGAGTTTTTGGTGATCGTGCAAATACATGCACATCTGATGCAAGCGGAAATATTTATTTAGGTGGATCTGCTGATTCTAATACTGGTACGGTAATAGCTACATCTGGTTCGCATCAAAGTTCAGGTAATACCAACAATGGTTTCTTAGCTAAATTTGATAATGCAGGCGTGCGTCAATGGGGAACATATTATAGTTCAACTTCCGGTGGTGATGTTGTTTATTCAACAAGTACTGATGCTGCCGGAAATGTATATATTGCGGGCCAAACAGGAGCACAATCAGGAACAAATATTGCAACTCCTTTTAGTCACCAAGATACTCCAGGTGGACCTTTTACTACCACTGATGCCTTTTTAGCAAAATTTAATTCCAGTGGTATAAGACAATGGGGCACTTACTATGGTGGAGTTGATAACGAAGTAGGTTATTGCGCTGTTGGTTTAAATTCAGAAGTATATTTAGCAGGTTATACAAAAACAACCACCAGCACTTTAATTGCCACACCTGGCAGTCATCAAACAACATTTGGTGGCGGCACTGAAGATGCATTTGTTACAAAATTGTATGATTGCCAAAATATTGCTTCAAGCATCACTGGTTCAACTAATATTTGTATGGGGCAAACAACCACCATTACGTATAGTGGCACTGGTTTTACTAGCTACACTTGGACGGCCGGACCAAATACAAATTCAATTGCAGTTTCACCAACGATCACTACAAACTATACAGTTACTGCGAGCACTTCAACTTCTCAATGTAAATATCCTTATATTGTTACAGTAAGTGTTTCTTCTGTTCCTTCTACTACATTAACTACTTCTTCAAATTCTATTTGCTCAGGTAATACAGTAATACTAACAGCAAGTGGCGCCACAACTTATTCTTGGAGTAATTCTTCAACTGCCTCCGCAATAACTGTAACACTAAGTGCAACCTCATTTTACACAGTAACAGGATACAACGGCATATGCGCGAACTCTAAAACAGTTTCCATTAATGTTACACCAACACCAACTGTTTCTATTAGTTCTACAAACTATACGCTATGCTCAGGTAACACGGCTACATTATTAGCATCTGGCGCATCTTCCTTCGCATGGGTTAATGGTCCAACAACTGCTAGCTATGTCGCAACACCTACAGCAGCTACTGTTTATAGTGTTATCGGCACAAGTTTATCTTGCACGGCTTTAAGCACTTTATCTATCGGCTATATTGTAACACCAAGCATTTCTATAAGCGCAAGCTTAGGAACAATTTGTCCAAGTGGATCTACCACTTTAACTATCATTGGCTCGGCAAGCTCTTATTCATGGAATACAGGCCCAACAAATACAAGTATAGCTGTATCTCCAACTGTTACTACAACTTATACGGCTGCAGGATTTAATAGCCTTTGTTATGGGTTAGCTACTACAACTATTACTGTTTCAAACAACATCACTGTTTTAGCAAGTTCTAGTTCTCCATCTATTTGCTCAGGTGAATCTGTTACCTTAACTGCTAATGGTGCATCATCCTATACGTGGGATACTGGTTCAAGCAATGCGTCATTCGTAGTAAATCCAACTGTAACAACCACTTATAGCGTAAATGGTGTAAATGGAACCTGTTCTGGAACAGCAAATGTTACTGTGATCGTTAATGCTTGCACAGGCATTCACGAAAACAACAATAGTATTAATTATTCAATTTATCCCAATCCAACCATTGAACGAGTAACCATTTTGATTATGAAACGAGCCAACCTTACGATTACAGATATGCTTGGTAAATTAATTCGTGAGATCGAATTAAAAGAAGGAACTAATTCTGTTAATATAGAAGAATTAAGCGATGGTGTTTATTACTTTAATATTAAACAAAGTGGTAACAGTGTTACCAAAAAAATAATTAAGCAATAATAAAATAAAAAAGGCAGAATTAAGATATAGATTTTTCATGCCTTTTTAAAAAGGGGAAGCTATTGTTTCCCCTTATTTTAACCCTAAACTACTTGGAATTTTATAAAATGAATACACTAAAAACGCTATTGCTTATTTTAACTCTTACAACAACATTAACAGCACAGGATAAAGATTACAAAGGTCCAGCAAAAACATACGTATCAACTTTTTGGCGCCAGGCCGAAGTGTTTAAAAATGGCAAGGGCACTGAAACTAATGTTACAAATATGGAAAAAGCCATTGCTGGCGTAAAAGAAAAAGACCCTTCTTACAAAACTTCTGCAATGGAAGAAGAGTTAAAAAAATGGCAGGAAATCTTAAAAAATGAAACGGATCAAGTTGCAGGGGAAGAACAAAAACTTAAACAAGACAAAGAAAAAAAACAAGATTTGCTTAGAAGGCAAGTAAAAATATCAAACATTCTGGATGGCCTTTATAAGTTTGGCAGTATAGGCATATCAGGCAGTGGAGCCAAGGAAGACGCCTGGAAAGCCAAGATAATAGATTTTACGGAAAAAGCTAATGTGGCTGTCGCATTTAAAAAAGATGGCGGAAAGATTAATGATTCCTATATAGACTATATTAAAAAAGAAAACTTAACTACCGACAAATATATTCAGCAAGCAAAAGATGATCTTAAACAAGCAAAAGAAAATTTGACTGGAGTCTATTACGAAACCCAATTACATCTCATATATTGGAAATATGCCATTGATCTCTTCCCAGGTATTCAGGAATTTGTAGACGCACAAACCAAAATAGAAAAATTTGCTTCTGAAATTGGCAGTTTGGATGAAGCGAATGCAAAAGCTAATGCAAATAAATTGGATGCAATTAAAAACACAAAACTCCCTAACCCAGTTGTAAATGATGCGGCTCTAGAAAAAGTAATGATTGACGGGTTTAATAAAACATTTAATTCTCAAGGTGCAACAGCACTAAAAGCTGTATTAACACAGGATGGTTGGACAACTTTAAGAAATCCAATCACGTCTGTCATTACCGGACGTGAGCGCAGTGCAAAAGTTGCTTACAAAAAAAGTGATGGCAAGTGTTATATGATAACTGATTATGTTTTCATACACGAAGAGTATATTGGTGGGGCGTTTACCAATAGAAAAGCTGTTTACAATGGCCTATTTGGTTCGGAAATGCTTTGCGAAAACATTAAATAAAAATAGTGCTTCAAACATTTAATAAAATAATCGTCTACCTTACTTTCATCCTATTAATACTAAGCGCTTATTTAACTTTTACAAGTACTTGGATTGCGAATGATATAAACAAATTGCAAATGAACTGGACTGGTGAAACTAAGTTTTATCCAATCCTAACTATAAGTATTTTGTTTATACCACCAATGCTTGCATTACTACCTCTTAAATTATACATAAACAAAACAATAAATAAGCATAAACAAAATGGAAAAAAATAAACGAAGTATTTTAATTGGAATTGGATTTATTGGCGCTTCGCTTGCTGTAGTTTTTTTGATTGATTATTTTCAAACCAAAAGCTTACTTAAAAACGGATTACGATGCAACGCCGTAATCATGGGACGGTATTATGAAGTAAGTTCTAAAGGAGATACGTCCAGTTACTCTATGCGACTAAGATGCGTACCAGATACAAGTACAAGCAAAGGAAAATTTACTAATGGCGATTTGGTTAATGCCTACGTTAAAAAAGAAACCTTTTATAACTATGGTGAAGGGAGCATTGTAAAAGTGGTTTACAATTCTGACGACTTAAACCACGCGAAACTTATTGAAGAAATTGAATAATAACTTAGAGATGGAAACACCCACAAAATCACCTGCTGCTAAAAAAATTGAACGTATAGCATTTATCAGTTTTGGTGTATTACTGGTATTTATTGCAACTATTGTTTTTTTTGTAAAAATGAAAGACCGCGAGTTTCTAAACAAAGGCATACGCACAGAAGCTATTGTTAACGGACTTTACGAAAGTGGCACATCTAAAAACAAAAGTCATACCATGGTAATTTCAATGTTCACAAAAGAGGTAGATAAAAAAACAATAAAATCAGATACAACCGGCAAATCAGACAGTCAGAAAAAAATGGATGCCATTATTGATGGTTTAACCATTAATACGAATATTGGAAATTACTTAAGGTTGACTATTAATTGCAATAGCGACAGTTATAATAAATATAGGTCAGGAGACAAAATTAAAGTAGTGTATTTAAAAGAAGATTCAACAGACGTAAGAATATTAAGTGAGTTGGAATAATATGAATTTTATATAATTATAATATGAAAAGAACCATAATGCTCCTTGCTATCATTAGTTGCAGTTTTAGAATAAATGCTCAATTTAACGTAACCTTGAATGGCAAAAAAGTAACCGTTGGTGAAAAATTTAATTACGCCGATCTAAAAACACTTAATATTAGCTTTAGCAATCCCGAAAAATTGCCACCTAATATTAAAGGAGATCTGAACTTTGATATTCGCATCATTGACAAAAACCAAAAATTATTATCACGTTTAACTAAAAGTATAAATGGTTTTGCAGCTGTTAGTGTTTTCCTTTATCCTAAAACTTCAAAAGAATATGTATTAATGCCTAATAAAACTCCTTTTGACTTTGAAGCCAACTCCTCACCGTATGGCCAATTTATCGATGTATGTAATCAACTAAAAATAAACCCTAATGCCGATCAAGTAACTATCGATATTTCGCTACAATTTTTTCAGCTTAATTATGATAGTAATGGCAATCAATATTATGAAAAACCTATAGATGTAGTTGAGAAATTTAATTTTACATTAAATATTGCAGATTTAAAATCAACCATAACTTGTAATTCAATCAATGCAAAATTTAAACTTTCTGATATGGCTAATATTGGCTTTGTAAACATTGATTCTTCAGGTAAATGGAATAAAATAAAAAATTTCCCCGAAAGCGGCAATAATTCACCAACTGACATCAGTTTTATCTTTGAAGGCACAAGAATTCAAATTGCAAACTTAATTTATTCTAATACGAAAACTTCAACCGAAAATTTAGCAGAATTCAAAACACTATGTGATAGAACTAGTTATACCCAAGCTAACTTATGTAACAGAAATCTTGATGAAAAAGAATTACTAAAATTAGTAGATATTGGGCTAGCATCTTTCTTCAATTTTTATAACAACAGTATAGTCGAAAAATTCGACAAGAAGAATAATAAAAACGCTGAAAGTGAAACCCTTTGGGAAAGTTTTAAATTAAATAATGTATCAGGATTTAAAGCGGTTAATACTCTTAAAACTAATATTTGCTCGCCAAGGAAACCACTTTATGGTGGATATGGTCCTGCCGATCCTTCAGCAAGAAAACTAAATGGATCAAGTGTTGTGTATGTTATTATTAACCCATTAAACCCAAAGTCATTACTTGTTTTCTCATATATCCAAACGGAAGGTGATTTTAATGAAAACTTAGCCAAGGAAAAGTCAATTTTTATGGAGAAATTTATTTCTGTCCTCAATTTTTCAAAATGATGCGTTTATGCTTTTTCATAGAGGCCGAAAAACCGTTAACTGCCTATGCTGCTATTTACGTGCCGAAACAACCAGAAAAGTGAAGGATTAAGATCGGTCCAGAAATTTAAATGTTTAATCTATATTTAACCTATGAAAAGAAAATGTAGAATGCCTATAAATCAAAAACCCTCGAAAGCTTCTGCTGTCGAGGGTTTCCTGTTGGTAGCGGGAGGGTGATTCGAACACCCGACCTTTGGGTTATGAGCCCAACGAGCTACCCCTGCTCTATCCCGCACTATATCTTTTAATTAAAATCGTCAATTTGGGTGTGCAAATATACGATTTGATTAAGCCCTAACCAAATTTTACTTATTAACAACAACAAAACCCCTTGAAATGCTTGATTTTACTTGGCTCCGGAACCTTATGCTTATTCTTTATTTAAGGGCAATCCGCTGTAATTATCGTGAGTTTTAATATTTATAGGTAACTTCGAAACAACATGACAAGCACACCCCACAAAGCAGGATTCGTAAATATCATAGGTTGCCCTAACGTAGGCAAATCAACGCTTATGAATGCGCTGGTTGGCGAGAAACTTAGCATCATTACATCCAAAGCCCAAACAACTCGCCATAGAATTATGGGTATTGTAAGTGGCACTAATCATCAAATTGTATTTAGCGATACACCCGGAATTTTAAAACCTAATTACAAATTGCAAGAAAAAATGATGCAGTTTGTGATCACCGCTTTTGAAGATGCGGATGTCTTTTTATTGATCACGGATGTGTTTGAAGATATTGAACTGGATCCCACTTTCCTTGAAAAATTAAAGGTCACAAAAAATCCCATTCTTTTATTGATCAATAAAATTGATGCGGCAACTTCCGAAAAACTAGAAGAGAAAGCAAAGAAATGGAGAGCTTTATTACCAAACGCCGAACTCCTGTTTATTTCTGCACTAGAAAAAATGAACTTGGATAAAGTAATGAAACGCATTATTGCGCTTTTACCTGAAGCAGGCGCGTTTTATGATAAGGATACATTAACTGATAAAAGCGAACGCTTTTTTGTAAGCGAGATCATTCGCGAAAAGATATTATTGAATTACCGAAAAGAAATCCCCTACAGCGTTGAGATAAATATCAATTCATTTAAAGACGAAGAAACCATCGTTAAAATTCAAGCGGATATTTTAGTAGAGCGCGATAGTCAAAAAGGCATCATCATTGGCAATAAAGGATCCGCTCTTAAAAAAGTAGGCGAACAATCACGAAAAGAATGTGAGAAATTCTTTGGAAAAAAAGTTTACTTAGAGCTATTCGTTAAAGTTGATAAGGACTGGCGAAGCAATGACCTGCGGTTAAAGAATTTCGGGTATTGATCTACCTGAAATACTCTTTTATTTCAAAGCCACATAGCAAGGAAACACTACCGGCCACAACCTCCATTTGATCTCTTCTCTCTTATCCACCGCTTTCTTTCTTACATTTTCTTTTTGCTCAAAGATCTGATAATTGAGTTCGCTTACCATATTAACTTTTGCTCCCAGGTTCATATAACGATATGCTCTAAGGTCAGATTCGCTCATTTTATTCAAGCTTAATTGAACTTCACCGGGTTTTGCTACGGCTAATTGTCCACCATAAACGTCATTGCCTTTAAAACCAAATACTATAGCGCCATATTCAAACAATTCATTTAAGTTCTCTTTAAAAATTCCGTTCACATTAGGTATTCTTTGAAAACTACTTAATTTATTTGGGATCAAATAGGTCACTACTCTATCGTACTTCTCAAATTCTGAAACCCTAATACTGAACGGCTCGTATTTGATCACTGCCTTCTTTCCGCTTTCAGGATCTGAATAATTTAATGTCGTTCTCTTAACTGTTGATTCAAACACATACGCATCCACATTTTTCCATCCGGTGTTTACAATACTTGCACTTAAAAAATTTCTGGGCCTACCCTGCCTGTACTCTTTTCCCAATTGCCGATAAGCTTCTTTCATGTTGGTCTCTAATTCCTCTTCAAAAACAACTTGCTTTCTTTTAAACTCCTCCGAATTATGCTTGCTGAATTCCTCCATTGCCCTTAGGTCCATTACACCTTCCTTTTCGTACATCTTCTTTAAAGTACTAACCGTTGCGTCATGATAGATCTTTCTCTTTTCTTCCATATAACGCCCAAGTTTCTTCATGTGTGTTTTATCAATACTTACTCCACCATCTTTTCTCTTTGCGAATTCTTCAAACATATGTGAATGCAATTCGTTACACATGGTAGCCGCAATTTTATCTATCTCCCACATATTTTTATCCATGTTTTTTATATACAGATCCAAAATACTATGATTGCAAGTTTGAAAAATAACTTGTAAGCGCTCTTCAAATTCTTTTGTAGCTAGTAACGTATTGTTCCATTTTCTATCCCAAATAGCATGTATACGCGATGGTTCTATTTCGCAAGAAGAAACATCTGAATTATCTACCGGTTTAATACTGCCGTATTCCACATAATCAATAATAGCGGATACTTCATCAGTAGAAAGTGATCCTTCAAAAACTGTCATTGCTGCTTTTCCATAATCGTTCCTTACTTTTACAGCATACGGATTACCTGCCTGTATAAATTTTTCATTATTTAAAATATAAGGGATCAAAGATTCTCTTCCACCCGGAAATCTTTTTGTCATTCCTTTTAATCCTGGCCCGGTTAATTTTTGATCGGTTGTTGTGTGGCAAACCGCACAATTTTGTGCAAATAGTTTTTTGCCATCTAAAGGCAAAGCACTAGCTGTAATTGTTCGATGTTTAAGTCCTAATTTAGAAATGACGTTATTTATCGAATCGCTTACTCGCGGATCTTCATCATAATTGTTCCATTCGTGTACTTGAGCTGGCATCAGTTGCTGATCACATACAAAAGAATAATAAATACTATCCGTTAATCGCTTATTTTTTATATCAAATCCAAAACTTGCTACCGAATCCAAAAAATGCGGCGGATAAAAATTCAAACTTAAAATATCAACCGGATGTAATTTATTTTCAAATGGAATCGGATTCACCCAATTAATTTGTCCATCAGGCATACGCTTTCCTTCAAATAACATCATATCCTTACCCGGATTATTATCAGGGATACTTGTGTAAATTCCCTTGCTTTGATCAATGGTTAAATTCCTCCCCTTCTCTCTTCCATTAATATAGAACATCCCTCCTGTTTCCAATAATTTTCCATCACTTGTGGTTGAAAGTCCGGCCTTCATTATTGATAAAGGATCTAAGGCTGCCTTTATTTCCAACTCTACATTTTTAGACACATCTCCCTTTTCATTTAAAAATGCACCTGCGGGAATGCTTAAAATAATCCCTCCTTTGGTTTCAACAACTGTATCTTTTGTTCCGTCAATTTCAAATAGTTCGGGACTTAAATGTTTATCTGCATCGCTCCACACTGCTTTGTTCACCTCATTTAATTCATAGCGTACATTGTTCTCATGTTCATCAAACAATTTATCCTTTGCAATAAACACCAATGTTGTGGCTAATGCTGTGATCACTATGCCTTTTAAAAATTTAATGCCCTTACTCTTCGCCGATCCATTTCTAAATCCTTTTTTTACTTCGGTTCTTAAGCCTGCTCTTTTTATACCTTGCAACACTTGCTTTTGCAATGCTACTTCAGCTTGCAACTCTGTATCGGTTTTTAATTGCTTTTCAAAACTAATACGCTCTTCGGCAGTCATGCTCCCGCTTAGATATTTTTCAATTATTTCCGTATACTTATTCATGAGTTAAGGGTTTTAATGTTTTTAAATTCTCTTTTGCTTTTTCCATACATCTGTACTTTTGATTCTTTGCTACTTTTTCAGTTGCAAAATTCAATTTTACAGCAATGTCCCTCAAATTCATTTTTTTGAAATAGAATAAACGCAACAGGTCCTTACATTTTTCTCCTAATTGATCAAATGCTTTCTCGGCTAATTTTTGATCATGCTCATCGATTGAAAGTTTAATTTCTTCTTCCAAAAATGTTTCGTTGCCTTTGATCTCTACCTTGATCTTTTTATTTTTCTTTTTTAACTCATCGTTCCACAACCATCTACAAATGCTATACACATAAGTATTTAAGCTACTCGTTAGTTTAAAGTTTGGGTTTTGAGTTTTATTGATCAAAATGATCAAGGCCTCCTGATAAATATCTTCCGCATCTTGTTTGCTTCCACTATTTTTTAATACAAGTTTTTTTATTACAGGAAAGTAAGCGTACAGTTTTTCGCTGGCCTTGCTGTAGTTTCCTGCTTTAAAAAATTCTATGATCTGATGATCGTTCATTGAGGGCTTTTTACATTAATGGATGAATTTGTAAAAGGTCATCAAAATATTTTGATTATTTCGCCCACTTGCACATATTGTATTGTTAATCAAATAGATACATATTTCTGTTACCTGTTTTTGTTATATATACCAAAGACACGAATCATGAAAAAACACCTCCTCATAATAATCATAATCATGCTATGTTTAATTACAAAAGCACAAGATCCTGTGTTCACACAATTTTATGCAAATCCATTATATCTTAACCCTGCTTTTTCGGGAAGTAATTATTGTCCGCGTATTTGCATGAACTACCGCAATCAATGGCCAAATCTTTCTGGTACGTATGTAACTTACAGCACTTCGTTCGATCGTTTTATTCCAGCGTTTGAAGGTGGAATTGGTGTTTTAGTAACGTCCGATGATCAGGCACGCGGAACTTTAAAAACTACATCAGCAAGTTTTATTTACAACTATCATATCCAAGTAGATCGAAATTTTTCAATTAAAGCTGCCTTGCAAGCTACTTATTTTCAAAAAAACCTTGATCGCGGACGATTGAATTTTGGCGACATGATAGATGCGCGAAGAGGATTTGTTTGGAATACAAATGAAATAATTCCATCGCAATCAAAATCCAATGCCGATTTTTCTACAGGCATTATAGCCCAAGGGCGAAATTATTTTTTTGGTTTTGCAGCACATCATATCACTCAACCCGACGAAGGTTTGCTTGGCGTTTCAAGATTACCTGCCAGATTTACAGCACATGGAGGAGGTAACTTTGAATTAAGAGAACGAAGCAGAGAATATCTTTCGCCTAATATACTCTTTCAACAACAGGGAAAATTTATGCAACTAAATTTAGGATTATATTATAGTAAAGATGCATTTGTTGCCGGCCTTTGGTACAGAACAGGCGATGCTGTTATAGCACTTGTTGGTTTGCAGAACTATCATTTTAAATTTGGATATAGTTACGACGTTACAGTATCTAAACTATCGGGCAACACCGCGGGTTCGCACGAAATTTCACTACAAATACGTTGGGGTTGCAAAAAACCTCGACCAAGATACAGATTAGAAGTTTGTCCGAGTTTTTAATATATTTACTATAGTGATAGACCTTGTAAAACAAATAAAAAAGAAAGATAAGAATGCCATAACGCTTCTGTATAATACCTATGGCAAAAAACTATATGGCTTTGCAATTCATAAATGGAATTTAGATGAAGACGAAGCCTGGGACCTAGTATACAAAACGCTTTATAAGATCATCAACGTTATTGACAATTACAGTTTTGAAACCGAAAACAAATTCAATGGCTTTGTGTACAAAGTATTCATCAATAACTTACGAAATCAATACCATGCCAATAAGAAGAATCTTCAATTAATTGAATTGAATGAAAAACACTCGGGTATTTCCGAAGAAGAGGAAATGAAGAGCGAAGAATCTAAATTGAGCCCGCAAATGATCTGCTTAAAAAAGATCCTCAACCAGTTTGAAGATTGGAAAAGAACACTCATGCTAATGAAGGCGCAAAACTTTTCCTATGAAGAGATCGCAAGCTATATTCATAAACCGGCCGATCAATTAAAAGTTTACTATATGCGAGCCAAACAAGTTTTGATTGAAAAAGTAAATGAGTGTGTAAGTAAAGCGATCTAATGTCAACAAACAAAAACATAAACGAATTTGAACTTGATGAACTATTAAGAGAACTCTCTCTTGATGAAAATAGTGCTATCATAAATGAAACGGAAGCGTCTTTTGTTCTTTCGCAGGAATATCCTGATGACATTGATGCCGACAAGGAAATGGACGTTTTAAATAAACTATTAAAGGATACCGGTAACTCAGATAACTCAAAGAACTGGATCACTATCCTTTTGATCATTACTTTAATCGCCCTATTGCTCTATTCCTTTCTCCGAGATTCAGGTACATCAAAAGAAAATTTGAAGATCGCTCATAATGTTATTAACGAGGTGAATAAGAAAAAAGCATCTGCACAAAACTTCATTAAGACTACGAACACCACAAGCTCTATTGTTCACGTGCAACAGAACGATACATTTGGAAGAGAAAAATTTATTCGCATGATCGCCTATAGTGATTCAACTAAGTACTCAGATCCTCATCCTCCAACAACCGAGATCGAAATTAATAAAGGCATAGTACCAACTTTGCTTCAAAAAGATAAGGTCCTTTATCTAAAGATCAAAGAGCAAATGTTGCGCAGGATCATTAAGTCGGATAAAGGCTTATATACACATGTTCCGTCCTATAAATTAAATTACAAAGGAAAAAATATTATTTTGGATGCCTTCTCAGTTCGAAATGTTTGCATCACCAATTTGGAGTATAAAACATTTTTGGCAGATCTTATAGTTCAAAAAAGAACTTCTGATTATTTAAATGCACAGATAAAAACTGAAAACTGGTTAAAAAAAGATTATAATTCGCTTGCTAATTTGTATTCTCAAGATGAAAAATACAATGATTTCCCTGTGGTCAATGTAAGCCTCAAAGGAGTCGAACTATTTTGCGGTTGGCTTCAAGAAGAATTAAAGCTATATATTATGCATCATCATTTGAAATTCCCCGATATTAATATTCGCTTGCCATATGACACCGAAGCTATTTTTGCGGCCAGAGAAGGTTATGCTAAGATCTCTTTTGAAGAAGGTTACAATACCATTTATGATGAAAGCGAAGGCTTGGTAGACCACGCGTTTACTAAAAGAGCTGAACTTTCGAAAAAAAGAGTGAAACGTATAGATACACTCTACTCCATTTTCGCCACAAACAAATATGGGTGGAAAGAAAAAGACCTAATCGAATTTTATTCGAAAGGAAACAACTACTACAGAAATATCCCAGGTGATAGTATTTTTTCTGACCGCATGAAAGTGCTTACAAAAATAGGTCGCGTTTCAGAATTGGTGATAGAAAAAAATTCCGATCATGTTTGGCTCAGCGGACAAAGCTGGAAGTCAAAAGCAGATTACTTAAAGTTGGAATCTGAATTCAAAAACAATGCCTCGTCGCCTTTTGTAGGATTTAGAGTGGTGCTCATTAACCCTGATGATCCGGAGTATAAGAATCCGTTTTGGTAGATCCATTATCATTCACGCCATCCTTATCAGCTATTACCAGCGCTTCAACATTCCCCTCAGTAAATGTATGCCTACTTCTTTCTGAATACCAAACATAAGGAACCCATATGGCTGTTCCAACGATAGTTCTTACCATTGCCGTTGTTTGCGAAGAAAGCAGAGCTCTATCCTCAACAATTGTTGAGTCGGAATACAAAAAATGTAAAATAATTACATTGGAGATCAAAAATATCACATTACTGATCTTAAAAATCGAGTAATATGTTCTGAAACTATTTTTTCTTTGGAAAAAGAGTACCACCAAATAGGCAGACAACACAATGAATAGGATGTTAAAGAACGGAACAAATAAACAGTAATAACCTTTGAGGGGAGAAAAGTAGTT
>Ga0075163_10001156_pt1 | contig 35270 bp, 28 predicted proteins | sample JI1023141ADNA_FD_71478 | JGI IMG/M metagenome (GOLD analysis project Ga0075163, IMG submission 71478) | Wastewater effluent complex algal communities from Wisconsin, to seasonally profile nutrient transformation and Carbon sequestration -... | ecosystem: Engineered > WWTP > Effluent > Algae...
AAAAAATTAAATTATGTTATTGTTAAATGGTTTTCTAATTCATTGATAATCAAATATTTTCCTTTAGGGTCAGGGTGAAAAATTTTTGATTATCGATTTTACTTTAGGAGTGGACTCACTATTTAAAGTTATAATTATGGAGAGTTGTTCTACCCCTGCCCCTAAAGGGGAACAACATTATCTTTGTTTTTCTTGATTTCTATTAGATACCGAAGTCAAGATTTCGTCTGATGTCTCCTTTAAAGAAGATAATGCTCTTACCAAAAAACCTTTGGCTACTACGTTTTCTGCTTCGTCTAGCAAGGTGTTTGGATCTATTCTTCTTCTATTGGTATTTGTTGCAACGTCTGTTTTGGTTGGTGCTGATTTGACATTAGTGATAGATGTCAGCAGTGCCTCAGGGTCGATCTTGAAAGAAGATTTTTTTACTTCTACTTTTGGACTTTCAATTTCTGAAGATACCATATTTTCTGAGACCAAGTCTTGTGCTGTTTTATTTTCTGGTATTGCGGTTATTATTGGGGTTTGCACAATAGAAATGTCATCTGTTTTTTTATCATTTTGTACTATTGGAGAAAATTGGGATTTGTCATCTTTGCTTTTTATGACATTTTTATCAGATCCATTCTCAACAATGATATCCTTTTTTTGGACTAATTCATTATCAATAACTTTTACTTCCTTTTCTACTGCATCATTTTGACTTACAGCTACTTTATTGGTTACTTCAATGTTTTCTAATTGTTCATTACTTGATCCAATAAACATCACTAAAATAGTTATCAAAGAAGCCGCGAATGCCATTAAATAATAAATGTGAAAACGCTTTTTTGGCTTTTCAGCAACTGTCAGCATCGAGTCTAGTCTATCCCAAGCTTGGGTACTAGGGTCTATGGATCGGTGTTCGAAATATTTTTTTATTTTATTATCCATTGATTGATTATCCATGATCTGCCATATTAAATTGATGAATGGTCTGTTGTAATATTTTGCGAGCGTATGCTAGTTGTGACTTAGATGTACCTTCTGTGATACCCAATATGTCTGCTATCTCTTGGTGTTTATAACCTTCTACGGCGAATAGATTAAATACCATTTTGCAACCTTCGGGCAACATATCTATCATGGCTTGGATATCTTGTGTCAGTAGTGAAGCATCCGTACTTTCGCTAGCTGAAATATTGATATCTTCTTCTACAAAACGAACTTTCTGATTGGACCTGATGTAGGAAATACACTCATTGACAAAAATCCTTCTCATCCATCCTTCGAAATGTCCACGTTTCTCAAACCTATGTAAATTGCTGAATACCTTCATAAAAGATGTCACTAGTAAGTCTTCAGCCACTTGTACATCAGCTACATACTGTCTGCAAACACCCAACATTTTGGGTGCAAATTTATTATACAATACCTTTTGTGCTTGCCTATCTTGTCGGATGGCACTTTCCAATATTTGGTATAAATCCTGATGTATATCTACAACTTTCAAAATGTTGATTTATGGTTGTTTGATAGTAATGACGGAAGAAGGATGGAAAAGGTTGTAATGGAATGAAAAAAAATAAACCAACTTGACAATTAAGCAAGTTGGTTTATAAAGATGAACCACATTTTGAAAGTATGAAGTGGGCTATACGTTACTATTTTTTCTTAATATAAAGCTGGAATTCACCTGATGCCAATCCTTCCGCACCGACCACACCGATGATGACTTGATAAGGACTAGTCGTTGCAAGAATATCTTTGACGCTTCGTGTATGATCTTGTACTTGACCACGTTTTTTATAATCCCATTTATGATCTGCTTCACATCGAATGCAAGATGATAAGTTAGGTACTGTGTTATTCGGGGAGATAGTGCCTACTTGATATGCATAAATGCTAAAATTAGCATTTTTATCTATTGGCTCCACCCAAATTTCGTACTCTGTGTAAGCTGGCAAATCGATGGCATATAAAACATGGTGGCCAGTAAATTTTCTGCTCTGTGTCTGTGGAAAACAAGCAACAGCGCTATTCCAAGCCCAAGAGATATCTGAGATAAAGTTGCCTTCAGCCAGATCACCACTCACTGAAACTACATTTGTTATAGGCATTTCTATCCATTTTATGTTGGAGTCTTGTTGTGCGAATGACATAACAGTGATGTGTAAATTCAAAAAAAAGAAAATTAAAAACTTCATAATGATGTTTTAAGCGATGAAGATTATAAAAGGAGCGAAACAAACGACCAAAAATAAGTGCGCAAAAATGGCCGTTTGCTTACCACACTCCTACAAAAACAAAAAGCAAAAACATAAATTTACTTATCTATTTTTAAGTTGTAAATGTCCAATCTAGCGCGCATGGCTTTGAGAGAGTATCCCGGGTGTTTTTTCCATGCATCTCTGACAATCTTTTCGGGTAAAAGCAGACCGCCTTGCCCATTCAACATTTCTACTTCGAAAGCAAAAAATGCTGTTAATCTTGCGCTTGTATCTGCTGGTGGTCTTACTGGTTCTGTATCATCGCCCCAAGGGTCTTTAAGATCGGTGCAATCCTTTGTGACAGGACCATCTCCATCCCAACAAGGGTCTTTGGTTGCCTGATAAGCTGTAATGGCTTTAGCCTTGAGCGAATTAGACACCTTGAGTTTGGAGATGTTTTGGGTGAAGGTGCTTTTTTGAGCAGTCAAAGAGAATGTAGTGAAAATTGATATAAATAAAATTATTATGATTGATTTCATTGTGGTTATCTTTTGAATTCTTAAAATCTCTTATGAATTATTGGATTTGTAATTCATAGTAGATAATTTACTAAATTGTTACAAACCTAAGTTACTTGCAAACATGCCAAATTCCATCAAATTGGTTTGTGTATGATTGCAAGATCCATCTTTTTTATTACACTTACATCCAATGTAGGAATCAAAAGAGCAAAATGCACAAGGATTGCCAGTACAAGTGTTCGTCAAAGAGTTTTGACCTATGACTACTTTACCTTTGATTGTCTCTGTTTGAATGGCAAAAGTATTTGTTCCCTCACCACCACTCTGGAATACCACCCAAAGATCATCAGTACCAACAAACTCTATTCTGTCAATTTTGGATTTACCACCAAATTGTGCCTTGTAAGCCTTGAGTAAGACGTTCTTCTTTTGGGCACTAATTGGCTTGTCTTTGAGTCCTATTTCGAAATGTTTAGAGATGATTTCCTTAGGTTTCAAGACAAAACCCGATGTCAAAATTACAATTAAGCTTAAAATAACGATTGAAAATACAATTTTCGTTTTCATGATGAATGATATTTATTGGTTTTTAAATATTATAATGATTTTTTGCGTCCAATCTTTCCTATCCTTGATTTCTACCCATTTGCCTTCTTGTGTTTTGAAGTAAACTTTATCCGCTTTTAATGAAGGGATTCCATTGATCATTTCCTGTATTTCGGAGTTTGGTTTATTGCCTTTGCCATTTTTAACTGGCTTTTTTCCGTCTTTATCTGGTTTTGTAGGTGCCGGACCACCATTAGCATATTCTAGCAATTCTAAACATCGTTCAGCTTGTGGGCCTTGGCACTGAGCCTGTTCGCAAGGACAATTTGACATATCAGGGCAATCACACCATACCATAATTGCCCCATTTTCATGTGGAAAGTACATTACCCAGCCTTCTCCAGTTCCAACTCTCCAAGTCGTAGAACCATGAAGTGGATTATAATCGCCACCTGCATGTATATCTTGCGCGTGGACAAGATTCACACTGCAGAAAATTGCTATCAAAATTAATGTTTGATAAACTTTCATTTTCAAATTGTTTTGGATGTTATAAAATTATTGAATTAGAAGTATTGTGTTACTTTCTTTTCTTCCAGGAACGAAATATTTCTGTAGTCCATTCATGTGGATTAGTTGCATAAAACCATTTGCCATTTTGATTAGCCCAAACACCATATTTGATTTTCAATTGTTTTTGATATTCTTTCATAGAATTACTAACATCAGGACTGTACGATTGTGTAGTCTCTCCTGTCCCTGCTCCTACACTACCACCAGTAGTGCCTCCATTTGAAGTGGCATGGTCATCAGCTTCTTTAAGTATTTCGCTGCATCTTTCTTCTTCAGTAGTGCATCCAGCAGTTTCGCCATTAGGACCAATAACAACAGGCTCAGGGCCAAAACCACCTACACAATTACAAATATATACTGTACCGTTAGGATAATGAGTAAATCCATTTTTGGGATTATAGGTTTGAGCATTCGATGAAGAAAAACTTAAAATAAGTAAAACAATCCCCAAAGTGGCTTTTATATGAATCATTGTAAAAACATAAGTGAAATTTGAAATTAAAGAGTTCATTGATTTTTGTTTTAAGGTTATTATTAAAAAAATGAATAAATAATAAGACAAAATTACTTCTTGCTAACTAACTGATTTTCACCCAAAAGGATGAATTTTAAGCTTATTTCATCAAACAAATAATATTGGCTACAGGAAGTAACCGAGTAAGCTTGATATCACTTGTAAATTGTGTACGTAAAGCAAAATTCAGCAAGATATTTCTACTGAGTTTGAAGTCGCCACCATACGCCATAGTGTATTGGGTTTTTGTTTCTGTATTATTGAAATCTAGCCAACCAGAACCAATATCTTCGATATATTTGCCAGCGAAATATTCATTTTCATCAAAAGCCAATTCCTGATTTGGATCAAAATAATTGCCTAATATTTCATATACAACTTCTGCGTAAAAATTGTATCTCTGGCTTCCGTACCGAAAATTCAAACCAAACATTTTATTGGAACTATCTACAATCCTGGTATATCTAAACAAGCCGCTCATGAGACCATGGTCACCCATTTTTAAGCAGCCATTGAGCCAAAGGGCATAGCCCGCCCTTTTTACTTTTAGACTGTCGATACCTGCATTATCATAGGTGTAAACTGATCCAAATGCTGCATCTAGCATGGTGTTGTTCCAGTTTTCTGCGTAGTACTGATCGATGATATTTCGGTATTTAAGTCTAGATATTTCATGTGCATTTTTAATCTCATATCGGATCACATCAAGCTCTTTATCTATTTCATTTTTCCGCTTAGGGTCGGTCGTTTGATATCGAAGGATGACTAATGAATCTATTTGTTGATTAAACCTATCTTGCTGATATCTATGTTCTGATGTCAACTGCTTGAGCAACAGCGTATCATTAATAACATTGTTCTTTTTATAGAGATTTAGTTTGATAGAATAAGATGCATGGTTGATATTATCGATTTTGGCCGTACCCGCAGAGAGACTTAATGTGGATAATTTTTTGGCCAATCTGCTGGCAGCAGCATACTCATCAAAAGATCGTTTTTTATAATAAAAATGCCATAATGGTTGGGCTTCGAGTGCTAGATCTGGAGCCAAATTGTAATTTTTCACACGCCAATCTACTTTAAAGCTTTTCAAGTCGGAAGGCCTAGTCACTATTTCCGGATTGACGCCGAGCATAGCAAATGCAGGTGCGGATGGGATAGAGATTTCAGCATTTTTCACTTCTTCATATACTTCATCTTGTGCGATTGATGACGTCCAAAAAAAGGCTAAAAATGTTAAAAATAAGATTTGGGCCTTCATGTTAGGAGAGATATTAATTTAAATGAATAAGGATTAAGTTTTGATGCTTTAAAGTTTAATTATTGGATAATGTTGATTGGCTATTTGGAAAAAATAGGTCCCATTTTTCAATGTTGACATATCTATATCTTCATTGCTATAAACTGTTTTGATATGAACACCTAAACTGCTATAAATTTTAATTTCTGTCTTTTCTTCCAATCCATATATCCATATTTTTGATGCAGTAGGATTTGGGTAAATTACGACTGTTTTTGGTGTTGTTTCATTTAAATTTGAAATACATAATTGCAAGATTTCGTCTTTACTAGAGCATGCTATCGCATTATTACTAACTATACAGTTATCTGGTTTTGTTTGTAATAGGTTACATATAGGTGCAGCGTTACACGTAGATAACATTGGATTATCATTTATGACCAATAGATTGCCGATTGCTAAGTTTGTAGATAAGTGCATTAACGTAGTCAAAGCAGGATTTTCATAGATTCTCATAGATTGCGCCACCGTATTTAGTGATTGTATTCCTGATAAAGTAAGTAGTTTGTCATTTTTAAAAATAGCAAAATCATTGCCTATAAATTCCAAATTCTCAAGACCTGTTAATGATTCTAAACTGTCTAACTCATATAGTTGGAAAATGCCATGAATGGAGTCTAACTTTGATAGTGGCATTAGATTTTTGATGTGCTTGTTATTGGAAAAATAAAAAAAGTCTCCGCGCACTTTCCCTAAATTATCCAAACCTTGAAGGCTCAATAATTTTGGGTTGTTTTGAATGCGTATATATCCAATTACTTCTTTTAATCCACTTAATCCTCGGATGCTTTCTAATTGTGTAGTATTTGAAATGGTAAGACTTCCATGAATCTTCTCTATCTTTTCTAATCCATCCAGATGTTGCACCTCATAAGTAATAAATAAATCTCCTGTAATATCAGTACATCCACCACTATTTGACACAAATGCTTGTAGGTCGGCTTGTGTTTTGATAGTCACATTAGTTTGTGCACATGGTTGAGCGTTTAGTACTTGGTAAACGAATAATAAATTGAAAACTAAAGTTGGTATTTTCATTATAAAGTTGGTAATATTTAATGATAAAATTAGATACAAAAGTAGGAATGAGCATATTCTATTTTTTCATACTTTAGGGTGAATTTTTGCTTGGTGAAGACACATATCTTTGTTCCATATTTTATACAATAGTTAATAGTCAATGACATGGAAAATGATCCAGATGATCATATAGCGGGTAGGAATAAAGAATATCTTTTGTCTAAAGAAGAAAATCAGGTATTACTGACTCTTTTGTTTTTGGATTTGGAGAACATTTGTAATAAAATAGAAGATAATTTTAAGGCTGCAAATAGTTCTTCATAATAATACAATATATTTGTAAATCATTCATAACAAACCCAACTCCAATGTTACGAACCATTCATCGAAATATTCATTTTTCTTGTATAATTTTTGTATTGATAACTGTCTTTATTCCAGCATTTTTAATAGGACAATTATCCATAAAAGAGCAACTACAATCTACGCAAGATAGTATTCAAAAGTATTATCAAAATCAGCCAGTAAAAGCACTTGACTATGCATTCATTTATGAAAAAATCGCATCAGAATCAGATCGTCTGAAATATAAAGCCAAGGCAGACAACTTCATTGGTATGTGTTATTATATGAATGGCGAAATAGACAAAGCCATAAAATATTATGTAGCTGGTATTCAAAAATTCGAAACATTAAAGGATACGTATTTTGTGGCCATGTTACACAACAATATTGGTGCGGCTTATCAGTTAAGAAAAAAACCAGACGAAACCATCAAATATTATCTGAAAGCACTTAAAGGATTTGAAGAAGTGAAAGACACACTGTGGATGGCTAATTTGTATAATAATATTTCAATACAAAAAAATGAATTGGGCCTTTACCAAGAAGAATTGGACTACAAACAAAAAGCGATGGACATTTATGTTGCCCAAAAAGATACGCAGATGATCTTACTTACAAAAGGGAATTTGGCACATACTTATTTCAAATTGGGTGAATACAAAAAATCTTTACTCAATGCGGAAGATTACCTTTATTCACCATTTAATGAAGCTGGACAATCTGGCCGAGCAACAGTTTTATTGGCCTATGCTTACACTCTCCAAAAAATAGGCGATCAGGCAAAATCTCTCAAAATCATCCAAGAAGCCAAAGCTATCGCAGAAAAAAATGGCTTTAAGGAAGTAACCATGAAGGCACATGAACATCTCGCTTCCTTGTATGAAGCACAAAATAACTTCAAACAAGCATACTTTCATTATAAATCATTTCACGCACTGCAAGATACGCTCTTTAACCAACAAAAAGATGAAACTATCAATGATTTATTGGTCAAATATGACTCTGATAAAAAAGATGCTGACATCATCCTACTCAATGCAGAAAACGAACTAAAAAATCTTCAAATCGCCAAATCTAACAATACCAAATGGGCCTTGATTTTTGGATTGTTTCTAGTATCATTACTCGCATTCCTAGCTTGGAGATTGAAAAATATAAAAGCAAAAAACAATATCGAATTGACATCCAAAAATCAACAAATTTCCAAGGCGCTCGAAGATAAAAACATACTCCTCCGTGAGATTCATCACCGTGTCAAAAACAACTTACAAGTCATCTCCAGCTTACTCAAATTACAGTCACAATACATAGAAGATGAAGGAGCCGTAAAAGCCATCGCAGAAGGTCGCAATCGGGTACACTCCATGGCGCTACTTCATCAAAATTTGTATAAAGAAGATAACCTCACAGGCGTAAATATGAAGGAATATTTTACCAATCTGATAGAAGGACTATTTGATGCTTATAAGATTACAGATATTAAATTGGTGACAGAGATCGAAGATTTGACCTTGGATATTGACACCGTGATACCACTTGGCTTGATAGCTAATGAATTGGTAAGCAATGCTTTAAAACATGCTTTTGATAATGTAGAAAATGGTGTCTTGACTGTAAAATTATCGGAAAAAGATGGACATCTCTTGTTTAATGTGAAAGATAATGGCAATGGCTACGACGAAAACTTAGTAGCAGAAGGAAAAAAAAGCTTTGGTCAAAAACTCATCAAATCTCTTTCTGATAAGCTCGAAGCAGATGTCCAAGTTACTACCACTACCGGAACTGATGTGACACTTTCTATCAAAGATTATAAAAAAGTAGGATAAATATGTCATTGAGAATACTCATCGTAGAAGACGAACCCATCATATCTGACGACATTGAGTCCACCTTACTATCCAATGATTATGATGTAGCAGGTAAAGCATACAGCTGCACGCAAGCGCTAGATATGTTACTCACAAGATACCCCGATCTAGTCCTCTTAGATATTGCAATCAAAGGAGATAAAGATGGTATTAATATAGCCACCATCATTCGCGAAAAATACCATATTCCTTTTATTTTTCTGACATCTTACAGCGACAAAGAGACGCTGGACAGAGCCAAGCCTACAATGCCTTATGGTTATATTGTAAAACCATTCAAAGATCGGGACCTACTCACCGCCATCGAAATGGGTATGTATCGTTTTTCATCAGAGAATAACACTGTACCCATCATCAAAGAAAATATCGAACAAAAAAACAATGTCCAACTTACTAAAATGGAGTATAGTATCTTGATATTGATCTGGGAAGGAAAGTCAAACAAAGCCATCAGCGAAGCCCTTTTTATATCTGTCAATACAGTAAAAACTCATGTGAAAAACACTTTTGAAAAGTTTGGTGTGCGCAGTAGGAATGAATTGATGGCGTTATTGAGGTGATAATGTAATTATAATTTGTTGCTATTTTATTTCACCCTTCAAATACTTTGCGATAGCTTCAGATTTATTATTTACATGAAGGGTTTGGTAAAGTTTTTTGACATGCGATTTTACTGTTTCTGGTGAGACAAATAGTTGTTTGGCTATTTCATTATAACTTTTGCCATCAACTAGTAATTGAAGGATTTCTTTCTGACGATCTGTCAAAATAGTAGCTTTACTCACACGTCCACCCATAAGGTGATTGACAATCTCGCGTGCAATAGATGGTGACATATACGAACCACCTGAGTGAACGATTCGAATAGCATCTACGATCTCTTGTAGGCTTGATTTTTTGGATATGTAAGAGCAAGCGCCAGCACACAAGGCTCTTAAGATAATGTGTTCTTCTTCATAGGTGGTGAGCATAATGATGTCAATATTGGGATTCAATTGCTTGATATGAGGTATTCCATCTAAGCCCGACATTCCTGGCAAGCCTATATCGAGAATCAAAATATTGGACTTGAACTTTGGATTTGATAATAAAACAAGATAATCTTCGATATTGGTGGCCACATTATCAATGGTAAGATCTGCGTGAAAGCCAAAGAATTTGACTAAATTGTCTCTGATGACTTTGTTGTCTTCAATGATGTCTATCGTGATTTTTTCCATAAGGTTTTTAGGAGTTAAATTTTACAATGATACTATAACCATTTTTAGTGTCTATATCCAATGAACCACTGATGCGATTGGCTCTCATGCGCATGTTTGACAAGCCTTGACCTGATACCATTGAAGCTGATTTAGGGTTTGATCCATTATCTGCGATTGTTAAAAAAGATTCACCAACGGATCTATGAAGAGTGATGGTAACTTCACTGGCATTTGAATGTTTGATAATATTAGTCAGCGCTTCTTTAAAAATTAAATAAAGATTCTGTCGTTGTTCAGGATTGATCGTTTTGAGACCCGTTGATACTTGAATGTCAAACGAGTATTGGATATCTTTACGTCCTAGCGTTGTCTCTGCGTATTCTCGCATACGAGCAACAAGATCGTCATAGCTATCTCTGCGTGCATCAAGCGCCCAGACTATATCACGCATACGTTCCATAGCGTCCCTGCTCATGACACTAAGGTCAAGCAACAAAGATTTATCTTCATTTTCTTTTTGATAGGACATCATCTCAGACTGCATAGCGATGCCGGTTAAGATGGTGCCCACATCATCGTGGAGATCGCTTGATATTTTGGTGCGTAGGTTTTGGTATTTGATTAATTGGCGAATACGAATGCGATACGTGACGTAGGCTATCGACGACAAAAGTGCAGTATATAACAAGTATGCATACCATCTTTGGTACCAAGGTGATTGTACTGTGATGGTGAGTGATGTAACATTTGGGGTTTCTTTGCCATTGCCAGCCACTCCTTTGACTTCAAATTGATATTCTCCAGGATCTAAATTGGTAAAATGTATGGTGCGATCAGCAGTAAGTATCCATTGGTCATCATAACCTTTAAGTCTGTAAAAATAAGTCACATCTCGTTCTTTGCCTTCCAAAGATACAAAACTAAAACCCAAGTCTCGGTATTGGTAAGGTACATCGATTGAAGTTTGAGTTAAAATATTTTCGGACAAAATATCATATTCATCATTTGGATAAATTCTAGTTCTTTTGACATAAAGATCTATAATCAGGATATCATTGGGCGCAGGTGTTTCAAAAAAACGGTTGGGATCAAAACTAAAAATACCATTGAAAGTCGGAAAATATATGCGACCATTATCATCACAAACAAGATCTTTGAAAACCCCTTCTTCATTTCGATAATAATCTCCAAGTTGCATGGTATAATATTTTCTTTTGATTACATCATAACATAAAAATCTATCATCATACAATATCCATAGTCTGCCCTTATGGTCTTCTACCATACCTTTCACGGTTTTATTATTGGCCATATTAGGCAGCTGAAGAAATTCAAATGATTTGGACTCAGGATTCCATACATTAATACCTAAATCAGTTGCCACAAAAATAGCACCTGAACTGTGTTCGTATATGTAGTAAGAATTGTCACTATTGAGTTTGCCATTCCCTTTTATGTCGATGGGCATTTCTTCATACTTGGATAAATGATCATACATCCGGATGATACTACCATACATTGGAGCTATCCATACATCTCCATTTTTCATCTCACGATAATATTTTACCAGCACATCATCAATGGTTTTTTTACTTAATTCTGTATAAATATCACCTACAAAATCAATGGGATATCCTGTTTTAGATTTGTAACCGATGGATTGATTATTACCAACAATACGTTGATTTTTCAATTGTGATATATGATTGGGACCATTGCAAATGATTGGGAATCCTTTAGGTTTTCCGTATTGATCAAAATGACTCATATATCCATATTGGCCGATATGCGTTACGAAAATTCCCTTATCTTCCGTGACCACATAACCTATGATATAATTGGTTACCTTTTCTTTATGAAGTGTGAGTAAAAGTCGTTTTTTCCCTTCTTCAAAAATAAAAAGTGAATCTTCCTTTGTCGCATATAATTTACCATTTATTTGCTTCAGGTTTTCAAAACCAGGATCCAAAAAAGGGGTAAACAATGGTTCGTTTGTAGTGAAATATCCAGCTCCAGCTCCAATAGACATAAAGTACATTTTATCATTATGATGCACCATACCTTTCATGCCTATCGTTACGTCTTGCTCATTTACCTTTGTTCTTATGGTATAATTTTTAACTTTATTGGTCAGGATGTTATCTTGCACAAATTCACCCATGTTAAAACTAGTCCAAAGATTATTTTTATCATCCATTGCAGTACCGTGTACATAATTTTGATTAGGATTGTCAAATTTTTCTAGGGTATTGTTTTTTACGTCAAGTATAAAGTGGACAAATCTGTTAAATGAATACAAAATAAATCTTTGATCTGGTAACTCTGCCATTGCTGCCATGTAATTGTCACGATCTATTGGATAGTGTGTAAATTTGCCTGGTGCATATTCATAATAAGCTCCATTATATGCCAATATAAGCAACTTGCTCTCTTTGGTCATTATCATGTGATTTACTGCTTTGCCAACATTTTTATTGAGTTCCGTATAAGAAAAAAATGTATCTTTATTGATGTCGTATTTATGAACACCTTGAAAGGCAGATGCGATATAAAGCACATTGTGACTATCGATGATTAAGGCATTAATTTGAGTCAATTTCATTCCTTTTTTATACTTGTCAGATGCAAAGGGAGTGAAAACTTCTTTCTTGGTATCAAAAAAGATGATGCCTTCTTCTTGAGATCCAAGCCAAATATTACTGTTATTATCGACCGCAATAGCCGTGATGTTTTTGGTAGTTATATCTCGGCCGCTATAGGAAACTTTATCATAACTTTTGATGCTATACCCATCCCAACGATTGAGCCCTTGCATAGTGCAAAACCATACAAATCCAAGCTTGTCAATAGCTACAGAGTTGATCGACCATTGGTTATTTCCAATTAGCCCTTCTTTGTCACCTATAAATGTGAAATCAAGCCTTTGCCCTTTGAGCAATGTCAATGAACTTAAGAAAACGAAGATGATAAGCCTAATCGATTGATTCATGTGACAAATCTAAGTGTTTTTTGAGAGTTTATAGGTTTATACGTGTCAATGGGTTTATTTTTTGTTTGAAAATTTTTAAGCTAATCAACCAAAGTCGCGTCATTCTGGCTGAAAACAATCGATCAAGGTAGATAAAGCAGAGGAACCTTTGAGTGCCGGTTTGAACCATAACACTTTGCTCAACTGTCTTCGGTACACTCAGCTAAATGATCGAATCGACCAAGGAGCGCCACATAGTGTGACCTTTGAGCGATTTCAGGCAAACATTCATTCGCTCAACGATCTTCGTACCTCAGCTCGCAGGTCGAAATTCACTTCCCCTTATTGATTTCCCGTCCAAACATTACTCCCATTACCATCCAAAATATACTATGGGCTTTATGACCACTCAAGACCACATCTCTTATCCCACGAGATAGGAAATAATTGTAGATGCCAAGGACACCGACGGTGATAATGATATAGATATAGATGGACAATATGATTATTTAATTTAGGTCAATTGATCTATTCAACGCCACATGGTGCAATTTTTGCGATGACATTATTTCCTTCTGTTGCTCGAAAACCATCTTGTAATATCACAAAACTCCCAGCTTTATAAACCACATAACCATTGGTACCTAATACTTTACGGCGCACAAACATTTCATCTCCTGATTGATTATATTGGAAATTAGGAATATTTGTGTTAGGGTCATTGGATTCGGTTAGAATAAGTAAGTCAGCACATGTTATTTCGGAGGTAAGTAAGCCTCTGCCATACGTTGCTGCTCTAATGACACTATGATTAGGATAGATAACTAGATCTACTACAGGTATGTTTATTATATTAGTGCCGAATAGACTCCATGTACTAGAATATAATGCAGGCAATTTAAAAACACCTATATCCGTGCCGACATATACTTCTTCATCAAATGTATTGTAACTAACTTCGGAGATATTAATGGGTATATTTGGCAAATTGTGCGTGATATTAGTAATTGTCCCATTATTAAAGTAATACACTTTATCATCGGCATCATATCCACCTCTCGTTATAATGGCTTTATTAGGAGTATTTAAAGCTCTTACACTTGTGAAGCCATCACCTGTAGAATAAATAGACGTCCACGTAGCTCCAGCATTTAATGATCGAAATACAGCCTCACTGGTACATGCATATACTGTGGTCCCATCTGATGCAACATCGATATACGTAATATCTCCTTGACTTCCTGGTACTATTGAAAATGAATATGATGCTCCTTGGTTGGTACTTTTAAAGATGGTATCATTAGTCCATCCAACATAGATATGATGACTATTAACGGGACTCATAGCTAGTTTTGTATTAAAAGGTCCATCGGAGATAGACGGTTTGATACTAACCGCAGAAGCCCCACTGGTGAACGACCTTACTATATTTCCTTTTTGGTTAGAATAATACAGCGTGTTGATATTTGAATGATCCATCATACAGTCAGTACCATCTCCTCCAAATATTGTTGGAGCGGTTTGAGTGCCTCTGAATTTTCTTGTTCCGTTGTGATAGAGACCTCCGAGCATATAATCCGAATGCTGTGGTGTCCCAGCTAAGTCAAAAAATGCGTTTAATTGCATATTGTTAGTTATATCCTGAAAAGTTAATGCATCATCATCCGATACGTAGATACCTCCGTCACAAACAATATACAACTTATTATTCAATGGATTGTACTCTACACCATGTATGTCTGAATGCACATATTGATTGGGTGGATCATTGTCATTCCATTGAGTTCTTTGTGTCCAATTAGCACCACTGTTGGTTGAGCTATGTACATTGATAGCACCCATAACAAGGGTCGTTGTATTGGTCGGTTTAATAGCGAAGTCTATATTGTATTTAGCTTGAGTATCAAAATCAGTAGGTGAATAGCTGCATATGGCTGGTGTCCAAGACTGATAATTCCAGATTACACCACTATCTGTTGATCGAATTAGCCCAGGGAATCCATGCCCAGTATTAGGCCAATTGACGTATCCCGAACCAAAAGCATACACATAATTTGGATTACTAGGCGTTACAGCCAATTGAGTACGTTCAGACTCGGGAATTGTTGCAACAACTGAAAAATTTACTCCGCTATCAGTTGATCTATAGACCGCAGTCGCAGTACTTGCATACAAAACATTTATACTGCCAGGCTTCCAAACCATGTCATAAAAAGTTGTTCCAGCTCCAAAATTTGTCCATGTTAGACCTGAGTTATAGGACATATAAATACCTTGTTGCCATGTAGCTACGGCAATAATGGTAGGATTTACCGGATTTATTACAATTTTGTACCCATATTTATTATCAGAAGCATTCCATAACAATCCAGTTGGGCTCCATGCAACTCCGCCATTTGTGGATTTGAATACGCCCATAGAGGGACTATCTCCGCCATCACCATCGCCTGTCAATATGTAAATAATATTATCATTCCATGGATCTACAGCAATGCTTGTAATACCTCTGAAAGCCCATAGTAAATTATCAGTTATATTATTCCAAGTGGTCCCACCATTGGTTGTTTTCCAGAGCCCACACGCTGGGCCTCCTGTATAGATGATATTTGGGTCATCATTATCAAAAGCGACACAATTGAGTACACCAGTACCTGGCAGACCAGTACTACTATTATTTTCACCCCAATTAGTCCATTGGTTGAGTGCCATTCTATTACCCTGATTATTTGGGTTTTCTTTCATAAAAATCTGGGCTGCTTCGCTGTTCAAGGCTGTAAAGTTGGTTGTTTGACCATCAGGAGAGAGTTTAGTTTCTTGTTGGTGTTCCCAACGTTTCCATTGTTTGTATCCTGATCCCCGACCTTTATCGCGGTCTTTATAATATGCTTCTGTGGCTTTTTGGATAGTCTTAAAGTCTGTGGTACTTCTGTTAGTCCAGAAAGCATCGGGTTTTTCATCTTGAGCATTTACTATTGTCACCGCAAAAGTAAAGAACCAAAGAATGATAAATTTTATACTATTCATGATGAAAGATTTTTAATGCATTTATTTGAAAATCTGGCATACCGAAATCGATTTGCCCATTGATCGCAAAGCGAATCGCCCATTATTTTTTTAATTTGTCTATAAGAACTGCTTGTTCTTCGTTTTCCTTTTGCAACGATTCGACTTTTTTATTAAGATCTATGACATACAAGGTAAGTTCTTCAATCTTTTCCATCATTTTGCGTTGCATTTCACCTAAGTGGATACCTTCAATTTCTATTTCTTTGGCAGAAGGAATATTTGGGAGATGTTTTTGGTTTTGGATGGTTTTTTCTAATTCGTTTAGTGGCATCAAATCATAAGACGGAGAGAAAACATAATCAGGCCATGCTGATGAAGGTTGCACTCTTACTTCAGTACAAGCTATTTTACCATCAACACTTAAAAGATGTCCTGTCGCCAATTTATGTGTACTTCCACCGATAGATACTGCGCCTTCAAAATATCCTGCAAAATTTTTGGTTCCATTAGATGCCAAACCATAAACGCCATAATTTGTAGCCGTATTGGAGCCTGTTGACTGTCCATAGACACCATAATATTTGTTAGTAGTCGATCCAGTACCTGATACGATACCTTCTACACCTTTCCACCCACCTTTCCCTTGTACGCCTACACCATAAAAATCAGTATTGTCATTTTCACCGTAAACTGCAGGGTCATCAAGAAAGGTAACATTATATATACTCTCGGATTTACCATTTATTCTCAATTTTTTATTTCCATCAAATTCGCCATAGATCAGCGCATTATTTGCATCTGCAATATTATTGTGAATATATAGTTTATTGCTCCCAGTTTCATTTCGCCCAGCGGCATATCCCAAAAATACATTACCACTTCCAGTATTGGTAAATCCAGCATCTACACCCAGCGCCGTATTACTATTACCAAGCACATTGGTAAATAAAGATCCAGTACCGCATCCCACATTATTGTCGCCTTCAGTATTGCTTTTTACGGCATCTACACCTATAGCAACATTATTAAATCCCATGGTGGTAGCTTTTAGGGCATTAGAACCTATGGCCGTATTGACTATTCCTGTCGAGATATTTAATAAGGCTTCAGACCCTACAGCCGTATTTCGATCTCCAGTACCTGCATTAAGCGCATTTCTGCCCCAGCTAGTATTCGTCAAGCCTAGATACCCAGCTCTAACATTATTTCTTTTTAACACAACATCTTGATTGTCTATCGTCCCTATAAAATTTGTAGAAGTGTTTGTCCCATTGTTACCATTTAGACCCCAGCCGCTTACCTTCTGCCAGCTACTACCATTACTAAAATAGAAGCCTGGTGTCACATTATTGGGAGAAGTTCCTGCCGTCGCCGTATTGTACACCATCATACCGTCTACAAAGCCACTAAGTGGCGAAGATGCTGCGGTAGATGTAAGTGCTAACCTAGGTATGAGTATGCCTTTGTCAGTGGCGACGATATCTAGGGCAGCATTGGCATTGGGTGTCGTGGTGCCGATACCCACGTTGTTCTGTCCATAAGATGAGTTGGTCAAGATGACAACCACAAACATGACAACGACAATTGTTTTAGATAATAGGATAGATTGATTTTGCATGATACATTGATTTAATGAAATTTAAGACAAAATTACCGTAAGGAAATTCTAGACGCAATCCCCCATTCGGGTGATTCCTTCAATTTTCGTGATGACTCAATTTGGCTACGACATGACATGTCTTGCGTATGCAACACCGACGCTGTAAATGCCTTCGGTGCAATTGGTCTATACATAGCAATATACTATTGTTCGGAAGGAATTATACTGATAGTGAATTGTTTGCCCGGTATAATTGGTCGAAGGGAATTGCCCATTACCACCCTAGGCGAATTGCCTCTATTTCTCTACCAACAACTTAATCTGTGCTTCCAATTTTGCTATTCTTTCTTCTTGTGTAGCTATTGTTTTTTCTTTTTCTTCTAATGTTTTTATTTTATCGTTCAATGCCCTAATTGCTTCTATAAACATGGGATCGTAATTGCCATAAGCTGTTTGCAAATAACCTAGGTTGTCGGTTTTTACGTTATCTGGAAATACAGCTTGTATATTTTGTGCAGTAAATCCAAATTGTATGCCTACGGGTCTTTTAAAGCCTGTTTTATCATCGTTCCATTCATAAGTTACACCTTTGAGTTGTAATAATTTTTCTAAAATTTCTTCCCCATTAATTTTTGTTATATTTTTTTTGAGGCGGCTATCACTATTGGCTAACCAACTACCTGAGGTTGTTTTGCTGGCAGTTCCTTCCACTTCCAACTGGTTGGTAGCAGCCATTCTGCCAATACCAAGAAAATTATTTACCCGCAATTTTTTATTAAAAAACTCACCATAAATAAGAGCATTGGCTGAATTACTTGCATCATTACTTATGTATAGCTTATCATTGCCACTTTCATTTTGACCAGCAGCAAAGCCAAGGAATACATTGCCACTGCCTGTGGATGCCGAACCTGCATCTACACCCACAGCAGTATTATTATTTCCAACTATATTATTGGCCATAGTACCAGTGCCTAGTGCTACATTGTTAATACCACTTGTTTTGTTTCTCATAGCATCTACACCCAATGCTACGTTATTGTAATCAGTAATACTATTGAATACCTCCATGGCCCGGGTACCTATTGCTGTATTGTTGCCACCAGTGGTATTGGCTTTAAGTGCATCCGTACCTACAGCTGTATTACTTCCACCATTTGTGTTGGCTTTAAGTGCATCTTTACCAACGGCAGTATTACTCGTACCATTAGAATTGGTCAAAAGAGCTTGGCTCCCAATAGCCGTATTGTTACTTGTTAAATTTGCTCTTAATGCATCGGCACCTACTGCAGTATTGGATGCTCCACTTACATTGGCATTTAGAGCTTTGTATCCAGTAGCTACATTGCTACATCCATCAATATTGTTATTAAGTGCATTGGCACCATTTGCAGTGTTTTGAAAACCTTCTATATTTGAAAATAGTGCCATTGCTCCATTGGCTGTGTTGGATGTACCCGTTGTATTGTTTTGCAAGGCATTGCTACCCGATGCAGTATTTTCATAACCCGTAGTATTAGCATATAATGCCTTACTACCTATAGCGGTGTTTTTTGTGGCATGAATACCAACACTTGCACCCAAACCATTATTATACAAAGAACTATCGCCTACGGCTACGAGGTTGCTACGAGTAGTGTTTTTATTTAGTGCACTAGTACCTAATGCTACATTTGAAAATCCTGTAGAATTATTGTAAAGTGCATCATATCCATTTGCTGTATTGTAATTTCCTGTAGTATTATAAAAAAGTGCCTGGTATCCATTAGCTGTATTGAAATTTCCTGTAGTATTACTTTGTAGAGCAGAACTTCCATTTGCAGTGTTGAGGCTACCTGAGGTATTATACTTAAGACTGTAATTGCCATTTGCGGTATTATTGGTACCGGTAACATTTGAAAAAAGTGCTTCATTTCCATTGGCAGTATTTGCAAAACCAGTCGTATTGCTATATAGCGAATGATACCCTAGAGCAGCATTATAATATCCTATAGAGTTAGTAAACAAAGCTTTGCTACCTATTGCAGTATTTGCAGTAGCATGAAAACTCAGTGTTGCCCCCACACCATTGTTATACAAAGAACTATCACCTACGGCTACGAGGTTGCTTCGAGTAGTATTTCTGAAAAGGGAGTTAATACCAATTGCTACATTTGAAAAACCTGTTGTGTTATTTTTAAGAGCATCAGTTCCATTGGCTGTATTGTATGAACCTGTAGTATTTGAACGAAGAGCAAATACCCCGTTTGCTGTATTGTAAGAGCCTGTTGTATTAAAATAAAGAGCATCCACACCATTAGCTGTATTGTAAAAACCTGTGATATTTGAACGGAGGGCAGATAACCCATTTGCAGTATTGTGGGAGCCTGTGGAATTAAAATAAAGAGCCTCCACCCCATTAGCTGTATTGCTGTTGCCTGTGGTATTTGCCTCAAGAGCCCATATCCCATTTGCTGTATTGGAGGCGCCTGTGGTATTTGAACGAAGAGCTTCATACCCAGTTGCTGTATTGGAGGCGCCTGTAGTATTTGAACGAAGAGCAGATACCCCAGTTGCTGTATTAAAGTAGCCTGTAGTATTTGAAAAAAGAGCAGATACCCCATTTGCTGTATTAGCAAAACCTAAGGTATTTAAACGAAGAGCATTTAATCCATGAGCCGTATTTTCGAAGCCTTCGGTATTTGAACGAAGAGCATCTGCTCCTAATGCTGTATTGCTGTAGCCTTTGGTATTATTAAAAAGTGCCTTGCTCCCAATGGCCGTATTTTGAATTGCATGATAATTTTGAGTTGCCCCTACACCATTATTATACAAAGCACTATCGCCTACGGCTACGAGGTTGCTACGAGTGGTATTGCTAAAAAGTGAACTCATTCCGATAGCTATATTACTATAACCTGTTGTATTGGATTTAAGCGAATTGGTGCCTATTGCCGTATTATTGTTTCCTGTGGTATTTGTCGTAAGTGCATTGAATCCATTGGCCGTATTGTTGTTTCCTGTGGTATTAACAGAGTTAGCTCCCGCCCCGATTGCTGTATTATTTATTCCAGCTGCAGTTGCGTTCATCGATAATCTACCCCATGCCGTATTCGTGCCACCTAGGAAACCTGCCCTAGAATTATTTCTCTTAAACACCACATCTTGATTATCACTAGTGCCCATAAAATGAGTAGCAGCATTTGTGCCTGAATTTCCATTAATCCCCCATCCACCTTCGGCTTTCTCCCACTTGCTACCATTACAGTAATAAAAGCCCGGCGTTACATTAGTGGGTGCTGAACCAGCCGTCGCCGTATTGTACACCATCATGCCTGCTTCAAATCCACCTAAAGGCAATGCAGATGTGGTAGATGTGAGTGCTACCCTAGGTATGAGTATGCCTTTGTCAGTGGCTACAACGTCTAAGGCGGCATTGGCATTGGGTGTCGTGGTGCCGATACCGACGTTGCTCTGTCCGTAGGTTGTAAAGCTCAGTACAAAAATGAAGATGAAGACAAATATGGTGCTGATGAGAATTCGCATAAGAATTGATTTTAAGAAAATTATGGCAAAAATACCGCATCAAATAACTAGGCGCAATCCCCCATTCGGGGGATTTACACCACCTTTCCACCGACCTATCTTTGCATCATGATTTTACAACGTTCACACATTCAATCATTTTTTATTCACCAAAATAACTAATCATTATGCTCAGCATCTACTCCAAATTTATTATGATCATTTCTTTCGTACTTTTTTTATGTAGTGTTTCATCATTACGCAGTCAGTGCAATGGCAACATCACACTCTCAACCCAAGCACAGGTCAATGATTTCTCTTGTAATACAGTAAACGGCAACTTGACGATCTCGGGATCAGGCATTACCCATTTAGACTCACTTTTTGGGGTACTTAATGTTCTTCAAAATGTCACAGGAAATTTAATAGTCCAGAATTGCCCAAATCTAACATCACTGCAAGGCCTTGATGGTGTACAATCTGTCGGGGGAGAATTTGTAATACAAAATACAGACATCACAACGATGGGCAATTTTAGTTTTCAGCTGGCAAGTGCTGGAGATTTTATCTTTGTAAGCAACAATTCACTGACAAACTTAAACATAAGCGGAGGTAGTGAAGCCTTTCCTTCATTATCTAGTGTAACCAATAGATTCTTAATTAATGGTAACGCTTTGACATCCATCACAGGCTTCAATGCATTGACAAATATCGGAAATGACCTTTCAATAGACGGAAATACTGCCCTTGCGTCCATCACAGGCTTCAATGCATTGACAAATATCGGAAATGACCTTTCAATAGACGGAAATACTGCCCTTGCGTCCATCACAGGATTTGACAACCTAAATCAAGTGGGCAATTTTATTTTGGGTTTAGGGACTGGAAATACTAGTTTAACTGACGTATCCGCCTTTGAAGATCTTAATGTTAGTGGAATTGTGGATATTCTATTTAATACCCAGCTCTCAATATGCTGCTTTGCCGAGCACATGCTTAATACCAATGGTGGGAATGACGTAGTGTTTTTCAATGCACCTGGTTGTCAATCTGTGGCTCAAATCATGGCACCACCCGTATTATCTCCATGTCCAGCCAACAGTACGGTCAGTGCATCAGCCAGTACCTGTGGTGCATCAGTGTCATTTACTGACCCAGGTATCATAGACAATTGTGGCATCGATACCTATACTGCCTTGATAACCCTCGGCGATGGCACGATATATTTTAGTGGAAATGCCGTTCCTGGGTTGATGTTTACCTATCCACTTACAGTGGGCAATAACACATTTGTATATACAGCCACCGATACAGGCGGCAATACTTCATCTTGCGCTACGACAGTGACCGTTATTGACAATATACCACCTGTCTTCCCATCACCTGGCCAAACCATCACGGGCATTTGCGGTGTTGATGATCCAACCACACTATTCTTTGCCAATGCTCCTACGGCTACTGACAACTGTGGTGTAGCGGGCTATGTAGATCCATTTGTTGATACACCAGGTTGTGGCTCCAGTTTCACTCGGACCTATACCACTACTGCTACAGATGTCAATGGTAATCAGTCACTTCCTTTCATTACCATCATCAATATTATAGATAATCAAGCACCTGTATTATCTGGAGTGCCGCAAGATGTCACCATCAACTGTGGTAATCCAATCCCTTCACCTGCCAATGTACAAGCCAACGATCAATGTCAAGGAAATGTCAATAGCAATGTGACGCTCACATCAAGCATCACCCTGGGAGATTGCACTGCTAATCTACCAGCTCAAGTCATCACTAGAGTATGGACAGTCAACGATGGCTGTATGAATAGCGCATCCGCAACACAAACCATAACAATGGTCAATACATTTACATTTGATCTAGGAGATGATGTCAATGTCTGCAATCAATCCAGCTATACCATCAATCCTGGACCGATAGGTACCTCTTATCTATGGAGTACAGGTCAGACAACGCAATCGATTAATGTTACTGCAACAGGAACATATACTGTAACAATAACACAATCTGATGGCTGTTGCTATGCAGATGAAATATTCGTGACCTTTGGTAGTAATCCAAATGCTACGGCCACAGGCAATGAACTAGACTGTACAGGCGCTCCTGTTGTTATCATGGCAAACTCTACGACATCTGGTGTGAGCTATGCTTGGACTGGGCCGGGTGGTTACACATCTACGCTTCAAAATCCAAGTGTCACCGTGGCAGGTACATACACTGTAGAAGTCACCAATAGCCAAGGTTGTACAGCATCTGCCAATGCTGAAGTGACTGTCAATAACCAAACACCCATTGTCTCGACCACAGGCGGATCTCTTACATGTACGAGCCCATCTGCCTTGATCTCAGCTACATCTACGACTTCAAATGTCACTTATGCGTGGACAGGACCAAACGGATTTACATCCAATATAGCTAATCCAACCGTATCGACAGCAGGCACTTACAATGTCGTGGTCACTGCACCCAACAATTGTGTTGCCAATGGATCAGCGCTCGTCACGGCCAATACGACACCACCGACATCAAGCTTGGCATCAGGAGTAATCACTTGTTCAAGTAATTCCACTCAAATTGTCAATACAGCATCTTCCAATGCAATTAATTATGCTTGGACAGGGCCAAATAATTTTACATCTAACGTTCAGTCACCAACTGTCACAATTGGAGGTGCCTACAATCTCACCGTCACAGCATCCAATGGTTGTACATCCACTAATCAAATCTCCGTCACACAAAATACTACTATTCCGAATGTCACGGCGCAAGGTGGATCGATACCATGTGGCAGTTCATCGATCTTACTACAAGGGAATTCGACCACTTCAGGCGTGACCTATGCTTGGTCAGGACCTGGTGGCTATACATCAGGGCTTCAAAATCCACTCGTCAATATCGTCGGTACCTATACACTCGTCGTCACTGGACTAAACGGTTGTACATCGTCATCAACTGCATCAGTGGTCGGTGACAGCAATGCACCACAAGTTACGACCACAGGTGGCAGCATTACTTGTGCAACGACAACTGTAACCTTGACCGCAACATCATCAGTACCCAACTCTACCTTCTTGTGGTCAGGACCCAATAGTTTTACTTCCACAGTGGCTAATCCAACTGTAACGATACCTGGCAACTATTTAGTAGAAGTAACAGCACCCAACAACTGTAAGACCAATGGTGCTGCACAAGTGATCAATGACACGGCGATTCCAAGTGTTTCTATTACCCTAGGATCAGTGGACTGTGTAGCAGGTACAAGGCAGATCATCGCTTCTTCATTGTCAAGCACCACAGGATTTACATGGATAGGACCAGGTGGTTTCACATCGACAATACCCAATCCTAGTATCTCACTTGCTGGCACTTATGTCGCATCTACGGTAGGTACTAATGGCTGCATAGGCGGACAAAACATTACCATCGACAATAGTATCTCTTACACCCATAATATCACTACTACCAAAGCTACAGCAACAGAAGGAGGCTCGGCTAGCATCACGCTCAGTGGTGGTACACCCAATTTCAATATCGTTTGGGATAATGGCATAGTTGGTTTGTCAACAACCAATCTCACGGCTGGCAATCACAATGTGGTCGTCGTAGATGGATTAGGCTGTACCAAGGTCATCCCATTTGTCATAGAGATGACCGTCGCAGTGAATGATGTAACAGAAGATAAAGGCATTACACTCTTTCCTAACCCTGCGACTTCGATACTAAACATTGATATCGCAAAGACAGGTTTTGTTGCTAAGATGATGAACATTACTAACAGTGCAGGGCAAGTCATGATGTCGCAGCAATATGATACAAGGGTGGATGTAAGTACATTGCCATCAGGCTTGTATGTAATTGAACTCTTTAGTGGTAAAGAAGTATATGCAGCGAAATTTATGAAGATGTAGACCGATCAATCAATCGTTCAAGGAGCGTCTAAAAAGGCGACCCTTGAGCGATTGGTTGGTCATTTTGTTTCGCACTTAACTATCCTTGTTGACTGAAAACAACCGATGGAGTTACATTCCAAAGCAACCTAAAAATACCGTTCTCCAATGGACTTACTATTTTATATCTAAATTGCCAGTTAATTTCATTCTTTAATTTTAGGGAAAAACCAAGTGTCCACTTCTGCTTTTATTACTGCAAATAGCTACCAACCCTAAAATAATTAAAAAAATATGAATAAAATAAGCTAGCAATATTTTTTCAAAAAAATACAATTCAAAAAAAATGACCATTGACCAAATATAGTTTTTGATTTTACGAAGACATTATCATTCAAAAAGGTTTGAACATCCATTGGATCATAAACGAATATAAATCGACAGAAGACATCATACTGATTAAGTCGCTCGAGATAGATCTAGCAAAGGCAGATATGAATCTTGGTGTATATGCTTAGATAAGTACTCATGAATGTATCCCTAAATTACATCTTTTTAAAATTACTTTTGTTTCACCCCGCCCTGAAGGGAGACAAAAGGAATTTTAAAACAATGGAATAAAAAAATGGGATACACTTTAAATCAAAGCCAAATTTAACGCCTAAATCTATACGTATTCTCCTTTCATCCTTGCATAATCGTCACTGAAATAGAAGGCGATCAGGCCTATAAATGATAAAGCAAAAATAGCTAAAACCCATAGTATCTTTGTGTTGGTAGGCAGGTACGGGCTTAGTAATATTTTGATCATGTAATAAATGGGAATAAGCCCGACAAATAACACTAAAAAGATAACAAGTAACTCTTGTCCACCGATTCCGAAAATCAAACTAATTAAATTAATCATAGATTTTATTTTAATACAAATGTAAATATAAAAAAATTATAGATCCGATTTATTCTACAAAATTTGCTGGATTATCGCTTAATTTAATCAAATCACCTGCTCAATGCAAACTCACTACCCTAGTCAATTGCCAAGTATCACCATTCAGTCTCCAGATGTGGACAAATTTTGCATATTTGATGTCATTCTTTTCAGCACGGTTGTAAAAACCATGAATCCCCATTTGGACAGCACCGTAATCCTTGATCGGATATACTTCTATGCTTCCTTCTTTTAATACCCTTGTGACTTTGCCACAAATATTATTTTTAAGTCCATCCATGAGTTGAGTCTTGGAAGTACTGAGTCCACCCAAATCATGGTAAAACTCAATATCATCTGAAAGGAAACTATCCGCAGTCGATAAATCACAGGTATTGTATGCATCAAAAAACTTCTTGTCTATCGTTACGATCTCATCATAGACTTCTTTAGAAACCGGGGTATATACATTCCCACCCAAAGGCGCGGTCTGTTTTGATGACGCACAAGCATTTAATAACAATGCTACCGTCAGTGAAATAAAAATGGTTTTGGTATTCATATATTATGATTCGTTCTGATTTCAAATCATCAAAGGTATATTATTGATATCGCTCATAAAAAATATATCTACCAATGGTCTATTTTATTAGAAGTAAATCTAATAGTTAGCTTCAGACCTTATAGGTTTCGAAAACCTATAAGGTCTAATTCGAAAAATACATTGTTATATATAAATGAATTTGTAATTTTGTGGTAAGTTCTTAGTATCATGCCTAAAGGTCCTTCTTCACATTGTAGTAATTGTAGCGCTTGTCCACAATTTGATGTATCCATGTTCAACAGTTTGGATGCGCAGTCATTAGGTCAATTGGATGATATTAAAAAGGTATTACATGTCAAAAAAGGGCATCATGTATTTAAAGAAGGTGCTATGCCAAAAGGACTTTTTTGTATTCGTTCCGGTAAAGTGAAACTGGTACAGTTGGGTGCTGATGGCAAAGATCAAATAGTCCAAATGCTCAAAAGCGGTGATGTACTAGGCCATCGAGCGATTTTCGGCAATGACGTGCATTCTAGTACTGCAGAAGCTATGGAAGACACCAAGATTTGTTATTTCCCTAGGAACTTGTTTTATGAGTTGGTAGAACATAATGGCAAACTCATCCTAAAGTTTGCCAATTTATTGGCTTGTGAATTAAAAGAAGCAGAACGAAAAATCACCACTACAGCCCAACAATCGGTTTTGGTCAGGATCAGTGAAAGTCTTATTTTACTAATAGAAAAATATGGTGAAGATGATATATCTCATGCCTTAAAGATTCAAATATCAAGAGAAGATATGGCGAATATGGCAGGTACCACTAGAGAGTCTGCTACCCGATCACTATCCAAACTCAAAGGATTAGGCATCATCGAGTTATCAGGTAAAAACATATTGATATTGGATGAGAGAAGACTTATGGCAATGACTATGGGTTAGTTTACAGTACAAAGTTCTTTAATAGTACTATATTAAATTAAATACAAGCTTCATAATCTATTTAATTCAAGCCCTTCAGGCTTGTTTTTTAAACTCATTTTTACCGCAGGTTACACCTACGGTAATTAAAATTAAAGCCTTTTTAGGCTTAGTAATGCCCCCACTAAAATAGGATATCATAAGGCTTCTAGGCCATTTGATGTTATAATTGATATGTACACTTAGGCAAGGATGCCTGGTGATACTGCATCGTAGCTTGGAAGCTACGACGAACGGTATATTGTTCGTTTGTCTTAGGGTTTTTCTTAACGCTAAAAATGAAAAGGCCGATCCCACGAAAGTCAGGCATTGTGACCCTTAACAAGATCTATTGTTAATTCCCCTAGATATTTTGAATTAAAATTTATCCTTATACATTTTTCTAATCTTTTGCTTACACTAAAATATTAACTTTTTAACTTCATTCATCTTGCCACAGCACCAATGCCGCGCAGATGATAATGATATTTTTCATGATATATTGACCGACTAATGTAAACACAAATGGACTTGACTTGAAAGATAATTCTGGAAAAAAGAACAACGGCGTAAACGTGCAAACCATATGACCCAATAATAAAATAAGGATTGGTTTTCGCCAAATGCCGATGATTAAAAACAGTCCTATACCCACTTCCAAAATAGCTAATAAAATCTTATTCAAAGGAGAAGATATGAGATCAATCGTCAGTTTATTGATCGTATTTGCAGCAAGGTCTTCAGCAGGACTATAACCTGGAAAAAACTTCAATAGTCCAAACCACACAAAAACGATACCTATACTGATTCTCAATAATAGAAGTGATGTCTTACTAATCGATACTGTTTTCATGGACTTTTGGATTTTGATGTAAATAATAGATAAATAAAACGCTGCAAAGATTTAATAAATGACCATTATGCTTGCCAAAATAGATTACTTTTTCGCAAAAAATGATATATATCATCATTTGCCATATTTTTTCAAAAGTGTGATGCTCGTCACATTTTAAGCACAACGAAGGCTTTACATTTGCGCTCAATTATTTATGTTAAATATATCGACCCATGAACAAATTAGGTTTATTTTTAATTTTGATAAGTTTTACTTTTAGCTGTACCCACGAACCCACCATCGTCGAGACAGATACAGACGTAGATGCAGCCCTTATTGAGTTGCTAAAAACAAAAAGTTTTACTGGTGATTTAGATTTTTACACCATGCCTTCTGGCAATAACTACGATTACATTCCCAACCAAGATCCAAAGAACCCAATAACTTACCCAAAAGTTGCCTTAGGAAATATGTTGTTTTATGAGACAGGTATTGGCATGACTGCTAAAAAACCTGAATCTGTAGCGACTTATTCTTGCAGTTCTTGTCACATTCCTGAGATAGGTTTTACTGCAGGAAGATTTCAAGGTATAGCAGACGGTGCTTTAGGATTTGGAGCACACGGTGAAGGAAGGGCCATCAGTCCCAATTATCAAGGCAACGAAGTAGATGCCCAAGGCGCTAGACCACTTCCCGTCATCAATCTTGCCTACGTACGCAATCCATTGTGGAATGGAGCTTTCGGTTCCTTTGGTATGAATGCAGGAACGGAGAGTGTTTGGGGCGTAGCAGATCCACTCACCTCTATCAATAAAGAAAACCGCGAAGGACTCGAAGCCGTAGTGACTAGAGCATTGATTACACACCGTCAGGATATCAACAAAGAATTGATGGACAAACTTGGCTATACCGCTTTATTTGACAATGCATTTTATGACATCCCTGAAAACCAAAGATATACCTTGCAAACAGCATCGCACGCTATTTCAGCTTACTTCAGGACGATATTGACCAATCAAGCACCTTTTCAAAAGTGGCTGCGTGGAGAACAAAATGCCATGACTGAATCACAGAAAAATGGGGCCATCTTATTCTTTGGAAAAGCCCAATGTGTCAATTGTCATAACAGTCCATCCCTCAATGGTCAGCGTTTTGCAGCGATTGGTGTCAAAGACCTTGACCAAAATGATTACCTAGTATACAAAACCGATGATGGTAGAAGCAAAGGTAGAGCGAGTTTCACCTTAAAAGATGCTGATTTGTATAAATTTAAAGTACCCCAACTATACAACTTAAAAGATGCAGGATTTTATTTCCACGGTTCATCCAAAACAAGTCTGAGAGAAGTCGTAGAATACTTTAATAATGGTGTATCAGAAAATCCAAGGATAGAAAAGTATCGAATAGACGGACAGTTCAGACCTTTATTCCTGACAGATGCAGAAGTCAGTGACCTTACAGAATTCCTTGCAAATGGATTGTATGATCCGAATATTACTAGATACAAACCTAATGTTGTTTATTCAGGCAATTGTTTTCCCAATAATGACGTGCAGTCACAGATAGATTTAGGATGTAAATAGTAGCCCATTTTACCAAATACTAAAAGTTATTTCTATGCAAGCTTTTCAAACAGCACCACAATAAACTTTGACAATTTTCCCGTTTAGCTCGGAATAGCTTTAAGGCCGTAATTCGTAAGATGAGCGGCTTTTTTTATGGTATAAAGTTTATAATATTGAAATCCCAAATACTTAAGTTTATTCTCCTTTTTTGAGAAAAACCTTATAGTGATATACTGCAATTGAAAATCTGTTATATATTTGTTCTAGATAGGATTTTAAATACCATAGAATATGAAATATAAACAAACCATTTATGCATGTACATTTATCTTTTTCTTGATAAGTTGCTCTAATGGGAAACTCGAAGAAAAAGGCTTTCAGGTCAGTCCAATATCAGATAATACTGAAATCGAACAATCAAACGATCTCGTAAGTGATTCTTTAAAGATTGAGACACGAGCGAGTGGTGTTTTATTAACTGGTCATCAAAATATAAGGTTGACTACTATTTACAAAGTAAATGTCAATAAGAAAAATAACACCACTTTCATTGGAGGAAATAGTTTTCATTATAGATACGAAGAATATGAATCCATTGATGGCAACAGATGGAATAATAATCTCATGCCAGGACTTGAAGCTGTATATGGGTATAACTTTGTCAATATTTCTCATTATGACATAAAGGAAAATAAACAAAAGGAATTCTTTGAAAAACCTGTGTTAATTAAAACACTGTATTATCCGACTTTCGATAAAGATACACTAAACAATGAAGCAGTCAACAGAAAATATTTTTTAGTTTCTGTTTACAACGACGATACAAACAAAGACGGTTTTATCAATACCGATGACTTAAGACGTTTTTATTTATTTGATATCAATGGTGTAAAACAAAAAGCACTTATTCCAGAGAATTATACTGTTTTCCAATCTGAATACGACTCCGCCAATGATTTTATGTTTGTATATGCACAATTGGACAGCAATAATAATGGCGAGCAAGATGAGCGCGAACCTGTTCATATTTTTTGGATAGATCTGAAAGATCCAAATAGAACAGGCCGACAATATTGATATAAGTTGGCACTAAATAAAAACATCACTGTGGGAATCACTAAGTTGAAAATTTAAAACAATGATAATCAGCTAAAAACATTTTCGAAATAAATAACTCTTTTATACATTTGTAAAGAATTTCTGATGAAGAAGGATAGAAGCACTAGATATTAAACGTCACACCAAAGAAATCAATAACATTATAAACATTCATTAAAAAAACCAAAAGATAATATTATGAGTAATTTATTGCCAATCTTAAAAAACCGAAAAGAGTTTGAAGGACAAAAAGCAAGAGGAATGTTTGTCGATGAACTATTCGGAAGTCCATCTAGTCCAATATTAATGTACGGAAACGACAATGGTAACTTCATGATGTATGAAGCTTCAAAAGGCGAAAATGAAGACAAAATAATAAAAGAAGAGGCAATTAAAAATTTAGAAAAATTGGACATACCGTTTCATGTTCAAGAAATACAGGACTTCAAGATAGTAATGGCACAACATGAATATGCAGCAGAAAAAATTCTAGATCAAAATTATATGAAAAAAATTGCCGCAGCATTGGATACAAATGCAATTGTAGTAGGCATTCCTATGAAAGGTTTTATATCGGCTGTAGCAAAAGGTAAAGGAGAAGGAAATTTATTTGGCGGTATAGTGCGTCAATACGAAAACGCTCAAACATACCCTATTTCTAAATCACTATTTTATGTATTAGATGGTAAAATAGAAATGATGGGCACGGATGATGATTCACCTTCAAATGATGCAACAAATGAGCTACCCAAAATTGCAGGTGTAAATGATGCCCAAGGGAAAATTGGATTTAATGTGATAGTTGGGCATACAAGTGAAGACGAATTGGTAAATCAAATTCAAACGGCTTACCAAAATATCATTTTACATGGTATGAAGGACTCAAAAAACTTTAATGGCAAAATAGATTTTCATATCGATCAAAACATAAATCAATTATCGACAAATGTTGAAGAAATAATTAAAAAGATTGCCAAAAACATAAGTGAAAGAGGCGCTGTACAAATATTGGGTGCGCTGTCAGGACAGGAATTTAAAGTAAGATTTTTCTACGGTGATGAAAAATTGATAGCCGAGACCATAGAAACCGATCCTGTCCAGCTAACCAATAATATCAATAATCAAACACCAAGCGCAACACCAAAAGTCAACGATACTCCTACCCCAACCAAAACTCAAAATAAACCTTGGTGGAAATTTTGGTAGCGGAGAAAGTGGATGAAATTTAATGGTTCTATTTTCATCGGTCAATTTGATAGAGCAATGTTTAAAGATAAATATATAGAGATTATAAAAATGTGAATTGTGTTATATGTTTGTTTAGAAAATGAATCTTTAACGGATTATAAACGTAAAAAGTGACAAAAAGAAAATCAGCAGGTTATGACCTCATGCCATTTGCGATCATTTTAGTTATTGTTGCCTTATTTTTGACAATATATATTGGCTATAGAGCTTACATTAGCGATAGAAATCTATTTTCGTTAAGTTTAGTAGCCGTATTTGCGGGACTTTTTTATGAAAGTTTCAGAATTTCTGAAAATTGGAAACATGTGATATACAAATTCATAGGGACTTATATCTTTAGTTTATTATCTTTTCTGCCAGGAAGAAAAGAACAAGTTTACGACTTTGAAATTCACATAGAAATTTGGCCATATTATTTTATCTTCTGTTTTTCAATTCTATCTATCATTATTCATCAAGATAAATTAATAGCAAAATTGACAGAAGGGACAACATTAATGCTCTCTTTATCTATTATCTATTGGACATTGGATTATGGTTTTTTAAATATTGACCATTGGTTTGCCAAAACATGCATCATCGTTGCCCTTTTGTTTTCACTATTTTCAATAGTCCATGCACTAACATACATCAAACTTTCAAGGTCAGTCAGGCTAACCTTAAGTATTTGGAGTACAGTAATTACGGGTATCTTTGCCATTGAAAATATTATTAAAGTCTATTCAAATGGTGATATAACATCAACTCAATACCTACCACATGGGCTTTTTATTTCGCTTCAATATTTTCTCTTGGGTGTTTCAGCCATCTACATCATTCAAAATATTTACTTATTATTTAGTTTTCTTCCAAGCAGGAATGGTAATTATAGAAGAGAGTTAAAAGAAACAATAAATCAACATATTGACAGATTTTCGCCCAATCAAGTATATATCTTCCAATCCGTCTTAGGTATCCTATACACGGTAGTCATTTATGGTACAAATCATAAGTATCAAATCATGCCTACCCATATGGCCATTTGGCTTGTATTTATGACATTTCCACTCATATCACTTTTTTTAGGGCTACCAAATAAATACCCAACCGAAAAAATGTTTGTGAAATATTAGCAAACTTTTGTTGTACTAAATAGTCTTTGTCTTCCCATTACCCTATCGTGCTATCGTAGGCAAATTAGCCACTCGACTAAATCCCGTCTTTTAGGTCAAAACATCCTTTTTGCAGGGCAAATATTGATGCGTTTCTTTGTAACCATTCAGTCAAAATTTGCAAATAGTGGGTTCAGTTTAAAGTACATGTCAAGGATTGATTGTCAAAAAAGCTACAAATCCATTAATATCCAAACTTTGGTAACAGAAATGAACATCCTAGAAACCGATACAAACAAAACAAGTCTGTCATCGCCAGATCAAAATATACTATAAGGTTTATCCCTACTCTTTCACCTCTATTTGATCAGGAAACCGTGCATTGATTTGGGGTTTACCTTTGTATTCATTGATGGTACCATTGACGCATATACTTTTGTTTTTGTAATATTCTGATGGTACAAACGTAAAATTAGGAAGATCTTTCTCAAAGAAGACAACCGTAAACTTGCTATTTGGATAGTCTTCTCCAAGATTAAGCAGCGTCACTTTGGATGCACTATTGGTAACAAAGGTTCCGGCTACTCTAGCACATACTTTGACATACTTTCCGATATAATGGGAAGTACTATCTAAAGGTATTTCATTTTGTCCCGAGATGTCACTAAATGGTAGCATCAGAAGCAATAAGGGTAATAAACGGTACATATTGATTTTTTTGTGGTTGGTGCAAAGGTAGGGAAAAAGATTGGATTAAGGTTAAGATTGAGGTTAAGGTTAAGACCAAGGTTAAGGTTAAGGATGAGATTAAGGAATTCCAGAATGAGTGTATCGCCTTAACAATAAACAATTCGACCTTTAACAATTAAAATATCTCAACAATATCCCTTATCATTGCATCACAAAAGACGCAGACATGCAAGAAAATGAAGTCATCATTGTTGATCAGATACCGTCTGATATCTACACACAACTCGCTTATCAAGCTGCACGATACGCTATCATTTCTTCCGCATTTACCTATGATCGAATGGACAAAAACGATATCCAAAAACGAATTATCAATATTACCAAAGGAAAACTTGCAGAAGGTCTGTTGTACTTTTTTTGTAGTGAAAATCATATTTACCTAGATCATCAGTCTTGTAGCACACCATTTTGGATGGCTGATTTTAGAGACTTCTTATATAAAAATGGCGAATGGGATGTCAAAAACAACTTCATCTACGCCACAGATGATAGAATGGATAAAGAAGCTTTGACAAATTTACCTGCGCTTGTACCCAATAAAAACGCTCGAGATCAGTGGTCAAAAAAAGATAAACTCTTTTTGGAATATTCAAAATTTGGCGCTTACCTATTCACCTTCATGCGTCTCAGACCTGATCAAAAAGACTTTTTTACCATCAAATTCACGGCAAGTCAATTGAAGTTTCTAGAAGACATTAGCCACAGATTTCATAATACAGCGCATAGTAAAATGCCATTTCTAGAGTCTTGGTTTTGGACAGAAATCCCTTCTTTTGATCTAGAAAAACAAATGGTCATTCATTATTATCCTGAACTCATCATCACCGCTTGCGCCAATCCTAGATATTGGAAACTATTCCTAGATACGGGACCAACATGCACTGAAAATAATTATTCGGAAACCCAATCACCACCATGGTACGAAGTTATCCATCAGAAATTTGTTCGATTTATGTCAGGCATTATGGCCACCACCATCACCAATAGAACGTGTCCTGTATCTTTGCTACCTTCCTTCTATTCGTTGCATCCGCATTTATCACAAAGTATAAAATACGGGAGACGTAAATAATTTTTTCCTCCCAAGGGAGCGAATTCAACATTACATTAGTCTTATAAGTATTACTTTGATTTTATTAATCCATTTGTATTATGAAGACGTTAATATCCACTTTGTTTTTTACCTTATTTTT
>Ga0075163_10001157_pt1 | contig 35239 bp, 32 predicted proteins | sample JI1023141ADNA_FD_71478 | JGI IMG/M metagenome (GOLD analysis project Ga0075163, IMG submission 71478) | Wastewater effluent complex algal communities from Wisconsin, to seasonally profile nutrient transformation and Carbon sequestration -... | ecosystem: Engineered > WWTP > Effluent > Algae...
AGGATATACACCTAATGCTAAGCGCTTCTCTTTACCAGAAAAGCGATATTTTAGCCGCCAGTACTTACTACCATTCGGCATTACTTCTAAATATAACCCCCCACCATCTGCCATTTTATAAGCTTTTAAAGCGGATTTTAAGTTTTTACATTTTAAATCTGTCAGTGGCATATGGGGGCACTTTTTATTTGAGTTATATTTATGACCCTAAAAATGCCCCCATATTTTATGGACGTGGTGATATTATTTTAGACGCAAAGTAAGTATAAACAATGTTTCAGTGCTTTGCAATGCTAGTGATTTAGTAGATTTTAGTAAAAAATAGTAAACGATGAGAAATGCTGATAAAAGTGTAGGTTGGCGGATGGAGAGGGATTCGAACCCACGAAACATTTCTGTTTACACACTTTCCAGGCGTGCGCCTTAAACCGCTCGGCCATCCATCCTTGAATTCATACTAGTCACTATATAGAATAGTTACCAGGATACAAACTATATATTACATTTATATTATCAGCAATAAAATAATAAATTTTCGGCAATTACAACTAAACGCCTAGATTCCAGCCAGCTTTTTTAAGGCCTGATTTACAAGTGCTAGCTTTTCTGATCTTGTTTGTTCCCATGCAGAGATTATTACTTTTTTTGAAGCTCCTGGATTATTTTTGATAAAAGCTTGTGTGAAATTAATATATGCCCATTCTGCTTTTGGCACCGGCTTTTGATTTTTGCGTCGCTCATATTCAGCTTGCCAAAATATTGCAAATTCCCCATATGTTGGCGGCTTGCCAGCAAGCCATCGCTCATTTAAAAAATCTATACCAAATGCAGTAAAATGGAAGTGATCGCCAACAATATGCTTGAAAAAATTTCGCGCAGATAGATCATTTTTATAAGCGCCTTTTAGCATAAGAGTTTTTAAACGCAAAGGAAGTGATTCGCCTTTTTTGGCGTATGAGTTTTGAGGATGTTTTTGAGTGTTTTTGATCTCTCCAGTTTCTAAAAAATGAATTATACGATCAATAATCTTCATTTTTGTACCATTTGCAGGCAACTCAAGCTTAAGAGCTATCTCCTTAATCTCGTTAACGTATAAAAATAAAATGCTATCTTTTAGTCCTTCTAATTCTGTTGAATGCATAATAATATTACCTCACATAGATGTCAGTTTAATTTTATCAGGGGCTTGATTATCTGTCGATTAATTAAAAATCTTCAATTGAATTTGGGGTATAGTTGATTATAATACGTTTAGAGTAAGTTAATTGGAGAGAAGCATGGTGGATAAAATCGCATTGCAGAAGGTGGATTTTTTTTCTTCGGATTTTACAAAAACCGATCCCGATGTCTCGGCATTTCTACAGAAAGAACTGCAAAGACAGCAAAGTCAAATTGAGTTGATTGCATCTGAAAATATTGTAAGCGGAGCTGTACTTTCTGCGCTTGCGAATGTGACTACTAACAAATATGCCGAAGGGTATCCAGGCAAGCGGTATTATGGTGGCTGTGAGTATGTTGACGGCATAGAAAATATTGCTATAGAGCGGGCGAAGATTTTATTTAACTGTGAGTATGTCAACGTCCAACCACATTCAGGATCGCAAGCAAACCAGGTTGTATTTTTGGCGCTTCTAAATCCTGGAGATACAATATTGGGTATGTCTCTAGATGCTGGTGGGCACTTGACTCATGGTGCCGCGCCTAATCTTTCAGGGAAGTGGTTTAACGCTAAGCATTATGGCGTTCATTTAGATACAGGGCTAATAAATTATGAGCAAGTTGAAGACCTTGCAATGCAGCACAAGCCAAAGCTCATTATTGCCGGTGGCTCTGCTTATCCAAGACAGATAGACTTTAAGAAATTTAGAGAGATCGCTGATAAGTGTGGAGCATTTCTGATGGCGGATATTGCGCACTATGCTGGCCTGATTGCTGCCGGGCTTTATCCATCACCGGCCCAGTACGCAGATGTAATCACAACCACAACGCATAAAACTTTGCGTGGCCCAAGAGGTGGAATGGTTTTATCCAATAATCAGGATTTGTACAAAAAATTAAATTCTGCCCTATTTCCTGGCCTACAAGGCGGGCCGATTATGAATATAATAACTGCAAAAGCTGTAGCATTTGGGGAGGCGTTGAGGCCTGATTTTAAAATCTACGCCAAAAATGTTATCGATAACGCACAGGCAATGAACAAAGCCCTGCAAGATAGGGGGTATGCAACCGTTACTGATGGTACGGATTGTCATTTACTGCTTCTCAATTTAACAGAGAAGAATATTACTGGCAAGCAAGCAGAAGAGGTTCTAGAAAGAGCCGGTCTTACATGCAATAAGAACACGGTTCCTGGCGAAACAAAATCGCCTTTCGTAACCTCGGGCATTAGGGTTGGCTCTCCAGCTGGAACCACTAGGGGTTTTAACGACAAAGATTTTTATCAGATTGGTAATTTTATTTGCGATATCTTAGATTCATTACATAAAAATGAGCAAGATCATCCTCAAGTAGAGAAAGAAGTGTTAGCGCAGGTGCAGAAATTATGCGCTCAACATCCAATTTATGAAACATTACGGTAGAATATATGCTTTGTCCTTTTTGCGGCGCTGAAGATACTCAAGTGAAAGATTCCAGACAGAGCTTAGATGGCAGGTCAGTAAAGAGAAGGCGAGTCTGCCTTAAGTGTAATTCTAGATTCAATACTTATGAAAAAATCGAGATAAGGGAGCTGACAGTAATAAAAAAAGATGGCTCACGCCGTCCTTTTGATCAGCAGAAAATATTCAACTCAATAAATTTAGCAGTTAGAAAGAGGTCAATACCCTTGGAGCGGGTAGAGTTATTGGTCGATAATATAGTAAAAAAAATCGAAAAATCTGGTGAGGCAGAAATTACTAGTGGCAAGATAGGAGAGATGATTATGGAGGAGTTGGCAAAACTTGATGATGTGGCTTACGTCAGGTTTGCCTCTGTATACCATGATTTCTCTGAGATTAGGGATTTTGAAAATTTCTTAAACAAAATAGATAAGAATAAATTATGATGAAATCTGCCCTAAAAAAATTCACATTTTTAATCCTAGTATGTATTATTAGTAGTAGCGCAAGTGCGAAGCCTGAGGCGCTATACAACACCATTAAGCAGATGGTGAATAAGCAAGCTGGAGGTGATGTCAATTTTGGCATATACGTCAAAAATTTAGAAACCGATAAAGTCGAATTTGCCATCCACCCAACGCGTCTCTTCATGCCAGCAAGCACCACCAAGCTTTTCACCGCTTACACTGCGCTCAATTATTTAGGAAGTGATTATAAGTTCAAAACTTCATTGATGACTAAGAGGCCGAGCGATGGTGGCGTCATTTCTGGCGATCTCTATATAAAATTCGTCGGAGATCCTAGTTTTACCTATGAAGATTTAAAGAGTCTTTTTGCAAGCGCTGGCATTACTAAAATCAAAGGCAATGTTGTGGTCGATGATTCTATGATGGATAGCTATAGGAATGCTGTGGGTGGCTTTACATGGGATAATCAGCCATTTTGCTATGCAGCACCAGTTAGCGCCATCATTATCGATAAGAATTGCTGCAAAGCTTGGATGAAACCCAGCGTAATTGGCAAGCAGGCGAGCTTGAATATAGAGCGCCCGTATGTATTGAGCATAGCAAATACCGTTGAAACTGTGGCGCCGCGAAAGTCAGAATGCCCTTATAAGTCTAGGTATATTGGCAATAATAAGTACGAGGTTTATGGCTGCATGTTTAATGATAGCCAGGCTGAAACCAAGCTGAATTTTGCGATGCCTGATAATCATTTGATGGCAAAGGAATATATAAGAAAGGCGCTGGAAGAAACTCGCATAAAATTAAAAGGTGATGTTATTATAGGGAAAGCAAATGCGGCGGAAACTATTGTGGTTGCAACGCATGAATCGTCTGCCCTCGAAGATATTTTAAGTGTTGTGCTGCAAGATTCCTGCAATTTGTCTTCGGCAGCGCTGTTCAAGCACGTAGCGGCGAAATATACTGGTGCTCAGGGAACAGACTCAGACGGTGAAGTGGTGATGCGCAATTTCCTCCTCAATCAAGGTTTAGACAGCAGAACTTTCAGAATCCGCGAAGGCGCTGGAGAATCTCGCTATAATCTAATCGCGCCAAAAGCGTTGGTTGATTTGTTGGCCAAAATATACCGCTCCAAGTCTCGGGATGTGTTTATATCGCATATGCCCCAGTATAGCACCAACGGAACTTTGAAGCATAGATCCGTGGACAATCCAAACTATAAATACATTTATGCAAAAACCGGAACTCTAGATCATACCTCGTCGCTTGCCGGCCTCTACCTCCCGCCCAAGGGGGCGAAGTATGCTTTTGCAATAATGTTCAACAACTACGCAGTGCCGAACTGGGATGTAAAGGTGTTGGAGGATAAGATTTTGGGGTTGTTGGTTAGAGGTGTTCGCTAGAAGAAGCATCTTATGAATAGAGAATTATCAACATCGGCTTGATTTCAGTCTCATGTCTATTGGGCTTATACACAATATAAATAAAATCTTTGCTATTTTTTTTAAATATGATAAGTATATTTGATATAAAATTATAAATTAATCTGGATGGATATGATGAAAACAGCATTAGTTTGCGGAGCCGGTGGTTTTATTGGTGGGCATTTAGTAAAAAAGCTAAAAGAACAAGGCTTCTGGGTTAGGGGTGTAGATTTAAAATTTCATGAGTATGAAGAATCTACTGCAGATGACTTTATGATATGTGATTTAAGAGACCAATATTCTGTAAAGCATACTATTGATATGAAATTTGATGAAGTGTATCAACTTGCAGCTGATATGGGTGGTGCTGGGTTCATATTCACTGGTGAAAACGATGCAGATATTATGCACAATTCAGCTACTATAAATTTGAATATTTTAGATGCACTTTGCAAGCGCAGCATTAAGAATGTGTTTTATTCTGGCTCGGCATGTATGTACCCAAGCCACAATCAAGAAGATCCCAATAATCCATTATGCTCTGAAGAATCTGCCTACCCTGCAAATCCCGATAGCGAGTATGGTTGGGAAAAGTTATTTTCAGAAAGATTATACCTAGCTTATGGTCGCAATTATGGTATGAATGTTAAAATAGGAAGGTACCATAATATTTTTGGACCTAAAGGTACTTGGAATGGTGGGAGAGAAAAGGCGCCAGCTGCAATTTGCAGAAAAGTCTCTGAGGCAAAAGATGGAACTCATATAGAGATTTGGGGAAGTGGAGAGCAAACTAGGTCATTTTTATATATAGATGAATGTATTGAGGGCACTTTGCTTTTAATGCGCTCTAATTGGTCAGGTCCTGTTAATATTGGCTCAGAAGAAATGGTGAGCATACGAAAGCTTGCTGAGATGATTATATCAATATCTGGGAAAAAATTGGATATTAATACCTGCGTTGGTCCGATTGGGGTTATGGGTAGAAACTCTGATAATAAGTTGATAAATGAAAAATTAGGATGGAAACCAGCTAAGTCCCTGAGAGATGGATTAGAAATAACCTATAAATGGATACAGGAACAAGTTAGTAACAAGGCTCAGGCTCATTGTAGTGATGCAAAATCGAAGCATGATTTATGTAAATTGGAAGCCTAACATTATGGACGCAAAACAGCAAGTAAATACAGAATTTCAAAAATACATCAGAACTTTTTTAAAAGAAGATTTTGTTTTAATTGATGTAGGTTGTGCGGGTGGGATTGAGTGGTCATGGCCAGAGGTATTTAAAGATAAATTACAAGCTACTGGATTCGATTCTAATATAGACTCGATTAAGATTCTCAATGAAAAAAACAGCAATCCTAAGATCCAGTATGTAGAAGGCCAAATATCGGTTCAAACGCCGGCCAAGCAAGATTCGCTATATTTAAATTCTTCTACTTCCGCTAAAGACCAAAAGATATGGCAAGACGTTTATGGACCGTTGCCATTGACATGGTATAGAAGTAGTGCGGCAAAAGCTCGGGAAATTCTCTCGAAAGATGTACAAAATCTTGCTGCTGAAGATGCTATAGAGCGGAGCCTTCAAGTGTTAATGAAGTCTTCTATGCAAGAAATAGATTTATCTGAATATATAGATGATACTTGCAACTCCGGCTTAGACTTTATAAAGATTGATATAGACAGTCAAGATTTTGAGGTATTAAAGTCTATTAGAGAGCATCTAAAAAGGCATGATGTTCTAGGAGTGGTCATAGAAGTCAATTATGAATCGAGTGTTAATAGATTCAGTGATGTAGATCTCTTTCTAAAAGAATTAGATTTTGAGTTATGTGATCTCGGTACTCGTAGATATGATTCTATGCATCTACCTGGTAGATTCGCATTAAAAATGGCGGCTCAGACCATAGATGGAAGATTACTTCAAGGAGATGCTCTATACTTGAGAGATATATATGCTCTAAATTTAACAAAAAATAAAACTTATCCATTGGCAAAGCTTATAAAGCTTGTACTTTTATACGATATGTTCTGCATGTCTAGTTGGGCTGCTGAAATTTTAATCCATTTCAAAGATACTTTAGTTCGAGCAGGTATAGATGTAGATCATTCTCTTGATCTTTTAACATCTGATATGATCGAAAGGAGCGCATTTAATTTTAAGGATTGTGATGGTAATTCTAACAATAAAATATCTTATAAAGAGTTGATTAAGAAGTTTAATAATGATCACCAATCTTTCTTATTAGATAAAAATATCCTTTCATTAGATGCTAAGCATAGTGGCCTCATAGAGAGATTGCGCAAAAAATTTGCTTCACTAATACAGTGACGTTGTTCATTTAAGATCTTTATATTGCTCTTGTCTAGCTACTAAATTTCCACTTTTATACAGCCTCTCCTTGGTAAGAAAGCCATCTTGAGAAATATAGAATATTTTGTATCTGAATTTTTTTAAAAATTGACATATCGCTTCCGTTTTTTGAGGGCTTCTTTCTATACACTCGAAAATAATAAAGCGAGGAGGCTTAGCTTGTAATGTTTCTTGAGCTCCTCGTAATACTTCCATTTCATATCCTTCGACGTCAATTTTTATAGCGCTTACATTATGCGTTAATTTAGCTAAATACATATCTAGAGAGACTTGTTGAACTTTTTCTTGATACCCTAGTGCTACATCCCAAATAAAATTGGAGCAAATTGTATTGTGTCCACCATTATACTCTTTGGCAACATTCAGAGTTACTTCTGCGCTTGAATCTCCAAGCGCTAATTTATGGACTTCAATATTTTTGATTGTTGGATTCAATTTTAAATTCGATATGAATCTATTATATTCTCTTGTTGATGGCTCGAAGCTATATACCTGAGATACATATTTAGAGGCAAAAAGGCTGTAAACCCCTATATTAGCTCCTACATCAACAAACACATCATCTTTTCGAAGGGATTTTGATAGAAATAGAATAGTTTCTGGTTCATAAGTTCTTGTAACATACAACGCTTTGCTTATTTCATTATTAGGATGAATTTCAAACAATATAGGATTGACGCTCCCAAAGCACTTTGCTCTCAAGGTTTTGGTTTGAATGTTAGAGTATCTAATTAACCTTAAAAGCTCTATTAAGGTGTATGGGTTATCTCCGTAAATATCTTCCCACCTCTTCTTTCTCATTCCGCGCTTAACGGAATCATAATTATTATAATATTCGGAAGCTTTATCAAAAAATTGCCTTAAGTTGTTTATAAAGGTCATGTATAATACTATTTGTAGTTTGAGAGTTGATTAATATTTGAGAAAAGTATTTGTCATTCATAGGAGTGTGAGAGCCTAAAAATACTGCTCTGGTATTATACCCCCCCCCCGAATTAGCTTTTTCGCTAAGCACTGGCCACGATCTAGGAAATTCTATATGCTTAGGTTGGGTTTTTGTTATATACGTATATTTGTAATATCTATTAAGTTCCATTAATATCCAATCTCGAGCCGGCCTACATGCCCCGCCATCAAAGCTTTGATTAGGATTATTAGCATCTTCTATGCATCTATTTATCAACCCATTATCTATAGGATGGCATATTGTTTCGATAATGCTCATTTTACCAGCTTCAGCGATATTCTTGATTCCAACCTCTGGGTTGCTGAGGTGATACAGCGTCCCATAACAAAATGCCAAATCAAATTCTCCTAAATCCTTTAAAATATCAGGAGTATTAAGATTAGCTAATTTCAGCTTGTGGCTTCTATGCGGAAAGGCTCTTTTGTGTGCTTCTATAACGTCTTGTCTTGCATCTATAGATAATACTTCTTTACTATTATTTTCTAAATAAGAAGTAAAAAATCCCGCTGCACCACAGCCTGTTTCCAAGATTCTCATGTTTTTTATATTAAGGTCTAGGCTTAAAAAATGATTTAGGCGTGCATGATTTATTTTAATTGCAGCGTCCTCAAAAAAAGTTATCATAGACATTGATTCCTCTTAAATAAAATTTTACTATAGCTTGGAGCGTGAATAATGCAATAAATAATACTTGAAAAAATAAAGGCTTCAATCTAGAATCTCGGATTAAATAATAAATATTTGATAAATGACGGTTTCTTTAATAGTATATGGACGCAATGACCAAGTCGGTTATAATGCTCATAAAAGGGTTGCCATGAGCCTTAATGCCATGGCTGAGGTTCTAACACATGCTGATGATGAAATCCTCTTTACTGATTACAATACCGAGGATTCGCAACCTACGCAATTAGAAGCGATGGCGGATACCTTAACTGATAAAGCAAAAAGGCTGTTAAGGGTATTTAGGGTTAGACCATCCGTACATTTTAAATATGCTAATCTGACACCAGCGCAGGTAAATGAGCCATTAGCCCGCAATGTGGCTCTGCGTAGGAGTAACCCAGCAAATAAATGGATTTTATCTACGAATACGGACATGATATTTATTCCTCAAAGTAAAAACATGTCGCTATCTGATATTATAGGGCAGATAAAAGATGAAAAATATTACGCTATTTCTAGATTCGAAATTCCTGAAACTTTGTGGGAGTCGTTAGACAGGCTAGATCCAGTTGGTACGATAAGATCAATTGACGAGTTTGGTAGAAAGTTTCACCTTAATGAAATTACTCTGACGCATCGCTATAATTATTATGATGCTCCGGGTGATTTTCAGCTTTTTCCTAGAAAGAACGGGTTCGAGATATATGGCTTTGATGAACGCATGATACATGGTTGGCATGTTGATAGTAATTTTTCTAAAAGGCATATGCTAAAGTATGGCTTGCCAGAATCACTACAAGATAGAGTCTACGGATACCACACTTCGCATACAAAATTAGCAGGATGGATGCACTCTAGAGGGCGGGTATTATCTGGAAATTGCCTAGAGAAATATGTTAACTTTGTGTCTGACCCATATGCAGAGCATCAAAAAGAGACTTGGGGTTTAAATGGAGAGGAGATCGAAGAAATAAGATTAAAGAGCAATTCTAACATCGCCATGTTTTCTGAGGCGATGAGTAAGGTTATGCCAGGACCACTTTTAAAGCCATTGGAGGTCGATTTAACCTCCTTACATGAAAAAGCAAATATACTAAACACAGAGCATGCTTTATCGTATGTTTTTGAACAGTTGATGCACCTAAAAAGTGGCTCTACGCTCTTCTATATAGGTATGAATAATGTTCTATTAAAGAAGTTAATTGATTTTTCAAAGGCGTCTGATAAGAAGTTCAACATCCTATACTATAATATTTTTAAATTAGGTGATTTTGATGGGTATATAAAGGCTAATGCGACAGAGCAATTAATTAAACATAAAAAATCAATATTTAATATTTGCGTGCCAAATATTAAGTGTATCATGAAATCACTAAATCATAATAATATAAATTGTGTGATTTTGGATTGTTCAATTGATAGTGAGTATTACAGTAGAAGATATAAAGACATAGTAGGTGTTAATTTATTGGAGAGACGCTGGATTAAATTGTACAACGATATCTTGTGTGGATTACCTAAGAATTCTATTCTTAAGGTCATAGGTATATGTGTTCATTTAGGGAATTTTAGTGAAGGGTTTTTAAGTAATATCAGTATGACCGCATCTCCATTCACATCTAGAGTAGTTCATGGCTATACTTATAAAGCTTCTATTAGCTCAAAGATACTTGTAGGCTTGTATCCGTATGCAAGGTTTTTTATTAGAGCTACAAGATTTTTTATGAGAAGTGTTATGAGTTAATTTTAAAATGGTTAAAAAATGAAAATTACAGTTATAGGATTAGGAAAATTAGGCAGCTGTCATGCAGCGGTTCTGGCTTACAAAGGGCATGATGTCATTGGAGTTGATCTTAATGTTCAATATGTAAATGATATAAATGAGGGTAGGGCGCCAGTTATAGAGCCAAGCTTGCAGAGCTTGGTAGATCAGTGCTCGCATAGGCTTAGAGCTACCTCTGACGCTGCAGAGGCGGTTAAGCAGTCTTCTGTTACGTTTGTAATAGTTCCAACTCCAAGTGAAGAAAGCGGCAGATTTTCTATGAAGTATGCTCTAGAAGCTGCGAAAGATATAGGTCTGGGGCTTAAGAATAATCCTAATTATCATATTGTTGTAATGTCTAGCACGGTAATGCCTGGAGATGTGGAAAGCAAGTTCATACCAGCTCTTGAGTCTGCCTCGGGCAAGACATTAGGCAAAGATTTCGGCGTGTGCTATAATCCTGAATTTATAGCTCTAGGAAATGTTGTAAAAAACATGCTATATCCTGATATGGTTTTGATAGGTGAATCAGATAAAAAAGCAGGAGATATCATTCAGCAAATATACGAAGGATCTGTTGAGAATAAGCCTTACTTTGCACGAATGAATATAATCAATGCTGAGTTAACAAAGATATCCGTAAATACCTATGTTACCACAAAAATTTCATATGCTAATATGATTGGACATGTTTGTAGTAAACTTCCAAACTCTGATGCATCGGTAGTGCTTAATGCGGTTGGAAGGGATTCAAGAATAGGGATAAAATATTTAAGAGCTGGGCTTTCTTTCGGAGGACCGTGTTTTCCTAGAGATAATATTGCATTCACTAAACTTGCTGAAGATATTGGTGTTAATCCAATACTTGCAAAGGCTACAGATCTTGCAAATGCTTATAATACAGAATTTATAAGCACATTAATTTATGAGAAGTTACCTAAGGGAGCTAAAAGTATTGGCTTGCTGGGTCTGTCTTATAAGGCTAATACTCCAGTCATAGATGTCTCTCCTAGTATAGCGCTAGCTAGAAGCTTGCTCTCCAAGGGGTTAAAGGTTTATGCTTTTGACCCACTAGCGATGGAGAACTCTAAGAAAGAAATTCCCGATTTAATCTATATGCCTGATATCGAGTCTACTGTGCAAAATGCAGATATAGTTGTAATAGGAACAGGGTATGAGGAGTTTAAAACCATAAAAACTGAACACTTAAAACAAGGTGCATGCATCATTGATTGCTGTGGCATTCTAGACCAAAGGGAGTGGAATAATAAGATAATTTCTTTAGGTGTTAAATAATCAATGTTTATATATGTATCTCAAGTTAAGCCTTTGATTGGCAACATAGACCACAATCTTAAATTGGTATGGTTGCATTATGAACAAGCTTCAAAAGCAAGATGCGATGTGTGTGTGCTTCCTGAGCTTGTGACAACCGGATATATACCTGAAGATCTATTACTAAAGCCTTCGTTTATTCGGGAATTAGAGCAGCTCCTAGGAGAATTTATCCCAAAAATCACCAATACAGTTTTATTATTACCAACTCCTGTTTTAGAAGAAGGACGATTATTGAACGTAGTTCTTGCTATTCAAAATGGTAAGGTGATAGGGAGTACTTCTAAAAAACATTTGGCAAATTATGGTATCTTCGATGAAAAAAGATATTTTACCGTTGGTACTCCAAATATAATTAATATTAATGGCACAAGAGTTGGTGTTCCAATTTGTGAAGATTTTTGGTTTCCAGATGTTGCGGCTCGATTAGAGAATCTTGGAGCTGAGATGCTTATAGTAGTTAATGCATCACCATATGAAAAAGATAAATTTAATACCAGACTTACGCTTGCTCAGAAAAGATTTGATGAGCTAAAACTACCAATAATTTATTGTAACCAAGTTTTAGGACAGGATGGTATTACGTACGATGGTCAAAGTTTTGGTTTTGATGGTGAATTAAAATTTTCTTTGAAGGCATTTTCAGAAGACCATGCTGTAGTTGAGGTACGGAATAACTCAATTATTGCTAATAGAGTACCTAATAATTTTTCTCATGAAGATTTGACATACGGAGCTATGGTGCTTGGCCTAAGGGATTATGTTATAAATAATGGCTTTAAATCAGTCTTAATAGGTTTATCGGGTGGGATTGATTCAGCGTTGGTTGCAGCTATCGCAGTTGATGCATTAGGAGCAGAAAATGTCCATACTATAATGTTACCTTCGCAATTTACTAGTGTAGAAAGCTTAGAAGATGCTGCGCTAGCAGCACAAATGTTAGGAGTAACTCATCAAATCATACCAATTTCCGATATGGTACAAGTTGTTAGCGGAAGCATGAAATGGATCTCTGCATTGGCCCATGAGAATCTTCAGGCAAGAATCAGAGGCTTGATTCTCATGACTACATCTAATTCCACAGGGAGCTTATTACTAACTACTGGCAATAAAAGCGAGAATGCGACTGGCTATGCTACCTTATATGGGGATATGTGTGGTGCTTTTAATCCTATAAAAGATCTTTATAAGACTGATGTTTTTAAAATTGTGAAGTTTCGTAACAAACAGTTACCTAGATCAATTGATATTTTAAATAATAAATTCCCCGTTATACCAGATAGAATTATAACAAAATCTCCTTCTGCTGAATTAAGGGCCGACCAAAAAGATAGTGATTCTTTGCCAGAGTATGATTTATTAGATAAAATTCTAGAGTTTTATATTGAAAAAGATATGGGCATAACTGAAATCATAAATCTGGGATTTGACGAACAATTAGTAAAACGCGTAGCAAATTTGGTAAGGATTTCTGAATATAAAAGAAGACAGTCTCCCACTGGTGTCAAGCTAACTAGTAAGGCATTCGAAAGAGAACGCAGATATCCTATAACATATTGAGGTTTTAAATGAATGAAGTTCTAGAATACCACAAGCGTCTATTTGTAAAATTAAAAAATATACTGGGGGCTTATTTATTGAACAACTTATACATAACACATATAGTATTATGCATGGCAGCATTGTTCTGTGCAAATCAAGAATGGTTATATTCCGGTGCAGGGTATGTAGATCCTCAAGTTTTTATAAACTATTTTAAAAATTACTTAGAACATACACTAGCTATGGAAGACTATTATAAAGTTTCCAGGCTTCCATATATTCTGCCTTCATTTCTTTTATATAAGGTTTTTACACAACCTTTGGCTACTTATTTTATTAGATTTCTGTTCTTATTCTTTAATTATTATTTTTTTTATAAAATCTCCAAACTTTATTTTGGAGATAAAATTAGCATAATTGCTGTAACATTGTTTATTGTTTGTGACTCCTTTATAGGTAGTCCTAATGGTACTGGTGATTATCATGCAGTCCCAGCCATGGCATTTTTTTTAGGAGCATTTTATATGCTAAGCCTTGCTTTAAATAACCAAGATTACAAAAAAAATAGATTTTTATTATTTTATTCTGGATTTCTATATGCGTTATCATTGCATGCTAATATGTTAAATATCATATTAACACCCGTTGTCCTCTTCCATTATTATTATTATTCAAAAATTAATAAAATTTCGCTTAACTTCGGTAAGTTCAAAACTGACCTCATATTAGGTGTATCTGGATTCCTGGCCTCAAGCTTCCTAATAACTTTCATTCATGTTCTAACTGGAGGAAAAGTCACAGTCTTATTACAACAAATCAATGCGGTGTTTTGCTACTCTATTCCTGTTCTATTAGAAAAAAACAAACATCCTTGGCTTATTTCCTTCGAAGAAAATATAGGAAATGCCATATATTTATTGCCTGAAATTTTTGCATTTGTTTTTTCATTATTTGTTCTGATTATATATTTTAGAAAAAACAAACGAGGGAAAGAGGAGGCTATTTCGTTAGGTTTAATATTTGAATTTTTTATTCTAATTATTACCTGTTACATATTACATTTAATGGGACAAATGATTTTTTATCCAGATTATATGTCAGTAGCTTTATTGCCAACTACTTATTTATGCATAGCTTCAATAATCGCCTTCTGCAAAGATAAATTTTCCTTTCCCAGGAACACTGTGATTTTATCGATCTTATGTTTTTCAGTATTTATTATACCATTTATTACTTTTTATAATCTAGATAGTATTTTATATGATCCATTAAAGAATTTGATACATAATAGAATGCTTTTTTCTATTATAATAGCCTTCATTCTACTCATCTATTTTATTATATCTGCTAAATTAAACAAAATTTCTACAGTATTATTCCTGATTAGCCTTAGCTTTATTAACTTATTATCTTCAGTAGACCACAGTAGATATTATTCATTTAGTGTATTTAATAAAGATACATATGCTAGAGATCTTCAACATTCAATTTATAAAGTTCATGATTTAGCAGAATCTGTTCCAGGCAATAAAGAACTTAGTTATAGTTTTTTTGATCAAAAAAAAATCGGTGGCAGATTTGGCTCTAAGTGTGAATACACTTTTCCAGATACCACTATGAGATTCAGGGATTATGCTGTAAGCATTGCCTCGGCTATGTTTCCTTATTATTCTCAAACAGATATATCAGTGGCATCCTATGATAAAGAATGCAGGAGGTTCACTTTGAATACAGATACATTTATGAATTATCCTCCTAAACTAGGCGATAAAATCAATGTGTTTGTACAAAATGAGGAGGCATTAGCAAATTTTGATCAAGAAATGCAAAGACTGGGCTATAAGATTCATTTAATAAATCAACTAAAGATAGATATGAATAAAGTACAATATTTAGTAGTGTGGTATGATATTATTGACATTAAGAATCCTCCTCCAAAATTTTCTAAAAATTAGCTTTTAAGTAGTATCTCCGTCAAAATGAATAGAAGCCTTGAAAAATCAGGAGTTGATGGGATAATTTTACTGTTAAATCCATAAGAAAATGCTAATGTTTCGGCATAAACCTTATGGATTCAATAAAAAAATGCCAATCGAAAATATCTCTCTTTCTCAAAATCAAGGACGATTTTTTGAAGAAGAATTATCTAAAAAATTGAATCCCAAAAACAAACTATATAGACTCCGCGATTTGGTTAATTGGTCTGAGTTAGAAGAAAAGGCTTTGGGTCATATTGAGATCAAGCAATTTGGCAGGAATAGGAAGCCGCATAGAGTGATGCTAGGTTTATTGATGCTGCAACCATGTATAATGGTTCTGATAGTTTTACTGAATCTGAATTGCTGGAAAATATGTATTGGCAATATTTTTGTGATTTTCAATATTTTGAAAAAGATCCGGGAGTATCGGAAGCAACTATTAGAAGGTTCCGTAGTAGAATTGGAGGGAATGGTTATGATGAGATTATGCGTGAGTTATTGAGTGTTGGGATAAGAGTTGGTGCACTTAAAAAAAAGACTTGGCATCAGCGATTATCGATACGACAGTACAGAGTAAAAATATAAAATATCCGCATGATGGATATTTAATGGAAGTTGCACGCAAAAAGGTCGTAGATCTTTGTAAGAGATTGGATATAGTTTTGAATGAGACATATGCAAAGCCTTTCAAGTAAAACATGATTAAATTGTGGAAGTATAGTAAAGATAGCAAGGCAAAGAAGCGCTGGAAGGTTTTCAAGAAGCTTAAAACGCTCTTGGGTCGTTTGGTTAGAGTATGTGATCGAGGGATAGAAAATCTAGGATTATGATTGTCTGTTGTTAATCAAGAGATTTTGGAGAGAGCTAAGAAAGTGCATGCTCAATCAGTGTTGAAGAAGCAAGATAAAGAAAAATATAAAGAGGAAGAAATGGTAACGAGCATGCGAAAAACAGTCGATGTTCCTGTAGAAAAGCTTTTTGTAGATAATGGATATCGTGGTAATAATTTTAGAGAAAAAGGTAAGGTGTATACCCCGCACACTAGGACAAGCTTAAGCAAAGACGATAAACAAATGCAAAAGCGACGCAGTGCAACCGAGCCAATTATCGGGAATTTGAAGAATTTTTGTCGAATGGGCAGGAATTATTTTGAAAGGCAAAATCGGAGATATTATCAATCCAATAATCTCTGCGATTGGCTTGAATCTGCCCTGCATTGTTAATCATTTAGCAACAATAACAATTCATACCTAGCAATCAAAAAACTTCCCCAAACAATAATAGAATTTGTTAACAGCAAGTCATTGCCAAAAATTTGCTAAAAGTGCATTTCATACTAACTTCATAAAATAACTTTACTGACGGAAACATACAAAAAAATATTCTCCTCTTTATGGAGTGAATCTATAAAGAGGAGAATATGTCAGGAAGAAGCAAAGCAATAAGCGAAGATCTGTATCAGAAAGCACACTTAAAAATAGAATTTATGAATCCATAGAAGAGCTTGAAAATGAAATTTCTCTCTTTCTTATGAACTTGAATAGCAACGCGGTATCTTCCATTTATAGCATCGACTATCTGTAAAGTTATTTTATGAAATTAGTATTATCCAATAAATTTAGAAAAAATTGAACACAGCTTGAATATAGATAGCAAAAAGGCAGAATTTTATAAAAAACTACCACCTATTTTTTATTTAAAATCGACTTTTGGCGGAGAGACTAAGTAGCTATTTGATTTTGTAAAAACCACCTTATAGTTGTCTCTAAGCTTTTGTTAAAATCAGCATTCGCGAAAAACCCCAATTCTTTTATTGCTTTCGCGTTATCTATTGCATAGCGCATGTCATGACCAGGTCGATCTTTAACGTATTTTATTTGTTCAACATAACTTTGGCCAGTTTTAGCAGGAACAAGTTTATCTAAAATATTACAAATTTTTATAATTAAAGTTATATTATCTACTTCATAGTCTCCACCAAAGCAGTAGCTCTCACCGACTTTACCTTTAGTTAAAGCAAGGAATATCCCTTTGCAGTGATCATCTACATAAATCCAGTCCCGGATATTTTTGCCTGTACCGTACACAGTAATATCCAAAGCATTTATTGCATTATAAATAGTCTTAGGTATTAATTTTTCTCTATGCTGCCTTGGACCAAAATTATTAGAGCAATTGGTTATAATTGTTCGAAGTCCATAGGTTTTATGCCAAGCGCGGACTAAATGATCACTAGCTGCCTTACTTGCAGAATATGGAGAATTTGGTGAATATGGAGACTTTTCACTAAAAGCAGGATCTTGCATCTCCAATGATCCAAAAACCTCATCTGTAGACACATGGAGAAATCTGAAGTTATCCGCGCAGACAGTTTGGTAATAATCATTTGCAGCTTTCAATAAGGAATAAGTACCACATATATTAGTTTTGATAAATTCCTCAGGATCACTAATAGAACTATCAACATGAGATTCCGCAGCAAAATTAACTAGCCAATCAATTTTATGATCACCAAGCAGATCTCTTATGAGCTGGGTTTCGTTTATATCTGATTTCACAAAGGTAAAATTCTTATGATCTTTTACTAAGCTTAAATTTTGCACTGAACCAGCGTAGGTAAGTTTATCAACGACCACAACTTTGTGACCAGAGTTGATAGCCATGGCCACAAAGTTACTGCCTATAAATCCGGCTCCACCGGTGATGAGAAGAGAGAATGGCATGTTATTTTTACTTTTTATATGTTAACGCTTTCAATATACTTTAATTCTCAGTTGTATTTTTATGAGTAACCTTCGCTAAAACATATGGAGATAAGTAATGAGGCAACTTCTGTATCAGCTTGTCTAGTTTAAGAAACATTATAAATTTAACTATAGGAGCTAATATTTTATGTCTTTCTATGAATTTTTCATCACAAAATGCTCTTTTAAATATAGAAACTAATATACCTTTATCATAAGATACCAACATATTCTCATCAGAGCATAATTTTTTCATCTGCTGTGATTTTAAGAAATTTAGAGATTTCCATAAGCCATTGCAATCATATTTTTTTTCAAAAGTCGAAATGTAGTTTTTAAATATCAAATGAGTTAATTTTTTATTGAATAAGATAGGTATACCAAAATGTGATTCATAAGGAACATTATAGTTTGGGCAAGCTATTATAGCCTGTCCTGATTTAGTTAAAAGAGATGAAATTTTGCTAACTCCTAAACTTACTGAAGGTAAGTGCTCAAAAACATTAATAGAGAAAATAAGGTCAAATTTAGAGCTAGATTGAAAATTTTCTACTCTGCCGTCAAAAAAATGTAAATTAGGTATATTAATTTTTAGAATTCTTGAAATAATTTCCTTATTTTTACAAAATCCTATTCCAATCGGTTCAATTGCAGTTATGTAAAACCCCTTGTAGGCAAGAAAAGCACTGAGTAAAGTAGTACCAGAACCAATTTCTAGAATTTTTTGCCCTGGGTTTAAATATGGAGAGATAACAAATAATCCCCATTTTGCTTCTTCTTTTGCTGTATTAAAATGTTCTTTGTCGAGGCTATCTTTAACTAACTCTCTTTCGATCTCAGATATGAATTTATCAAAGTCTTTCTCGAAATACGTATAGTTGTTGTTTGAAGTCTTCATAGTAGCTCATAGAGAAATAAAATATTGATTATACATACTTATACCCTTTACTCAATATAAAAATACCGAGCACTATTAGTGTTATACCAGATATCTTATAAATCGTAATGCTCTCACCAAATATAAGCACAGACAAAATCACGACAAGCACGAGAGCCAAGCTTGTAAAAGGATAGGCATAACTCAGTGCAAATTTATTGACTACCATCAGCCAACATAGAGAAGCAAGAAAAGCGGAAAAATATGTTGCTAATATAAAAGGATCTAACAGAAGAGAGATAAGTAAACATATTTTATCAAGAAAATTCTCTGGCATTTGATCAGCATATCTTCCCATACGCCATTTAGCTATTAGTTGTCCTAAAACAGTAAAAAGTATAGTTCCCAATATGTATAAATGGCTCATAAGGAAAACCGATTTATTAAATCTACGATTTCATTCATTTTATGATCCAAGCCGATCCACAAAGGTAATCTTACTAGTCTATCTGATACGCTATTAGTGACCGCCATATCACCAATATATCTGGCAAATTTTTTCCCAGCTTCTGAAGAGTGCAGCGGTATATAGTGAAATATACTGTTTATACCATGTTGCTTTAGGTAATGAATAAAAGATTCTCTTGCTTCAAGGCTTGGTAATAGTAAATAATACATATGGGCATTATGCTGACAATGCTCGGGAACTATCGGCCTACGCCATTTCTTCAAAGATTCACCTTCGGCAAATTGCTCATGATAAGTATTCCAAAGCGATATTCTTGCAGCTGTTATGCTATCCATCTTCCCTAATTGAGCATATAAAAAAGCAGCAATCAACTCACCAGGTAAATAAGAAGAGCCGATATCAACCCAAGTATATTTATCTACTTCTCCACGAAAAAATCTGCTCCTATTGGTGCCTTTTTCGCGAATAATTTCAGCTCTATCGAGAAATTTTGCATCATTAATAAGTAGGGCGCCACCCTCACCAGAAATGATATTTTTTGTTTCATGAAAACTTAAGGCACCCAAATGACCAATGCTCCCTAATGGCTTTCCTTTATAATATGCTCCAAGAGCTTGCGCAGCATCTTCAACAACAGCTAGCTTATGCTTGGTTGCAATATCCATTATTTGATCCATTTCGCAAGCAACTCCTGCATAGTGAACTGGCACAATTGCTTTAGTTTTAGAAGTAATCGCTTCTTCGATTTTTTCCTCATCTATATTCAAAGTATCAGGCCTGATATCTACGAAGACAGGGACCGCTCCCCTTAGCACAAAAGCATTTGCCGTAGAAACAAAGGTATATGAGGGCATAATCACTTCATCACCAGGAGAAATATTGAGCAATATAGCGGCCATCTCAAGTGCAGCAGTACAAGAATGGGTTAGTAATGCTTTTTTGATATGGCAATTTTCTTCAAGCCACTTATGGCACTTCTTGGTAAATGCACCATCGCCAGCAAGCACACCATTATTATATGACTCAAATATGTTTGCAATTTCATTCCCAGTCATATATGGCTTGTTAAAAGGAATCACGCTATTGCGATCCAGAGACCTATTGAAGTTTGTGGTTTTATATACCATAGAAACTTCCTCCCTTAGCTATCTTTACCGTATAAACTATACCAGAGATCACGTGAAGTATTAAAACTCCAGCGGTAATCAGAATAGGTGCGTTATTAGAGATACTATTCTTAATAACAGTACAAAAAACACCTAGTAACACTATGGATGTTTGTCTTGTATTATAGATAGTCGTAAGCACGTAAATAAATGTGCACGCTATCAACACTTGGAATGTATAAAGGACTATAATGACGGCTGTAGCAAGGTTCAATCCAAGAATCTTCGATGTATAGTAAGTTAATATATGATACAATGGATGAGGAATTGCTAGATCTCCTTTTATATAAGGCGAAATAAAATCAATATGCGCAACATGATCCGAAGCAAACCTTCCATGAGCAAAATTATAGAAGATCCAGTACGATAATGCAAAGAACATCAAAAGAAAGGGGATTGTATGGAAGCATTGGCCGCACCTTAAAATTCTTAAGCTTCGTTTTTCTATCTCTAACATAATAACCATTTAAATTTAATTTCTACATACTTAGGTGAGTCTAGCCCTAAAATTAGGCAACGGCAGAGCATTTATTTTAGACTCTTCGAAAACCGCATTAGTTATTTTAATTAAGCCGGCTCCACATACAATAATTGGACAAGTACCCTCTATAAATATCACTTTCCCAACATGTCTGTTTTCAATTTTAACATCAGGTACAACTTCTGCATCCATAATCCTAATTTTTTGTTGATTGAGCATGGCAAAAGCACAATGATAAGGAGGCCCAACAGCATCTATAAATCTTTTAATGTAACCAGAGTCTTGCTGCCAATCAACTTTATAGTCTTGCTCATCCCTCCATAAGCTATATGTTGCAAGTTCATGATTTTGTTTGCAAAACGGAATTTTATGGCCCTTCAATATATAGTCTAAAATTTGCAAAATGACTTCTTTATAGCAAGCTAAAATCATATCAATTGCCGCTGCTATTTTTACCGGGTAATCAATTTTTATTGAAGCTTGATAAATTATATCACCTTCATCATATTGGGGACTTGAAAAAATGCCAGATACTCCTATTTCTCTTTCAGCATTAACTAGGCAAGATACAAGAGGGTTAAAGCCTCTATAGCGCGGTAGCAGTGAGTCATGTAGCACTATTAGCCTGCCAATATCTTTATTTATTAACCACCTCCACGAGACCGCAATGGAAAACTGTGCGTCGTCTCTAAAAGATAAGTCTTTTCTATCAAAAAAACTAATATTATTATTTCTACATAAAGCTTCTATTTGATCATAGTAATCATGATCTATGCTTTTATCTCGCGCTGATACTACAGATAGATTTTTATCTGGATAATTTTCAATAATCCTTTGGAGGCAATAAAATCCCTTTTTGCTCATTAGGTACAATGTAATCATAGGCTATCTACATCGTCCAAATTTAGGGTTTCATTTATTACATATAAAGGTCTAGACTTCACTTCATTAAATACTCTATCAATATATATACCTGCAATTCCAACAGACATTAATATAATGCTTCCAATGAAATATAAAGATACAATTACACTGCTCCAACCTATAACAGAGGAGCCTACTAACAAGTATTTAATTATGAAAAACATCCCCACAATAATTGATAATAACGACGTTATAAATCCAATCCAAATCATCAATTTTAGGGGCTTATTCGAGTAACATAGTATGTTACTGATTGCAAGACTCATCAATTTTGAGAAAGAGTATGAAGATTTTCCAGAAAAACGAGAAGCATGCTTAATGTCAATTGTTGTAGACTTAAACCCAAGCCACTTAATGCTCAAGGGGAAAAATCTATTTTGTTCTTTGAGGTTTAAAAGATTTTGTATCACTTTCTTTGAATAAATACCGAAATTTCCAATTGCATAATCTTGATTTTGATCAGTCAAAAAGCCAAAAATAATCCAAAAAAGCTTTGATGTTAGAATTTTAAAGATATTATCTTGCCTCTCAGTCCTTCTACCTAGAACTATATCATACCCTTTTATAGCCTCTGAGTAAAATTCAAGGACTTGTTCTGGACGATCTTGTAAATCACAATCCATAACAATAATCCAATCGCCTGTATTGTGTTCTAGCCCAGCCGTAATAGCATGATGTTGGCCAAAATTTCTGCTAAGTTGAATCCCTTTAAGATTTTTATCGACATCAGATAATTGCTTTATAATCTCCCAAGAACCATCTCCTCCACAATCCTCCACCATTATAATTTCGTAATCAGTAGTAATTTTGCTTATGGATTTTATCAATCTTTCATAAAGCTCCTTTAGACACTCTGCTGCTTTATATACAGGAATTACTACTGAAATTTTGTTCTTTGACTCATTGGGCATTCAGATACTCTCCTCCGCCACCTGCTTCAAATATTCATAATGACTATGCCACTTGCTCATATTCTCAGCAATAGCCCGCAACTGCGCCGCATTAATGTACCCAAGCCTGAAGGCGATTTCGTTAGGGCAGCCGATCTTTAAGCCTTGCCGCTCCTCAACTATTTTGATGAAATTCGATGCCTCAAGCAGTGATTCATTAGTGCCGGCATCAAACCAAGCGAATCCTCGCTTAATCACTTCAACATCAAGCTCCTTATTTTGCAGATAGATCTTATTAACATCTGTAATTTCTAGTTCACCCCTGGCAGAAGGTTTTAAGTTAGCGGCAATATCAACCACGCTGTTATCGTAAAGATAAAACCCTGGTATCGCATATGACGATTTTGGGTTGGATGGCTTTTCTTCTAATGAAACTGCCTTATTGCCAGAATCAAACTCTACAACTCCGTACCTTTTGGGGTCATTAACATAGCAAGCAAATATTGTGGCTTTAGTTTTAGAAATTCCAATCTGATGAACAAAACGACCAAAACCATGCCCGTAAAATATATTATCACCCAATATGAGAGCAAGGTCATCACTACCAATAAAATCTTTGCCAATTATAAAAGCCTCAGCAATTCCTTTTGCTTCATCTTGTATGGCATAAGAGAAATTCAAGCCCCACTGCGAGCCATCACCCAAGAGCATTTTATAATCTTCAATATCCCTAGTCATGGATATAATCAATATATCTCTAATTCCAGCCAGCATCAACGTAGTTAGCGGATAATAAATCATCGGTTTATCAAATACTGGCAATAAATGCTTTGATATTATTTTAGTAATTGGCCATAATCTAGTACCATTACCGCCAGCTAAAATAATTCCTTTTCTCATTTTATATTTTTAATTTGTAATCAATTAACATTTGTGTATATAGCACGTTTATCAAACTTTTCAATTCTTTTATTGACTTATTGTTATAATAATTTAAATAATATCTATGGCTAATATAACTCAAACTATACTTCTAAATAAAAATATTGCTCCGGATAATCTCTCTGGGGACGTGCAAAGAGCCACAGTTTCTTTGATTTCTGATGCCTCGATCATTGCTTCATTAGCGCAAGAAATAACTCAAGATAATTTGGAAAAAATAAAAAATGCCGCAGATAAAATAAGGAGGGGCTTCAAGTCTTTAGTTATAATAGGCACTGGCGCATCTAGCGCAATTCCAAAAATTTTCTTTTCTTTGGTTCCGCAGAAAGAGTTGGAAGTGCATTTTTTAGAAAATCCTGATCAAACTACTGTGGATCTATTGCTAGATAAGCTGGATCCGAAATCTACTTGTTTTTTGAGTATCAGCAAGTCGGGACAAACCATAGAAACGATTGCAATATTGCTATGCGTGATGGAGTGGTTTGAAGAATCTCTGGACATAAAAAAATACTCCGATAATTTCTATTTTATAGTGAATAAAACTGATAACTATCTATATAAAATAGCCCGCAAACTTGGATCTACCATCGTTGCTCATCCTAAATCTTCTGGTAGATATTCATTCTTCGGCTCTTTAGGATTGCTTCCAGCAGCTTTATGCGGGTTAAATATAAAAAAGATTATAGAAGGAGCTAAAAGCGCCGCTATAGAGCTAATGAAACCAAATTCTTGGCTATTGAATGGCGTTGAATACGTTTACACTATGCATAAGATCTATCCAAACTATGTATTCATGAGCTATGGAGACAAATTTCAACCTATAAATTCCTGGTTTCAACAATTACTTGCTGAAAGCTTGGGCAAAGATGGCAAAGGAATAAATCCTATTATTTCAACTGGCACTGTGGATCAACATAGTCAATTGCAGCTGTATTTGGATGGACCAAATGACAAGTTCTTTACAATTTTAATGAACGCCCCAAATAACGATAAAAAAAACATCTCAACTAAATATATAGAAGAGATAGGAATTGAATGTTTGAGCAATAAATCTTTAGAGGATATCATGTCCTCTCAAGCACAAATTGTTATTGATTTGCTTCAAAAGCACAATAAAAATCTGAGAGTTTTGACTCTCGCTTCTATCAATGAGAGCTCAATATCCGAGCTATGCATGGGATTAATGCTTGAGGTTATTTTATTGGGACAATTAATGAATATAAATCCATTTGATCAGCCAGCTGTTGAGGATATAAAACAAAAGGCTCTCGCTTCTTAAGCAATATCAATCCACATAAACCACTTCGCCCTTTTTGCTATACCCTAAGTTTCGCTTAGCTTGTTCTTCTAAAAGGTCTAAGTTTAGCGATTCGGATTTGAGCATATAGACTTTCTTCTCAAGTTCGATTTTTTGTTCTTCGAGGTCTTTTATATTTTCAGATAGCACTTGATATTTCTTAGAAACTTTAAATAGTGCCAAAAACCCACGATCACCGCTTATTAAGTGGTAAATGATATAAAAACTAAGCATTCCTATTAATAATATCGTTAAAATCCTATTTATCTTCACTGGCTTAGGATTGTAAGAAGTAAGGTAAGATTGCATTTTCATAGTTAATTTATGTCCTTGTAATTATAAATTTACAGCTATAATGTTAAAAATTCGCTAATTTTACTAAACTTCGCATACTTTGCTTTAACACCCAGCTGCTCTTCTATCCTAATTAGCTCGTTATATTTAGAGATTCTATCGGTTCTACATAGCGAGCCGATTTTGATTTGATTGCAATTGCCAGCCAACGCTAAGTGGGTAATGGTTGTATCTTCCGTCTCTCCAGATCGATGAGAAAGTACACAAGAATAACGGTTAGCATGAGCAAAATTAATCGTCTCAAAAGTCTCAGTGATAGTACCAATTTGGTTTGGCTTAATCAGTATTGCATTAGCAATGTGCTTATTCATACATTCAGCAAATACCTTCTTATTGGTAACGAAAACATCATCACCAACAAGCTGGATTTTATTGCCAAGCGCCTTTGTCAAATGAGCCCAACCATCAAAATCATCTTCGGCCATGCCATCCTCTATAGAATATATAGGATAATCGCTAACCAATTTTTCATAATATTTTATCAAGCCGTCAGACGATAAAGCCTTTTCTTCGCTCTTTAGATAATATTTGCCATCTCGATAAAACTCTGAGGCAGCAACGTCCAAGGCAAGAATTATGTCTGACCCGGCTTTGAACCCAGCTTCACTTATGGCAAGCAATAGCAGCTCAATAGCATCCTGCGCATGCTTGATTTCTGGAGCAAAACCACCCTCGTCACCAACGTTGGTGCTTAGAGTGCGCTTGACTAATATGGACTTCAATTTATGGAACACCTCTGTGCCGATTCTTATAGCATCCTTAATGCTCTTTGCTCCCACAGGCATTATCATGAATTCTTGAATGCTCAAACCATTGTTAGCATGAATGCCACCATTTAATATATTCATTAATGGAATGGGTAGCGTTACAGAATCTTTGTTTAGGTATTGAAACAATGATTTGTGCTGGGAAAGTGCCGCCGCCTTTAATACTGCTATTGATGTAGCGGTGATGGCATTTGCGCCGAGCTTTGCTTTATTGTGCGTACCATCCAGATCTATCATGATAGAATCAACTTCTTTTTGAGCGAGACAGTCCTTACCAAGCAGAGCAGGCTTAATTATAGTATTGATGTTATTTACTGCTTTCAATACGCCTTTACCATTAAACCGGCTGTGATCATGATCGCGCAGCTCATGCGCCTCTTTGCTGCCTACAGACGCACCACTAGGCGACGCAGCGCGAGCAATGAGACCATCCTCTAAGTGCAGATCAACCTCAACAGTAGGATTCCCCCTACTATCTAAGATCTCTCTAGCTATAATATTTGTAATTATCGACATTTAAATACCTGCAATCGAATCAATTAATTTTATAGTTTTATCTAATCCATATAATTTGACAAAAGAACCAAGCCTAGGGCCTTGTGATTGGCCTAGCAAAGTTTCATATACCATTTTGAAGAAATCTCGTAAATTATCCGGATAGTGTTCTTTACCAATCTCATAGAATATAGACTGGATCTCTTCTGATGTACAGTTTGAACTTGTTTCTTTCAACACGCCCTTGATTTTATGTAACACTTCTCTTTCTAATTCAGAAGGCTTTCTGTACGCCTTATGAGGCTCCACAAAGCTTTTATAGTATAAAATTGCGTATTCGGCAAGTTTATCGATGAAGGGGGAGTCCGCTGGGGTTATGTCGCTTGCATATTCGCTGATAAAGCCCCACAATACTTCTTTGCTTTCTGGATTGCATGCGCAAGCTAGATTGACTAATAAATTGAAGCTCAAGCCGTGCAGATCGTGCTTTGGAACGTTTTGATGATGGACATGCCACACAGGATTACTGAGCTTTTCATGCTCGTTCTCTTGCGAGAATTTTTCCAGCGAGTGAACATAGTCATCAACGTTTTTAGGAATAACTTCAAAATACAGTTTTTTTGCCTTTTGCGGAGATTGATACATGAAATAAGCCAAGCTCTCAATTGGCGCATATGTCAGCCATTCCTCAATGCTTATCCCATTGCCTTTGGATTTGGAGATTTTTTTACCTTCTGCATCTAAGAACATTTCATAAAAATACTGCGCAGGCACCTTGCCCCCTATGATCTCACATATTTCAGTGTAGATTTTAGAGTTCGCCAAGTGATCCTTGCCATACATTTCAAAATCAACGTCCAAAGCTGCCCAGCGCATCCCAAAATCTGGTTTCCACTGAAGTTTACAGTGGCCGCCAGTTACAGGAATATCTACTTCCTCTTTTGTGTCTTCATCAATATATGTAATGGTTCCTTTCGAAATATCTCGCTTTATTATGGGCACATATAGAACTCGACCAGTTCGGGGGCAAATTGGCAAGAAGGGGCTGTAGGTTTTTTGCCTCTCTTCACCAAGCGAAGGGATCATTACATTCATGATTTCATCATATTTTGCTAGAGCTTTAAGCAGGTATTCATCAAAAAATCCACCTTTATAGAGAGCAGTGGCGCTTTTAAACTCATACTCAAAGCCAAATTTATCAAGGAATTCTTTGCACCTGGCATTCATATAAAGGCCATAGCTTGCCTGTTCACCGAATGGGTCTGGCGCGGAAGTCAATGGCTTTTGAATATGTTCATACAATAGTTCCGGATTAGGGATATTATCTGGAATTTTTCTAAGGCCATCCATATCATCTGAAATTACCATTAGCTTTGTAGGCATGCCTGACAATACTTCAAATGCATTTTGTACCATTTTTGTTCTTACAACTTCGCAGTAAGTTCCAATATGCGGGAGCCCAGAAGGCCCGTATCCTGTGCAAAATAGGACGTATCCTTTCTTGGGTAGCTTGTTTTTTATAGTTGCCAATATATTTCTAGCTAACTCAAACGGCCATGCCTTGCTTTCTTTCGCAATTTCTAATAAACTTTCAGTCACAATTAATCCATTGTTAATTTAGAGTTAAAATACATTATAATGTCCATGATTGCCAATAAAATCTTAGAAAAAATGAAAAAGCTAATTTATTTTATGCTTGCTATCTCTCTATTTGCCGTAGCTTCTGCTTATTTTGTCGAATATATTTTAAAGGTTAAACCATGTTCTTTATGTTACTATCAAAGGGCGCCATATTATGCAGCGATTTTCGTGTCTACGTTGGGGCTTTTTATCAAAAACGCTAGGCATATAAAATATCTATTGCTCACTTATACTATGCTATTTTCCCTAGGCGGAGGATTATCTGTCTATCATATTGGAGTCGAGCGAGGAATCATAGAGCAACCTATTAGTTGCAGTACATCTAGCAGCGCTAAAGAGCTAAGCATCGATGAGATAAAGAAGCTTATTTACAGCAATAATGAGGTGAGCTGCAAGGAAGTGAGCTTTAGGATTTTTGGACTTTCAATGGCCGAAATAAACCTAGTTCTATCATTACTGATGGTAGCTTTTCTTGCCTTTGTATTAAAAAGATTACCTGTCCATTATCCTTAATTGTAAGCTTCTACTTTATTTAACCACATATTTATTTACCAATTCTGCTATCATATATTCCTCATTAGTGCGTATGATGTAAACTGATATTTTACTATCTCTAGAGCTTATGCATTCTTTGTCAGCATTATTCGCAGCAGTGTCTAATCTTAGTCCCAACCAATGAAAATGCTCGCATATCTTAGCTCGTACTATGCTGCTATTTTCTCCTATGCCTCCAGTGAATACGAGCAAATCCATACCTTGCAAGCTAGCTAACAGTGCAGAAATTTCAGAAGCAGCCTTATAGCAAAACAAATCCACTGCTTCTTGAGAATTGCTGTCTTTCCTCATTTCTAGGTCTTTCATGTTGCTGCTAATTCCTGAAACTCCGAGCAAGCCTGACTCATGATAGAGCATGGTCTCAATTTGCTTAATAGACATCTTCTTCTCTCTTGCCAAGTATAATATTATGCCTGGGTCCAGATGGCCACACCTAGTTCCCATCATCATGCCTTCTAGCGCAGAAAATCCCATGCTGGTAGCGATGCTTTTATTATTCTCTAACGCACATGCACTTGCGCCGCTTCCAAGATGGGCTATGACGGATTTACTTTGAGAAAATCTTCGTTTGAGCAATTGCTGGGCAATGTATTCATAAGATAAACCATGAAAACCATAGCGCATTATACCTGCATCAATATGCTTTCGGGGCAAAGCATATAACCTATACAATCGCTTTTGGTTAATATGGAAAGTGGTATCAAAGCATGCTATTTGCGGCACGCCTGGCATTAGCTTCAAGAAATCTTTAAGCATTGAAACCTCATCTAGCATGTGGAGCGAAGCAAGCGGCACTAATGACTCAAGAGATTTTAGATTTTCGCTATTTATTATGGTAGGCTCAAAGAAAAGTGGACCTCCATGTACGACTCTGTGGCCAACTGCCTTTATAGATATTTCTGGATCAACGCTGTTTACCATTTTTTCTACATCTATTTCAGAGCTGCTAATTTTTTTTGAGAGCAATTCTTTAAGCTTGCCATTATATGCGATTTCAAATGCGGAATATTTTAAACTAGAAGAACCTAAGTTTATGGATAAAATAGCCTCTCTCTTTTTACGCATCTATCAGATCACTTTGTTGATGGTTTTTTGATAAAGTGCTTGTTGCGAACGTATAATAGTGCCAAAGCACTTGATGCTACGCGTGCGGTACCTTTGTCTGCCGCTCTGCTGGTTAGAATAATGGGCACTTTCGCTCCAATTGCTATACCAGCACCCTCAATGTTAAATAAATATTTCATCTGTTTATAAAGCATATTACCTGACTCTATGTCTGGTACTAAAATAATATCCGCATCGCCAGCTACCGTTGAAACTATATCTTTTGCCTCCGCAGCAGCTTTTGAAATGGCATTATCAAAGGCAAGAGGGCCGTCAACTATAGCTCCTGTAATTTGCCCGCGCTCTGCCATTTTGCTTAGAGCGGCTGCATCTATTGTTGATGGCAGCTTCACATCGATAGTTTCTACTGCAGATACTACCGCAACTTTCGGAGTACCAAAACCCAGCGTCGTGAAAAGGTCTACGGAGTTTTGTAAGATATCCCTTTTAGCCAGTAAATCTGGTGCTATATTTACAGCTGCATCTGTGATAAAAATCAGCTTATGATATGTAGGAACATCAAGAACAAAAACGTGGCTGATCCGGCGCTCAGTGCGCAAACCGTTTTCCTTATCTATTATTGGCTGTAGAAGTTCTTTTGTGTGAATCTTGCCCTTCATTATAGCTTCAACCTTGTCTTTATTTGCAAGTTCTGCAGCGATTTGCGCTGACTGGTGGCTATGTTTTGAGTCTATAATCTTATATGGAGCAATGTTGATCCTGTTTTGTTTGGCTATAGCCTCTATCTTATTTTTAGGACCTATCAAAATAGGAGTTATGATAGATTCTTTTGCGGCCGCTACCGCTCCGCCTAATGAATTGCCGTCAATAGGGTGAACCACCGCTGTTTTTAGAGGAGTAAATTTATCTTTAAGAGCTATAATGGTGCTGTACAAACGATCTTCTGTAGGAGTTTTTAATTCTAACCTTGGGAGCTTCACGCTTTTGCGATGTATCTTTTTGGTTGGCGCTATTACTTCAGCTTTGCCTGATACCACTTCGATATTATCTTGGTTTGTGCATTTGCAATCTAAAATCACGGTGTAGTGTTTTTTGTTTTTGGAGATGACTCTTACGTTGATCTTGATGCTGTCTCCCACCTTTACTGGATGCAAAAATTTTAGGGTTTGGTTAAGATAAATCGTACCTGGCCCGGGCAACTGAGTACCAAGAACAGTAGAAATGAGGGCTCCTCCCCACATTCCGTGAGCTATTATGCCGTGAAATATATCTGTTTTTGCGTAGGCTTCATCGAGGTGAGCGGGATTATTATCGCCTGACATTACAGCAAATAACTGTATATCTTGCTTGCTAAGCGTGCGCGAAATAGAAGCGCTATCTCCTATTTTTATCTCAGAAAATGTCTTGTTTGTTATATAGCTCATATGAAGTTAATTATAGCTCGCAATAGTTAACGGGGCCTTAATGCTTTATTAAACAAAATAGAGTATCATAAAAAATAGCAAAAAATGAGGTTATAGTATGGATAAAAATTTAGTTATTGAAGCACTAAAGCAAGTATTGGCAAATACATATTTGCTCTATTTTAAAACACAAAATTATCATTGGAATGTGGATGGGCCATATTTTTATAGCTATCACAAAATGTTTGAAGAGCAGTATCAAGAAGTCGAAGGTGCATTAGATAAAATCGCCGAACTGATTAGAGCCGCTGGAGAAAAGGTTCCTAACTCTGCTATTCTTTTCGCGGATTACGCTACTATTGAAAAGAAATTTGCTGAGAGTGATGCTATGGCTATGGTGAAAGACTTATATAGCTGCCATCAAGGTATGATAAACTCCTTAACTAATCTGCAAAAAATATCGTCTGGTGGCGTCGATATAGTAGTAGAAAATTTTGCCGTCGAGAGGATGTACGTTCATAATAAAACATTGTGGATGCTAAAAGCAACCTTTAGCTGATCATTACAAATATGTTTGCTGCAAAGTATGACGGATTGAGTACGCAAAAAGCAAATGCTTTAATCAAAAAATATGGAAATAATTCTTTGCCAGCAAAAGAATCTCTCAGTGTATTTTCAATCTTCATACGGCAATTCTTAAATCCTTTGATTTACATATTACTAGCTACTTGTTTTGTTTCTATTTTTTTAAGAGAAATAGCTGGTGCTGCATTTATTTTTGTTGTGCTTTTAATCAATGCAATAATAGGCACAGTACAAGAATATTCTGCACAGAAAGCAGCCATATCGTTGCAAGATCTAGTGCCTACCTTTAGTACGGTTATTAGAAACTCCAGTAAGATGAGAGTGAATGCAAAGTTGATAGTTCCTGGTGATATTGTGATACTTGAGTCAGGAAATAAAGTTCCAGCAGATATTGAGCTTCTTGAAACTCATAATTTTAGTATCGATGAATCGTTGCTTACTGGTGAATCTATACCAGTTCCTAAAGATATGGAAAAATCACAGAAGAGGAATGAGCCTCAAATGGCCTATAGCGGGACTATGGTTGTCCGCGGCAGGGCAATTGGTAAAGTTATAGGGACAGGCATTAACACTGAAATAGGTTTAGTTGCAAAATCAGTGACAAAAACTCAACTGGCAAAGCCTCCTCTTCTACTTAGGATGGAAAAATTTGCAATGTACATTTCCATAGTGACTCTAATATTTATAGCATTCATTGCCATTATATTGTGGATAAAGGGGGATAACATCACTGATATATTCTTTTTCTCTATCGCCCTATCTGTATCTGCAATACCTGAAGGGTTGCCTGCAGCAATAACCATAATACTTGCTATAGGAATGCGGAGAATGGCTCAAAAAAATGTTATTATACGCAATATGTTGGCTGTGGAATCGCTGGGTTCGTGCACGTTCATAGTTTCAGATAAAACAGGTACTTTGACAGTAAATAATCTTACTATAGATAGCATAATTTTACCAGATAACACAAAGTTAAAGGTTGCGGATTTACTTGACATAAATAAAGTAAAACATCACAAACAAATTCATGATATATGCAAAATTGGTGTATTAGCTAACGAGGGATACAAACATAACAAAACTTTCTTGGGAGATACTGTTGATATTGCCTTTATGGTGCTAGCTGAGAAATTTGGTCTTGTTAAAGATACTGTAATAAAAAAACATCAATTAGTGCATTTTTTTCCATATGAATCTGAAAATGCATGCTCAGCAAGTATTAATGACCACAAAGGTAAACATCTTATTTCTCTAAAAGGAGAAGCGGGAAAGGTTCTGCATATGTGCTCCAAAATGCAGCTAAAAAATAAAACAGTTAGACTAGATAAAAATATAATTGATAAGCAAATCAAGGATCTTGCAACGCAAGGATTTAAAGTAATGGCGCTGGCCAGTGGCAGAGCAAAGTCGATAACTAAAAGCAAAAATTTTTCTAATTTAGTGCTTCTTGGGATTGTTGGCATGATAGACCCCTTGCGTCCGGAAGCAAAGGAAACTATGGATAGAGTTAGTGCAGCTGGAATAGGTGTCTCTATTGTAACTGGAGATAATCCTAATACCGCTCTAACTATCGCTAATAATTTAGGGATGAATATAACCAGGGATTCCATCATTACTGGCTCTATTATAGAAAGGCTTATCAAAAAAGGTCGTCAATATTTTGATAAAGCCATAAGAAAGACTAAGCTTTTTGCACGCATTGAGCCCACTCAAAAACAACAGATAGTAGAGTCTTTATCAAGATCTGGCCATTTTGTTGCGGTAACTGGGGACGGAGTCAATGATGCGCCAGCACTAAAGCATGCCCATGTTGGTGTTGCCATGGGGCAGCACGGAACGGATATAGCGAGAGAAAATGCAGATATAGTAATCGCTGATAATAATTTCAAATCAATTCTAAGCGGTATTATAGAAGGAAGAATAGTATATAATAACATAAGAAAAGTAGTGTTTTTGTTAACTTCTACAGGTGCTGCTGAAGTTATAGCATGTTTGCTATCGGTGATCTTTAACTTACCACTGCCGCTACTTGCAATCCAATTGCTATGGTTGAATTTTGTAATCCATAGCATACCAGACGTTGCTTTAGCTTTTGAGCCTGGCGAAGGCGATGAGTTGCACAAACTTCCTCGCAATCCTGAAGAAGCGATCTTCGACAAGCTGATGATAGCGAGGTTATTATTTACAGGATTTTATATGGGCATCACCTCATTTATAATATTCTATGCATTAATAAATATGAATTACACAATTGAAGAGGCGAGGAATGCTACGCTGCTTCTGATGGTGCTATTTGAGAACATTCAAGCGCTAAATAGCAAGTCAGAGACTAAGTCTGTTTTTGCTACGAATTTTCTTAACAATCCCTTGCTGCTATATGGCATATTGGCTACGCAGTTGTTGCATATTATGGCAATGCATACACCAATAATACAAAATATATTGCACATATCACCAATAGGTCTAAAAGAGTGGGTGATATTATTTATAACAGCTGTTAGCTTGTTGTTTATAGAAAAGATTTTTCGCTTAATTTATCATGTAAGGCACAGAAAACATGCTTGATCTCAAAGGAAAAAAGGGCCTTATAATAGGTATAGCAAATGATAAAAGCATAGCGTGGGGATGTGCTAAGGTTATGACCTCTTTTGGAGCTCAACTCGCCATAACCTACCTTAATAAGGGCAAAAATAAAGAATACGTAGAGCCGCTTGCAAAGGAAGTAAATCCGAAGATTTTTTGTCCACTTGATCTCAAAGATGACAAGGAGCTTGACGCGGTATTTGCTGAAATACGTAAAACATGGGGAAGCTTGGATTTCATCATTCATTCTGTTGCGCATGCTGAGAGGGAAGATCTACATGGTAGGGTTATAGATTCATCTGAAGAAGGGTTTTTAGAAGCAATGAATGTTTCGTGCTATACCTTCATAAAGCTTGCGAAATATGCTGAAGAACTTATGAAAAATGGCGGCAGTATGATTACTATGAGTTACTATGGAAGTCAGAAAATAATCAAAAATTACGGTATCATGGGGCCAGCAAAAGCTGCGCTAGAATCATCAGTAAAATACATGGCCGAGGAAGTTGGCAAAAGGGGTATTAGAGTAAATGCAATCTCTCCAGGTCCTGTTCCAACTCGCGCTGCATCTGGGCTTTTGCATTTTGAAACCCTTCTCCATCACTGCATGGAGAAATCGCTGTTGTTGGATTATATAAATATTATTGATATTGGTAATTTTGCTGCTTTTTTAGTTAGCGATTTATCCAAAACTATCACTGGTGGTCTACACTATATTGATTGCGGATATAACGCCGTAGGCTATCTGCCTGAGATCGAGTCCACCCAAAATATCAAAAACACATTGAATGATTAAAATAATTACAATATATTACTAGAAGTTCAACGGAGATAATAGAATATGACAATAGTGAAATATCTGAATCCTAGAAATGACATAGCGTTTAAGAAGAT
>Ga0075163_10001159_pt1 | contig 35230 bp, 20 predicted proteins | sample JI1023141ADNA_FD_71478 | JGI IMG/M metagenome (GOLD analysis project Ga0075163, IMG submission 71478) | Wastewater effluent complex algal communities from Wisconsin, to seasonally profile nutrient transformation and Carbon sequestration -... | ecosystem: Engineered > WWTP > Effluent > Algae...
AACCGAGTTAGCTAATAATACAGATCCACATGATCCATGTGATTACAATGTAGCCGATGTAACGGTTGCTAATACCGCAGGTGAGGATTGTGATGGTGACGGTGTACTAGATGTATATGAGTTAGCAAGTGGAACTGATCCACATGATCCATGTGATTATAACGTAGCTGATATCACTGTACCGAACACAGCCGGAGAGGATTGTGACGGAGACGGTGTACTAGACGTAATAGAGCTTATTGACGGTACCGATCCACATGATTATTGTGACTTCGTATTAGAGAATGCTACTGTTGATCCAAGTACAACATGGGAAGCTGAAGATTGTGATGGTGATGGTGTAACCAATGGAGATGAAGTTGAAGATGGAACTGATCCATTAGATATATGTGACTTTGTATTAACTAGTCAAACTCTTGATCCTTCAGACGAGTGGAATGATGGAGATTGTGATGAAGACGGATTGACCAATGGTGATGAAGTTGTAGAAGGAACTGATCCACATGATCCTGATACAGATGGAGATGGAGTTTTGGATGGCGTTGAAGTATTAGATGGTACAGAACCATTAGATCCTTGTGATTTTGATTTGACACATCAAACATTAGTTCCTGATGTAGCATGGCAAAATGCTGATTGTGACGGAGACGGTGTAACCAATGGAGATGAAGTAACCGATGGAACGGACCCACTTGACTTCTGTGACTTTGTATTGGAAAGTGCAAGTGTTACGCCAAGTGCAGCATGGGTAGCTTATGATTGTGATGGAGATGGTGTAACCAATGGTACTGAAGTAACTGATGGTACTGACCCATTAGATTTATGTGACTTTGTTTTGGATAGTCAAACGTTAGTTCCTAGTGCTGAATGGAATACAGGAGATTGTGATGAAGATGGTCTGAGCAATGGAGATGAAGTTGAAATAGGAACAGACCCACATGACCCAGATACTGACGGAGACGGCGTATTGGACGGAACTGAAGTAATAGATAGTACAGACCCATTAGATGCTTGTGATTTTGACTTGACTCATCAAACATTAGTTCCTGATGTAGCATGGCAAAATGATGATTGTGACGGTGATGGTGTAACCAATGGTGATGAAGTAACCGATGGTACAGATCCACTTGACTTCTGTGACTTTGTATTGGAAAGTGCAAGTGTTGATCCTAGTGAGGCATGGGAAGCAGAAGATTGTGATGGAGATGGTGTAACCAATGGTACAGAAGTAACTGATGGTACAGACCCACTTGACTTATGTGATTTTGTTGCCACTAGTCAAACTTTAACTCCTTCAGAAGAGTGGAACAACTCTGATTGCGACAGTGATGGCGTGATTAATAGTATTGAAATACTCAACGGAGACAGTGATGATGACGGTACTTATGATGTATTTGATATAGATGATGATGATGATAACATCGACACCATTGATGAGGACAACAACAACAATGAGAATTGGTTGGATGACGATTGTAATGAAAACGGTGTTGTTGATTATTTAGATCCACAAGCTTGTGACTTTATTCCAAATGCATTCTCACCAAATGGAGACGGCGATAATGATGAATGGGTAATTCCTGCATTAGCACAATATCCAGACTTTACTTTGGAGATCTATGATCGTTGGGGTAATATAGTATATGAGTATGCTAACAAAGGTCAATTACTTCCTGATTGGTGGGATGGAACGTCTAATGGACGTTGGAATTTCCAAGCAGGCGAAGTATTACCAACCGGTACCTATTTCTACATCATCAATTACAATGAGGGAACCAAAGAGCCAAGCACAGGTTGGGTTTACTTACAAAACAATAATGATTAACAGATAACTAAATATGCTGACCTCTACTGAAGAGGTAGGGGTCAGTATTACTAAAAACATTTAAGAGATGAGACGATTAACACACATTTTAGTATTATTTACATTACTGTTAACGGGTTTTGTATATGGGCAACAAGATCCGCACTATACACAGTATATGTACAATCAGAACATTTTAAATCCGGCCTATGCTGGAAGCAGAGGTGATTTGAGTATAGGTATTTTGGGACGCACGCAGTGGGTAGGTATAGATGGCGCACCCAAGACACAGACGTTGAATGTTCACAGTTTAGTAGCAGGCGGATTGGGCGTAGGCTTATCGGCCATACATGACAAGATAGGACCAGTAGAGGAGAGTAATTTGTATTTGGATGTATCCTATACTTTAAAGACCGGGGAGAACAGTAGTTTGGCCTTGGGATTAAAGGGAGGATTTACCTTTATGAATGTAGGATTGCTGACAGAAACAGATGTAATTGATCCCAATGATCCGGCCTTTGACAGGGATTATAGCGGAAACTATCCGAATATAGGCGCGGGTTTGTATTTTCATACGGATCGATTTTATGCAGGGGTATCAGTTCCGGGCATCTTGGAGAACTATCAGTATAATGTTCAAGGGTTACAGTTTTCGGATGTATCGGATAAGATGCACTGGTTTGGCACATTGGGCTATGTATTTGATTTGAGTGACAATTTGAAGTTGAAACCCTCAGCGATGGTCAAGATGGTCAAAGGCGCGCCGATATCCTTGGATTTGAACGGAAGTTTGTTTATCAATGATAGGTTTGAGGTAGGCTTATCCTGGAGAGAAGGAGACAGTATAGATGCGATATTGGGCGTACAAGCTACTCCGGATATCAGAATCGGTTATGCCTATGATCACACTTTGACCAATTTGGGTCAGTACAACAGCGGCAGTCACGAATTGATGTTGTTGTTTGATTTGGACTTCAGCAAGAAACACATCAAGAGTCCGAGATATTTCTAATATAACCTAAAACCAGAGAAACAAGATGAAATGTCCATAAGAAATGTTGCATACCAACCGCAATGTTTAAATGGACATTCCATGTGACCAATAAAATCAAATAAAATAAACACATGAAACGAATCATACTATTAGTAATGCTATTGGCGGTAGGTTATGTTTATGGACAGGAGAACTACCGAGTAAAGAATTTAGAGGTAAATACGAAGCTATCAGATTTTGGGCCGAGTTATTACCAAGGAGATGTGATATTTGCATCCAATGGATTGGATGACAATAAGAGCAAGAAGAATTGGACCAATGGTCAACCCTATTTGGAATTGTACCGAGGTGCAAAGTCCACAGATGGAGAGATTATGGATCCCAAGCCATTTTCAGACCAATTGAACACGAAATACCACGAGAGTAATGCTGTGTTTACGGGAGACGGCAAAACGGTTTATTTTACGCGTAACAATTACTTCAACAACGAGTACGGCAAGGATACGATGGGCTGGAACAATTTGAAATTGTTCAGAGCAGATGTAGATGAGCAAGGCGCATGGAGTAATGTGATGCCTTTACCGTTTAATGACGACAATTATTCAGTAGGACATCCTGCTTTGTCACCCGACGGAAGAACCTTGTATTTCACCAGCGACATGCCGGGCAGTATGGGTCAGACGGATATCTTCAAATGCACGGTAGGATCGGATGGCAGCTATGGTGCTCCGATGAACTTGGGTAGCCAAGTGAACACCTATGGCAAGGAGATGTTTCCTTATGTAACGCCAAGTGGCAAATTGTACTTTTCCAGTGATGGTAGAGGCGGCAATGGTGGTTTGGATGTATATGTGGTACCGACCAACAATACGAGTATTGTCCCACAAAACGTAGGTTCACCGATCAACTCAAGCAAAGACGACTTTTGTTTTATCATTGATGAAGCCAAACACAATGGATATTTTTCAAGTAACAGAGAAACCGGCAAAGGCGATGATGACATCTATTACTTTGACGAATTGAAATCACCCGACTTTACCTGTAATCAGGTCATAGCAGGTGTGGTGAGAGATAAAGGCAATGGAGCGTTATTACCGGGCTCATTGGTTACCTTGTACAAAGGCAACCAAAAGATAGAGAGCGTGATGGTAGGCAGCGATGCGAGATTTAGTTTTCCCAAGATGGATTGTGAGAGCAGTTATAGAGTAGTGGGTGAGAAGGAGATGTACAGTCAGGATGAGAAAACGGTAGCCACGACCAATCAGGCCGATTTGGAATTGGGTGTAGATTTAGCCTTGGCATCAAACAAGAAAGCTGTTGAAGAAGCAGAATACTTGGACAGATGTCAATATGCTTTGGACAACATCAACACGATTTATTTTGATTTAGACAAATACTACATCCGTCCGGATGCAGCCATAGAGTTAGAGAAAATTGTGAAAGTGATGAACAAATGTCAAGACATCAAAATCGAAGCCCGTTCACATACAGACTCAAGAGCCTCAAATGCCTATAATGTGACTTTAAGTCAAAACAGAGCCCAATCTACGGTAGACTATATCGTATCGAGAGGTATCTTGAAAGACCGAATCACAGCCAAGGGCTTTGGAGAAACCGAGTTGGTCAACAAATGTAAAGACGGTGTAGATTGTAGCGAAGGCGAACATCAAGTCAACCGTAGAACGGAATTTGTGATTGTGAGATAAAAAGAATCTCATTGAATCTTGGATGGGTTACAAACAACCTTTCTAGATTTTATAACTAAAAATCCCTCCTCATACCAATTGGTGTGAGGAGGTTTTTTTTATGAGATATAACTCATTATTTTGGCTTAATAGACATTTTTCAGGCTGAAATTCTTTCTAGACCCTATATTTATAAGCTTTAAAAGAATCTAAGGTCATGAATATAAAACATGTATTCAATGTAGTAGTTCCATTGTCAAGAAAAACGGAGTGTATTGAACATTTTTCAGACAGTATTAATAGAATAATTTCTATGGTATTATTGCATAACCTACTAAAAAAAACCACAGTCCTCAAATTGAATTTATTTGAGAATCTGTGGTTCATAATTGTTTAAAATGGTTGATCTTATTTCACTACATCCACCCAAGTTCCCTTGGTACGGGCAAAATACTCATTGTTGTACATCGCCTCTACTTGGGCTCCGTATCTATAATATTTACCTAGATAGGATGCATTTAAGTCTACCGTAAAGGTTTTGGATTTATTACTTCCCAAATCAAAGTAGAAATTCACTCTATCATCTCTGATGTCAATAAAATCGGCTAATTGAGCAGTCGTTGTACCGTATCCGGCAAAGTCGGTGTTGATGATTTCCCATCCACTTGGGAAAATCTGGGTAAGTGCAACATTATCTATAAAATTTCCCGAAGTATTGGTTACGGTTACTTTGGCTTTGAAATCGGTTCCCTGCATCAGTTTGCTCACGTCAATGGGTTTGCCCTCAGGCGTTTCATATGTTACTATCACATTGAGATTGCGGTTGCTACTTACCTCTTCGCCAACCGGTAATTTCCCGCTGTACAATACTCTGATGAATATCACGGTATTGCCTTTGTTGGTAAAATTGACTTTGTAATTGCCCTCTGCCAATTTAGTTGTGCGTAAAGCTATGGCTTGTTGGGTTTTGACATTTTCAGATATGGAACTCAACTGATAGTGTACATCTATAGATTTACCGCCGCCTTTTTCTACCATTTTGGCCATAGCTAATAACGAATAAGCTGTAGATTGGGTACTCATCCAATGGTCTGCACTCAATTCGCGCGCAATGGTTTTGGACATTTCTATATATTTTTTATCATTGATCAATAACAAAGTTTCCATAGCCATCGCTCGGTTTCTATCAACCGAACCATAGGTGTAGTAGTCATAAGTATTGGAAATCATTTCAATATTCGATTGATTGGCGAGTTGTTTGGCAACTTCTTTTTGTCCTGCCAATGCGTAGGCACCAGCCAATCTCCAACGGCCTTCATTGGAAATTTCAGCAAATTCTCTCAAGCGATTCATGGCTGCCAAATCGGGTTGACCGGCTAAAGCCAATGTATATAATCTATAGGCTTGCGCCAAATCGGTATTGTAACTTCTGTAGGTTGGTCTCCATGTTTTGGCTGCTTGTTTTTGATATTTCAACCAATTGGTTTTAAATGTCAAAGGTAACGCATATCCTTTTTTCTCAGCTTCCAACATAAAATGTCCTGCATAACTGGTTCCCCAATCATCAGCTGTACGATCACCACGCCAATATCCCATTCCTCCATCCGGATTTTGGAACATACCCAAGGCTTTGATACCTTCTTTGATGTAATATTGGGTATTTTGTTTTTGTTGTGCCGTCATATCAAACAAGTCTGACAAGTATAATTGTGGGAATACACTCGAAGTCGTTTGTTCCACACAACCATGTGGATATTGAATCAAATATTGTAATCGACGGTTGAAGTCCATTTGTGGGAATGTAGAGAACTCCATTTGAGCGGTATTGGTACCGGATTCCCCAAAAGTACTAAAGGTTACTTCTTGTGAGCTATTGGGCATTAATTCAATGTCCATATATTTATTGGATATAGGATTGGGATTGACCACATCAATTTCCACTTCGTAGGAAGCTGATTCTCCATTTCCGAATGCTGTAACTTTGATTGTTCCAATACCTTTTGCCTTGCTTACATCGAGTTCAAAATACAGCATTTTTTCATCGGGTTTATCAAAGGTCAAGGTTTGGGTAGCAGCACCCAATATATTGATACCATTTTCGGGCGTTACTTTGACTGTTACATTTTTCACTTTGTTCTCCATGGCAAATACGGTAACCGGCAAAGTGACTTTTTCACTCGGAGATAATTTTCTGGGTAGGCTTGCCAATAACATCAACGGTTTGCGTACCGGAGTGGTTTTATCAACACTGCCATAAGCGTTTTTGGAGTTGTCTCCGGCAATGACCATTGTCCGTACCGAACCCACGTAATTGGGCATATGAATGGTGTGGGAAGCCGTCTTTCCTTTTTCCAATCGGAATGGGCCGAGGTAGGTTACAACCGGTTTGAAACGATTGGCTTTTTTTCCTTTTTTGGAAATAGCTCCTTCGTCACCACCTATACTGAATACTTGATCAATGCTACCACCATACGCACCGATGACTTCGTCGTATATATCCCAAGTGGTTACGCCTAAGGCTTGTTTTTGATTGAACTCATCCCACACGTTGGGTGTTTTAAATCGGGTGATATCCAGCAAACCTTCATCAACTACTGCCAAAGTATACGTCATGGCTTTGCCGTTTTTCTCTGAAACTTTAATCGTGAAATCTTCTTCCGGTTTTAAAACTTCCGGCATGCTGATTTGAGGATTCAATCGCGTTTGCGGATCTTCTACCATGATAGGAATGACACCATATAGGCGAAGTGGTAAATCATTGGCCGTAATGGCATGAGGTTGTAAAAGAGAGATGTTAATAAACACATTGGGCGACATGGCATTGGTAATTGGAACATCTACTTTGGTTTCTCCTTTTTTGGTTTTCACCCAACGTTGTTCAACTACGCCACTTCCATTTTCAATGCTTATTAATGCTCTACCTTCAGAACCTGATGGGAAAGTCAGATGAGCGATTTCGCCTACATTGTATTTGGTTTTATCGGTAGCAAATACCAACATATTAGCCGATTGGTCATCACTTCCACCCGGACTTCTCCACCAATCGCGATAGAAGTAAGTAATGAGACCTGTTGCGTGTCCGCTTACCGGATCCGTAATGCGAATGAGGTAACGGCCTCCTTTTTCATTGGGTATTTTAAGGGAAAATGAAGCTTTACCTGAGCCGTCGGTTTGAACGGTTTTATCATACGTTTGTTCGTGGTATTGGCTACTCACATAACTGGCTACATTGTCATAAGACGAACTCCACCACCATCTCCAATCAATTTTATAGACTTTGATTTCCAAGCCTTTACGGGCAATAGCTTTACCTTCATCTGTAACCGAAACGATACTGAAAGTTGTATTTTTATCGGTTGTATAAGAACCGTAATTGTCTATTTTGGCGGGTAACAAACCAACAAAAGAACTGAAAGGAGCGACATTTTTGGAGAATACATCCATTGAAAAATCACCTCCAGGTTCAAAAGCACGCGTCATAAAAGTTGCTTTCAACATTCCCGGAGCCGATTGGGTAGCGGGAAGTGCTTTGACTATATTGGCTTTTCCTTCAGCATTGGCAGTACCTTCATAGATAGTAATTTCATCTCCTTTGTATTCACGAGTTGGGTCTTCAAAAATATACTGTGAATAGCTTTTGAAGGCGGTTGCCATCGGTGTCAACTTCATTTTGACATCTACCTTCACATTTTTGGCAATGGCACCGTGTAACCAGGTAACGGCCAATGTACCTTTGATTCCATCTTTGGCTTTGATGACTTCACCTTTGTTAAAGTCAATATTGAGTTTGAATCTATTGGGTTTGACGGTAGCTATTTTCAATACTTGATTGAAGCTGGCTCCACCCACTTTTACGGTAGCAATCCAATTTCCTGTTGGAGCTGCCGCATTGGTAGGAACCATAAACTTATGGAATTTATCCATATCGTGAGCACTCACTTGTTTGTAGACCAATTGACCACGTGCATCTCTCAGCTCAAAGTTGACCGGATGACCTTTGGGAATAGGATTGGCCTTATCATTGAGTACAAACGTAAGGTGTAAGGTGTCTCCGGGCCTCCATACGCCTCTTTCTCCGTAGAGATAACCTTTGAGTCCTTTTTTCATTTCCTTTCCGGATACGTCAAATTTACTCAAGGAAAGCGAGTTCCCATCATTGATTTTGAGATAGGTTTTTTGGTCATTAAACGAAGCGATGGCAAAATAGGCGTTGGCGTCGGTTTTGAGTTCTGCCAATCCTTCACCATTGGTTTTAACCGATGCAATTTCTTGTTTTTGGAAATTGTACAGCGTCACTTTGGCACCGGCTATGGGTTCGGTGGTGAGGATATCGGTAACTGTAAAATTGAAGTTGTGGTTTTGACCTCTTTTGACTATCAGACCTATATTGGATGCCAAGATATTGGATACTACAATTTTTTCTTCATTGTAGTAAGCACTATGACAAGGATTTTCGCGTTGATTCCAGTTGTAGTTATATCGTTTGTAATTGTAAATTAGGTTATCCCAATATTGTTCTTCGCGTTCTTCCAAATCTTCAGCTTGTTCGGTAGTATAATCTTCTTCACTATCGTAGTAGTAATCTTCTTCGTAGTATTCTTCTTCGCTGTCTTCCTCATCGGAAGCTTCCACAGGTGTTTCGCAATTATAGATGATGTCATCTTTGTCAAAACTCAATTCCACGCGGTAAATGGCACCAGGTTCTGTTTTGATCAACTCGGCTAAGTCTATTGCATAGGCGGTCCATTTTCCGGTGTTTTGTTTTTCATCTTGAATCAGGGTGATTTTCTTTTTAGCAACTCTACGGCCTACCTTACGGATGTTGTACGAATCACTTGAAGACAATTCGTTGTCTTGTAGAAATTGCAGAATGTTATTTTCAAATATTTTAACAACTCTTACCGTAACCGATTTGATATTGACTGCTTCAAAGTTGTAGGTTAGTTTTTTGGAATCGGGAAGGATAACGCCTTTGTTAATTGAACGGATTTCAGGTTTTAGTTGGGCAAACTCGACCGTTTCTAAATAATTTTCTTTCAATTTAATACCATCTTCGCTTTCGATTCCGGCAAAGATTTCGGTTTTGACATTACCTTCAAGTGTATTTTGCGGATAAACTTTTAAGACGTTACCATCTACGTTAAATCGTAAATTACCTCCACCTTCAATAGTAACCAAACCATCAAAATTTTGGGTTTTCAATAATGGATCAGAGAAGTTGACTTCGAGGTATTGTTCGGGTTTTTGTACCACATTAACACCTAAAATGACAAATCGATTTTGACCGGGAATGATTATTTTTTGAGAACCTTTGTTGTCAATTCCGGCTTTTTTGCCGTTCCAGGTTATTTCCACTTCCGAATCTTCCATAGGACGTTGGATGCTGTCGATGGTAAAATGGAAATCGGTATTGGCGTTTTCTTGCCATTTAACAGAGAGGTTTTTACCGTTTTGTTTGGCTACTAATACGTTACCGCATTGGTCGATGCTCATGACATCGGCAGCGCTTAGATTTCCTTCTAGGTATTGCCATTCTTTGGAATAGGACTGAATATTACCTAGATTGATGGTAAAGTTGGGTTCAATAGTCTTAAACTGGAATTGAAATTTTTTAAATTCCCGTGGAACTTTTTTAAATAACTTGTTGAGTTGGACTTTGACAGTATACTCCGTATTGGGTTTGAGATTTTTTTCAGGATAGATTTCGATGGTTCGATTGTCTTTGATGATGTATTGACCTTTTATAGCCGGACTGATATTGACAATTCCGCTTTTGAGTGCACCACCAATCTTCTGTGTAGTAATATCTTTGGAAAAGATAATTTGAATCGGAGCTGAAACCGATACACGTCCAGAGGTTGTATAATAAATATACTCCCTGAATTTGTAGAGATTGTCATTGCCTGATGATTTGTTACAACCGATAATAGAAAGGGTAAGTAAGGCTAGGATTAGAATTTTTTTCATACAGAAGATTTGGAATTTTTTTAATAAACCCTTTCAGAGTTTCAAACTCTGAAAGGGTTGGTTTCAATAAAACTATTCGTTACATTTTAGATTTAGATTCTTTAAAATGTTTTATTCTTGAGTTTGTTTTTCTACGTAACCCATTCAGAGTTTCAAACTCTGAAAGGGTTGGTTTCAATAATACTATTCGTTACATTTTAGATTTAGATTCTTTAAAATGTTTTATTCTTGAGTTTGTTTTTCTACGTAACCCTTTCAGAGTTCAAAACTCTGAAAGGGTTGGGTTGAAGAAAATTATTTATAATGTTCAATTACTAAATCTTGAATATCAGATATATTATGATTTAAAGAATGATAATTGATAAAATCAACTTCATTTTTAAAAAGGTCAATGATTTTTTCTCTTTTAAGTTTAGTAGGCTTGTTTGAAATTACACTTCCATAGGATGACCAAGGATATATGGCTATATTTTCAACAAACTTATGATGAACCGGATTATTATGTATATAGTATATTAAATTTTTGAAGTACTTTTCAGATTTTACAATTTTTCTTTCAAAACTTTTTTCAAACAAACTACCTGAGCGATTGAACACTTTGTTTATAGATTGTGTGTAAGCATTAAATAAATGTGAAAATTGATACGTAATACCAATCTTTTTTGGGTTATGAGTTGTAGTATATGACAAATCTGCAAGATTAATTTGTTCAAATGGTTTTACATAGATTAATAAATGAAAATGGTTTTTCATCAAACACCACGCATATGTTTCAGCAAATGGATCAATATATTTTGCATATAATCTTAAGAAATAATAATAATTTTCGCTATTAAAAAAAATATCTTGATTGTTGTTGCCACGATTGTATATGTGATAATACTTATTCTCTTCTAAATTTATTTTTGTAGCCATTTTCCTTTTTTTAACTAATCAGCGTTCAAAACACTGATGGGTTTTTCATCACCCCAAATGTACATAAAAAAGCCGTCTCTTTTTTTAAAGAAGAGACGGCTTTTTAGTTAACAAAAATATAATATTACAATTCTGTAATCTTTACATTGTCAATTTCGTAAGTTGCGGATGCACTTGCAGTACACGTGTATTTAAAAGCTATATAAACGGTTGAAGATCCGGCAGCAGCACTGATATCGATATCACCTGAATTGGTCCAAGCAAATCCGGTTGTAGATAAGGTTGCTGGTAAGGTTGTCCAAGTTGCAGCACTAGGAGCACCTGTTCCAGTATAATCGGTTGACATGTATACAACTAAATTATTACCGGAATAATTACGAGCTGATTGGAAAGTCAATTTAGCTGCTGAAATACCGGTTAAGTTGATGGCTTTGGTAATCAACCAATCTTCATTGACATTATTTCCTCCGGCATATCCTGACATTTTTGCACAACTTCCGGGGTTTCCATATTGGGTATCAATTACCCAAGTTTGAGCACCCGTAACACTATAAGTAGTCCATTTGGCAAAACCATTGGTAAAACCATCTTGGAATAAAGGGTCGCAACGTTCTCCTGTAAAGGAAAACACATTTGTATTATTAACCCTTAAAACAAAGAATCCATTATCATAATCTCTAGATAAAATTCCTTCCACACTACCTTTACCACCTTGAACGATTTGTTCTCTGAAAGTTGCAAAAGTACTGGTTTCCAAAACTACTTCACCACCTGTTTCACAACTTACCATGGTTCTGTAAGAATCATAACTATCCAATGGATTGACATAAGGTTTTCCAACAACGTCAAGGTCAAATTGTAAGTTTTCAAATTTGACATACATTCCTAAATAAGCGTTGCTTATTTGATTGGTTGTTAAGGTTTTAGGAGTCAATTCGTCTGCTGTAGCATTGCGTAACAAACATTTTTTAGCTTTGTTTTCACGAATGTTTTCAAGGGCTCCACCAATGACTTCACCTATAACCAATTCGCCATGACTTTTATTAATGGCCAAGCCGTTTAACTGAAGATACACTTTTCTTCCCAAATCGTATTTAGTATATAAACTTGCCACATCTACCATTATTTTAACAGCATATTGAGGATCGGTAGGTGAATCTTGGATAAACAATTCTTTGTAGAAATTTCCGGTTTGGTCATTGGAAACCACATAACCGGAGATAAAAACAGGAGCTTCATCATCGGCAACAAATTCAACCATAGTAGAAGTTGTTCCGGTAGGATTGGCAGCATTCCATTGTGCCACGACATTTTGTATGCTGGATAACTGTTCAGTAGGAATAACGGGATTTTCTCCATAAATCTGAGGAGTATCATAATCAGTATCGTCTACGCAAGCGGTAAGTGAAACTGCCAAAACAAATAAATAAAATAATTTTTTCATGTTTAAAATGTTTTATAAGTTAGTAATTTTTAAAATCTGAAATATAAATTGATGTAATATGAAGTGCCTCTACCATACCAATATTTATTTCCAAATAGAGGTGTTTCAAGCGCTTGATCTGCCTGAAGTTCGGTATAATTGGCTTTACGGGCTTGTTCAAAACCACCGGAGTGGAAACTTTCTCCCAATAAATTATTGACACTGGCAAAGAATCCTATGTAATTATCTTTGATTTTCCAAGATTTTCCACCTACCAAATTAACTACAAAAACATCCTCCAATTTTTCCTGAGCCAGAATGGCATCTACTTCTTCTTGAGACAAGTCGTTGATGGGTTGACCATCAAATGGATCCATGAAGAAATTATCAGTACGACGGAATTCGGATAAACTGATATAGCTATGAGTTAAAAGATTAGCATTGGCGCCTACCCACCAGAATTTAGGGTCTCTATAGGTAGCCCCAACAGAATAACCTCTTTGAGGCGTACCTGATTGTTTGTAATTTTTTAAATAAGATGCTCCTTGAGATTCATTGATATAAGTATCTTCATAAGGGTTGTCGGTAAGGGTTAAAAACATTTCTGGATTGCTGTCATATAAATATTCCCCAATAGAGGCAGCACCTGTAAAACTCACGGTAGGCGTAGCTTGTACTTCTATTCCAAACTCACCGCCATAATTTCTATAATTTATTCCAGAAAGTGCTGTGGTTAAGAAATCTGCGTCTTCATCAACTTCAGCATTGGAATTGGCCACATTCAAACCTTCTACAAAATAAAATCCAACTTTAGTTAAATCTCTGAAAGTGGTGTAATAACCAGTTAAACGGGCTTTAATACCGGGTGAACGGTAAATATAACTGATATCACCGGTTGTGATTTTCGTAGTGGTTAAATTAGGCACCAATTCATTGGAAACTCTAGAGTTGGCATAGCTGGCATTAACCGTTGGTGCTTTTTCCATATATCCACCATTAACATTAATCAAATGACGACCTGATAATTTGTAGGTGACACCACCTTTAAAACCATAGGTTAAAAAATCGAGTTTTTCGCCTTTTCCAAAAGAATTATTAGAATATTTCCCATTATTGAATAAACCCTCTCTTTGATAACTTGTTTGTCCAACAGTAAATGAAGTGTACAAATCAACATATTGATAGCTGAATTGCATTTGAGTAAAAGCCTCCATTTGGGTAGCGTCAATGCTATAATTGTATAGAAATTTATCTCCTTCAACAACTTGACGGTTTGGATTGTTAATATCATTTTGACCTAATGCACTACCTTCACTTTCGAATTTATCAGAATCAATTTGGTATTGAGCACCCAATAAATCAAGCATGTGTGCATAATTTTCAGAAAGTGTGTTTTTGTATAATACAGAGGCATCCAATTTGATATTATCTTTCAATTGTGAATTGAAAATGATGCTTCCTGCCATAGTTTCATCATCCACTACATCTTCATACAAATAATATGCTGCATCCCCATTTAAGGTATAATTGGCTTGGTATAAATCATCCCAGAGGATTTGGCTATCTGGATCATCATTTAAGAATTTATAGGTGTATTCTTCAGCCGTTTGATAATTTTCATAACCTGGTGCAAGATAAAAACTAGGTAATTTTTTGTAATAAGTAGGATCTGGATTATTAGAGGTATCGTAACCAAGTCTACTATCACCAATGGTTCCATATTGGTACATCAAATTGGTGCTCAAAGTAGATTTGTCATTGATTTTCCAATTATGACTCAAAAAGAAAGTAGGTTCTTTAATTTCTTTCACTCTGGAATTGCGTTTTTCTCCTTCTTGCCAACCCCAATAAGCGTTGTAAGTTTGACCACCCAAATCAAAAACTTCCTGTGTATTAGGAGAGTTTTTACCATGACGGTTGGGTGTATAGAAAGCTGTCAAATTCAAGCTGTGATTGCCTATTACTTTTTCAATGGCAATAAAACCGGCATTGGCGTTGTAGGCACTGCCTTCACTATAACCTTCTTGTGCATAACGACGAGAACCTGAAAGTGAAAATGCCCATCCGTTACTCAATAATCCGGTGTTGTATGTGGCCATCACACGACCATCGTAATTGGAATTGGTAGCGGCATAAGCAACTTGCCCACCTTTACGGTATTGAGAAGCTCGGGTAATGTAATTGGAACTACCTAATACTCCTCCAAATGTTTTGTCGGAAGGGTTCAATCCGGAAACAAACTCCTCATTTCTCATCATATCATTTAGACCACCCCAATCACTCCATTGCGGACGTCCATTGTTGTATTTATTCATCGGAATACCGTTGAATAATACTTGTCCGAAGCTAGAATCATAGCCTCTTTCTTGGAAGAAAACCGCGCTAAAATTAAATGCTACAGCTTGTTGATAAGCATCAGTTGAGGATTGCAATAATCCGGCAATGTTATCGGCTCCACCGGCTTCATCATCTGTCAATTCTTCTTCTGTAAGCGTAATGACACTGTTATCCAAATTTTGGTTCACATCAGGATAAAACTGAACTTCACCTAAATCGATAGATTGGTCTGTTACACTAACGGGAAGATACAAATTTTCAAAACCTGCTTTACTTAGTTTTAAAACATATTCCCCTTTGGGAACATTACTCAATTCAAAAGTACCATCGGCTGTTGTGGTAGCCGTAAATTCGGTTTCTTGAAGCGAAACTTGCACATTCTCAACGAACGCGTTTGTTCCATTTTCCAAGACCGTACCTTTGATGGAGCTTAACGATTGTGCCAGGAGATTGAATCCTGTGGACAATCCTAAAAACAACAACAAAAATTTTCTCATAAAATATCTGTTAAATTAATGAATCTAAATCGTTTGAAAAAACGGATGACAAAGGTACGGTTTTTATTTATGATAAAGTTAACAATGGGTTATTTTAACGTGACTTCAAGACATCGGATGACTTTAAGTCATCCGATGTCTAAATTTATTATAGGCTCTTCTTTTTGAATTCCTTTAAATCCTCAGTCGTCCGATGACTCAAAGTCATCGGATGACTAACACTGTGAACAAAAAAACCACAGTAAAAACTGTGGTTCTTTGTTATTTTTAAGAATAATTTATCCTCCAAAATCATCAAAACGTACATTTTCTTTGGGCACGCCAAAGTCATCACACATTTTAACAACCGCTTTATTCATCATAGGTGGACCGCAGAAATAGAATTCTATATCTTCGGGCGCATCGTGTTTGGTTAAATATTGGTCAATCACTGCTTGATGTACAAATCCTACAAATCCGTCACCTACTTTATCGGTTGCATCTTTTTTGGCTACCCAATTATCTTCAGGAAGCGGTTCGGAAAGCACTAGATAGAAACGGAAGTTTGGAAATTCTTTTTCCAAAGCTTTGAAATGATCGACATAGAACAATTCGCGTTTGCTTCGCCCACCATACCAATAGGTGATTTTTCTACCTGATTTCAAGGTTTTCAACAAGTGATATAAATGAGACCGCATTGGAGCCATACCAGCTCCTCCACCTACGTAAAGCATTTCAGCATCAGATTCATTGATGAAGAACTCACCATAAGGTCCTGAAACGACCACTTTATCTCCAGGTTTGCAGTTGAAAATATAAGAAGAAGCTACACCGGGATTAACTTTCATATAATCATTGGTAGCGCGATCAAATGGAGGTGTTGCAATCCTTACATTGAGCATCACATGACGTCCTTCGGCAGGATATGAAGCCATAGAGTAGGCACGTTCGACGTTTTCTCCATTTTTCATCACCAAAGGCCACAACTTGAATTTATCCCATTCCAACTTGAATTTTTCGGGTTCGCCCGGATGTTCTACGGGATGAGCCGTTATGTCGATGTCGGTGTATTTGACTTCGGTAGCGGGAATTTCAATTTGGATGTAACCACCGGCTTTGTAATCCATGTCTTCGGGAAGTTCGACCACAAATTCTTTGATAAACGAAGCCACATTGTAATTGGACACCACAGTAGCTTCCCATTTTTTGATACCAAATACTTCTTCGGGTACTTCGATAACCATGTCTTGTTTGACTTTGACTTGGCAACCCAATCTCCAACCTTGAGCCAATTCTTTACGGGTAAAGTTGGGTATTTCGGTAGGAAGCGGTTCGCCACCACCTTCGTGAACTTGGCATTTGCATTGTAAGCAAGTACCGCCACCACCACAGGCAGAAGGTAAAAATATTTTGGCATTTCCAAGCGTAGAAAGCAATGAACTTCCGGCAGGAACTTCAATCTCTTTTTCCCCGTTGATTTTAATTTTGACATTTCCGGAGGCAACCAATTTTGTTTTGGCATACAACAGCATAAAAACCATCAACAAAAGCAGGATTAAGAATGCTATAATTGCGTAAATGATAAGTTCGGTTATACTAAACATAAAACTTGAAGGTAGAAGGTAGAAATTAGAAGCATTTTCAAAAAAGAAATTATCTAAATCTTCACTTCATTTATTGGTTAATATTATTTACTTTTTTCCAAAGGGTTTACAGACAACGAATCAACTTGCAATGAATCGATTGCCAATGAATCAATGACCGGTAAGGTATCGAGTACTTGAACAGGAGTTTCCACTGGAACAACTGGAGCTTTCACAGTATTTTTCTCTTCCGGTTTTTGAGTGAAAGCATTCATATCAATACCTCCAAAACTCATAAAACCGATAGCCATCAATCCGGTGACGATAAAGGTAATACCCAAACCCCGTAAAGGAGCCAAAACATGAGAGTATTCCATACGTTCACGAATAGCAGCCATTAAGATAATAGCAATAGCCCAACCCAATCCTGATGCTAAAGCAAAGGTGGTTACATGACCTAAATTGGAATAAATTCCGGAATCTACTCTCTGTTGCATAAACAAAGATCCACCTAAGATGGCACAGTTTACAGCGATAAGAGGTAAGAAAATTCCAAGAGAGTTATACAATGAGGGTGAAAATTTTTCCACAATCATTTCCACCAATTGTACCATAGTAGCAACAGATGCAATAAAAAGAATAAAGGTAAGAAAGCTCAAATCCAAATTGGCGAAGGAAGGATCCAACCATTTTAAGGCACCAGGTTCAAGCATGTATTTGTAAACCAAATAATTGACCGGAACGGTGATGATTTGAACAAAAGTTACGGCTATACCCAATCCAACAGCTGTTGATACCTTTTTGGAAACTGCCAAAAAGGAACACATACCTAAGAAATAGGCAAAAACCATGTTGTCAATAAACAACGATTTGATAAATATATTTACGTATTCCATATCCTACTACTATTTTTCAATTAATTTTCTATTGAAGTGACGTTGTACCCATATGACAATTCCTACAACAATCAAAGCCATTGGCGCCAAAATAATGAAACCATTGTTCACATAACCATAGGCGTATAATCCGGTTTTTTCAATGGGATCACCGAGAATTTCAAATCCCCAAATTTTACCTGAACCTAGTAATTCTCTAAGAAAAGCAACTACCATCAGTATGATACCATACCCAATTCCATTACCAATTCCATCTAAAAACGATTTCCAAGGTGTATTACCCAATGCAAATGCTTCCAATCTTCCCATTACAATACAATTGGTAATGATCAGACCGACAAATACCGAAAGTTGTTTACTTACATCGTAGGCATATGCTTTCAAAATTAAGTCAACTAATATTACCAACAAGGCAACGATAACCAATTGGACAATAATTCTAATTCGGCTAGGAATAAGATTGCGTAAAAGAGAAATAATCACATTACTCAATGCAATAACTGCAGTTACAGACAATGCCATTACAAAGGCATTTTTCATTTGAACCGTAACCGCTAATGCAGAACAAATCCCCAATACTTGAACGGAAATAGGGTTGTCATCATTAAAAGGGGCTGTGATGAGTTTGATATTACTTTTGGAAAATAATCCTTCTTTGTTTGTATCTGACATAATGATTATTTTTGAAGGGTTTTTAAATAATTTTCGTAGGGTTTCAAACCGTCTAAAAGCATTTTGGAAACCCCATTACAAGTCAAAGTAGCCCCAGAAATAGCATCCACTTTTCCATCGGTTTTGTCATCGCCACCTTTATAAGCTTTGATGACACTTAACTTTTGAAATTCCCCATTGGCACTAAAAATATTTTCTCCAATAAATCGATCTTGGAAAAAATCTCTATTGATATCTCCACCCAATCCAGGCGTTTCAGCCTTATGGTCAAATACGATTCCTTTGACGATTTGGTTTTCATCCACCGCCACATAGCCCCATATGGCATCCCACAATCCCATGCCACGTACCGGAAAAACATAGAATTTTTGACCCTCTTTTTCAGCTATAAAAATGGGATGTTTCCCTTTTACTTTAGCTAAATCAATGGCAAATGCGCCTTTTCCGATTTCAACTCCTTGGTCGTCCAATACCAAAGTATCTTTGATGTAGGTTTTATAAGCTTCAGGAGATTCTTCTCTGCTGATTTCTTTCATGCCTATAGAACGCATGATGTATTGCATTTTCTCTTTTTTGATATTGAGATCTTGAGCCGGTTTCAATGCGGTAGCAGCAAATGCTAGCGCTGTAGCAACCAAAACCACCATTACGGTAGAAAACGCAAACGTATATCCATTTCCTTCTGTATTCATGATTATGCCGTTTTTAATGGGTTAGTTTTCATTCTTTTCTTGCGTTTCACAATGTTGCTGTTTACTACATAGTAATCTATAGTAGGAGCAACTGCATTCATCAACAAGATGGCCAACATAGCGCCTTCCGGATAAGCCGGATTGAATATACGAATCATAATGGTGAAAAATCCGACCAAAAATCCATACATCCATTTTCCCCTTTCTGTTTGTGCTGCAGAAACCGGATCGGTAGCCATAAACACAATAGCAAAAGCAAATCCTCCAACCATCAAATGATTGTACCAACTGAAATTCATAAGCTCGTTTAATCCGACCGCATTGAAAGCAAATACGGTTACAACAGCTCCAATAACACCCGATAACATGATTTTCCAACTACCAATTCCGGTAGCTATTAAAATTAAAGCGCCAATTATTATGGCCAATTTGGAAGTTTCACCAACCGAACCGGGAATCAACCCTAGGAACATGTCCATGGTAGAATAAGATGGCGTTATATTTTGAGCCAAACTACCCAAAACGGTTGCACCCGACATACCATCGGTAGTCATGGCATCGCTTACCCATACTTTGTCTCCCGACATAAAGTTGGGATAAGAGAAGAAGGCAAAAGCCCTTGCCAATAAAGCCGGATTAAAGATGTTCATTCCGGTTCCGCCAAATACTTCTTTCCCGATGACTACTGCAAAAACAACAGAAACTGCCAACATCCACAATGGTAAATCGATAGGCATAATCATAGGAATCAACAATCCGGAAACCAAATAACCTTCATTGACATCGTGATTGCGCCAAATGGCAAATGCAAATTCAATTCCCAAACCTACTGCATAGGATACAATAATTGATGGTAAAACTTTCCAGAATCCGTATCCGAATAAATGCATCAATGACAAATCCGAACCTTCTACCTGACTGAAATGTTGGTAACCTATATTGTACATTCCAAACAATAAAGCCGGTACCAATGCGATGACCACAATCATCATGGTTCGTTTCAAATCAATACCATCTCGAACGTGTGCGCCGTGTTTGGTAGTGTGATTGGGAACAAATAAAAAAGTTTCAATAGCTTGAAAGCCTTTTTCGTAACGCTCCAATTTTCCTCCTTTGAGGAAAGGTTTTTTGAGCTTATCTACTGTATTTCTTAAAAACTGCATAACTATCCTACTTCTTTAATCATTATATCAAGTGCTTCACGTATGATTTCTTGCGCTTCCAATTTGGAAGTATTGCTGAAATCTATCAAACCAAAATCTTCAGGTGCTACTTCGTAGATACCCAAATTTTCCATTTTATCAATATCACCAGCCAATGCAGCTTTTAATAATTGCATAGGGAAAATATCCATCGGGAATACTTGTTCCATTTCTCCGGTAATAACCAAAGCTCTTTCCTCACCATTTAAATTGGTGTCCAAATTATATTCTTTATGGGGCATAAGGAAATTGAAGAAGGTACGCGACAAACTCAATTTTTGATTTTGAGTGAATGGCATCCAACCGAAGAAGGTGTAATAATTGCCTTCGGGAATCACCGAAATCAAATTGGTATAAAAACCAAGTGAAGACTCTTTTCCCATTTTTTTACCGGAAAGAACATCTCCGGATATCATTCTAGTATTGGTATTTTTTACTTGAGAATTCAATAATTTTTCCAATGAAGCACCTTGAATGGCCTTGTAGTATTGTGGTTTTTCCACTTCACTTCCTGCTAATGCAAATACACGAGTAGCATCGTATTTACCGGTTGTAAACAAACGACCGATGCAGGCTACATCTTGAGGTTTGATGGTCCAAACTTTTTCACCTTTATTAATAGGATCAATGTGATTCATTTGAACGCCAACATTTCCGGCGGGATGTTTTCCAAAAATGCGGTATATTTCTACTTGGTCCAATTTATCAAAGAAACTGTTTTCTGTGCCACAAACGGTCAAATTAACTTTCCCTGAGGTAAGTTTGGTCAAAGCATTGAGCCCTGTTTGAAAAGCTTGTTCCTGACCTGCCAATGCATAAGCATCTTGTGCAGCCAATGGAGCAGTTGAAAAACTAGATATAAAAATGGATTTCGGAGTATCGTTTGGATCAACGATTACATCGTAAGGACGTTGAATGAAGAAAGGAAAACAACCAGCTTCCGACAAATAGGATACGATTTCTTCTCTACTCATTTTCAGTGGATCTTTTGATCCGAAATCCTTGTAAGAATCGGATGAATCGGCTGAAATTTTGATTTCGAGAATACGACGTTTTTCACCTCTTGTAATGTCCAATATAGTACCGCTCACCGGAGACGCAAATTTTACCAATTCATTTGTTTTGGAATAAAACAAGAGATCACCTGCTTTGACCACATCTCCTATTTTAACGAGGAGTTTGGGTGTAATGCCGTGAAATTCAGTTGGTGAAATTGTGTAAACTTCGGAGCGTGGTAAGTCGGAAAGGATTTTTTCGGCTGTACCTTTGAGCTTGATTGTAAGCCCTTTAGGAATGCGAATGTCTTTTGACATATAAATCGAAGTTTAAGTTTTAATTATTTTGGGCAAAAATACATTTTTAGGATGGATTTATAAAGTGATTTTTATCATTTTTTACATATTAAACAATGAAAATTCCAAAAACAAGTTTTTTATTGAGAATTATGTATTTGCAAAGTCTTATTAAACCATATCAACATTTCAAATGTTTTGAATTAGCATTAAGTGCCAACTTGTTTTTTATTTCAAAATCGGTTCTTTTTATTACTTTAGCATTTTAATTTTAACTAGTTTGGAAGCAGTATCCCAACCCGTTCAACCTGAAATACAATACCCGGAGCCTAAGTTTCGAAATGTCCTCATCATTCGTTTTTCAGCCATGGGAGACGTGGTTTTAACTGTTCCCGTTATCCAAAATTTGCTCCGACAATATCCCAATTTGAAAATCACGGTTTTAACCCGACCTTTTTTCTTGCCTTTTTTTGAAAATATCCCTCAAGTAACTTGTTATGCTATTGATTCCAAAGGCCCACAAAAAAGCATTTGGGGATTAAAAAGATGGGTCGATACCTTGATTAAAGATGAAAAGATTGAGGTTGTTATGGATTTGCATTCCGTGATACGCACTTGGATTATGGGGTTTTTCTTTCGTCTGAAAGGAATTCCTATTTACAGTGTAGATAAAGGACGTAAGGAAAAGAAGAGATTGATCCAAAAGGGAATTGCATTTTTTGAAACATTAAGTACAAAAGAGCATGAATCTAAACTCCCTTTACCGCATGCAACAGAACGTTACCGCAACGTTTTTGAACGTGCAGGTTTCAATTTTGAAATGCAACCCGTAAACTTACGTGTTTTCAATCCATTAGTTCAACCGAATAACAAACTGACCATAGGTATTGCGCCTTTTGCCGCTCATCCTAGCAAACAATGGGGAATGGCTAAAATATACGAGTTGGTTGAAAAACTATTGTTGCAGTATCCTGAAATCGAAATAAACCTATTTGGTGGTGGCGCCCAAGAAGTGAAAATCTTACAAAAGCTGGCTGACTATTACCCATCAGTTCACAATTTGGCCGGTAAAATGTCGTTGAAAGAAGAAATTCAAAAAATTTCAGAATTACGGGCTTTTATCAGCATGGATTCGGGAAATATGCATATTGCTAGTTTGACAGGTATTCCGGTTGTATCCATTTGGGGTGGAACGCATCCGGACATTGGATTTTCAGCCTTATATCAACCCAAGGAAAATCACATTCAGATTCCGGTGGAAGTACTATCTTGTCGTCCTTGTTCGGTTTTCGGAACGGCGCATTGTACCCATGCCAAACCTTTTGCTTGTATGCAGGATTTGCATGTAGATGACGTTATCAAGAGATTGATTGTGATTTTAAAATAGCTATATTTCTGCTCCAGCTTTGATAAATGAAACTTTATCCAAAATGGTTTTCAAAATATGATCCAATTGATGATGGGTAAAATCAGGATCCAACAAGACGCATCTCAAATAGATTTTGTCATGAATCGGAGCGTAATTGAAGATGATTTTACCTTCGTTGAAAATGGCTTCTCTCAATTTGATATTCAATTCATTAAGGTCTGAAACACTTCCTTTTTCAGAAATAAATCTGAAACACACGATGGTGGAATCGGGCTGTTGGAACAATTCGAATTTGTGATGAAGTTCAATTACATTTGCAAAATATAAAGCATTTTCCCGCAGTTTTTCAATCCTTTGGGTGAAGCCTATTTCGCCTTCATATTTTAGACTCATCCATAACTTCAAAGCTTCGGGTCGACGACCGCCTTGTAACGATTTTTGACCTAAATCAAAATCGTCTGTATCATGGTGAAATAAATAATCGGCATTGACATGAAAAGCTTCGTTCAAATCACCTTTTTCTTTGGTCAAAAAAGAGCTCGTCGAAAGTGGCATTCCCATGGCTTTGTGAAAATTCCAAGTAACGGAATCTGCTTTTTCAATGCCTTTTAATTTGTAACGTTCTTTTTCGGAAAAGAGTAATGCACCTCCAAAAGCTGCATCCACATGAAACCACATATTGTATTTTTGAGCTATTTGAGCCAAAGCATCTACATCATCATATGTTCCAGAAATCGTTGTGCCTGCAATGGCTACCAGCATTAAGGGTAATCTACCTTCTTTTTGAACTTTAGTAATGGTTTTTTCCAACGCATCAACATCTATTCTAGCATCGGCTTTGGAGGGAATTTTGACAAGTGAATCTGTGCCAAAGCCCATAAAATTTACACCTTTCACAAAGGAATAGTGTGCTTGTTCAGAAATAAAGATGGCTATCGGTTGTTCTTGAAATAATCCCGAATTTTTGACGTGATTCAATTTATGTTGTCGCGCCAAAAACATAGCTTTCATATTGGACAAGCTACCACCTGAAGTAAAAACGCCATCTCCATTTCCAGCTCCCCAAATTTTGGAAGTCAGATGTGCAATCGTTTCTTTTTCAATTAAGGTAAGGACAGGTGCCACTTCATAGGTATACATAGACGTATTGAGAACCGAAATCAAGATATCGGCTAAAAAAGCAATGGGTTGCGTTTTTCCAAACATCTGATTCATAAAATAAGGATGATTGGTATTGACGCTATATTCCAAGACTTCTTGAATTAATTGGAGTAAATAGGGGCTATCCATTCCCAATTGCGGAATTTTTAAGTCCATTTTTTGACTTAAGTCTTCTGGTTCAATAGCTTTACGCAACTGAATATCAGAATTTTGGGAATTGGATAATCGTTGATTAATTTGTTCGATTACAAATGTTTTCAACACATTAAAAGTGTCGTCCATATTGAAGCTTAAAACTGAGTTGCAAAAATAATAAACAAATTAGGATTGGCGACTGTAAAATGGATAATTTCGTTAAAGCATGTTTAGGAAAAACAACCATTGGTCTTAAATTCAAATAAAATTGATCCTAGAAAACCTAATTCAATGCTTTAAAAGTAAAACCTGCTTTTGTCCAATTTTCTAATACTTTGGGCAATACATCCAACACTTTGGAACGGGCTTTCAAACTGTCGTGAAAAACGACTATACTACCATCTGATGTGTGTTGCATGACTTTGGTAAGACATTTTTCAGTCGATAAATCAGGGTCAAAATCACCACTCAACACATCCCACATGACTATTTGATAACCTTTCTGAATGAGTGCTTGGGCTTGTTTGCGTTTAATTTTACCATAGGCTGGTCTGAATAATCGGGTGAAAGGCAATGCGGTTTCGGCTTGAGTGACATTTTCCAAGTAGACTTTGTTTTCATTTTGCCAACCATTCAAGTGGTTATGGGTGTGATTGCCAATGCTATGACCTTCATTAAGAATTTTTTCGGTCAAATCGGGATATAATAAAGCATTTTTTCCAATGAGGAAAAAAGTGGCTTGCGCGTGGAATCCTTTTAAAATACGCAGGACTTCTTCGGTTACTCCAGGCGTTGGACCATCGTCAAAGGTTATATAAATACATTGAGAAGGTTTTTTCTTCCAAAGGTATTTAGGATAGAGCCATTTAAAAAACCACGATGCTTTAAAGGTATATACAGACATACATTATAACAAAAACCTGTAGCTTTAAACGGGATAAACCCAATCAAAACACAGGTTTTTGAGTTATAGGTTTATTCGTCAATCAGATGCTTGAACAAATCGAGGTGTTCAACGTATTGGTCTTGTGCTTTTTGGGCATAAGCTTCCGAATCGTGTTTGGTAATCATTTTGACCACTTCACCGTACAACATCAAGTTGTTTTCCAATTCGTCATAAATGCTTGGGAAATAATCATCTTCAAACGTGCTGAAATACTGCAACCATTCTTGAGTGTTTTTTATGATGGTATCCGACAGTGCACGAGCCTTTTGTTTTTGACCCAATCGGTAATAACTATCTACATAATCCAACAACATACCGTGATTGTAAAACTTGTTGGCAGGCATTTTTTCAAGAGACAAATCCAAAACTTCAACTGCTTTGATCGTATCTCCTTTTTCGGCCAATGCATTGGACAAACGCACCAAAGCATTTCTAAAATTGACCGAGTTTTTACGAGTTTCCGAATCCAGATAAATACCTTCTGTTATCGTTCCCCAATTCCATTTTTGAATGTTTTTGTACATTTTATCCGGATTGATTCGGCCCATTTCAAACGGACTTCCGGTATAAGGTGTAAGTATAGGTACCAATTTATAAGTCAGTCCATCCATTTGCAAATAATCTTTCAACCATATGTATTCTTCATCATCATAACTTCCGCCTGTAAAATAAATAGGTCTTTCCCAATTGAAATTGGCCAATATATCCAACATCATGATGCGGTTTTTGGTGATGCCGTATTCATCTATTCTGATGTCTATAAAAGGAACAATTTGGTCGGCTTCATTTGCGGCGACCAATCCGGTGCGCAAAACGGCTTCCTTATTTACTGGCAAACGCAGAATATGAGCCGGATAGGTTTTAAGTTTTTTGCCATCTTCGATTTCATAATAGGTAATGTCTTTATCACTTTGAATCCAGTTCATAAAATCTTTGATATACATGGTACTGTCTTGTACGATGGTTGAATCGGGAAAGTGATAAGCTACGTCCAAACTTCCGTATTTGTATTCTTCATGTTTTAATTGAGAAGGAATCGGATCGGCTTCATAGGATTTGCGTTTCATTTGATCAATGTACCAATCGGTTGCAAACAAGCTGGTGTTGACTGTTTTGATATCGGTGCGTACATTTTCCACTTCTTGTAAGTACCACAAGGGGAAAGTATCATTGTCACCAATGGTAAACAATATTGCATTTGGATCACAAGATTCCAAATAGGCTTGTGCATTGAGGTGTGCGGTATATTTATTGGCCCGGTTGTGATCATCCCAATTTTGGAATCCCATCAATACCGGAACTGAAAGTAAAGTGAGTAATGTAATACCAATTGCCAAGCCTTTAGACTGTATTTTTTCCTTAAAATAACCAAACAAAGCACTTACCCCCAAACCAATCCAGATGGCAAAAACATAAAATGATCCCACAACGGCATAATCCCGTTCTCTTGGTTCAAATGGTTTGGGATTGGTATAGAAAAGAATTGCCAAACCGGTAAAAGCAAAAAACAACAATAAAATGTAAAAATTATTGGCATCTTTTTTTAGTTGGAAAAACAATCCAAACAAACCCAATATCAAAGGTAAAAAGAAATAGGTATTTCTAGCCTGGTTGGTTTTGACTTCGGTAGGTAAATCGGATTGTGGCCCTAAAATTTGGTTATCTACAATAGGGATTCCACTGAGCCAATTGCCGTTGTGAATATCCAAATGACCTTGTTCATCGTTTTGACGACCTACAAAATTCCACATAAAATAGCGCCCATACATATATCCAAATTGGTAACTCATCATAAAATGTATGTTTTCTGAAAAGGTAGGACGACGGGTAGAATTTTGTGGAATGTTGGTAATGGATTTGTAATAATGAATATTGGTGGGCGATGTACCTACCATACGAGGAATAAATCCCTTGTGTTTTTTACTGTAATTGGGATAAACACCTTTATAAGTATCTTGATTGACAATGATGTATTTTCCACTTTTTTTATCTTTTTCATATTTCAAAATATCATCTCGATAGGGTTGATCTTTATCTTTTTCACCTTTATAGGAATGAGAATAATATTTGTCGTAAAACACATTGGCATCACCATATTGTTCACGGTTGTAATAAGCCAATAATTCGCGTGCACTAGAAGGATTGTTTTCGTTGATCATCGTATTGGCATTGGCTCGAATAGGTAACATCAACCAAGAAGAAAATCCGATTACGATAAACAATACCGATAAAATAATAGTATGCGTGGTTACCCAATTTTTTTTATGTGAAAAATGCAATCCCAAATAGAAAGCAACTAACATTAAAATACCGGCAATAATAGAGCCCGAATTGAAGGGCATACCTACAGAATTTACAAAGAACAATTCCATGGCACTGAAATATTTCAGGGTAAATGGGAATAAAAATTTAAAAGTAAATGCCAAAAATAAAATCGCTACAATATTGGCTAATACAAACTGACCCAAATCTTTGATTTTATATTTTTTGTAGATATAAAGAAAAACAATGGGAGGAATTACAAGTAGCGAAAGTATGTGAACTCCAAATGAAAGTCCGACAACAAAACTGATGAGTAACAACCAACGGTTCCCATGCGGTTCATCCATTTCGGCTTCCCATTTCAAGCCCAACCAAAACAGAAGTGCCATCAAAAACGAAGACATGGCATACACTTCCGATTCAACAGCACTAAACCAGAAACTATCAGAAAAAGTATAAGCCAATGCGCCTACCATTGCACTACCTAAAACAGCAAAGGCTTTGGCATCATTCAATACCTCATCTTTTTTCAATAAAACTTTTTGAGCCAGAATACTGATGGTCCAAAACAAAAACAATATAGTAAAAGCACTAGACAAAGCCGACATAAAATTGGCCATATAAGCAATCTGAGTGGCATCTTTGGCAAACATAGCGAAAAAGGCACCCAACATTTGATACAACGGTGCTCCGGGTGGATGTCCTACTTCGAGTTTTACCGAAGTGGAAATATACTCCCCACAATCCCAAAAACTGACGGTTGGTTCTAATGTTAAAGTGTAGGTAACCAGTGCTATAGCAAATGCTACCCAGCCTAGTATCAGATTGTACTTTTTGAATGTAAAGTTCATATTTTGTTTGTTAGTATGAAAAGAAACCAATTTTGCATTTAAGATTGAAATTTGAAGGATTTGATTGAAAATTTTTTGGATGTAAATATTGTTTTAAATATACTTTAATCAATTAATTCCCAACTCATTTAATATCCTATCTCAAACTATCTGCTTCAAAAGCTCTATTAAAGTGGCGAATTTAAGGAAATATTTGAAGTTCAGATATTGGGATTTGTTTTTTAAGAAATTTTTTAAGGCTTCCAGCCTTTAAAGGCTGGAAGCCTTCTCATGTGAGGAAACTCTAGATCGGGATAAACTTCTCGCCCTAGTGCAAACAAAAAAAGGCACCCTAAAGTGCCTTTATTTTGTTGACCCACTAGGACTTCCCGATAAAGATTTTCTAACTCACTGCGTTCGAAGAAACTCTAGATCGGGATAAACTTCTCGCCCTAGTGCAAACAAAAAAAGGCACCCTAAAGTGCCTTTATTTTGTTGACCCACTAGGACTCGAACCTAGAACGACTGAACCAAAATCAGCTGTGTTACCATTACACCATGGGTCAAAAAGTGGGTGCAAAGATAAATTAAAGATTATTATAAGCAAAATATTTTTTACAATTTTATCTGGTTTGAAAAATATTGTGATAAATTATTGATAAACATTTGTTTTTAAGTAGTTTAGTTCAATAAAAAAACCCTTTGATAATCATTATCAAAGGGTTTTACATGAACATAAATGAGTTATATATTGGGGTTCAAATTAGATTACACCCAAATCTAACATGGCATCGGCTACTTTTACGAAACCGGCAATGTTGGCTCCTTTTACATAATTGACATATCCATCGGGTTGGGTACCGTATTTGACACAAGCCGCGTGAATGTCTTTCATAATGCGATGTAATTTAGCATCAACTTCTTCTGCTGACCAGTTGTAACGCGCTGAGTTTTGACTCATTTCCAAACCTGAAGTGGCAACACCACCAGCATTGGATGCTTTTCCTGGAGAGAATAATATTTTATTTTTCAAGAAAATATCGATAGCTTCTTCAGTGCTAGGCATATTGGCACCTTCACCTACTAAAATACATCCATTGTCAACCAATTTTTGGGCATCAGGACCATTCAACTCATTTTGAGTAGCACATGGTAATGCGATATCTACTTTGAGTTCCCATGGTTTTTTTCCTGCGTGGAAAGTAACGCCTTGGAATTCTTGAGCCATTGGAGCCACGATATCATTGTTGGAAGCTCTCAATTCGAGCATATAATCAATCATTTCATTGGTCATACCATTGGGAATGTGAACGTATCCGTCGGGACCTGAAATGGCTACAACTTTGGCACCCAATTCGGTTGCTTTTTGAGCAGCACCCCAAGCTACGTTACCAAAACCAGAAACTGCTACTACTTTACCTTTAAAGGAATCTCCTTTGGTTGCTAGCATTTCTTGTGCAAAATACACATTACCATAACCGGTAGCCTCAGGACGCATCAAAGAACCACCCCAACCATTGCCTTTTCCGGTCAATACGCCTGTGTGTTCTTTAGCTAATTTTTTGTACATGCCATAAAGGTATCCGATTTCACGACCACCTACACCGATATCACCGGCAGGCACGTCAGTATCGGGACCGATTAATTGCCATAATTCAAGCATAAATGCTTGGCAAAAACGCATGATTTCCGCATCTGATTTTCCTTTTGGGTTGAAATCCGAACCACCTTTTCCTCCACCCATTGGCAAAGTAGTCAAGGCATTTTTAAAAATTTGTTCGAATCCTAAAAACTTAAGGATAGATAAGTTTACAGATGGGTGAAAACGCAAGCCTCCTTTGTATGGGCCTATGGCTCCATTGAACTGAATGCGATATCCCAAATTGACTTGTACTTCACCTTTGTCATCCAACCAAGATACTTTGAAAGTTAAAATACGATCGGGTTCCACAACTCTTTCAATGATTTTGGCAGCTTGATACTGCGGATTTTCATTGTAAAGATCTTTGACAGATTCTAATACTTCGTGTACAGCTTGCAAATACTCTTTTTCTCCTGGGTGTTTAGCTTCCAGAGAATTCATGATTTCTTGAACGTTCATATAGATGGTATTTAATAATAAAATAGTGTTTGATAATACTCTCAATCAACGGATTGAATTCGATTACAAAATTAATAAAAAAAGTACTACTAAAATCAAAATAATTAAATTTATTTTACCACTATAACGATTTCGTTATGAATGAAATAAAAACTAAGCCATTTGAAATTGAAAAAATTTGGGTTGTATAAGAGCTTAAAAGACGTCAACAATCCGCTTTATTTAAGAAAAATACATTTTATTCTTCTTCAGAAACTTGAGTTTCCATAGTGTGATTTTCCTTATAAATGACTGCTTTATTTTTACCGCCTTCTATGATGATGTGTAATGCATTATTGAATCGAATGTGGCGGATGTACTCATTTTCAAAAATCGCTTCCTGTCGGTTTAAATATTCAATGTCGTAAAAACCATCATTGATATAGGGATTTAATGTCAGGTAACCGACTTTAAAAGAAGTCAGATTTTGGAAAAAATGGGTTCCTTGACTGGGATCTACTCTGAAATTGTGCAAACCGGATTCGATAATCACCTTAGCATGCGAAATTTGAGACCACATCACCGGAATACCCAACCAAGGGTCACTTGAGCCCCATCTACCGGGACCAATCAACACATAGTTTTTACCATTATCATCAAATTGACGATTGATTTTTTCTACTTCTGCAGCAATATCTCGAGTTTTGGCTGGATTAAACGATTCGGGTTTTATATATACGATATCGTGAATGCTATCGTATTTTCCATTTCCCAATGCTGAATTTGATAAAATGATAGTTTCTTCTTGATCAATATCATCGGGGACGGTATGGTACAAATCAAATTCTTCAACAATCGGTCGTAATTGCAGAAAACTGAAAACTTTGGGTTCTCCAGCTGGGACGTCCAACTTGACGGCAAATTCCATTTCTACCGGACTACTCATTTGCCCATGTGAAAGTTTGAGTAAATCTTGTAAAATCTCAGCGAGCGGAAAACTATTGTATTTTAAAATATTGTCAAATGTCAAAACCCTTAAACCATCTTCAAAAACGCCAGGTTTGATAACATTGTTTTGTAAATCATAAGTTGACGCTACAAATTTTAAAGCCGGATGATTTTTGACAGAACGAATACTCAACAAGCGTTTGTTGACTTCTTCATCTGTGGACGTGTGGTATTTTTCGGGATTCAATTCCAATCCGTAAAAGGTTTTTTGGGTGTCGCGTTGCGCCGAACCTACATTGGACAATTGTAAAATCTTTTTGGGATGATGTGGTGAAAACCGAAGGGTTTGTCCACCGCCTACAATGATTTCGCCCAATCCCAATGCAATTTGGGCAATACCTTCTTCCGGTTTTTCATCACCAATGGGATAAAAATTAACCGATCGTGCTACACCTGATACATTGGGAAAATACAAATCATCGTATTTTACACCTACCACTTCTTGTAATACAACCGCCATTTTACTTTCTTCAATGGCGTGATTGGTAGCTTTGATATAGGCTTTTGAATTTTTGTAAAAAGCCGATGCCATTACCGATTTGATAGCATTCAACACCATTTCCAGAAATACATCATGATCGGTATTGGGAACCATATAAGTTGAAAAAATTCCTGCAAATGGCTGGTATAAAGTGTCTTCCAATACGCTCGAGGATCGTACGGCAACCGGAACTTTGGTAGTTTTCAAAAAGGCACTAATATCATCAACAGCCCACTGTGGCAAAGGTTTGGAAATAAATTCATTGATGATGGTTTCATCGTCTTCCCCTTCTGCTACGAGCGCAAACAAATTGTGTTGTTCCATAAATTCGTCAAATACCTGCGTACTCAATACAACGGTTCGGGGTATAGAAATGGTGACATCATTATATTTATTGTAGCGTTTGTGTCTTTTCAAAAACGAATTGATAAAGGCCAATCCACGTGCTTTTCCACCCAATGCACCATTTCCGATACGGGAAAACACGAGATATTCGTCGTATTCATCTTTGTCAAATTTGGCAATGATTCCACTAGATTTGGAATGACGGTATTGCCTCACAGCTTTAGCCAAAAACTCTTTTACCTGATCATTTTCGGAAAAATCCTCAAATTCGAAGGCAGCAAACAAATTGGCAAGTGGAAATAAGGCTCTGGATTGTAACCATTTGGAAAACTCATTTCTTTTGGAATGGTAGACGATAGATTCTATAGGGACAATACTAATTCCTTTTTGCAATTCTCTTAAATCTTTGGCTACGGCAACAATTTTACGAGTCGTTGGATCCCAAAATTCAAAATCTCCAAACGAGAGGTATTTTGTGATATACCTTTTAAGATCTTGTTCTAAGGTTTCGGAGTGTTTGAATAGAAACTTCGCTTTGTGTAAATCGGCGACTTCTTGATTCTTGATATTGGAAGATTGTATTAAAAAAGGAAAATAACGTTGGTATTTTCGGACATATTCTAACAATTTGAAACCTGCCATTGCATCTTTTTCACCATCTTTGGGGTAACTCACATCAGAGATAACACCCAATAAATGCTTTTTGTATTTTTCAAATAGTTCTATTGCTTCCTCATAGGATTTGGCCAATAGTATTTTAGGTCTACCTCTTTTGGACATCATTTTACTGTGTTCATTGAGCTCTTCCTGCATGAATGACAGCGTTTGATTTAAAATAACCTTGTAAATCAATGGCAAATAACGCGAGTAAAATTGCATGGAATCCTCCACCAACAAAATGGCTTTTACACCGGTACCCAAAATGTCTTTTTCGGCATTCATGCGGTCTTCGGTCAATTTGATAATGGCAAGAAATATATCCACATCACCGTTCCAATGGAAAACGTCGTCTATGATTTTGGCATTTTCTTTTAATAATTTTTGACGCAATTGATCTGAATAATGACTCAATGCTACGATAGGTACATCGGGAAAATGGAGTTTGATGCGTTGTGCCGTTTCAAACGAACCTTTTACCAAATCCAAAAAAGTAATTACCAAATCGATTTTGACTGTTTGCAAAACATCAATTGCTTTTCTTGCTGAGGAGGCATGTAGAAAATTAGGTGGATAACGCAAGTTCAACGTAGCGTATTCATTGAAAATTTGTTCATCAATTCGCCCGTCTTCTTCAATTAAATAGTAATCGTAATTGGAACACACGATGAGGACATTATAGACGCGTTTTTGCATCAGTTCCTTAAAAGGGACTTCTTGAAATTCGTGGTATTGGAGATTTGGTAAAGGATTTTTAAGCATGATAGTTTCTGAGTGAATGATTCATGAACTTACTGTCGGAGTTTTGTTTTAAGATTCGAAGCAGTAAGTTTACAAAGTTAGAAAAATGATGTGGATAAATCTAAGGCATTTTTCCTAAAAAAATGTAATTTTGCCCTTTTGAGACAGCATAAAATCTAAACGCATCAAAATAGATATCCATTTAAAAGGTGAAAAATATCTTTTTATTGTATCATTTATGTTGGATGAATAGATGATTAGGTCTATTTATAAGCTCTAAATTCATTAGTCAATCATATCAAATTTATCAAATGCTAGAATTAATAGCCCAATATCAAATCGAAATCACTCAATTTCAATCTGTAAAACCAGAAGAAATTGAACAGTTTCGCATCAAATTTTTAGGAACCAAGGGTTTGTTAAAAGCCTTATTTGACGACTTTAAAAACGTACCTGCCGAGCAAAAAAAAGAAGTGGGTCAACGTTTGAACGAACTCAAAACCCTAGCGACAGATAAGGTCAAATTGCTTCAAGAATCTCTTGAAAATCAAAAAGCTGAAAAAGGTCAATTTGGAGATTTAACACGTCCCGGATATCCATTTGAAATCGGATCTCGTCATCCTATTTCCATCGTAAAAAACAAGATTGTGGAGATATTCAACCGCATTGGATATGTCGTTTCCGAAGGGCCTGAAATTGAAGACGATTGGCACAACTTTACGGCATTGAATCTTCCCGAATACCATCCGGCGCGTGATATGCAGGACACTTTCTTTATTGAGAAATCGAAAGACGTCGCTAAAGATATGTTGTTGAGAACCCATACTTCTTCGGTTCAAGTCCGTTATATGGATACCCATCGTCCACCGATTCGCACCATTTCGCCTGGTAGAGTTTACCGAAATGAAGACATATCGGCGCGTTCGCACTGCTTGTTTCATCAAGTAGAAGGATTGTACATCGATCAAAACGTCTCTTTTGCCGATTTGAAACAAACGTTGATTTATTTTACCACCGAGATGTTTGGTAAATCCAAAATCCGCATGCGTCCCTCTTATTTTCCTTTTACCGAGCCCAGTGCCGAGGTAGATATCTATTGGGGATTGGAAACCGAAACCGATTACAGAATCACCAAAGGAACCGGTTGGCTCGAAATCATGGGTTGCGGGATGGTTGATCCCAATGTGTTGAAAAATGCCAACATTGACCCTGAAGTATACAGCGGATTTGCTTTTGGAATGGGCATAGAACGCATTGCCATGTTGTTATACCAAATT
>Ga0075163_10001160_pt1 | contig 35229 bp, 29 predicted proteins | sample JI1023141ADNA_FD_71478 | JGI IMG/M metagenome (GOLD analysis project Ga0075163, IMG submission 71478) | Wastewater effluent complex algal communities from Wisconsin, to seasonally profile nutrient transformation and Carbon sequestration -... | ecosystem: Engineered > WWTP > Effluent > Algae...
TGCGCCACCAAGACTGGCGCCAAAAAGATTATCGGCGACGGCGACCCGCTCGATATCTGTGTCCTCACCGAAAAAGAGTTTTCGCATGGCGACCTTTTTGTGACAGTGCGCCCCATTGGCGGACTGCGCATGGTCGACCACGGCGAAGCTGATGACAAGATTATCGCCGTCCTCGAACAGGATGTCGCTTACGGTCATCTCACCGATATCTCGCAGTGCCCTGAAGGTGTGATCACTCGCCTCAAGCACTATTTTTTGTCCTACAAGCGCCCGCCTGATCAAAAGCCCGGCGGCAAGCCTGTCGTGGCAATCAAGGAAGTCTATGGACGCAAAGAAGCATTGCAAGTGATCAGGCTGAGCATGCAGGACTATGCCGACAAATACGGCACCCAAGAATCCCGCATGGCAAGGCTCAAGGCACTGCTCAAGTCGTCTTAAAAGAGCCGCATGGCACTGGTGAACTCGGAGGGAGAGAAGTCTCCTTCCGAGTTCTCTTAAAAATTTTGTGCTTACTACATTTTATAGTCGCACAACGACTAGTAATAGTCTGACACAAGAATGCCATTTGCTGGAGCTATAAATCTTCTATCCAAAACTGGAGATTTTCTTATGGTATACGACAGAGTCACAGACAAAGTTAGTTCAGCTGCCCCCGAACCAAGCGGATTAGCCGCTCAGTATGCCGACATCATGGCTCCACCGCTAAAAGCACAGAGCAAGGACACAAGCGAAGTTCAACCCGGATCCGGGCGCCTCAAACCCATGTCGGCGGCAGAACAAGCAGACATTCCATTCCGTTACATCGAAGCAGCTGCTGCTAAAAATCAAGGCCGCGCCCCTGAGCATTCACAACGCTTTTTAGCCGCCCAGAGAGCTGAACAAGGTGTGCCAGTCGAACAACAAGCCGATGTCAAACGCTGGATTTTGGCGGCGGCAAAATTTGATCAAAACAAACCCAGAGAGATTATCGCCAAGCCCGGGGACACATACTGGTCGGTAGCTGAGGGCTTATCAAAAGGTGTAAATGGACGCCGACCCACAGATGTGGAGGTCCACACCATGGTCAAAAAGCTGGCTCAGTTTAACGGCAAGACCGAGGCTGAGGCTGGCTCTCTCAAGATCGGGCAAGTGATTAAAGTACCCTTTGAGAGATAAGAGTTTTAAGTCAAAAAATTCCTTACATGGATTTGACCTTGTCATGGTCATTTTTGCACAATTCTGGGTATGTAGTTAAGGTCAATCCCCTTGGAGCTTGCCCGCATGTCCGTTGATAAACACGAAATCAAAGCTTTTCACAACTCTACTACTTCTAGACAAGCTTACTTTCGTCAGACCGATAGCGCCAATGGCACGGGCCAGAGTGCAGCAATTGGTCAAAACAACGGCATCAGTCAAAGCGCTGGCATCGGCTCCAACGGCAAAATCACTGACGCTACCCGCCCTGATGCAACCCGTTCTGATGCAAAAAGATGGCTGGTCGCAGGCAGTCAATCCCCGACTTTACTGAGAGACAATCTCGATGAGCTAGTGGTCGAACCAGGAGACAGCTACTGGTCACTAGCCAAGCTCGTGGTCTCAATCCGCACCGGACGGATAGCCACATCGGCCGAAGTCAAAGCAATGGTCAAAGAAATGGCGCACTTTAACGGTAAAACACAGTGCGAAGCCACCAAGATTATGGTCGGCGATGTCATCAAGGTACCGCCAGAAAAGCCCAAAGCATAGACGCTTCAGGCTCCTCAGGGATTACTTATACGCTTTACCTGCTTTGAGCTTTTGCTCAGGCACAGGAACAATTGGTCCAAAGTATATTGAACCCTCAGCCTCTTTATGATGCTCTTTGCCATCTTGAGGCTTTTGCAACTTGTTTGGCTTTTGCGCACCACTGTCATCAGGCAGCCTGGGCACAGGCAACTTACCACCCAATCTCTCCTGGGTCTCGGCTCGCTGCCAGGCGCTATTACCATCCTGCTCAGGCAGATTGCCACAACCGCCTTTAAGCGCGCCAAAATCACATTTACTAATGCCCGGTTTCTGCCACGCTTCGTTAGCCAGAAGCTCCTTAGTATTTTGGCTTTGCGCCCTCTCCGGCGTTTGTGCCAGCTGTGACTCAGGACGCGCTACTTCACTATTCATACTAACCTCCAAGAAAATTGCCTGCTGCAACCGATGGAGACAATCTAGCCGAGCAAGTTGACGCCAACTTGACACGAGCACTGCGCCAAAATAAATTTGCGCAGCACTGTGTTTGCCAGCGAGCGCTGGGAATTTTTACCGAGACAAATCAACTGGCACAGGTCTCTACTAATGCAGAGCTTCTTTGAGCATCGCAGTTGCTACAGCAATAGCACAGCGGGTTGCTGGTGTTTTGGCTAGAGGACTGAGCATGACAAAGTCATGAATAGTGCCAAGCATCCGCATAGCAGTCACATCCACACCAGCTTCAATCAGTCGAGCAGCAAAAGCCTCACCTTCATCCCTCAATACGTCACACTCTGCGGTAATCAAAAGGGTTTTGGGCATTGCCTGCAGACGTGTCATTTCCATCTTTAGTGGTGATGCCATAGCACTACTACCTTCACTTTCGCTGGGCAAATATTGCTCCCAAAACCATTTCATAGCCTCTTTTGTAAGGAAGTGCCCCTCAGCAAATTCTTTATAGGAGCCAGTTTCAAAGCCAAAATCAGTAACTGGATAAAACAAAACTTGCAAAAGTGGAGCAACATTTTTCTTCTGGGCACAAAGATTGGCCAGCGCAATTGCCATATTGCCCCCAACGCTGTCTCCAGCCAGTGCCAGTTTATGTGGATTGAGACCGAGCTTTTCACCTTCACTCAGCAAATAATTCAGGGCACTGTCACACTCTTCAATGGCCAGTGGAAATTTAGCTTCAGGAGAGCGGCTGTACTCAACAAAAGCGAGACAGGCATCGGCTCCTGCCGCCAACTCTTGCACTAAGCGACGGTGCGTATTTTTGCTCCCCATCACCCAACCAGCACCGTGGCAATACAGTATCACTGGCAGTGCCTTTTTGTGTTCTTTGTTGCCATTATTTGAGTTTTTACTAGCTCTGGCAGCCGGTTTAAAGAGAAATATTTTTAGCTCTTTGCCGTATGGTCCAACAATTGTCAATTCGCTTTCGGTCACTTCTGGATCAGCAACAGTGCCGGACTGCACATCTTCCAGGACTTTACGAGCGGCTTCTGGGGTCAGTTTATAGATGGGCGGATCTCCCGAGCTGTTGACACCATCCAAAAAATCTTTTGTACGAGCTTCAATGGCCCTGTTTCTGGTGTTAATCATCATTTTGTTCTCCGCCCATGTTATCGACCTTATAGCCGACCGACCAGGCGGGGCCAGGTTCCAACTTGGCATCCGCTTATGACCAATCTGTATCTGATCTGCCAATTTTTTGCGCCCCATATGTGCGATCACACATTGGAGCCACAGCCTCTTTTGCCTAGTCTTTGACAATATCAAAGACAGCCTCAACCACCCTCTGGGTCAAAACCGATGAGCAAAAATCACACCGTACAATGGGTCCAACTGGAATCTCACAACCACACTCACAGCAATGCTGGCTGGTGGTGCAATACTTGCCTGGAACAATGTCGCATCAAAGAAGACAGCAAAGACTTTACAGCCGAATGGCTGGAAGCAATATCGGCATGGACATGGCAATTTGCACAAATGACTGTAGCGCTGATAACAGCTCTAGCAGTGGGCTTGTTTGGTCTATTTGTCTCTGCGCTCTGGATTTTGCATTGTTTTTTTGAGGGGGTAGACAGCGATACCCGCATCCATCAAGCCAATCTCAAAGCTAGAGACGGTCTCGAAATGGAAGAGCGAGATCAGTTACAGGGCCAACACAGAAGTCTGCTCGCCAAAAGAGAACGTCTGTTGGTACAAATCGACCAGATCAAAGATGCCATGTCATTTCCCAATAGCGGCAGTAAACACGGCATTAAGGCTGGACCTGGAGACCTCGAAGCAGCCTTTGGTGAGCTCTCTGACTGTGAAGCGAAGCTAGGTCAAACTGAAGCAAAGCTCTCGTATCACATGCATGGTTAACCATTTCTGGACTTAGCCAGGCCAACAGCTCCAGTAGTACAATACCGTGCATGTCTGAAACAATTAACCGCTCTCAAAACTTTTGTTTGCCTGCTATCGATCCGGCTTTGCGCTTGCAGATAAGTGGTCAGCCTGTCGCTTTTGAGTCAGGTCTGGACAGTAGCGGCAAGACCCTTATTTTACGAGGCAACTGGCATCCTGCACCTGTGCAAGCACAGCCAAAGGAGCCGGTTTTACTGGTACACAGCTTTGGTGGCAACAAACAAGAATACAATGGCTTTTTTAGCCGGCTGGCTTTTGAACTGACTTGCAGCGGTTTTGATGTCTTGCGCTTTGATTGTCGTGGCTGTGGCGAAAGCGACGGACTAACAGATGACATCCATCCGCGCGCTCTTGTAGAGGACACACGAGCTGCTCTAGATTGGCTAATTGCGCAAACTGGCAAAAGTCGCGTGCATTTAGCGGGCTATAGCCTTGGTGGTTTGATAGCGGCTCTCAGTCTGCCACAAACAGTGCACCATTTAGCCAGCTTGACTCTCATCCAGTCGCCTTACGATCTTGCTAGAGAGCTTAAACGGCGCTATCCCATGGGTTTTGATGGTCTGAGGACTTCTGCCTACATCAATGCCCCATTATTTAAAATGGGCGCCGCATTTAAAGCGCAATTGCCAGAGGCCAAGCCGCCTACAGGGGGCAAAGAGTATGCCCAAATCAATCAGAGTCTGGATGCAGATAATCGCCACCTGCCGGTGCTTTTAATCACTGGCTCCAATGACATAATCGTGCCGCAGTCTACAAATTTGCAAAACTGGCAGACGTATTTCGAGAGTTCACGCTACCTTTTGACAAGCTTTTGTGTGGCCGATGCGGATCACGGATTTAGCAGTCAAGGTGCTCTCGAAGAGTGCATAGGTCGGCTGTGCGAGTTCTTAAGCAGTGTTAGCGCTAGCTGAATAAATCAGTCACAAAACCCTAAAGCCTCAGTGGGCTCAGCCTCCCACAAAACGCGACGAAATCATAAAAGAACCATAAGCTTGTTTTGAATTCTGAGACTAAAGTCTCTATTGTCTTTTAATCTCTGGATTCGTAACTTGACTATACGTTCTTTTTTCCACACACACCCGAGATTTATTTCCCTACCAGCTATCGCCCAAGCCATCCACAGCTTCCTCCATCCGCTGGCTCCTTTTCGGACTGTGTGAATTACCGCCCTGATTTCTAAAAGCCGAGTCACTCGGTTTTTAAAAGTCAGTGCCAATTTATATCTGCCAGGCTTACCAAGACTCTCTGTCTGACAGATTTCGATTGGCATTAGTGAGACAAAAAACGACGCCCTGCAGGACGTCACAACTAAGTCTCTGGCTTTTGCGGTCTGACAAAACCGTTCCTGCAATCCGTCTCTTATCTTCAACCCCCCTCTACAAATGGAGGTCATCATGACTCTCAAATCCTCAGGGATTGAGCTTGTTCTCGGTGCTGGTGGTGTCAAAGGATTCGGTCACGTTGGCGTTCTCGACGCCATTCATGAGCTGAACATCCCCATCCAGTCTGTCACCGGTGTTTCGGTGGGTTCGCTCGTGGCCGTTCTCTACGCCAATGGCTACACCCCCGACGAGATCTTCGCCGAACTGGTGCACGGTCTCACGGAACGCAACAATCCCAACCTCATCTTCAAGTGCCTCACGCCCGCTGACCCCATCAGCCTGATGGTCGGCGGCCCGATTGACCTCTCGGTCTCCATGCAGGAGATGGTCGATCGTCTCAAGCTCAAGGCCAACGACCAGCTCAAGATTGTCGCTTGCGACATTCTGCGGCATGAGCCGGTGGTCTTCGAAGGCTCCGACTACGGCACCCTCAGCCTGGCCAAGGCGCTCACCGCTTCTTGCGCGCTGCCCACTGTGCTGCGCCCTGTGTGGCATCAGGACGGCATGGCTCCGCGCCTTCTCGTCGATGGTGCTGTTTACCACTACAACCCCACCGACTTCTGCGCAAACGGTGCCATCGTGAGCACCTTCCGCACGGTCACCGAGATGCCGAAGGAATTCAAGTCGCCCTTCGACGTCTACTTCCATCTGCGCGAGCAGTATGCGCCCATTGCCGGCCATCGCCGACATGTGGACCCGCACAAGCACATCGTGCTGGAAATCGGACTGACTGACGTCGCCGGCCTCAACTTCGGCGTCGACTACGACAAGTGCCTGGCCATGCGTGCCGAGGCCAAGGCCACCGCCCTCAAGGGTCTGAAGGAGGCAATCGCCGCCGGACGAGTCCCCACGATGGTGGTCTAAACATGCACCTGAAGTCGCACAGTTGAGTACGGGAGCTAACCAGCTCTCGTACTTACTGGCGCATGTGAGGCACCTATGATAAATCGACTGCAAAAGGCTGCCGGTTCATTGGCCTATCTCTTCCTGGGCTACCTGTCCTGGAAGTGGTTCAAAGGCCAGCTGGACTTCGGCTTCAACCTCTCCTGTGTAATCCTCTCCCTGGGCTGGTTGCTACTCACAGCCAATGGAGTTGGCGGACTCTTCCGCACCTACTTCGACCGGCTCTCCCGGCTCAAAGTGCAGATTCCGATGACTTTTGGTATGTTCCTCTCCGCCCTGGTCGTCTTCACGCCCTGGGACCCGAGTGGCACAATCAGCCATTTCTCATCGCTTTCCGGTCTGCTTGGTCACCTCACTTCACCGTTACCCCTTGCGGCTTCCCTTGAGCTTCTGGGCTGGTTGGCGATTTATTTCGCTTACAAGCGCAACGCTCGCAAGTTTAAGCAGCAAGGTCACGGACCTCTGCCTAAAGGCACCTGGGTCAATCCACCCGTGGCCGCCTTGCAGCAGGGTGACTTGATTTTGACCAGCGGCCGCATCGCCACAAGACTGCGCGAAAGCGTCGGTCATGGCGAAGTCGTTGTCGATTTGGGCGGTCCCGAACTCTTCACCTTCAGCTCTTTCATGGAGCGCGGTGCTGTGATTCAGCCGCTCAAAGAAGTGGCGGATCAAAAGCTGGAGCGTGGACACTTTGTCGCGCTAAGGCTGGTCAAGCCTATCAATGCCAGACAAGCGGCGTTGATACCAGTACTGGTGCAAATCATGCTGGAGCAAAACAAGCTCTACATCGGCGAGGCAACCGCCCATCGCCAGGCTATCTATAGCCGATTGCATCTGCCTGCCTGGCTGACCCAATGGATTGACGCCAAAATCCCGGTGACGGGCTACGATTGGTTTGGGCTCTTTACCGGACGGCTGGCGCTCAACCGCTGGACCTGTGTCGGTGCCTGCCTGGAGCTTTACCATCGTCTCGGCATCAAGACCAAAGACTACGGCACCGGGCTCTTTGGCCTCGGCACCGGCGTTCTCGACCCAATAATGCCTGTTCGCTTTCTCGATGACCCGGCTCTTCGTCTGCTCACTGAGCAAGACAGGGCAGAGTTTGAGAGGCAATCGAGCAGCATTTGACAGATTGAGAGTACACAACTTGCTTTTACTTACGGTCGCAGGGAGGGGTGACAGGTCCGCCTGAACAATCACCCCTCCTGCATTTTTCTGATTCTGCAATGCTCCTGTTCATTTTTTGCTCTCTTATTTTTAGCTCCATTTCTACTATTGCTTATCATAGTCAAGGCAAAAAAAATCACCACTTGTGGCAGCAATGCAAAAGACAAAAATGAAAGCAGCGAAGAGAGGTTTTTTAATTGCCTCTCCTCGCTACTGACAGGGGTTGTGCAACAGCCTGGGACGGTTTCCTGCAGTCTGTGACGTTGGCATCAGCTCAAGTACGCTCCGCTCAGTTGACTACAGTGGCAGGCTCGTGACCGGGACCAAAGTAAGTGCGGATAGCGGACTCCATGCCCTTGGTGCTGAGAGCCGGGTCAAAGACCATCGAGCCATCACGCGCCGTAGGATTGTAGACGACAAAGTAGGTGTCGTCCTGGTAGGGCAGCTTAATGCCTAGCTTGCTGGAGAGGTCGGGCTGGTCGAGGTCGACCATGACAAAGTTGACCCGGCCGGCATAGAGCTGCGACTCATAGACAAACCGCTGAAACTGGGCGGTGTCATTGGTCGGGCCCTTGCTGCGATAAGCCATGATGAAGGTCGGCAGAGCCGGCGCCGCCACGACCTGGTCGACGTTATTCACGTCCACATGGGTAACTGGCAGACGCACTTTGAAGAAGCGCGCGATTTCGGCGGTGATACGCTCAGCGGTGAGTGCGTGCATGGGCACATCCACACCGTTTTTGGTCTCGACCACAGTGCCGATCATCTTGGGCGAATTGCTGACCAGAAGGAAGCATGGTCCCTGCGTCCAGGTGCGGCCGCCGGAGATGTTGGTCCAGACAGTGGGATAGGAAGCCTGGTCGAGGCGGTAAAACTTGACCGCGCCGGTAAACTTGTGCGATTCGCGGGCAAACTGTTCGAGCTGCTCAGTCTGGCTGGCGCTGCGCTCGTTGCTCGAATAGACGATGACGACGGAACGGGCATCAGGCTGAAGCAAAAGGGCGGCGCTGTTGGCGTCCGTCAACTCCTCCAGCTTAGCGACCGCGTCGTAATTTTTGAGTGTGCTTGCCTGGGCACTGTTGGTGTTGCTGTTGCCACTGGCGCCATGGGCGGGTTGATCAGGTTTGCAGCCAACAAGTAGAACGGCAAGCAGTGACAGAGAAATAAACTTAGCTAAGGACATGGTGGATTCCTTCCAGAGTTGAGGGCCAAAGTGGGCCGTTAGATGACTGGATAGCTGTGCCAGAGACGGCGCCAGGTACACAGTGTTAGATTCCGGGAAAGCAAAATGCTACTTCCCTGATGCGAAAAATAATAGAGGCTGAGGATACCGGTGGAGATGCCTTTCGAATTTTTTCTTGGCTTGGTTTGAAATTTAAATACACCACTGTTGTAGCTTTTTGGAGGCCCAGAAGCCAAGCGGTAAGACCACTAAGATCCTCTAATCTCAAAATCCACCTGGCGCCCGCGCTAGCTCAACGAGGCCCAGCAAAGCGCAACAACAGCAATATGGCAGGTTCTGCCAGCCGAGCGCGTCAAAAGTTAGCGCAAATCGGGATTATCGGACAAAGCTAAACCAGTATTTTTCGACCGAGCAAAAACCTTCTGGCATATTCCAGCCGGTTTTTTGTCAGATCGTGCAATGCCATGCTTTTTACAGCACTGGCTGGCAAAAGCATTTTAATTTCTCTTTTTGTACCGCTCAAACTGTGCACATTCAAAACTGGATCGTCGCTACTGACGTATTCCATCACAACCAGCCATTGTCCGCTGTGCCACACTTGCAGTTGCACCTGACAGTGCTCAATGCCAGATTGTTGAGGGTTATGCAGCTCCACCACCCGGCTCTGTTCTTCCAGTCGATCTGCTACCACCATTTGACCTGGTATCAACAAGCGACCAGTCTGAGTAGCCGCAAAGCTGGCGGCCAGTGGTGAAGGCTTTTTGTCGCAATTGGCGGCAAAAGCGATATAGGTGCCGGCCACCGGTGCCACTGCAACTGTTTGAGCAGTGCTTTCGGTTAAGTTAGCAGTGACTTCTTCCTGGGCGATGGTTTCGCACTGTTGCTCAAGACTGGCACCCTGGTCAATAACTGCTTTTTTGTCACGGGCTCCGGCCAATAGTTGCCTCAATGAACGCACATGCTCGCAACTGAGATACTCAAACTGCAAAAGTTTGACCTTACCGCAGGACAACTTGTCTCTAAATTGGGCAATCTCGCCAGTAGTAGGCAAAAAGATTACAGTGCCGGTCAAAAGCTCCAGATAGATTTTGTTGGCATGTCTTCTTTCCCACCAAAAGCCTTGATTGATTTTATAAATCAAAGTTGCAAGATTGCTAGCTCCCAGGTACTGCAACGCCAAAGACTCCAGAGTGTCACCCTTGAGTATGTGGCAGCGTCTCTGTTTTTCGACCTGACGCGGCTGCTCAGCTTTATGCTTGCGCGCCTTTTCTTGCAATTTTCTGCGCTTTTCTGCCTCTGCTTTTTTCTGTCTTTCCAGTTCTGCCAGGGTAAGAGTCTCATCATCAGCCGATTGCGCACGCCCCTTGCCATTTTTAACATTGCCGTTAGCATGGGTTTTTGCTGCACCAGCTCGATCTGATTCTGGCTCTTTTGTTGTCTCATCAGATTTATTCTTTTTGCCTGGTCCACGAGTGGTCAATGTCTCGCCCTTGTGGCTCCCATCAAGTACTTCTTCACCATCCACAAGTGTAAGAGGCTGCAAAGCCTTTGGATCAATAGTCAAACCGCTCTGATTTGAGCTTGCAGTAATTGGATCGGTGACAGCAGCGCCACTCGCACCACTGACACCAACAGGGGCGGTGCCAGCAGCAGCACCGGTGGTACCAGTTGTGCCAGCGATCCCGCTGCCACCCCCGTGACCACCCACCAGCCCAGCGCTTGCGCCTGTACCAGTGGCTGCTCCACCGGCATTTGCATTGCCAATCGCAGTACCAGCAGTTGCAGTGCCAGGAGTCGTCGTGCCAGAGATTGTCGTGCCGGGAGTTGTAGTACCTGAAGTTGTAGCGCCAGAAGCTGCAGTCCCAGGAATTGTAGTACCGGGAGTTGTAGCGCCAGAAGTTGCAACACCAGAAGTTGCAACACCAGAACTTGCAACACCAGAACTTGTAGTGCCGGAGGGTGTAGCACCAGAGGCCGTGACACCAGACTTACTGGATGGAGCCGTGCTACTACCACCACCGGCATTACTGCGGGATGTGGCGGTAACTATTGCCGCACCAGCTGTTGCCAATCCTTCGCCTTCTTTGAGGCCTGGGCGTACAGGAGTTTTAATATCCAGGGCAGCATTTTGCCCCTCGGTTTTGACAGCAGTACCTTCTGTTTTGACTGTCTGGGCGGCAGTAGCAAGTCCGTTTTGTAAGGCTGGGCTGAGGACAGAGCCAGTAAGAGCGGCATCAGCACTAGCGATTGTCAGACCGGCTCTTGGGTCAACAATTTGAAATTCGGAATTATTGGCACGACCAACAGGCATTGAAACATAAGTGACTGATTTGGCTCCCGGCATAGCATTGTCAGCGACAACTTTGGCCTCAGCAGCTGTTTTTAGAGGCGTCGGCTCGATTGAGGCACTAGTTTTGGCAGTCAAAATATCACCAGATGCCAGCGCGCGAGACCGTCCCACAACCTCAAAAAGCCCCTCCAGAGTATTTGTAGCAGCCAGCGTCTCTGCCCCATTTTGTTTGTCAGCTATCTTGGCTGTTGCCACCGCTGCAATACTGGCAGCCGCTGCGCTATTTCCCACAGGGGAGCTACTTAAAGAACCTTCTGCCTTATTGCCAGATTGTGCCGGCACGCCCGAAGCATCGCTCTTGTTGATAGATTGTGCTGGCACGTTGGATACGTCGCTCTTGCTGCCAGTTTGGGCTGGCACGCTGGATACGTCGCTCTTGCTGCCAGTTTGGGCTGGCACGCTGGCAGCATCGCTCCTGGAGACAGATTGAGTCGGCACCAAAGGTACGCTGCCCTTGATGTTCTCGGTCAACTTTGTCACCGGCTCAACTCTGGCTACTGGTTCTGCTTTCACCAGGACTTCAGCCCTGACTGGCGACTCATTTCTTGCCTGCCCTTCTGTTTTATTTTGACCACCAGCATCCTTAACAGCAAGCTGACTGGCCATGACCACTGGAGCACTATTTCTAGCCAGGACAGCTTCTCTGCTATCGCTATTAGCATTTCTAACTACCGCGACTTCATTTGCTGGGCTCAAGGGCAGTGACTTTGGCGTAATTGTTGACTGAATATTTTGAGTGACATTTTCAGCAATCACCCTTTTGCCGCTGTTATCAATGACGCTATCCATCTTTGCCAAAACATTTGTGTATCCCTCAAAGGGATTAGGAGCCGCAGGCTGCGGTTTTGGTGCTTCGGTTGAGGGAACACTTTGAGTGACACTTTCGGCAATCACCTTTTTGCCGCTGCTATCACTAACGCCATCAGACTTTGCCAGCACATTTGTGTAGTCCGTAAAAGGGTTAGCAGCCACAGACTGCGGCTTTGGTCTATCTTGTACGACTGGATTACCGGAGGTGGGCACACTGTCAGAACCGACCACTCGCACCACTGGCAGTGCAGCATCAGGTTTTGAACCAGGGACAACAATTTGCCCCGGGCTAACTGTTTCACTGCGTAAGGCAGGGTCTTTGACCACTAGCTGATTAGCAGCGATTACGGGAGGACGACTATTAGATCCGCTATCGACAATCGATCGCGCCAGACTGATAGATCCACTGTTAGCAGCACTGGGACTGACTACAAAAGGGGTGGCAGCATTAACGGATGAGGCAGGATTAGGGTTTTCGGATGCCAGGCGTGCACTAACCACCGAAGCCTGGCTCGCCACTGACTCGTTTAGCACTACTTTACCGGAGCTCTCAACTACTGCCTCCTCGCGCACAGCAACTTGCTTTATTGACTGAAACGGGTTAGCCGGGAGCGGGTTAGTCGAGAGAGGCTGAGTCGACGCTGGTTCGACCTTTGCCTCGCCAACAGCTGCCTGAGCAGCGGGACGGGGCGGAGACAAAGTTACTTCACCACGATTGACAGGATTTGCCACTGGCTCAATTCTGGTCACAGCCACCAACACCGGAGCATTGTCCCCACGAACAGTAGGATTTATCGACGGCGTGGGACTTTCTACTTTTGTCGCAGCAACCATTACTGGGTTGTCCAACCGACTGGCTGGTGCCTGAGTTGGTGCGGTACTTTCAACACCCGAATTCTGAAGAACTGCGGGTTGTGCTGTCTTGCTTGCTTCATTGCGGATGACGGGGTCTTTGACTACAAGCTGACTGGCGAGTATGACTGGAGGGCGATTGCTTAAGTCGTTATTTTCAACTTTACCGGAGCTATCAAGCACAGCCTCATTGCGCACAGCAACTTGTTTGATTGACTGAAAGGGGTTAGCTACAGCTGAGTGAGTTGAGTCAGGCTCTGCTTTGGCTGCGGCAACCAGCACTGGAGCGCTTTCCAGCCGCGCGGCAGCGGGTTGTGGAGTATTGGTTTGTGCAGAATTAGTCTGACTCTCCAATTTTGTGGCAGCCATCAGTACTGGATTGTCTAAACGGCTAGTTGGAGACTGTGCCACAGGAGATTGACTCTCCAACTTTGTGGCAGCCACCAGTACTGGATTGTCTAAACGGCTAGTTGGTGCGTTTGCTGGTGCCTGATTTTCAATTGCGGGAGCCTGGACCAATGCGGGTTGTGCGGGTGTGCTTACTTCATTACGGCTGACAGGGTCTTTGACCACGAGCTGACTGGCCACTATAACCGGAGGACGACTGCTACTATCACCATTGTCTCCAGCCAACCGCGCCACATTTGTAGCGGTCGCGGTCAGAGGAGTCGTAGCATGGAAGTTGACACTCAGGCCCTTATCCGTATGGGAGTTGGCGGTAAGAGCGGTAGCAGTGCTGCTCTCCGGAGAGACACGCGCTGCGACCGCAGGTAAATAATTCACCACTGGTTCATTTACAACCACTTTGCCGGAGCCGTCGACCACAGCTTCATCGCGCACAGCCACTTGCTTTATCGCCATAAATGGATTAACTGAGACTTGTTGGACCGAGCCCGGCTCCACTCTTGTCGCACTAGCCATCGCCTGACTAGCGGGATTGGTTTTGGATAGAGTTACTTCTCCGTGATTGAGCGCAATGACCGGATCTACTTTGGCCGCTGCCACCAGTACAGGTGCGACTTCGACTGATGCTGTTAATGTGGGTGCGACCGGTGTTTGACTTTCCAGTTTTATAGCAGCGACCAGCGTCGGTACTGCTTCTGCCTTGACTCCTGCTGTGGGTGCGACCGGTGTTTGACTTTCCAGTTTTGTAGCAGCGACTAGGACGGGTGCGGTCTCCGCGCGCAGGGTAGGATTAGCTGTCACGGAGACTGGACTTTCTAATTTTGTCGCGGCAACCAGTACTGGCGTGTTCTCCGCCCGCGCTCCGGGTGTAGACGACGCAACTGTTTGACTGTCAGACTTTGGAGCAGCAACAAGAGTAGGATTGGCTATTACCGGCGCTGGGCTGTCGCTGCCCGGAGAGCCGATAAGGTGCGCTTTGGACACAGTTAATGGACCGAGCGTCACCTCGGGCAAGACACTCTCCCCGGCACCAGCAGCGCTACCAGCAGTGGTGCGCTCAGCTTTGACCAAACCACTCTGATCTAACTGAGTCGTCTCAGCAGTTGAGGCTTTAACCACTAAAGGCTCGCTCACTGTCCTTTTGCCAGCGACGTCCACAACAGCATTTTCTTTGAGAGAGACTTGACTAAAGAGCAAAAATGGATTGGGAGCAGTGCTTTGAGCGCTGCCAGTCTTTATCTCAGACACTGCTGGATTGAGGGCTGCAGGTTTTACTTCTTTATCATTCTCAAAACTCTTGAGCTGCTCGTTAGACTCACCCAAATGTTTAAAAAGTCGAGCAAGATTTGGTCCAGGCTGATGAAACAATTCCTGACCGGTCAACTGTTTTGAAGAATTAGCAATAGCATTAATGAGATGCTGTGCTGCGATTTCATAGCAGAGCAGTTCAAGGTAAGGGAGCTTATCCTGTTGCCTATTATCATCTTTGGGCAAAGTAGGAAGAAGGTGGCTATTTTCGTTGGTTATTTGAGCCCAAGTCGAAGGTTTAGCTAAATGCTCTGCAGCATCATTACCGACATTTGGTTTCAATATTTCTGGCGTCGAAGAATTCTGGTCATGCTTGAGCAGACCCTCACCGCCGGTGGTGGCTTTAGAGTTATCCATTTTTAGTAATCAGTTAGGGTTTCCAAAAAACGACTGTGGTCCCTGGCTAAAAGCAGGCACCATACAAATCGCGGGCGTATATGCGAGATATATTCCTGCTAATATCTAGCCACCAACTAAATACCGCCAAACCCAATAGGAGATTAAATCTCCAGACTTGTAACGTTGACAACAAAACAGTCCGATAATACCAGCCAAAACTGAGCTAAACGCCCTATTTTTAAGCAATTAAGTCCAGGCCAAATAACCGAAAAAAGTCTGTGTCAGATAAATTGCCGTAGTTTGTGCCACAAAAACGCCATAATTCATTGGCAGTATTAATCAGTTAGATAACAACTGCGCTAGCTTTTGACAGGCAGTAGATAAAATTCAAGCGTGCGCACCGGATATGGTGCGCACGCTTTTGCGCTCACATTACGGACAAACCGCAAATCAAGCCGCTTTCGCGATATGTAAAGCACCTATCAAACCAGAGATCATAGTAGATACACCATGATCTCAAGATAGTTTTATTTGGCTCTATACAAGTATTTGTGCTAACTACAAGTTCTATTTAACTTCCACTACAAAGCCATCAAAAAAAAACCACCTAACTCCATTCCACCTGCTGATTTAGACCTTTAGCATCTGCTCCATGCAGAGTAGAGGTGCTCTCGCTTTCCACCAGCCTGCCCGCCTCCGCGCCAGCAGATTTTGTTTTACGCGCATAAGCGCATTTTTCAAGGAAATCATCATGCGATTCGATCACTACGAAGGTCTCAACCAAGCCGGTCTGCGCCTGATCAAGCGCAAGGTCAAGGTGCAAGAATTCGTCCGCCGCGTCTACCCCAACGGCCGTGTCGAAAACCTCGAGCGCACCAGCATCCCCGCCGTCACCAGGGTCACCCGCATCGGCCGCATCAAGGGCGCCTACAAGGCCCGCGTCGCCAACCTGCACCGCTACTACATGCTCGACGGCGTCACCTACTTCGACGAGTTCGTCCAACATGAGATGTGGTGCGGTGGTCCCCACTACTTCATCGCCCTCAAGGACATGCACGGCAACGTCGTGCAGCGCACCGTCTGGACCGACGCTCAGATAGAGCGCGCCACGTCGGACGACTGACAGCAACATCTTCCGTTCAGGAGAAGTCCATGTTTCAGTATCTCTCTCTCGTGCCAGCGGGTAAAACGCTCGCCCAGGCAGACTTCGAAGCCACCTTTGGCGCTGCCAACGCGGCCGAACTGAAAACGCGCGGCGTCACCAGCGTCTCCAACCAAGCCGGCCGTATCACAGTGGTGGCAAAAGCCGCGCATCAATTTGCCCTGCTCGGCAAAGGCAGCATGCGCGTCGACGCACGCTCGTCCTTTGTCTACAGCAGCACCGCCAACATGGTGCGACTGACGAGCATCAAGGGCATCACGGTGACGAGACCAGGCGCTCCCGGCTGGGTCAATCTTGACGGCATCACCATCGAGCCGGACAAGATCAAGGGCCGCGTCAAGATCTCGTCGCAGGTGAGCAAGTTCTTGCTTTCGCTCACCCTGTCCGAGACCTACTCCATCAAGGACATGTCCGACCTGGGCTGGGTCTTGCCACCGGGCTTCAAGCAGTAAGCCAGGCAGTCGTCGGTTTTAGCCAAAGCCACAGAGCTTATAGCTCTATGGCTATAGTCGCAACTTGCAAAGGAACCATATGCAATCAGGTCCAAACAGCCAAATAGGAGCGATCACGGAGAACCTCTACATCGCGCGGCAGTTGCTCATATTCGGTCTGCATCTCTACGTCGATACCAGCCGCGAGTCCAGCAGCACAAGCGAGGCAGAGTGCGCGCCCGGCATCAGCCGAGGAGCGAGCTTGCGCGCCTTCACCATGAAGAACGCCGCTCTGGCTCTCCAGTGCGCTCGTGATGTCCAGCCGGACACCGACCTGGCCAAAAGCATCGACGACGCCATCAAAATGCAGACGCAAGATGATGACTGCATTGTGGCGATGGTGCAAGTCGTGGAAAACCTGCTCACCCAGATTGGGGCCGACCCCAAGAAGTCGCTGTTCTTCGGCGACTTCAACTACGGTGACGAAAAGATCTTCCTGGACCGTGAGGTCGTGGGCCACGAGAGCGGCGGACTGCTTTACGATCGACTTCCGCTCTTCCAGGGTGGCGGCTTCGAGCACGAACCTGACTTCATCCCGCACGAGGGCTTCTGCACCCTTCCCCTGGAGGTCGCCCTCTTCAAGCGCTCCCAGGGTGGCAGCGGCGGTCCGTACCAGCAGCTCAACCCGGTCAGATGGAACTTCCAGGGCACAAACCTGATGAAAGGTCAGGTCCCAGCCGCCACGGTCTCGGCAGCAGCACCAGCGCCGGTCGCGGAACAAAAGCAAGAGTAAAGGCAGGCAAGTCCTGACCACCTGACCGCCCGCAAGGAGCAAGACGAGACAACAACCAGCAAAGACTGGTGCCCTGTCTCGTTTTTTTTGAATTATTTTACTAGCCGTTATAGTGTATTTTTTTGGACAGGTCACCAGGACGTCTCGCCGCCAACCCTCAAACCAACCCGCCTGAACAAGCTATTTGAGCAGGTTGCCAAACATCGCACAAACTCGCTCATAGATAAAGCTCTAATGACAACAACTTTCGCCAGGTCAAGGGGCATTTCAGCCAAGCAATGCTCCATTGCAATCTGGTAAGTATTTTCAATATCCCAAATTCTTTTCTAAACAAACACTTTCTTTTCCTTTCAAGACACTTCAACTACTTCTGCCTTTTTCCTGAGCTTCTTGAGCTTTAATTTGGAGCAGACGTAGATGCAGCATCAAAATGAGAGCCCCGGTCAGGTCGATTCAGAGTCTGAGTGAGTGTCAGCATCAGTGCCGATGTTGATTCCGGTCCTTGTCTCTGGCTCCAGTTTTCCACCTCCTTACTTTGAACCTTCATGCATGCACGTCGCCTAACCCTGATGGAGCCTTAGTCTCCTTCAGATAAATTCTTCTGCCGTTCTCTCCAAATCTGGTATCATGAGTAATACCAGGCTCCCAACGGGATTTCCCGGGAGAAAAACATATGCACTACAAAGCCCAGGACGCGGCAATAAGCAGGCGTCTCACTCGCCAGTTTGGCAAACAATTCGCACGCATTCTCGCAGACAGCCCTACTCTGCGCAGCGATTTGCGCAAGCTAGATGCACTCGACGTGCGCATTCAACGCTGGAATGGCAGACAGAAAGCCTACTGTCGCGCCAATCCCGCGAGACGCAAAAACTCCTTTATCGCCATTGGCTCGCTCGCGTCGCCAGTGATGAAAGCCATTTATCTTGCCCATGAGGCTTACCACGTACTCTACGGGACCACGCCTGGCGAGCCAGATCCGTCACGGATCAGTCGCAAAAAATATGTCTCCATGGGCGTAGTTGAAGAAACCCGAGCCTTTATGCATCAGACAAAAGTTGCCCATGAACTTTGGTCAAGTTGCAACCATGTCTTACCAGCCTGGCAGATGCATTTGCTGCTGGTTTACCACTTAAGCGGCTACAGCAACATGAAAGATCATGTGTTGCTCTTCAAGGAGTCGGTCAATTATGGCTTTTACGAAGACGCTTATGGCAGGCTCTGGGACCAGAGCGAGCGTAAGATAGTAAAAGAGCAAAAAGCAAAAAAACAGCAGCGTCAGGCAAGACAAAAGCTGGCAAGGCAGCAAAAACGCAGCCAAAGTCAACAAAGCACACGGTCATCGGGCAATAGAACCAAAGCAGCCTGAGACAACGTTTCACAAAGCCACCACAGCGCCTCTCTCACAGGAGGCGCCGTTTGTATTTGCCACCACACAGGAAAAAGCAAATGGAAACCTTGCATGTTGGAGTTTTGGGCGGGACCTTTGATCCAGTCCACAACGGGCACATTTTTGTCGCCGAATATGTGCGCGCACACCTCGGTCTAGACCGAGTCTATTTTGTTACCGCCAAGTTGCCACCGCATAAATCGCACCACATGGCAGACGCAGAAGTGCGACACGCCATGGTCGAAGCCGCGGTCAAAGACAAGCCCCATCTGGTACCTTGCCGCCTCGAGCTGGACCGGGCTGGCACCTCCTATACCGTCGATACATTTCGGCAGCTGCAAGCATCTCTGGGACCGGATGTGCGTCTCAATCTGATTATCAGTGCCGAGTATCTGAATCCTGACTCGCCCTCCTGGCTCAAAAACTGGGAGGAAGCAGCCGAACTCTTCAAACTTTGCCGTATCGTAGTGACGCCCCGTCGCCACATGGATGCGTCCATAGCTCGGGACTGGGCGGCACTGCTGCCAGATGCAGATATCATCATAGTGGACTTGCCCAGTCCATCGGTATCCAGTCTGATGGTCAAAAGACAGCTCAAAAGGCAGTTGCCGATTGATGATCTGGTACCGCCTGCAGTCGCTCAACTTATGATCCAGCAGAACATTTATTCGACGGATACAGTCGTCGATTCCCCGACTGTCAGCTCTCCAGCTGTCAGTGCCCCGCCACCTCCTGTCGCCAGCACAAAATAAAAGGCGCAACGAAAGCATAAAAAAATGGAGGATTACGCCCTTCTTTTCGGGTTTCTAGCCGGTCTAAGCTTGATTGCCCCAGTGGCAATCGGGCTTAGCACGGGTAACAAGCTCTCACGACGCCAGTTTTGGCAAAGACCCGTGACCACGCTCTGCCTCATCGTATTGCTGGCAAGCAGCGTGGTGCTGCCCTTTGTCACGCCAGAGCCAGCCATGTCCTACCTGCCCGGCTATTGGCTCGTCGCAGTAGTGCATCTGTACTACCTGCTCTGGGCCTTTAGCGTCTCTCTCATGGTCAATGCTGCCATTAACCGCAAGCTTGGCGCAAGGCGCACACAGACCAGACCTTAATGCTGGTACCCCAAAATAAAAGAGTAGGTGCGGCTATTTTTTAGCTGTCACCTTTCTCTTTTATCTTCCGCCTACTACATTTTATAATATGCACACGTGTAGCACAGCGAAGAAAAGTCCAAGGTAACGAGCCGCCATATTTAACAAATTGCCGCCCGCCAATCGTGCAATCCCCATTGTCGGACAAAGCAGAGATCAACACAATGGAAGCCCCCACCGGTATCCATTTCATTGTCTCTATCAAGGACAGATATGCAAAACCAAAGAATGGCTCAAGTGGAATCTGGCGTTAAGCCAGAGTCCGAGCAAACACTAACGGATAAGCCCGCAACAGCGATACAGCTCACCGGTGAAGACCTCAAGGCAATTGATGCAATCATCAGAAAAAATCGCATCTCTCCTGAAATTTTAAAAGCCCCCAGTGGCAACGATCTAACACTAGAAGAGCGCCCGCTCAAGCTGGATTTACCACCAGCTAATTTTAGGAATGGAGGAAATAGTAAAGCTCTCGACTTGAGTTTGCCCAGTCTGCAAAACCGCGGGCCAGTCTACAATCATCCGCTCAAAGATTTAGCACCACAACGTCCCGACAATGACCTGCGCATCGTCATTGACAGAGCCCTGACCTATGACATACGCCTGGGTAATACGCCCATGGAGATGACCTTTAATCCACGCAAATGCGGCATCCGCTCCAATGCTGGCATTTGCTTCCGCACAAAAATCAATTAATACTCATCCATGTAGTAAAGCAAGGCAAAAAATTTGCTGTAGATGAGTGAGAAAGAGCTGTTAAGCTCTCTCCCACCCAAAAACAGTTTGCTACGCCTTAGCTGCGCGGCAGACGAGCACGAATGCCGGCAGGCACAAGCCCGAGGACAAAGCCCTCAATGCTAGCCTGGTTGCGACGATAGGCAACACCGAGATAGATGATGCCGATGCCGCAGGCAATCAGTGCCACCGGAAATGCCAGCGAACCAGAGAAGTAGGTCCAGAGCAGATGGCCGATGTAGCCTACGGAGCCAATCGCACCAGCCACAAGGAAGACCTTGCGAGCGAGCACAACAGACATCAGCACCATCACCAGGTTGATGCCAAAGTAGCCCAGCTTGCCCAGCTCACTGCCGGTATCCAGGAGGCTCATGGGCACCCAGAAAGCAAGCACGCCGAAGAAGTAACCCCACCAGGAGTAGTCTTCATCGCGGCCAAACTTGGAGTCGGTGACAAAAGCCGTGGCGAGAATGCCAGCGCCAATAGCCATCGAGGTTTGCAGGAAGCCCTGCGAGCCGAAGAAGCTGAAGAAACCGCCCGGTGAAACGATGCCGGCCACGGTCATCGAAAGGCACCAGAGAGCACCGAAGATGGGCGCACTGAGCAGGGAGGAACGCACACGGCTGACAGCAAGAAGGCCCACGGCGATGGTGGCGACTTCAGCAATGAGAGCCTTTTTGTCGGGCGAAAACGCCTCGGCAAAGCCCAGCTCCATACCGGCAAATGCTGCGATGGGAGTCATCAGCACGGCAAGAGTGAAGAGCAGACCACCGGGGGTCTTTTGACCATCGGTGTACTTGAGCTTGTAGCCGAGACCGGCAAAGGCTGCAGCGTACATCAAAGAGAGAGCGAGTACACCGCCAGAGCCGATCAGCGTGGCAGCGCGCTCCATAAACCAGGCCATGGCAATCATGACCAGCACACCGCCGCCGTACCAGGCGATTTGAGCGATGTCAAAGGACTTCGAGTTGTCGCCACTGGGTTTGCCGGCAGCCTGAGCGGCGAGATGAGCCCAGAGACTCTCTACATCCTGCGGAGACATGGCACCACGACGACTGGCCTCGACGATATCGTTTTTCGTGACAGTAACTTGGGTCGGTTGGGACATTTGCACCTCATTGGGTGTTTGAAAAGCTCCGAAGAGCAGGCAGCTATCCAACCACAAACCAGCCTCAGACCTTTCAGAAAGATATCTGAAATGACGGATATAAATTGGCTGATTAAATAGTCTGTGGTGGGATTTTGGGTCGAATAGCTGGATGAAAAGTAACAACTACTCCTAAAGCATTTGATAGGGCATAAGCAGCAGTCGATGCTTATCAGTAACTCAGACTCTAGTCATATGGCATTTTTTGTTGTTAATAGGCACAGTTTGGCTGATTTGACCCGCTAGGTTAACTTGCGCTAGCACTCATACGACTACAAGGGCAAAGACAAAATGAAAACGATTGTCATTGTTGTAGCCGCGCTATCGCAAACTAACATTTTTGGAGTGAGAGTTAACCTGTGCTAGATGTGACAGCACTTATTTAAACTACTTGTCAGGAGCCCAAAGCATCCCCAAAGCCCCGTTTTAGCACCCTAGCAGACCCCGGGACAGTTGCTAAAGTGCTTATCCAGCAAAGCTTTCAGACTCATCACCACTTGAGTCTGGAGGAGTATTAACTCTAGGTTGTAATGGTAATCACTTTTTTCGCTCTCTCTAACAAACGCCAACCAAAAATCCAAACCCCACGACAAGTGATACCGGCTTCCTGTCCCACATTGTGTGACCTGAATGAAGCTGCCAACTATTCAGATCCACAAGCAGCCGTTGACCATCAAGTTGTAGCGGCTCATAACAGATAAGGACAAACATCATGAGCATCCTACTCATCGATGCATTGGTCGCGGCAGTGGTCGTTTCGATGGTCTCCTTGATTGGAGTATTCACCATCGCTAACTCCCGCCTGTCGCCCGAGCGCATCACCCCCTACTTCCTCAGCCTGGCGGCTGGCGCGATGATCGGCAATGCCCTTCTGCACCTGATCCCCGAGGCCTATGAACACATCATCGACCATCCGGAACTAGGCATCGGTCTGCATATCGTTGCAGCGATGGTCATCGGCGGATTTTTCACTTTCTTCGCCATCGACCTGTTCCTGCACTCGGTAGGCAAGCATGATGCACACGCCATCAAGCCCATCGGTTTCATGGTTCTCGTGGGTGATGCCCTCGAAAACTTCATGGACGGTATCGTCATCGGCTCTGCATTCATGCTCAGCCCGGCTGCCGGTATTGCCACCACGCTGGCGGTGATAGTGCACGAGATACCGATTGAGCTTGGCGACTTCGCCGTCTTGATTCACTCGGGTCTCAGCAAAAAGAAAGCACTGCTCTACAACTTCCTCTCCGGACTGGTTTCGCTGGTGGGCGTATTGTTGGCTTTCTACTTCGGTGAGCATGTGGCTAACTTCCCGTTCTACATGGGACCCATTGCCGCAGGCGCCTTCATCTACATGGTCGGCTCCTCCCTGGTGCCCGCCATCCGCGCCAACCAGTCGTCCTTCAGCAGTGGCTTTGTCCACTTGCTTATCGCCCTGGGTGGTACCGGCATCATGACAGCACTTTTGCTGCTCGACCACGCCCACTGATCCTGTCTGTTCAATGCCGGTAACGGGTTAGGATTGATTTGGATTGGTTGGCAAACTTATGGAGAGATTGGTCCTCAGGGATCTTTCTCTCCATTTTTTTAAATCTACTTACTGTATCATATCGTATAACATTGGACTTTTTTATACGGCAAAGTAGTGACAAAACTAAAATTCTCGTTTACACCATTTCGTGTAAGTGCTTCAGCCGATGACAAACCAGCACCTCACTGCTAATCTCAAATAGTAAGCACTGCTGGAAGTAAACCAGCAAGCAACCCCAGGGAGTAAATATGAAAGACACAGTAAACAAATTCATCCAGGACGAGTCAGGTCAAGGTATTACAGAATACGGCGCCATCCTCGCCTTCGTAGCCATCCTCGTGGCTGTTGTATTTAGTATCACTCAAGGCGCCCTGTCAGCAGCTATTTCTAAAGCATTTTCTGCTGTAGTAAGCCAACTCAACGCTCTATCCAGCGCAGCCGGCAGCGCCAGCTAAAACCTGCTCAGCAAACAAATAAAGTGCTCGGACCGCTTACCCGCAGTTCGAGCACTTTTACTTTAAGACGCCAGACCTACACAGTTGATTGGACGCAGTTAAAACGGCGCGACCAATAGACTGAGCGAAAAGGCGCAATAAAAGGCGGTCTCACAGCACATTCACCAGATTATGGTGCGCGCCACAATCAACCAGTTACCGTTGTACATCCGCACTTGCCAGCCGCTTGCGCCTATCCGCCGATAAACCTCTTGCATAACGTCATTTTGTGGATTGCAATTGAGACATAAGGCGACTGAATCAATCGCGCTACCAGCGTTATTGGTATGAGGGATTGGCATATTTCCCGGACGAAATTGAGCTGGATCGTCAAGAGCTTGTTCAACTCGACGGACTATTTGATCAACGGCAAATTGTTTTTGTGTGTCTGCGTGATGTTGACTAACTTGATCTGGATTTTTCATAGGATTCTCTTGTGGAAATTAATAAAAACGGTCCCGCACCCAATTGGACACGGAACCTCAATTGACTGAGAGCAGCCTTTTAAGTCAAACTAAAAGGCTGTTTTAATTACGTACATCTTGTCCTGAGTCATCTCCTTGACACTATGGGCAATACCACCCAGGCCAAGACCAGATTCTTTGCGTCCACCAAAGGGCATCCAGTCCACACGGAAAGCAGTGTGGTCATTGATCATTACAGCTGTAGCGTTAAGCCGACGGGCAGTAAGCATTGCCACATCGATTTCTTTGCTAAACACCGCTGCCTGAAAGGCCATAGGCAAACTATTGGCAGCTTTGATAGCATCATCGATATGGTCGTAGCTATAGACACAAAGTACCGGGCCAAAAGTCTCTTCGCATGAGACTTTGACATGAGGCGGCGGGTCTAATAGCACCGTGGGTTGATAGCAAGTATTGCCCACTTTCTGCCCACCACAGTAGATCTTTGCCCCAGCACTAATGGCTTCCTGCACCCAGCTATCAACCCTATCAACCTCGTCAGGACGGATTAGTGGTCCAACATCTGTGCTCTTATCCAGAGGGTCGCCGACCTTGAGCGTGCTGGCAGCCTGCGCCAGCTTAAGAGCCAGTTCGACAGCAATTAAGCGGGGCGCATAAAGACGCTTGGCTGAGACACAAACCTGACCAGCATGATAAAAGGCGCCTTTGACGATTGGCGCAATCACTGCATCTAGATCCACTGTCTCGTCCACGATCACAGGTGCCACCCCACCATGCTCAAGAGCACATCTGGTACCAGGAGCCAGTTTGGAGCGCAAATACCAGCCCACTCTACCGGAGCCAATAAATGACAAATAGCCGACCCGTGGATCACAAGCCAGTTTTTCGGCCAGGACATTGCTCACCAGTAGCATCTGACACCAATCTTGTGGCAATCCCGCTTGATGCAACAGCTGCACAAATACCTGGCAGGTCATTGGTGTTGCAGCAGCGGGCTTGATGATCACAGGACAACCGGCGGCAATAGCAGGCACCACTTGATGCACGATTAAATTGAGCGGATGGTTAAAGGCGCTCAAAGAAACGACAACACCAATAGGCTCACGAGTTGTAAAAGCAATGCGACCGATGCTAGCAGCGGTGAGCCCCATGGGCACTTCTTCGCCATGCATGGTCTGAATCGCTGTAATACCCAATTTGACTCCCTGTACCGCCCGCTCAAACTCGATTTCCGAGTCTTTATAGGGCTTACCGCCTTCCGCCACAGCGGTGTCAATTAACTCAGTGCGTTTGTCCTGCATCAGGCTCGCCAGTCTTTCGAGTATAGCGATGCGCTGATGAGGCATGAGCCACTTTTGCTGGTCGACATACAGAGCGTGGGCTTTTGCAAGGGCAGACTCTACATCAGCGTCCTGCTGCTGGGGAATACTGGCAATCACAGCCCGACTGAAGGAGTTGTAAACCACTGTTTGAGGTATCTCCAGTTGCTTACTTTGAGCCTGACCTGGCTCTGGCAGGTCTTGTTCTGGCTTGCCCTGCGGCTTTTGGTCTTGTGCTTCTTCCATCTTTGTCTCCAGGTGCGGCACTTTGATTTGATCGCTGGTGCTATCGTACTCAAAAGGCACGTCGATGACATGAACACCTTTTGATGAGAGACACTTTTGCAATAGCGGCAAAAACTCCGCAGTAGCACCGACCCTATGCCCATGAGCACCATGAGCCTGTGCCAGAGCGACAAAATCAGGGTTAGTAAAATCCAGACCAAAATTGGCCTGCTTGCCCTCTTTTTGTTTCCATTTGATCATGCCATAGGCACTATCATTGAGGATAATTATCACCAGGTCAAGGCCAAGACGCACAGCTGTTTCTAGCTCTTGAGCATTCATCATAAAGCCACCATCACCGCAAACACTGACGACCTTAAGCTCTGGTCTAATAATTTTGGCGGCGATAGCAGAGGGTAAACCCGCCCCCATGGTAGCAAGAGCATTGTCCAGCAATAGCGTGTTAGGCATATGAGCGCTGTAGTTACGAGCAAACCAGAGCTTGTACAGTCCGTTATCGAGAGTGACAATACCACTATCAGGCATTGCCAGCCGGACATCAGACACCAGTCGCGGTGGCACCACCGGAAAAGTACCTATCTGCGATTGACGCTGAATAATCGCAGAGCCAGCCGCTTTGACTTGCATAAAAGCGGCAAAGTCCCAGTGCGATGCCGGCTTAACGCGCTCAGCCAGTTCTTTCATAGTATTGGCAATATCTCCGACCACTTCATGCTGAGGGAAGTAAACATCATCCACTCGGGCAGAAGAGAAGTTGATATGCAGAACTTTGGTACCACCGGCAGTCATGATAAATGGCGGTTTTTCGACGACATCATGACCGACGTTGATAATTAAATCAGCCTGCCTGATGGCATGATGGACAACATCATTGTCAGACAGAGCAGCAGTGCCAAGATAAAGGCCATGACGCTCATCAACTACACCAACACCCATTTGAGTATTAAAAAATGGGATACCTGTTTTGTTGATAAACTCAGTCAGAGCCTTGCAAGTACGTTTGCGGTTAGCACCAGCACCGACCAAAAGTAGCGGCGATTTAGCTTGATGGATCATGCGCGCAGCAATACCTAAAGCCTGACTATCAGGAGACGGTCTTTGCACATGGTGAATAGGCAAAAGACAGGCTTGTACATCCTGACTGGCAACATCTTCAGGCAGTTCAATGTGCGTGGCTCCCGGTCTTTCTTCCATAGCCAGGCGGAAGGCCTCGCGAATAGTGGAAGGAATACGGCTACCATCAACAATTTGCCTGGTAAATTTGGTCAAAGGACGCATCATCTCAATGATGTCGATTATTTGAAACTGCCCTTGTTTGCTGTGCTTGATTGGTTTTTGACCGGTAATCATCACCATAGGCATGGCACCAAGCTGTGCATAAGCAGCAGCGGTAACAAAGTTGGTAGCGCCGGGGCCAAGAGTAGCAAGGCAGACTCCAGGTTTGCCGGTCAAACGTCCATAAGTAGCAGCCATAAAACCGGCAGCCTGCTCATGACGAGTAATAATTAGTTGGATGCTTGAGCGACTGAGGGAGTCAAGCAAGTCCAGGTTTTCTTCACCTGGTATGCCAAAAATATATTCAACCCCTTCCTGCTCAAGAGCTTGTACAAAAAGATCTGAGGCTTTCATAGTGATACCTTCAATTTTTAAATGCAAAATAAAATGATGCTGATTACCCTTAATGCATATTGCTGGCAGGTTTTATATTGCGCGACTTATGCAAAAGTGGCTCAATCAGCTTGATTGAGTGGGCGAAGTTTTCCAGGTCATAAAGGAGATCGCCCAGATGGTCGCTGTCCCCGGCGTCCATCAGATTGGCGCTAGCAGCACCAGCCAATGGCTCCGGTTGCGACTGATCGATCTGCTGCAAAGCAGCCATAGTCCCCGCATCAAAACCTGTCGGCTCTGGACCTTTGAGGTGACTTACCATGGAGAGGACATAATTTACAGCGCCGTAAAACGACTGCGTCGACTGCACACCCTTATCGAGCACAGCTTGACAGTCACGCAATTGCTCTACGGCAGCCGCGAACAAAACAATCTCTGAACTTACTGGACTGGGGGCTTCATCCATCAGTGTTTCCACCTTTTTAGACAGAGCAGCCAGACCCAATTCGACTTCGTGTAAGACCTTTTGAGTCAAAGTCATCGGTGTTTTTTTCATAATTTAGTCTAATTGCTAAAGAGCCAATGATGCTCTAACTGAGCGCCTGTTGCCGGCTCGACAACAAACAAGCTACTAAACTAACAAGCCAGACAGCTCTATCAACGCCAATCGCGCTTACAAAAGCTGTAAATATCGAGTATAAGAGCTATACGATAAAAAGATCCTGGCTAAAGATGAGTTGTTTAGTACTTACTGATATCAAACAAAATAGCCCACATTCAAGCAAAATTGTTTATTTAAAAGCAATCAAAGCCACTGACTATCACTGTCTCACCAGGATCCCGGATAAGCGTGGTAGCTTAAGGCGCTTAAAACTCTTTACGATCAATATCGCGCAAAAGCCCATCTAGACTGCTTTCTTCTGCCGCGCCCCGGAGCACCTCTTTGTCATTGAGGGCTCTTTTAGCACCGGCAGGCAAGACAAAGTCTGATAGCTTTATTTTGACCGGCGTAACCTTTTTGGTTTTGAGCATAAACTGCTGCTCTTTGTCTTTGCGCTCCACACACATGGAGACCGGCAAATCACCCAGCACAGGAAAGTTAAGCTGCTTACGCACAAAAACAGCGACTTGAGGCGCTACATCAAGGTCCTTAACAGTAATCAAACGCGAATCTCTTAGCGTGTCGATACCGAGTTTGAGCTTTTCATCTTTGCTTATCTTTTTCATATCAAAGATGCGACACTTATGACCTGCCAGTATCTGTGAGGGCTTCTCTTCATAGGGTATCCGAGGAAAAGAAAAGCCCCAAAAAATTATAGAAGCACGCAACATATAGCCTTCGTACTTATCAAGACTGGTCTCAAAATAGCGCTTGGTTTGCGCGTTATAGACATAGACTCGCCAGGCAGGAGCAGCCGCCATAACAGTCACACCATTAGCTGGAATACTCCAGGCAAAGCCACTCTTGCAAATTTTAAAGATAATACCACCGCCATAGATTTGGCTTTTTTGCTCGAGGATGTAACCAGACACCACCGGCGGCACCACAGCGCCAGTATCCTTAACAGAGATATGTTTGGGCGTGGCTGAGCAGGGCATAGCGACACCGGCACAACTGAGCCAGAGGCTCAATGAGATAAGAGCTAGCCTCATGTCAAACGAGCTATCTGACTGGCAAACTTCTCCACTATCAAAGCCAGTTCTTCTTCGTCAGTACCTGCAAAAGCAATTACATATTCAAGCGGTCTGGGAGCGCTTATATAATAGGCCGCAGTGCTATACATGGGCATACCACTATCCGCGATTGCATTTTCTATTTGCTCGCTATGATATGCCGTTTCAAATCGCACCAGTACTTCCAGTCCAGCGCTCTCAGGAGCGATCCAGACTGATTTACCTAATATACTCTCAAGCTTATTTATTACTACCTGTCTTTGTGCTGCGTGTTTTGTACGCTGCCGTCTGATCAGTTTTTCTAAATGCCCTTCGTTGATAAAGTCCGCAATCGCTGCCTGTTCAACCAGACTGACATCGCGCTCCACTAGACATTTGGCAGCATTCATAGCAGCCACGAGGGTCTCTGGCACCACCATAAAACCAATGCGTGAAACAGGAGCCATTACAGTCCAGAGGCAAGAAAGATAAATGGTGCGATCGTTTGTATCCATGCCCTGCAAGCATGGCAGAGGTCGCCCATCATATCTAAACTCACTATCGTAGTCGTCCTCAATGATGTAAGCATCATGAGCCGCAGCGTAATCGAGCAGCTTTTTGCGTCTCCCCATAGGCATCACCGCACCAGTGGGCGCCTGGTGACTGGGTGTGCAATATATCAATCTGGGCGGCACAGCCAGCGTCTCTAGCTGCTCCACCACCATACCCTGTCCGTCCACATCGATGGGCACCACTTTGGCACCAATAGCAAGGAATTGTTCTCTGCCGACACAAAAGCCCGGGTCTTCCATGGCAATTACGTCGCCTTCATCCAACAATAGTCGACAAATCAAATCCAGTCGTAAATTGCGCGAAGCAAAGACGGCAAGCCTCTCCTGTGTCACTTTAGCGGCACGAGCGCGAATGAGATAAGAGACATATGCCTCTCGCAAAGGCGGGAAGCCAAAAGGTTCTGGCACATAAGAGACTTCTTCGTCAATGGTGGAGCGACAGTGTTTGACCAACAAATCGCGCCAGATATTGAGTGGCAAATCGCGCAAACGGGGACCGTCATAGTGCAGTTTAGTCGAGGTCTTACCGATCTCATGGCGCTGTTTAAGCCACTCACCAAAGCGCGAGAGCGCAACATCTCTAGCCACGATACTAGCTGGCAATAACTCCTGTGATTGCCCCGGCAGATGTGATGCCACCCTGGTCCCAGAGCCTCGCTCAGCTACTACATAGCCCTGCGCCGAGAGCGCTTCAATAGCCCGAGATGCAGTGGAGCGCGAGATATTGAGTTGTCCCGCCAGATCCCTGACTGATGGCAAAACAAAACCAGGTCTTATTGCACCTTTGATAATTGCGCATTTAAGCGCATCAGCCATTTGCTTGCTAGCTGAAATGGTCGAGGCCGCATCCATGGTCAAGTCAAATTCGTCAATGAGCATCAGGACCACTCTCCAGAGCTTTGTAGACAGCCATCGAAAACTCTTTAACGACACTATCAATGGTATCAGAGTCGACTGTAGCAAATGGCACAATATATTGCTTCTCAGGCGCTACACCCAAATAACAATAGTAGAAGTGACAGTTCATAATATTAAAGCCAGTATTCCAGGCGATTCGCTCAATGATCAAGGGCGGCAGCGGAATAGTAAATTGCAACATCAAATGGGTGCCAGCAGTTTCTTCCAACGGCTCAGTAATATTTTTTAGGTAGCGCGTTATAGCCAATATCAGCGATTGTCTGCGGATAGCAAGCAGTCTCTGAGTGCGCTTGAGATGTTTTTCGAGATAGCCCTCGTTGATAAAGTCAGTCAGTGCAAGCTGATCTATCAAAGGCAAATGGCGCTCAAGATAGCCTTTGCAAAGACTACCAGCGGTGACCAGACAGTCTGGCAAAACGATAAAACTCAAGCGCAAGGATTTGTAGAGGATACGCCAGAATGACGCCATATAAATAACACAGTCATAGCGATCCAGCGCCTTGAGCGAAGGCAAGGTGGGTTTGCCGTAGCGAAACTCATAATCAAAATCGTCTTCTAAGATAAAAGCACCGACTTCATGAGCATAATCAAGCAATTCCTGGCGGCGCTGCATGCTCATCACATAACCAAGGGGATCATGGTGAGAGGGCGTGACACAGATAAGTTTTGGCGGATGCTCCAGTTTGCGCAGATGGACAACTGACATACCGTCTACATCCACTGGCACAGGCACGATAGTGGCGCCCAGGGCATGCAGAGTATTGCGATTTTCGGGATAGCCCGGTTCTTCGTAGGCGACTATATCGCCATTATTGAGCAATAGCCGGCCGACCAATTCCAGGCGCAATTGTTTTGAGCCAAAAATACAAACATTACTCGCTCCGCTGGCTATTGATCGACGCCTCAAGACGTAGCCTGCAATAGCTTCGCGCAGAGGCATAAAACCCAGTGGTTCGATTACTTCAGCATACTCTTCACCCTGACTGACATCGCAGTATTTGAGCAGCAACGCCTTCCATTCCCGTACCGGTGACAGTTCAAGCGGTGTGCCGCCGTATTCCAATGCTGGCACGTGGACATGCTCGGCTGATTGTTTTTTGCCAGTCTCAAACAAAAGCTCACCGCGACTGGAGAGTATTGCATCAGGCCTGGCCGAAAAACTCTTTTGCATATGACTGAGGCGCTCTTGCAACAAGTCGCCCAGATCACCAGGCAAAGTCTCGGCTACATAGGTGCCCGAACCACTGTGACTGACAACAAGCCCCTGCTTTTTGAGATCATCGTAGGCCTTGAGAGTCGTGGAGCTGGAAATCTTTAGACTCTTGGAAAGATCGCGCACCGAAGGCATCGGTTCTCCCAATTTGAGACGACCTTCTAAAATGGCTTTGCGCAGCGCATCTGACAAACGTCGATAGAGAGCGACGTAAGGCTTGTACTCCAGGTTTATAACAATCGCCATGGTAATTTCCAAACCATCAAAAAGCTAGTAAAACGATACCAGATATATGCCTTGAAAAAGCTCGATGAAACCCTGCCTGCTCAGGCAATCTCTAATAGAGCCTCGCAAGAAGGCGCCACCGCCTATTTAAACCGCATGGCAAGCGAGTTATTAAATTAGTTAGAAAAGACCTGGCAAACAGTCGCTCATCGCCCTTTTATCCAAATATACAGTAAAAAACAGACAGTATTTTAAAAGCACCACTGGCGGCGGCAGATAATAAATGCACAGTCTAAAAATGACCGGACAAAATAGACCGGTCAACTATGCTCGCCTTCAAAAAAAAAACAGAGGGGCGTCCTTCCCCTCTAAGCATTTTTTGACTAACCGCCGTGCATCTGCAAAACGACATTGGCAATGAGCTTGAATTCGTTATGCCAGACTGAGCAGTCCTTGCCATTTACAGAATTACAAGCATCTTGCGGCAGCAAAATACGACATTGAGGCAACCACTGCACTAGACCATTTACAGTGTCTTTAATGCAGGCGTCACTGTTAACACCACAGAGGATAAAGTCTTCGGTCATAATGCCACTGGCATAGATCGCTTTTAATATTGCAAGTGATCCATCATCTTTTGATAATGAGCGACAAATTGATTTAGACGCTACCAAAAGATGCTTATAGCCTTCGACAAGCTGCATAATCTCTGGCAATGTATGACCCATTTCATGAGCATCGTATTCCACCAGTACAATACGCAAATTGAGCGCCATAGCCGCTTTAACTTGCTTCCTCACTGCGTAAATTGTAAGACTATCTTTAGCAGCCTCAAATCCGGGTTGCATATCATTGACTATCAGTACTGCTTGTTCAAAACAAAAAGTTTTCAAAGCTGAATTGTTTGCATTCTGCAAACCAACATTCAAAAACCCAAGTGAAACGAGGGCATTAGAGTCAATATTCGTTATTGTATTCATCACTACCCTCCTTGAGGTTTTGAGTGTGAGTGATAAACAGTCATTGAGTACCAATGACCGTTTAGTTAAAGCTAAAAAAGCAAGGGCAACTACAAAATCGTAGATGCCCTGTGCGTAATAAACCGCGTCATCTAAAAGCCAAGATAACGCAGCATTCGATTGAGCCTGGCGGTAAAAGAGCTACCTTCAGCGTCATCACCACCAAGAGTACCAACCGGTGCATCTACTGGTATGGGACGATCAAATTTGTCTACAGCGACAAATATAGTCTCACCCTCAGTCACCGGAATAACAAGATTACCGCGTGTCGCTTCTACCTTAACCCGAATGGTTATGGAAGTGCGCCCCACCTTAACTACATCCGCCCAGAATGTGAGGATGTCGCCCACCTTTACTGGTTCCTTAAAGACCACTTCCTTCATGCAGACAGTGACGGTGTTGTGCTTTGTTACAGACCGCGATGCGACACCAGCAGCGATATCAATATTTGAGAGGATAACACCACCAAAAATATTGCCGGCAGGGTTTGTATGATGGGGAAACATTACAACACGGATAGCTGGACATCCGCTGTGCCCATTGTCATGTTCGTGACAAGTCATTTGTCCTTTCTCCGTCTATGTTTAAGTGACAGACCGTACATAGGTCCTGTTTTGCCCGCTTTCAAATCTCGCCAGCCAACAATAAATGCAGTGACAAAAATGAGTACAAAGGCAATTCCTAAAACTACAAAGGTCAAGATTTTTTCGAGCATAAATACTCCGCATTTAAATTAGGTGCCTAGGCACATAAACTAAGTCCATCAGCAATTGTTGAAGCAGCTTTGGTAAGCAGTGCATCAGGATCGTCAGCCAACTCTCTGGTCAGGTAGATAGGAGGGTGAACATTGACTGTCACACCACCGCGCCATCTAAATCCCATTTCGCCATAAGAGCTTTTAGCAGTAGCTTCATCTCGCTTACCGTAATTGATGCTCATAGCAATCAATGCTACCTGTTCAGGGTAACGAAGCAAGTTGTATGCGGCAGAGCTGATCAAAGCTATACCAGGCTTGGGCGGTAGCATCACACCACTGGGGGAGATTTTGCCCTCAGGAAAGACAACTAGAGCCTCATTGCCAATGAGTATTTTGATAGCTGGTTCTATCACTGTTTTTCCGTTCTTTCGGTCCACAGCAAAAGAACCAAAAGAGCCCATAAAGAGCGCCTTCAGTCCAAATATGCCATGCATTTCTTCCACGGCAGTCATATAGCGACAGACACGCGGTAATATTGCAAAGGCAATCAATGGATCAAACATTGAGCTGTGATTGGCAATGTAGATAACGTGAGCAGGTGTTTTGAGAAATTCCCCGCCGTTTACCTTAATACGTCCAACCTGCACAAATATCCAGATATTGGCCAGCACCCTGCCGAGCATTTGCAAGGCTGCAAAAGTTCTGGGCACATAGCCGCTTGTTAAATAGAGGTCCACAAAGGTCTCAAATCTCATTCTCCACTCTTGGAGAAGTTCTTGACTTAGTTTGGACCCCATTAGCAATAGGGTCTTCATTATTCAACTCCCAGTCTCAACCAGTGAGACTTCAATTTGTAAAAAAAACCGACGCCACCACTTTTGGTAGCGTCGAAATCGATTCAAACTGGTAAGACTGGTCGGTGCCTGTAAACTAGACTTATTTGTCTAAGCGCACAGCTGTGCTGTCGTATGTTTTTGCACCGTTTGGTGAATCACATACAGTCAGGACTGCCAGTTTACTCCATTGTTTTTCCAATTCCATTTCGACGTCGCAATCAGATACTGCTTTGTTGCCGTACTGATTCCACAAAGCCAACCATTCTTCTCTAGCAATGGTTTCTTTGACCACAAGTACTTTTACCAGAGCGTGCAAAAACTCTTCGCGCTCTTTCAAAGCTCTAATGGCAATCCTTGCACCGGCAGCCAATAACAAGACGATTTCATGGTCAATCTGGTTGCTCGACTCTTCCGCCAGTCCATAGCTAGCGCCCATGCCCAGTGCACGACCGGCATTGGGGTTTTCTTCATCGGAGCCAACCGAGATTGGACCCAGCTTACTCATGCCGTATTTGGTTACCATCGCTTTAGCGATTGCATAAGCTTGCCTCAAGTCCTGACTGTTGCCCGTAGAGCGGGTACCAGTAAACATGATTTCTGAGATGGTTGCACCCAGAGCCGTCGCGATTTGGCCAAGCAATGACTCGTATGTAGACACCGGTGTATTGGTGTCTGGAGTTGCTTGCATATGACCACCGGTGTTAGCAGCACCGATAATGGTCAAACGACGTACAGCATTGCCCCATTTTTGGGCCCAGTTGCGACCACTGGCCAGATAACGTTGATAGCCATGTTCTGTCACCAGACCATGTCCACCTTCGTGATAGGCAAGCATTCTTTTGATATCCGGGTCCTGTCTTCTTGAGGCCG